>Ga0179591_1388310_pt1 | contig 12277 bp, 19 predicted proteins | sample CZOMad2_1_08_16f_FD_182891 | JGI IMG/M metagenome (GOLD analysis project Ga0179591, IMG submission 182891) | Vadose zone soil fungal communities from Angelo Coast Range Reserve, California, USA - CZOMad2_1_08_16fungal (PacBio error correction) | ecosystem: Environmental > Terrestrial > Soil >... | reverse complement strand
GGTATTGTGGGCGGAGGACAAAAAAAGACCTTCCTTTCTGCCCAGCTTTTGTATACGCCTGACGGCGTCCCTGTGGACCAAAGGGGCGTATCCCTGGATTCGCTGTTTTAACGACGTCGCGGCAATAAGCTGGCTGCTCGTCCGCAGCTGGGAAGACGGCAACTGGCTGCTGCTCTGGGTTTTCAATCCAATCCCACTCCTATCCGGCCCAAAGCTGCCCATGCCTCTTTTTGACCAGGAACTGGCATCTGTTATACAAACGGGTTTAGCCCACTATTTATCACACAGCCATATAATCAGGACGATTTTTACCAACTATCCCCGGGACGATTTTACCAAAGCCCGGGTAAAGCTGGCAAAACAAACGGTCAGGGCTGTGACATTTTCGCCTTCCCGACCAATTCAATTTTTGTGCTTTCCAATTCCCCTGCCCTGGCTAGGCATGACCTATAAGGGAAGGATCTCTTCTGCCCTAATTACAATCCGGGTATGGGAGGAGTCAACCTTCGGTGGAACAAAACCAGCGGGGGAGGGTTCTTTGCCGCGATCCTGTCCACCTTTCATTTATGACGTAAAAAAATGTGGGGTGGTGGCATTATTCCATGGGGAAAAAAAATCCTTTGACCTTTGACCGCTTCCTACCGGTTCAGGCACGCTGGTGCCGGGACGATGGGCGGGATGAGAAACCTCAAAAAAGAAAAAGCCTTTATCGCCAGTACGGCAACGGGGTTTATTGCTGTTTAAAGGACTATGGCCGGTCCGTTCACGGAATGAGTATGAGACGCCGGCGCCCTATGACTGCAATGGGGGACCGACCTCCCGGGCTGATTCCCTGCCCAGCCCCCTCTGCCGGCAAAGGCCTTTCCGGACGTCCCCGCCCTGCCTGCTGGGCTTATGCCCTCTCCCCCCTGGGAGGGCTGGGGATGGAGCTTGAGCGGCGGACTTGGGGATCTTTACTTTCCCCTGTCACAGAGGGGATACGCCCTGGCGGCGGTATTGAGCAAGGAGGCAGACCCACCGCCGATGACTCGTCACCGAATATTTCTGATTTCGCTGTCCCTGGGGCGACAGGGCTGTTCTTTTATTTAAAGCGCGTAAACCCCAGTTTTTCAGGAATGAGAACCCCTCTGCCGCACACCGTGCTGGACCACCAAGGGTGAGTGTCCTGAAACGATGGCCATCACGGGTGTGTAGTACCATGTTCTTGCGAAGTTAAGGACCATCCCTGCAATTCCCGGACATGGCCCGTCAGATCCTCGGGGGACGCGGTGGTGTCTAACCTTATAACAATTCTTATGGGTGGAGGGAGGCGGTTTTTGCTGTTGTCACGTTTGGGGAGTAAATTGGGAACTCAACTCCTGACATGCGGAACACTGTCTTCTGTGGGCTGTGGCCTCTTCGGCCATTTTTTATTTCCAGGCACAAAACGAGCAAAAAACACCCCTGCATGGTACGCATTGCGATGGCCGTTAAAGGGGCAAGCGATGTCCAGCGAAGGGCAGGCGCCCAGATCTTCCAGCAAGGGGGGGAAAATTGCCGTGACGGGCTGCTCCGAGGATGCTCGGGGCCGGTCTGCACAATGTGGGATGTTGGCTGCTGGGCGGGGAAAAACACAAGCATCATCTACAATTCCAACAAACTGGGAAGGTGATTCCATCAATGACCGGGTACGAGGCCACAGGGGGCTACCCTTTCATTCTTCAAACAGCCAAAGGATATATTTCCCCGAATACCGGCCCCGTGGCGGCTGTTACACCGGTTACCCCGGCGGCCTGGCCTCTCTGCTGGCCTGAATATGGGCACCATGGAGCTAACCCCCCAAAGTCTGGCCTCCGCCATGGGGCACCACATGGCAAACGGGATTGCCATAGATAGCCGCCCGCCCCTCGTTTGACCGCAACCCGGCCGGTTTGAAACCGCATGGCCCCCTCTAGGCAGGCCTTGTTTCCTTACCCATCCGGTGTGAACCATACCACCACCGAGCGGCGCCCGAGGCCGGGGCGGGTCTTTGTAACACAACAAGCTCTGCTGGAGGCCAGTGACACAACGGCTTGGTCAAGAACGCGCAACCGGAGGCCCTTACCCCCCCCCCAAAAAGCCGCACCACCGAACGCCATCTAAGGCGGCGTCTGACCGTTTTTTAACAAGGGCGATTATTCGGCCCGGGCGTTTGTTCCGGGGCGTCAGGAAAGGAGGGTGATCCACCATGGAAGACCTGGCACAATGGCACACCCGTGGAAGAAAAAAGAACCCCCGCATGTCAAACTATAAAAGGCACGAAGTCTACAGGCTGCAGCAATGGTCCCGGGCCTTTCCCTTGCTGCAAGAAAGCCTGAACATCCCTTGCGGAATTTTTTGCCCTGAGGGAAGGTTATAAAACAGTACCGCTATATACATACCGTTACAGCGGGATGAGGCCTCCAGCTTTGCCGATCGTGATTTTTATTATGGGGACCCTGCTTTTTTCCACGGGGCCAGCCCATGAAAGGGAACTGCTTAGTAAAGGAAGCAAATACGCAACAAACAGCGGGCCCCCAGCTTATTTATTTCTTCCGGACCATAACGGATTCCCTCCATCGCCCCGGGCCGATCCAATATCCCTTTGAGGGGGAGGGGACCAATCCCATATTGGGATCTTTTGGCAGCGGGCGCGGAAGAGCTTTGCCCAAGGGGCAGGGGCAGCGGGGGGAGGGGGGGCGGCGCCAGCAACCAGCGGAGCATGAATGGGACGGCGTCGGCCAGGGGACGGTTCGGAGGACAGATGGAGCCCTGGACCTGGGATGGGCATGCTTTTTGGATCATCGCAAATGTTCTCAGCAGATGGAGGAGGCCTTATACCACGGACCGTTCGGGCGGGGGGCACTACGACGGATCGCGGCCGCCGATAAGGGAAGGATGGGTTGTATCCGTGGGACACCCCAGGGGGGAGGGAACCCCGCTGTATTCGCGGGTCAGACGGGTGGGGCATGAGCCAGGGCGGATGCAGAGCTTGGTCTGGACGCATCATGATCCTTTTTAAACGTGGGTGGGAGCCGCCCAAACGTCCCCCGGGTAAAAACGCTGCACCACCAGTCTGGCCATGCAGGATGGCAACCCCTTCTTTGTTTTGCGTACAGGGCGGCGACACCACAGGACCAGAAAAACTCCTGCAGTTCTTTTTTCCCCCATATGGTCGGAGTTTGTATGGGCCACGTTGGGGAGTCCCGGCGGCGGCCACATATCAATTTCGGACCAGGCTATGGCTCGGGCCTTGGCGGCGAAACGCTGGAGGGAACCGGCCGTTCCCCCGCCCGGGGCATGTCTTGCTGGGCAATAACCCACACCCCCCTGCGGTGGCGGGCCCCAGGGGGACCTTGCAGGGAAATGGGTTTATACGACCATGCAACCCGGCGGGGTGACGGCTCAGCGTCCCCAAGGGGATGACAAGGATCGTCCACAAGTGAGGTTTTACCAAATTCCGCTGTTCAGAAAAAGTTTTGGGGATCAATCAGAACTGCAAAAGCGGCGTGCACGCGTTTGGAGGGCTACTTCCCTTGGGGATTTCGCTGTTCGGTTTTACAAGGGACGCGTGTATTGTTTTTCGTCTTCGTAGCTGGCGGTTCGGCTTTCTTGACATTCGAAGGCGAATCGGAAAGCCCCCCTCCCTCCGGCGGCGACCTCATTATGTTCGATGATTTCCAGCCCGTTTCGATGGCGGACCATTCGTGCTCGAGAATTGTTGATTTCCCAGCGGCAGTGAGGAACAAACTAAGAGTTAAACGTGTTAGTTCGTTTACCGGGGGCGGTGGTCCGGTCACGGACTCTGCGGTTTTGGGAAGTTCAGTATGAACACATACGAGCTTTGCCGATTCGCTCGATTTTTTGCCACAGCCTTATGTCGGAAAACTTAAAGAGCCAGTCCCCCCCGAAGGCCATTCCGTTCAAATCCGTGCCTGGGAACTCTTGGGCGGCTGAAACCCGCTCAGCTGGAATCGCTTCCTCATTCATGATTAGCGTCTCTACGAGTCACTTCGGGTCTATGCCATTTTTTTCGGGCGTACGCGTAGGCACGGCGGCTCCGGCAATTCGGGTGGTTGGCTCGCCATTTCCGATAAACATCTCCAGGCAAGAAGCCATTCAAGCGATGTTAATTCCGGGTATCCGCAAAAAAAACTGTTTGTCGAGTCCTGGGCATCGGCGACGCCCGGGATGTCGCTGTCTGGCCTTGCTTCAAGATTTAAGCGTGTTTGGGGCCAGCTCCTCTCGCCCTATCTCATCGGTGCGGCTGCACCACGGTGGTACCCCATGATCCGGGTCCCGAGCGGAGTACATCACCTTTTTGACCGTGCTAAAGGCCGTTGGGATACCAATCAGCGGCTTCCTTGGAGTGTCGGGCGTTTAAGGCGAGAAACTCGTGTGGTCTCCCGAAAACGGATACAAGGGTCGCATGGCTCCCCAAGAGAGTGGGCTGACAGGGGTTCCATAATCCATGCGAGGGCCAGCTGAATTTGAAGTACGAAAGCGTCGGCAAGGGGTCAGGCCCTTAGGTAGGTTCAACTACGCGAAGTGCGCATCCCAAAACTTCAAGCGACAGAGGTTAACTCGGAATGCGAGCGGAAAAGAATTGGGCCGAGCGGTCGCGGGCTTTCTGTGGCGCACGATACGAATACGCTGTTTGGCGTATTGAAAATGCCGTCGGAAACGCATCGAGAATCCGCAGCTTCGTTTGGTGCGGTGGTGAAAGGAACTGCACCGGGGTCGTCTGGTTTGACTCTGTCTGTGTGTCATTCGTGACGAGGCATTCGAATACCCTGTCATCGGGCCCTGTGTGGACGCGTGGGGAAAAAACAGGGAAGCAGCTGTCCTCCAGGACCCAGGACATAAGCCATGGCGGAATCCGGATGGCCTGGGTGGGTCTATCAGATATAAAGAGCCTTGGTCACTTTCGGGGCGAAACCCGCGACGCTCGGTTTTCCCAAACTCCAAGAGATTTTAAAGAAGTTACGGGGTCCACTGTCTGTGCAATCCCCCTTCCCCGCACCCGCCCCACAGCCAAGGTTCGGCAACGCTCCCTTTGGCCAGTAAGGCTCAGGATCTCTTATACTTCCGAGGAAGTTTCAACTTCTTTCGTTAGTGGCTGACCATTTTTTTTTTTGCTCGCTCTCGGCATCGAACAAAACGGTTGCATTTGTATTTCTCGCCACTCTCGCAGCAGCAATGATTGATGAAAAAGAAAAGAAACGTTCTTCGGGCTTCTGCTGAATGACCAATCATGTGGGTCCAATTCTCGGTTCAGGGAAACATCCTCCGAAGCCGTAGTGGCGGGACGCGGCCCGGGGTTAATGGGCTCGATTGGCCGTTGGAATACTCTTTCCCGATACCGACCAACACACACTTGCGATCTACGCATGGATTTCTTTAGCGACGAATGCCCGGTCCCGGAGAGAGAGCCTTCTATCCAATGGATGCAGATATCTCGGGAGCGGTCTTTTCGCACGGGGCCAAAAAACCCTGGTGCGGTTTGTTAGCCGTCAGGAGGCGAGGACGGCAGGAATGAAGGCCACCGCGCGACGGCCGAAGAGTGGGAATGGTTCCATCCTTCATATTGTTAGTCGAGGGTCGCGTGCTGGGGATATTTCGGCGTGGGTCAAATATCCGAGGGAATGCGTTCACAAGCGCGATATGGGAGTTTCTGGCCCCAAATCGCAAATTCAGGTGCGACTTGGCCGTGAGAATGCATGCGGCCCCTTTGGGGAGATTCGGAGAGCTGACAGACAAGCTCGGGCCGGAAAAGCTCTATCTCGACCGACGAAATTCCGGGGCAGCGCAATGAATTGGCGCACCTCTTCTGGGAGAAAACGTGCCATCGCTGCGCCGTGTTGCTGACGCAACGTGGAGACGGTCGCTCGAATACTCGCTACCCCGTGCTCGTTCTCTGGAGAAACACGGGTTTACAGGGAAAGGGGAACTGATCGGGCCCGCGCCATCCATGATTTGGGTGATGTTCCGCGGCGGTTCGAAAAAGCCGTTCGTCCAAGCTCAACTTGCGCGGCGGGATCGTTCCTTTCTGTACACCGTTGTCTCCATAGACGAAGCACGGTCGAAGGTCGTGTCGGAGGCGGGGACCCCCGTTCTCCACTGCTTCGCAACACGGCGCAGCCGATGCACTTTTTCACACGATTTGGCGCCAAAAATTCATTATTTTCGCTGCGGGATTTTCGTCTTCGGAGGATAGAGTTTTCATGGCGCGAGCCTTGTCTTTCAGCTCTCGACGAATCTCCCCAAGGGGGCATGGCATTCTCACGGCAATCGCAAACCTGATTTTGCGAATTTGGGGCCAGACAACTCCATCTCGTCGATTGGTTGAACGCATTTCTTGGATAAGTGACCCACCGGCCGAATATCCCCAGGCACGCAGACCCTCGACTAAACACAGAGGGCAGGATGGAGACAATTCCAAACTTCGGTCGCGCGGGTGTCCTTAATTCCATGGCGTTCTCTATTCGCATCTGGACGCTAACGCCCAGGGTTTGGCCGTGCGGAAAGACAGCTCCGAGAATCTTATCAATGGAGGATTAAAGGCTCTTTCCTGGACGGATCGTTCGCGGTTGCAATTGAAAGGGGACATCCTGGCGTCGGAGTGCGGGAAGTGTGTGTGTTCGGTTTTTTCTGGTGAAAAAGAGTAATTGCCAACGCCATTCGCCGGCCCATAACCCGGGGCGCGGGGCTCGCCAACTCCGGCTCGGAGGAGGGTCCTGGAAATCGAGATGGACACCAACATGATTGGTAATTCAAAGCAAGAACAAAGAAAAACGCAGGCCCGAGCGTTCGTTCTTGTCATCAAAATGCTGCTGCGGAGGATTGGCGACCGACGAATAAAAAAAATGCAACCGCGTTTTGTCAGAATGCGAGAAGAGAGCGATCTGGTCAGCCACTACCGAAAAAGAAATTGAACTTTTTGTAAAACTTCTCGAAGGTATAGATATCCCGGAGGCCTTACTGCCAAAGGTGAGGCGTTTCTTCCGACCTTGGCTGGGGGATGTCGTTAGAGGGTGAGAATGGCGAGTGCACACAGACCGTGGACGCCGTATTCTTTTAAAAATCTCTTGGGGAGCCGTTTGGAAGGAACAAAACCGAGGCGCGGTCGGAGGGTTTCGAGGCGAGTGACCCAGAGGGCTCTGATTCTGGAAATAGGAACCCCCCAAGGCATCCGATTCCTCCCCATGGGCTAGGGTCCGGGTTTGGAGGACAGGCTGCTTTCTGTTTCCCGCGTCCACAAAAACATGCCGATTGAAAGTCTTCGATTTCCTCGTCACGGGGACGAAATGGCAACACACAGGGACACGCGTCAAACCAGAAGACCCGGTGCCGTCCTTCACCCAGGCGCCCCAAACAAGAAATAGCTGAGGATCTCGGATGCTTCCGAACGGCATTTCAATAAACGCCGGACGGCGATTCGTTATGTGGCGGCCACAGGGAAAGCCTGCGCCCCTCGGCCCAAAATTCTTTCCGCTGCTCGCCTCCCGGGGAGGTAAACCTCTGTCCGCTTGAAAGGTTGGAGTTGCGCAGTTCCGCGTAGGTTAGAATTACCTAAGGGCTGGACCTGCGACGCTTTGTCTTTTCAGATTGCAGCTTGGCTCGGCATGATTATGGAACCCGGTCCCAGCCAATTCTCTGGGGGCATCCATGCGCCTGTCTGCCGTGTCGGTAGACACACCGAGTTTCTCGCTTAAAAACGCCCGCTCAAGGGAAAATCCGCTGATTGTATCCAAACGGCTTTAGCGACTTCAAAAAGTGGATGTATCGCTCGACCGGAGCATGGGGGGTACCAAGCCTTGTGCAAGCCCGCCCCACCGAGTGAGGATAAGGGCGAAGAGGAGTATGGCCCAGAAAAACACGCTTAAATCTTAAGGCAACAAAAAGGGCAGACCTCCAGAACCAATCCGGGTTTGCATTCGCGAGCAAAGACTCGAAGACCAGTTTTGCGGGGGAATACCCGAAATACATCGCTTGACTGGCTCGGCTGACGATGTTTTATCGGGAATGGCCGGCAAACCAGCCCGATTGCGGAGCCCGCCGTGCTTATGGGGTACGCCCGACTGATAGACCAGCGTGACTCGTAGAGACCGGGGCTAACTCCTTGAATGCGGAAAGGCTATCCCAGGATGAGCGGTTTCAGCCGCCAAGAGAATCCGCCACGGATTTGAAAGGCGGCTTCGGGGTCCGTGGCTATCTTCTTAAGTTCCAGACATAAAGGCTGTGGCAAAATCGAGCGAATGGCAAAAGGCCTCGAGTGTGGTTCATACTGACCTTCCCAAAACAGGGCAGAGGTCGTGGACCGGGGGCCCCCCCGCCCCCGTACGAATACACCGTTAACTCTTAGTTTTATCAACTCGATCTGTGGAATCAACAAATTCTCGCGCACGATGGTCCGCCTCGGAAAAACGGTGATTCAATCGACATTAATGAGAAGGTCGCGCCCGGAGAAGGGAGGGTTGGCTTCGATATTGCGCCTTCCGCCTTTTCCCAGGAAACCGGCCCGAACCGACCAACTACGAAAGCACGAACAATAACACGTTCCTGTTACACCCGAACAGCGAAATCCCAAGGGGACGTAGCCTCCAAAACGCGTGCCCACTCCGGCTTTTGCAATTCTGATGCCCCCAAAATTTGACAAGCGGGATGATTGGTAAAACCCTCAACTTGTGGACGATCTGTCTCCCCTTTGGACGCTGAGCGTTCACGACGGTTTGAATGGGTCGTGGTTATAACCCATTTCTTGCAGGTCACTGGGGCGCACCAGGGGGGTGTGGTAATTGCCCAGCAGACATGCCCGGGGGCGGCGGGACGGCGGGTCCCTCCCGCTTTTTTCGCCGCAAGGGCTTAAGACAATAGTGGTCGAATTGATTATTGGCCGCCTCCGGTGGGACTCCTGCACCCGTCATACAATACTCGACATATTGAGGAACAGAAATGCAGGGGAGGTTCTGGTCCTGTGTGTCGGCCGCCCTGTTACGCCAAAAAACAAAGCACGGGTTTTGCCATCCTCATGGGCCAGAGACAGACTGGGTTGTTGTCCGCGTTTTACCGGGGTACGTTTGTGCGGGCTCCACCACGTTTGAACAAAGGACCGCTGGGGGATGTGTTCCGGACCAAAAGGTCCTTGCATTCCGCTGGCTCATGCCCACACACCGTTGGACCCGCGATACCGGGCGGGGGTTTCCATCCCGCTGGGTTTGTCACGGATACGACCCATCCTTCCTTATCGGCGGCCTTCCGAATCGTCGAGTTGGCCCCCCCCGCCAGAAGACCCGGGTCCGTGGTTTAGTATAAGGCCGGCCTCCCTTGCGGAGCCCAAACCATTGCTAGAATGCAAAAAAAAAGCCTTGGCCATTCCCATTCAGGAGCCAATCATGTCTCGAACAGTCCCTGCCGACCGCAGTTCCCATTCATGGCTCGCTGGTGGCTGGGCGGGCCGCCGGCCCTTTCGACCCGCGGCCCTGCCCCTCGGGCAAAGCCAAAGGCTATTCCGCCGCTGCAACAAAGATCCAAATAGGGTGGTCTCCCCTCCAAAGGGATTTATGGGATCGGCCAGCGGGGGCGATGGAGGGGATCGTTTTATGGGTCGGGAAGAAAGACATAAGATGGGCCCCGCTGTTTTGCGGTATTCTTTACTAGCCGTTCTTTTTTCATGGGCTGCCCCGTTGGGAAAAAAAGCCGGGTCCCCATCAGAAAAACTCACGATCGGAAAAGCTGAGGCTCATCGCCTGGTAAAAAACGGTATATGTAATTATAGGCGGGTTTAACTGTTATAAACCCATTCCCTTCAGGTCCAAATTCTCAAGGATGTTCCGGCCTCTGCAGCCAAGGAAGGGCCCTGCGACCATGCTTGCAGCTTATAGACTTCTTTTCTTTGATGTTTATAGTTGGGGGACATGCGTGGGTTCTCTTCCAACGGGTTTTCCATTTTGCTCCGGTCTTCCATGGTGATTCAGCCCTTTCCCTGTTCCTGACAGGCCCCCGTCCAAAACTCCCGGCGATATCCGCCCTTATAAACACTGTTCATACGGGCCCGCATAGATTGGCGTTCTTTCCTGCCTTTTTGTGTTTTTTTTAAAGGGCTCTGTTCGCGCTTCTACCTTCTACCATATTGCAGCGGTCTCCAGGCCGGAATCTTTTGGTACAAAAGACCCTCCCCCGGCCCTCGGGCGCCTCTTCTCTGTTTTCCAACCCCGGATTGGGTTTACAGGGACAAGGGCCTTCTATAGGGCCATTCTTTTCAACCGCCTTTTTGGGCTTTCAAAGCTATTGGCCGGTCTGGGCTTCGACCTGGAGATGCCTTTGCCATTTCCATGGCGGGAGCCAGGCTTGTTTTTAAGCTCATGGTGCCATATTCAGCCAAGCATATGGCAGAGGTCCGCCGGGGGTACCCGGGTGTTTGTCACCACGCCCGCCGGCGGGGGCCGGATTCAGGTGGGAACAACTTTATTATATCCTTTGGCTCTTTGGAAGAATGAAGGGGGTGTTAGCCCTGGTAGGCCGCGTAAACCCAGGGGCATTTGATGGAGAGATCCACTCCCCGTTGTGGATTGTAGATGCTGGCTTTGTGTTTTTCGCCGCCACAAGCTAAGCACATCCAACATGGTGGCAGGACGGCCCCGCGCATTCCAGGAGGCAGCCCGGTAAACGGCCATTTCCCCCTTGCTGGAAGAAAGAATCTGGGCGCTTGCTTCGCGGGAACATCGGCCTTGCCGGTAAACCGGCCATGCCAATTTGATGCGTTACCAGGCACGGGGGGTGGTTTTTGCGTCTGTTGTGCCTGGGGAAAATAAAAATGGCTGGACAGAGGGGGACCACAGCCCCACCAGAATAAAGTTTTTCTCATGTCAGGGAATTTTAGTCCCCAATTTCACTCCCCCACAAAACGTTTACAAACAGGCGGCCAAACCGCTTGCCCTCCCATAATCATTGTTATAAAGGTATAACCACGTCGTCCCCCGAGATGATGACGGGCCTTCCTGGCTGGAATTGCCGGATGGTTCTTGAAACTTCCCGAAATGGGACTGCTGGCCATGCGTTTCAGGACATCACCCTGGTGGCCCGCACCGGTTTAGTGCTGCCATAGGGTTCTCATTCTGAAAACCAAACTGTTGTATGAAAAAAAGACAAGACGAAACAGCCTGTTCGCCCATTGGGGACCGCGAAAAAAAAAGGAACGATTCCGGCGAGTTTCAGCTCGGTGGGTACTGTCCTTGCTTCAATACCGCGGCTCCAGGGTGCTTATCCCTCTGTGACAGGGGGCAGGGAAAAAACGAGTAAAAAAAAGATCCCCAGCTCGCTCTCACTGCTCCATCCCCAGGCCCTCCCGGTTGGGGCATAGCGGCCTAAGCCATCATGCAGGGCGGGACTCCGAAGGCTCTTGCCGGGCAGATGTGGCAGGGAATCATCAGGGAGGGTCCGGGTCCATTGCAGTCCAGAGGTGCTCTCGTAGTCATACCATCTGTGAAGACGGCCATATTCCTTAACAGCATAAAACCCGTTGCCGGGTACTGCGGATAATTCTAAAGCTTTCTTTTGTGAGTTCATCATCAGCATCCTTCCCGGGCACAGGGGCGTGCTGAACGGTAGGGACAGTGTCAAAAGTGCAAAGGATTTTTTTTTTCCTTTTTTTTTTCCCATGGAAATAATGCACCACCCGCACATGTTTTAGCACACGTCATTAATGAAAGGTTGGACAGGATCGCGGCCACGACCCTCCCCCGCCGGTGGTCATCGAAAGGGTGCACATCCTCCCATTACCGGAGTTATGGGCCGATCGCTCTCTCTATTAGGTCATGGGCCGTATCCAGGGGGCACTTTTGAAATGGAAAAGGCAAAGCAAAAAAAACACTTCGGCTTGGTGGGCAGCCGATGTCATCGTCCAAATGAACGTTTGGCCAGCTTTTAACGGGCGTGTTGGTTTTAAATTTCGTTCCCAGGGGGGATAGTTGGTTTTAAAATTCGTCCTGGATAGATGGCTGTGTTTGTGATAAAAAGAGTGGGCCTAAACCCCGTTTGTACAACCAGATGCGCAGTACCCTGGTCATAAAGCAGGGAGCAGGGGCTGGGGGCGGGAAGGAGGTGAGGATTGGAACAACCAGGAGCAGCAGCATTGCCTGTCTCTCCCGCTGCGGCGAGCGGCAGACAGTCTTGGCCCGACTCGTTAAAAGGGCAAGGGAACCAGGATACGCCCTTGTCTACAGGACCCGTACGGCGGTATATGCTGCAGAGAAAAAGGGAGGTCTTTTTTCCGCCAGCA
>Ga0179591_1297830_pt1 | contig 12278 bp, 11 predicted proteins | sample CZOMad2_1_08_16f_FD_182891 | JGI IMG/M metagenome (GOLD analysis project Ga0179591, IMG submission 182891) | Vadose zone soil fungal communities from Angelo Coast Range Reserve, California, USA - CZOMad2_1_08_16fungal (PacBio error correction) | ecosystem: Environmental > Terrestrial > Soil >... | reverse complement strand
ATTTACGAGCTGATGTGTCACCACCGATTTTCTTAGACTTGGATCCTGCTACCCCCGTCGTCTCTCCCTTCCTCACCTGAATTCTCTCCCTCCCTTTCTTGTGTGCAGCTCACCTTTTTTTGAGGTTGGCGATGGACGTCGGATTAACTCATCGTGCAGGAAACCCCCAACATCATCTCTTCATAGGCGATGATCCGTTCTCCCTTCGAGTGTTCGGCTGGGTGACTATTGCGTCCCCCCTCCCCACTGATCAATGACGCTGGAAGCCTGCCCCTTTCTTCTCACTCCCATTCGGTGTTTTTTTCAAACTACCTACCCCCCGCCTTGCTCCATCGTACCGGAGCTTTGTGGAATTTAATAGCTAATTCTCCGGTCTGGCAAATCTTCCCGCCCGTTCCTTCCGGTTTTTTCTTGCACATCTGTGGCTCTCCCCACTTATAGCTGTCACTTGTCTAAAGGATTCGACCAGGGCTTACCCCCCCCCCCATTAGCCTATCCAACCTCTGCTTCCACCTAGATAGATCAGTTGTGTCTTGATCCTTTTAAGTCCCTTCACCCCCTTTTCCTTGCATCATCAATCCTTTTCTTCTCTGGTCTCATTTTTTCACGGTCGCCCCATTGTTCCAGATTCGCTTTTCTGTCCTTGCGTTTTTCGTGAACCTTCGTAAAATTTTTTGACCCCCCCTCCATTCCTTTTGCTCTTTTGCCCCCCCTAGCGTAGTCCTTCTTTTGCATTGAGCGCAACTACGTGTTGTACGAACGGGCGGGTGATGTGTTACCTTGGGACTCCAGTACTGGCCCGGATTGGTGGATCTTCATAAGTTTTTTTGAACGTCAAAGCTTCAATACCATTTTGCTCTTGGACACCGACACCATTGATCCTCTTCTGATTTTAATCTGCTCCGTCGCCCGTCGGCGGTCTCCCAAAGATGTGGCCAAAACCCCCGCGCAGGTCTTTTTTTTTTTTTTTTTTTTGTGTTGTGTTTTGGTGGTTTTTTTTGGCTGGGTCTTCCTCCCGAACTCCACTACTTCAAGGGGGGATCCCAACCTCTCCCTCGCCCAGGACTCGTCGCATGGCGGGCTTCAGCGCTAGTTTTTCGGAGTTCCTTCCTTTTGAGCGAACAGCTTGCGGGGATCGTAGTACCGGACCAACAAAACCCCACCACACCCATCCAGCTCCTTTAGACCCACATCTGAATGCAAACGTTGTCCCCCCCCCAACCCTTTTGGTTCCCTAACCTTCAGTCCCAAAGGTCCTACCCCACGTAGACTCCCTTTAACGGCATCTTCCTTCCGATCCTGCCTTCTTTTTTTCGGGAGACGGCCTCCCCCCCCTGGACTGAGATTCCCAACCTTTCTGATTCATGAGAGTCTTACCGCTTCCTCCTTAGGACCAACCCCCACATGGACTCCTCTATCCCCCTCCCGCCTCAGCCCCTATCGGTCGAGGATGCGCATCGGGAAATCCAGTGGGGGTATATTATTGATGAAAATTGCTTCGTCTCCCTTCACACCCTTACTTGAGGTGAATTCTAAGACCATCCCCCGGTCATGAGTAACCTTCGTTCCCCCCCCTGGTCGTCCTGTTTTTATTCCTACAAGGCCGACCCCGGGCGTTTCTTTTCACCCGACCTTTTGATCCCCTCCCCCCCTGACCACGGCCCACCTTCTATGAATCCATCCTCGTCACGGATGGTCTCCTCCCGAGCTGGTGCCGTTTGGTTTTTTGACTGCATGTTGAGCAAAGGAACATCCTAGGTTTTTCATATTTTTGCGATCTCGCTAGCAACTTTTATCGCATGCGATTCCGCGAGTTTAGGAGCTTGTGTAGACGCGCAAGGTAACCCTCTCCCCCCCCCCCAATAGGGCGTGGGGTGTCTTGTTTTTTTTCCAGCCGTCTCTTTATCTAAGTCCCTCTATTTCTCACTCGTTTTCTGATTGCCGCCGGAATCCGGACTCCCTTTCTTCCTCGACCCATCCCACCCCAAAGACCCCCCATATTGTTTTTTTTCGTTTCTCTACTTTTGGCTCCCATCTCTTTTATAAGCGTTATCATCTGCCTCTCCAAAAAGTCGTCTTTCTTACGCGTCCGCGCCAGTATCTCCTTTTATTGACCCTCCCCTGCATCCTGCTCCGCCCGGCACCATTTTCCACGTGTGAGCGACCATCCCCACTACCTGTTTGATCGTTCCCTTGGATCCTTCATCTCGAGGTTATGGCCTCCCTTTCCCCTTTTATGTCTAGGTCATGTCCCCCCACCTCCCTGTACAAGCCGTTTGACTGACCGCCAAAACAAAAAAGCCCCCCCCCGAAGTTCCCCGTCAAAAAACTTTTGTTTTGCGCGACCCTTTGTAGTGGATTTTGGATTTGGTCGTCTTTTACCCTTTGGGTTGATCCGTGCGCGCCTTTTCCTCCTCCTCGTAATCAAGTACACCCCTTCCTTTCATTGCGATCGTTTTTTGCCCCACTTTTCCGATTCCATCTCGACAGGAATGCTAGCACGCTTTGGCTTGTTTTGAGAACGCGGGGGGCTTCAGCCCCATCGAAATCCCTGTGGTCATCCATCCAGACAAGGTTGGTGTGCGTTTTCCTTCCTTTGGATGTCAAAGTTTGATAGGGAGTGAAGGAAAAGCCGATTCCGCGTTCCCTCCTCTTTGCCTCGTTTGTGTCTCGGGTCTGAAGTGTCTTGATTTGGCCCACGTTGGCCACGCAATGTTCCTTGAATCTCTCCATTGCGGTTGGGATATCAATCCCTTCTACCAGAATTTTTCCCTTTGTCCTTTACAGACGATTTCGGCCCCCCATCCCCTTTTCGCTTTGCCCCTCACGGTGACCCCCGGTATCAATTTATTCACCCACGCGCATCCGGACACCTGGACGGATTGCCTTTTTTATTCCTGGGCAGGCTCCCGGCTTTGTTTCTTTTCCGCATCCTAATTTCCTAGTTCTGTTTACACGTTTTTTTTTAAACAACAGCTGGAGACCCGTACCTTTTGTCGATCGCTTTCGATGACCGCCTCCCCGTCCTGGACGGATTCCTCTTGGAAGCTTTGAACGCTTCTCCACTGACGGAATTGGAGATAAAGATCCCTTGATTCCTGTTAAGGTCCCCTCGTACAGACACCCAGGCCAGTAGTTGTCCCAAGATGCACCCGGATTACTTTAGGTTCGGGTCCTCCCACCGTCGCAAACCACCAGGATACCCTTTCTGGTTCCAGCCCTGCCCCTTTCAGGAGGGCTCCTTTGCTCCGAGGCCTTTCGACTGACGGGTTCGAAAGCCACCCTACCTCTTTCCCCCACTTTTCATGTGCCCCCCCCCCCCACGTTTCCTTTAAGGTCTTCGCGAATTCCAGCATCAAGTTACGATGCCCCCACCAGTCGGCATCCCCACCACTTTCGTTCTTCGATTTGCTGCTCACTTATCCTCGCCGGGGCGATCTTATTTTTTTTTTCCCATTGAGCAGATAACTCCCTCTCCGTCGCTTCTTGACACATCCCAGTGGCTGTTTACACTACGAAAGACTTTGCGACGCTACAGCGTTTCCATCCGGCGAGACATACGGTATAGAGGCCTCCCACCTTCAACATTTTTCCCTCGCCCCGATTTTTATGGCCTGCTTTCCAGGAGTCTAGGTTCTGGCCCGAATGGGTCCTCAAATTAGGTTTGGGGAGAGTACCTTTTTCTCTTTCATTACGGTTAATTGATAGCTCCTAACTCGTAACTTCCACCTTTCAAGCGAAAAGACGCGTATTCCCTTCTCCTACTTGGGATTGTTTGTTACTGCGCTTTCTCCTTTTCCCCCCCTGCTTGGTCAGTCAACCCTGTCTTTGATGCTTTCTTTTCTCGCCTCTCGAGAGGTTCGGGCAAGGGGGAAGGTTGCGGAGCCAGTTCGCTCGTTTCTTTTTATCCCCAAGTTCAAGATCTTTGGTGAACAACTTCCCCCTGACACCCAGCAATATCTTCCTCCAAAATCTTCTCTTCCCCTTTTTTGAGCTATGGCGTTCTCTCAGTTGATGTTAGCGATGGTTCCCCCCCCATATTTGTGAGACTTGGATCCGATCAATCGTTTTCGCGTCACCGGCTGGTCACTCCCGTCCCTCCTCTACCTCTTTTTTCGACTTCCCAGCCACTTATGTTGTCTTGACCGTCGATTGCTGTGATTGAAACTCATCATGTAATCGCAGGCCCCCCTCTCCCTCTATCTTTGAGATTCGGCTTTGTTGCTTTGTTTGGTTTTTTTGTTCAGAGCGCCAGTTCGACGACTTTTTCTTGGAAGCCCTCCCACGTTCGCAGGACGTTCGGGAGGGAACTGAACTAAGAGGGAGACAGACCCCTCGGGGGGCTTCCCCAATAGAAGGCCCAGCCAGCGATGCCTTTCCGTCAAGCCCACTCTAGTTGTTTTTTAATGATCTGCGGACCTATGCCAGCGAGACCCTCTTCTGTTTTTTTTCGTGTTTCATACAACCAGTGTGAAAATGTCACTATTCTTTTATTCCTGTTATTCTCACTTTTCTAACCCCATCCCGCATGAGTGCAGGGTCTCGTCCCCCCTCCTGATCTTTCTCTCCGCCAAATCTCTCCCTTCTATGGCCGTGGATTTTTTCCTTTCTTTTTCAACTTTGGAATAACCATCGCCTTTGTTTTTTCTTTTTTTGGTGCCCCACCCTCGATCCCCCTACCTTCGGTTTTCAGTCTCGGCTTAAAATGACAACCCTTCCCTTTTTGCCCCTGCCCCCTTCCCCCTCGCCCCGGGCGAATCCTTTGTGCCTGAGTGCCGATCCATTTCATTTTATTAGTTTCAAGCCGGCGGCTGATGGGGCACCGTCCAGGGACTGAAGGGCCTTGGTTGGGACTCGCTTTTTCCAGCTGCCCCTGGCCTGAAGGTTTCTCAATTCCCATGTATTCCCTATACTACAGCTCTGGGAACCACAAATGATCCTTGGTCTCTCCAGCGCGCTACTCGGCCTCGATTTTCTATCCATGACCTGCGTTCCAGCCTTGGGCCCCCCCCCCCAACTTCGCCTTTCGACTTAGCAATTTGCGGCAAGCTGCGGGGCCATAACCCGCCTTCCTAAAGGACAACATCCACCGGCAGCGCGTGCATTTTCTTCTTTTTTCCGTTAATTTACCCTGGCTTTTTACTGATCTCCGTAATGGCTTTTTTCTTTAAAGACACCGCAAATTCGCGCCATTCTCCCCCTTATATCACGTGCCTTATAGAAAATGCCCCTTTTTTGCCTTGACTTCTAGTCAATTGTAGCCAATGGTAAGAATGGTAACACCTTAGCGGATGCAACATTCTCCCTTTCAACCGGTTCATCTTGCTAACTTTTCCTTTTAGACTGGACCCCAAGTTGACTCATATGGGACTACGCATACCCCAGGAAGTGTGCACTCACAACCCAACTTGTCATATCTCTCCGTCTTAGCTCTTAATGAATACTCTTTCTCCACCAAGTCCCCTCCCTCCTAAAGTTTCCTCGCCCTTCTGGTCTTCACCTTGGTTCCGGCTCTCCCCCGACCAGTCTGTGTTTTTTATATTCGCTTCCCCCCCTTAATTTTTGAGAACGACGCGCCGTCTTTCGCACCCCCCAACATTATTGCTTACATAGACTGACAGTCCCCTTCCCCCCCCGTATCTATTTTCCTACTATAAATTCCCATTGTTCGGCTTAACCCACCCCACGTTGTTCCTTCCATCTGAGATGTCTTGTCTTGACCCTATTAGTCTATACCTTCCGAACCTTTTTTTCCGGGTTACATGAGAGCTTACCCGTTTGTTCCCCCCCTTCTAATCGATATTCCTCGAAAATGGGTATTTTACTCCGTGTGAGTCATTGTGCATTTGCAGTTTTTCCGCCTGTCTTGCCCCACCTCGGCGTCATATGTGATCTTTGCTGCGCCTTATGGTCCCCTCTGCTACTTTGTGAATACGGCATTCTTCTCTCTGTCGCGTAGCAGTTCTTCCAGCTTCAGTCCTTTACACCCACATAGGTGTTGGTGGCTTTTTGCGGATCCGCCATGCCCTCGATCTTTTTCGGTCCCATCTTCCCTCTTGGAGATTGTTCCGGAAGAACGCCCTGCTGAACTTTCCGCCAATCCACCCCCCCCCTCCTTCCTTTTACTTTAGCGGGGCCACCGAGCTGCTGCCGAGTTCAGATGCGGATATCCAGGCGGCCTTTCGTTTTCTTAAGATTCCCCCCAATAGGCCCCCCCCAGCCTATCTGTTGCCCATTGCTCCGCCTGTGGTCGTCTAGCCCCGCTTCTTTGCGACACCATCCCTTTTTGCGATTGACCTTTTCCCCAATTTTCTTGCTCGGATACCCATCTTTGCTGATTACCATTTGCATGAATCCCACCTTGTAGACCTAAAGAGGTCGCCAGACAGCGCAGAGTCCCTTTCTTGTTTGTTCCACAAATTTTTCTTAGCTGTTGAATCGCTGATCTCACGTGGTATGGTTTCGTCCCCTTCATAATGTTGTGTTTCTCTTTGTGACGTTTTGCCGATTGTTTTCACTCCGAAGAGAAACCCCACCCTGTTTGAGAGATCGGCCCCCCCAAGTTGTTCCGGCCCCCGACCGGATGAAGTCGTACGCTGGTTTCGGGTGTTTGCGTCCGTTTTTTCTTTCCTAAGTAATGACCTTTCTTTCCCCATTCATAAGTCCATCCGTGCGCTCAGTTTTCTCTTTGTCTCTTTCACCCAAAGCTGACACTCGTTCCGGTAGTGTTGCAGGCGGTGCAGGCGCGAAACGCTGGCCCTCCTCTCTTTGCTCGGTTTAACAGGCCTTTTTCGGGCTTTTTTGGTAATTTGGCACAGCATTTCTCGGAATTCAGTATGAATTTCCGACTTTCGGGATTCTTCCCCTACTGAGCCTCTTTTCTCCTATCACGCCCCGGGTCGCGTGGTGGTTTTCAGCTCATTCCCTCCTGTTGATCCTCAGAGCCTTCCCCCTTTCCCCTTTTTTGTGTGTAATGAATCACGCCCCGTCGTGAACTGAGTTTTCCCCACCCTCTCCTTTTTGGGACAAAGGTCAGGATCCCCAATTCCACGCCTTTTCAGATCGATCGACGAACCTCCCAAAGTCAGGCTCTGCTAAAGTAATCCTCCTTCCTCATGTCCCAATTGAGCAACTGAGTATTTGTCAATTCATCCTTGCGCCTTTTTTTTCCTGGTTTTCCGCAGGGCCTACCATTCGAGCGCCCCAGGCCCTCTTTTTTTTTTCCGGGTTCACCTCTTCGCATCACCCCTTCCGATTGCCGTTAGGGCTCCCTTCCTCCAGTTTTCAATCTCATTCATCTTCTTTCACCCTTGCTGGTTTCTTTGCATCATCAAAAGGAAGGTTTTTCATTCCTCACTTTGCCCGCTAAAGTTCCTTTAGCCCTCGAACGACCTGCTGTCCCCCCCCCCCCTAGGGCTTCCCCCCACCGATTCGCCAGATCCTTTTCCTATTAGATGAGCCGCACTCGTTCGGCATACTCCTCTTCCCAATCTTCGACATTCTTACTTCTTGAGAGCCCCTCTCTTGATCCCTATCGACGTCCGCTGTCCCGTAACTTTCTTATTTGTTAGACTTGACTTTTTCCTTTCTGATGCCGTACATATTGGCATACCTGGGCTCCTACGAAAGTCCTAGATACGTTCGAGCGTGGTGCTACGGCAGAGCCCCCTCGGATTTCTGGGTACTCCACATTTTTCTTTTTCTTGTCTTCTCACCTCCGGCGTTATATTCTTGGGTAAAAGACTGGGTGTAAGAACCGAGGGTTTTCTCCTGTTACCTGCTTCTCCCCTTTTCTCCAAGTTTGTAGTTTTCCCCTTTGCTTCTGTAAAATGGCTTGACTCCAAAAGCAAAACGGATTTCTTCCCCATCCTTTCCCCCTTTTGCTGGATGAGGTTTTTTTTCCTGTCGCTGCATGATGAGTTCCCTCACATATCGACGTTTGAACCTCCTGTTCATTTGATTTTCCCCCCCCCCTCTTTAAGTGCCCTAGGTATGAATTGTCAGGGGGGGAAGTTCCCGAGCAGTGACCTTCCTGTAGCTCCCCTTCTCACAAGCAAATCTTTTTCCCCAATCGCTCCACAACTAGTCCCTCTCCCAAACTCCCTTTCGTTTTCCTGGAGATCGAGTTTATGTTTGCAGGGAGATGTTTCACCACGATGTGCTTGGATTCTCCGCCTTTTTCCAGTGTGTCTCGCTCCCTGTCTCCGGTTCCCCCCCCTTTGCCGGCCTCCAATTCCCCCTAGTACCTGTTCATCGATAAAAGTACAATTGCTTGCCCCCCTTGATGTGATCATAATCATTACGCGTCCGGCCCCCCAACCTCCACCCCTCAATTTGACGTCTGGTAGCGAGGGTTGATTTGCCAGGAGACTCTTTTCCTGTGAAATACCACTTTTTTGAAATGCAGGCGTTCATTTCCCTTGCGCACCTCCCTCGCTACAGAGTGTTTCCCTCCTCCAACGCTGACTGTGCCCATGTCCAATCCCCCGGAGATGCGGTGGTTTCTTCTCTCCTTATCTTTATGCCACCGCTTTTCTTCGTGGTAACCCACGTGTTCTGGTAACCCTTTCTAGTGGTCCGGTTATCTGCTACTTTTATAACCCCATACGGCAATGCTCGACCCTTTTTTTCCGTCTTTGATTCGATCACCCCTCCCTCAATAGTACGGCCGATCTTGGTTCGTCCGAGTCTCCCCCCTGTGGCTGCTCATTTTCCCTCTTCCTTCTCGGCTTCGGGTTTGCCGTGCCCCCAATTTTGTTCCTTTCTCTCGTTTTTTCGCCCTCTCGTCTTTGTTCGCAATTCCTTCCCATCCTCCCTTTTATTTTCGTGTCACTTCCGGGTTGGTGCAGGTATATTTTACCCGTTGTCGGCCTTGTCCTCTAACCGTCAAGCGGTTGTGCTTTGCGAACTGGGCCCCGTCAACGGTAAGGTCGAAGTTCCCTCTGGACCGAACCCCATCGATTTTTCCAATCTCTACTCCATTGACCTTGTTTTGTAAATTTACACCCTTTTTTACTTTATTCAACAGACGCCCTTGATAATTAGTATCATCCGTCCCTTCATCTGAATTCTTTGTAATTTTTCATCTTCCAGCAATTTTTTGACCCCCCCAATTTTTGCGGTGGTTCCTCCCCCCCCCCTCCACTTTCATGAAGCCCTTGCGGGGATAACCCCCCCCCCAAAGAGTCATGCCATTCCCACCCCATCACTTTATTTTCCCGATTGGGGGCTCTTATAAAAGTTTCTCTTACCCCACTCCTACCGGAATGTTGCGAGGGATCTCTTACCTGCCCAAGTGGTTTCCCCAACACCTTCGTCCATTATCCCGCAGTGAATATGTGCATTGCATGTTTAACTTGATTTTGCCAATTTTTTTTTTCCACTTCCGCTTCGTCAATCCCCGTCCTTCCATACCTCGGCTGAAAAAAAGTCAGTTTCCGTTCCCGCTCCTCCCTTTTGTGAGCATCCCTTTTTCGATATTTTTTGAATGTCCTTTGACCGGATCCCCCCCCACTCCTTGAGCCCCGGCCCACCCCCCCCCCTCACTGTGCTCGGTGAGCCAGCCTTATGATGAATGAGCGTTTTCTAAACCACGCCTACTCCGCGTGACTAAATAATCAGGTCTCTGCTGTTTCCTAGGCCTTTTTTCCAATCCCCTTCACCTCCCCCCGGGTTTGTCCGGGAGTTTAAAAAATCCGATCGAATCGCGCGGACATCCTGACCCACCAATTCTTTTGAGTGTTATCCCCTCCTCCCAACGTATGTCAGCGTCTTTCCACATACCTCTGTCGGCTTTTTCACCCCACTTTGTTCCCTTTGCCTTTATGCGTCTCTTTGATGTCCCTCCTTTTCACGCTCCCCCCCTTCTGGCGGGTCCTGACTGAAAGATTCGTCCTTGACAAGGTTTTCCCCCCCCTCCTGAGATGATCTCCATGCCACTCGCACCCCTGTCCATTTTACTATGTATCTACACCCCCCCGCCGGTGAATTTTTCGAGCCAACGAATTTCTGTCTCCCCATGACCCAAATCTATTTTCCCAATTGGCGATATTTTAGACCCGAAGGGCATTTTGGCTACCTATGACTTTCATGAAGGATGCTCTTGAGCTTTTTTTTTCCCAAAGATCCCCCTATTCCAACCTCACGGGTTGCTGGTGTTCCGTCCATGTTTTCTATTCGTTGCACACTTTCTCGCTTTCTCTTCTTTTTTTTGTTTTGCTGGTGTGTATCGAGCATGCTTGCCCCCCCTCCTCCACTCCCCCAACCCCGCCCCATATTTTCTTAGCTGGGGGTCGCCAAGATGCGCCCTCCTACCCCACTATCAATTTTTTCCATTTTTGGATCTTCCGATGTGGCCACTCCTTGCAAATATGATTTTCCGCTGCTTCGTTACGCCCCATCCGGCACCATGCTTCCCACCTTGCCCTTCTCCCTTCCCCCTCCTTTTTTGCTAGTGTATTGGATCCATTTCTTTTTTTTATGGATCCCTTTTGTTCAAAGAGTCTGCTGGACTTTCATCCTCTTTAACCCCCCTGACCCAACCTTTTTTGGTTTGGAGTGATAGTTTTCCCCCTCATGAAGATCAGGACAACGTGTTGAGCCCTCCCTTATGATTCTCTGCTCCAGGCAGTGGTTGGGTAGTTAGTATAACCCCCATGTTGGGTGAGCGAGGGTTGTGAGACTAAATGGATGATGCAAGTAAAATCCTGGATTGCTCTTTCGGATTTTTCCTGTCCACGGTTCCTCCCGATCAAAGGATGATTCTGAGGAGGCGTGGGCCTTGTTTTTTTGGTGGTGGTCACTGGGCTTCCTGTCCTCCTTTTGACTTCCTGTTGTTTATCCCAGCTTTAATGACGGGAGGAATGCGTTTTGACCTTCACTCATAGGGGTCCCCCTTAGTGCGGCAACTTCCCCCTTGCTGATGATTTTGCTTCTCTCTGTTTTGCGTTCGGATGGCGGACTTGAAGTTGGTTTTCCCTCTTGGCGACACTTTTTCACCTCAATTTCCTCCTACTGTTCACCGCCCTTCCCTATTAAGGAGCAGCGTTGCGTTCTTCTGGTTTATTATTTGTGCAGTCCGTTATCCTCGTCCTTTTTTTCCGCTTGTTGGGGGTACGCTCCGCCCCTAGTTGACCATTTTGTGCCTCACGCCTGCCAATTCGACTGTTCCCTTACGGATGCGTTATTTATCCCCTCCGTTGCGCTGTAAGTCGTGAAGCTTTTTTCGTCCGCACCTGCGCTGTTTTTTTGGCCCCAAAGTTCCCCAACTCCCTTTGGAATCTGCTCTATTGTCCCCCCCGTTCCCGCCACTGATAGGATTACGTTTATCCCCCTCCCAGTTTGTAATTTTGATCCTTTTTCTTCATTTGCACCCTCGACTTAGAGCCAAGTCTCGTACTCAGGTGTCCGCTTTGTTCGCTCTTCTTTCCCCATATTTCTTTTAAGCATATTCGCCTCACCCTTCCCCCCCCTCTTGACTTTAGGAGTACCTGGTCCCGACACATTCTTTCACCCTCACCATGATCTCCGCTTGTCGATAAGTCAAGTACCCTTCATTCTCCCCCGACCACGCCGCGCTTTCGACCGTCCACCTCTTGCACTTGGTTGTACTTTTGCCTTGCCCCACGTGCGCAGTCTAAGGGCTTATGGCGTCTCCTTTTAGGCAGCACTTCCGTGACCCCCACACCTCCGTCAGATTCCCACTTCCTCTATTGAACAATTTATTTTTCGATTCGACGTCCCGCTTTCGATCCTGGTTATTTTCTCACCGTTCAGATCATTTTTTCCGTCAGGTCAGTGAACATTTGACCCAGAACACTGTGGCAGGGTATTCCCCTCGCCGTCTCAGCTACCGCGTTCGCTGGTCCATATTAAGAGCCCATCGGTAGTCCTTTTCCCCTCCCCTCCCTCTTTCTTTTATCCGGAGCTTTTATTTTTCCACCCAAGGTCTGTTTGTCTCTCGCTGATGGGGAGCCAGTCCCTTTCCTTCCCTACTTTACTGCCGTGGTATTGAGTTTTTGACATGTCCCTCAAACCTCGCCCCGCGCAAGGCCTTGTTCATCCTCTATATTGAGGTTCCATTGGTTGTTTTATTTTCTGAGTTCATTCACTTCGATTTGTCATTACCCTTTTCCTGCGCTGCTGCCCCGATTCGCCTCCCCCCACCAGGTCGTACTTTTCTCTTTGAAGGTCCTTCGTAGGTCTTGTCTCCTTTGCCTGGTTTTTCGTTTTTGGATCCACTTTTTCCCTTTTCTGGTGAAAATCAACAGCCACTTCCA
>Ga0179591_1350033_pt1 | contig 12279 bp, 14 predicted proteins | sample CZOMad2_1_08_16f_FD_182891 | JGI IMG/M metagenome (GOLD analysis project Ga0179591, IMG submission 182891) | Vadose zone soil fungal communities from Angelo Coast Range Reserve, California, USA - CZOMad2_1_08_16fungal (PacBio error correction) | ecosystem: Environmental > Terrestrial > Soil >... | reverse complement strand
CTCCTTATACCTTACGAAAAAGAGTATTTCCCCACCGCCAGTTTTTAATTCAAGATAAGGTCATCACCCTTATTCCCAGGCTTTGTTTCCCCCAACTTTCCCCTGATTTTTCTTTCTAGAGTCGTCTTTTCCACTGTCGCCGGCAATATTATCCCTTGAGCTTCCAACCCTCTTTAGATGCCATGGAACCCGTTTTGCATCATCGTCGGAACCCCTATTCGCAAACCCCCCTCAGGCACGAGTGCCCCAGTCCCCAATTATTCACCTGCCCCCCCCTCCTCATGGGTGTCTTTTGCGTGTCATCGTACTCTGTATTGTCCCTTGATTTTCAGGGACGATTTTGGGGTGATCCGTTTCCCTTCCCCGACTCCCCGAGTTTTTCGCCTTGTTGCTCCTGCGTGTTTGCTAGTTTAACCCCGCTCCTCACCCCCCCGCGTGGTCTGGATTTGTTTTCTTTAACCTTCCCTGACCGCTGTGAGTATGCCGTCATTATCTCCTGGCTCGTTTCTCCCCTCAAAGACGCCTTTTTTAGTCTCTTCGTCCCCCACAACTTTTTTTTTCCCGGCGCGACGCTGCACGAGGTTCTGCACGATGTTGTGACTTGGAATCTCAGCTCGTGTTAGAGCGTGGAGTCCTGAGACATCTACGCTTGATGCCCTCATCATCGGTGTGTCTCGGTTCGATCGACGTGTCTCACAAGTCGTGGTTCCCTTTTTCACGTTCCCCTAGCGATTCGCACCTCTGCAACCTTCGCAGAACCTTAAGAGATAGTTGAGCCCCCCTCTCTCAGGATACTGGTTCCCCCAAACCCCGCCCCACGTGTCTTGGTTTTTTTTGAGTCGAGGTCGTGCTTGAAGCCCGCCCCTACTCGCTTATCATTCTCATACCTGTGGACGCAATTGTCTGGCGTTTCTTGCCCTTTCCGCTTATGTCATTCCCGTTCATTTTCATCCCCGCAGACGTTCGGTGGCTGGCGCACTTTGTTTTTCTGTTCCCCTTTGGCTCTCCCTCCTGGATATCTTTGTGCTCGCCTCGCGCTTCTTTCTCCCTTGACTTCCGTAGACTTGGTCACCACCTCGTGCGGCCGCCTTCCGATCCCTTTGTTCTCCGTCACGCAGCTTGTGCTACTGCGCTCCGTCTGAGTCCGATGCGCCGCATCCTTCCCCCTTGCAGTCGTCGCTCTATGCTCGTGCGAACCCCTTCGGTCCCCGATGTTTACTCGCAGTATGGCAGGCTCTTTTCTTTCTCGGGATGCAGAAGTATTTACCTGATTCCCCTGATATTAGGACATTTTTCCTTTTACCATATCCCCTGAGTATTCGTGTTCTATCGTGGTATGCTCTGCTTATAACCTTCTTCAGCCTTCCTTTTTTTTCAGGTATTTTTGCACGACTCTAGAATTTTCACACGTTGTCGTCCGTCGGTGACCATTTCCCCCTGCTGTTACAAAGAACATCGCAACTTGGATGGTTATCTATTGGGCTCTTTTTTGGGGTGTTGATCCTTGCGCTTCCCTTGTCCAGAGCTTGTGTGAGTGAGATCTCAGGAAGGTAGGAACGGCCTGGACCTTTATTACGCTCTTCTCCTAACGGAGAACCCAATTCCATCATTCCGTATTACTACCCTGATGAGAGGTTTTTAGAGCCCCCGTTGCTGTGAGCGCAGATTGTCCCTTCCGAAAGTAGTGTTCGCTGAGATGATTTTCGGTCAATTCCTTTTTTTTCTGAGAAGAGCTCTATGTGTGCTCTTTTTCTTGTATTGTTTTTTTTTAGTCGAAAGGAGATCGGACACCTCCCTTTGGATTATTTCCTTCTTCCCCCTAATGAGTTGTCTCCCTTGTTCCCCCCAACTGAGGAACTTCGTCCCTTTGTCTTTGCAATGGCCTCTTTTCCATTTTCGAGTCTGCGTCGAACGCGCCCTCGTTCTCGGGTCTTTTCCTTTTCGGCTTGATTCCTGTTTTCCCCCTCGCAGTTTTTGGTTTCGGTGCCCTCTTTACTACAGTTTTGGTTTTTTCTCTTTCCTCCCTGCCTGCGCCCCCTTGCTCGAGTTCAACGTTCTTTTCAGGCATAACCTCCCTCTTTTAACACGCTAACGTCGTTTCTTCTTGCGACTTCTATCACCAGGTGGCCTTTTTTCCCGAAGAAGAGCTGTCTTCAGTCTTTTTTGGGCAAATTCGCAACCAATCAGCGATTCGTCCTTTGACAAGACAGCATTTTCTGCCCTTTACGCTTTCGAAGGAAAACACTAATCAATCCCTGCAAGCTCCCCATCGCGTACTTCCAAACCTCACGCCTGCTTGAACTAAATCTTCCCCTATTTCTTGGACGACTTTGGAGGCCATGTAACTCAAGGAGATTTCATCCCTTTTAGATTCCACCCAGAGAAGAGGGATGTGAAGTTTTTTACTCTGGAAGTATCTTCAGGGCTGAAGTCAGCACCTTCCGTCGTCTTTGATAAGACCATACACCCTCCTTGCTTTTTCTCTGACACGTCCCCCGACGGGGGCATTCGTCCATATCTCGGCTCAACTTCCTCTACATACGTTAAGCATGTTTCCATTGCCCCGCCCCTTTTCCCCTAGAGAGATTTGATCTGCCCACCTTCCTCCAATCGTCTTTTAGCGTTTTTGATTCCGATCCCCTTTCGCTATAAGGAGTTTCTTTTACCCCCTGCATCGCTTCGGTAGTACGAGGGGTTGTTCTACTTTAACTTAAAGTAGTCCCCCCCATTTAACGATGTTTTTTCTGACTCGAACTTTTAAAATCTCACCCGCAACTGACTTCGCGTCCGAGAGAGACTAGGGATTTCGTTTTCCCCTGTCTCCCCTCAAGAGAATAGCCCTCTTCGCGTAGACCTCCCATACCGTTCGTTGGCTCTCCGGATTTATGATAACGACAAGTTTACCCTTTACTCTTGCGACTTGTCTTCCCTCACCTCTCTGGAGAGAATGCTAGTATCCCTCCTCTTTCGCCCCCAAATGCAGCCTCGCTCATTCTTGGCGCATCGCCAAAATGGAGGCGTTAGTGTCTCCACCTTTTCTTATTTGGCACCCCATCCCCGGGAAACATTTTCCTACGCCAGATCGTTGGCCCACCTTTCCCTTATCTGATATTGACCTCAGATATTCCCTTTTCCCTTTACGAGCACTCGAGAAGAATTTACCCCGAACCTTGTACGGTTTTCACAGATTTCTCCTTTTGCGTGTCTCCGTTAGTTGAGCCCGTGCCAGTGGATCAGCTTGATTGTCCCCCTGCCCATTCACTTCCCCTCTCATTTCGCGCGAGCTACTCAAGAACACGTACTCCTATGCTCCACAAGAGATTACTGTCCCGCTCCCTTATAGGCTTCTCCCGACCGTCCCCCACCGTGAAGATCCCCTTGACTTCCTCTGCCGACGCACCCCCTTTGGTATTTTTCCTTTCCTCCCCCCCGTAAAATTCACTTTTTTCCGAGGGATGGTGCCTCAATTTCCTTGCACGGTCTCCCTCGATCCTTGCGTTTTGCCCACTCTTCCCTTTTACCAACCCCCGCTTTTTTCTTATCAGATTTTTTTATCTCTTTCCCAAGCGACGCAGCCCCACTTTTTTCTGCGCCGGCTCGGGGTCTTCTTGACATTTGGTCCAGGCAAATGTTCGCCCAAACCCCGAGTCCCCCCAGAACCCAGGTTGTGTCTGATATTTTTCAGTTTTTGACAATGAGTCTCCTGACGAGGTGTTGGCCCAGGCGTTTTCTTTTTTTAAAGCTGCCTTCCACACCGTTTTAGGCGTTCCAAAGTTGAATTTTTGATTGTGTATATCTAGAAAGTGAAAGTCCCCCCCCTGCCTCTTCCCCCCTCTCTCCGAAGAGATTCTTGTACCACAGCCTCCATGTTAGTCCGAAGATTGGGATTTTCAAACGGTGGCCTCTTGAAATACGAGTTTAGTCGAGGCCCTGTTTCATCCTATGGACCAATCTCCCCCAAGTCTCCTATCTCGTTTAATACATGGTTCGGTGGTCTTTTTCTTTTTTACCCTGAGTCGATAGTTTCGCCGGTTCGCTTTTCACTCCTCAGCACCTAGTCTTTCCCTTTGACCTCAACAAACCATTCGACCTTCCCCGGCGGTTTTGAACAATAATCTAGTCGGTCCCCCCCGTTTTCCTTTCCCCGATGGTTTTATACCTTTCTGGACCCACTATCTTTACAAGCCTCCCGCCTCGCTTTCAAATGGCTAGTGCCGATGTCCATTTTCCCCCCCCTTTAATAGCTTCCTCTTTAACGTTCCCCCCCAACTGACGGAGTTCTCTTCCAAATCACCATCTGAATGAACCCCCCCTAAGCCGTTGCTATGGTCAAGTGACTCGCCCAGTTTTGCTTTCACCCTGCCAGCGGTCCCCTCTGGGGTAGCTCCCAGACCCCCGCATGCCCTGACTGTTGTCGGCAGTAGTTGTGGCGTCATTTTTACCCCAATATGATGACCCCGCTTGGTTTCTTTAGTCTGGTATCCAAGACTGTCTACTTTTTTTGATCCTTATTCCCCCTTAAGCTTGAAATCTTGATATCTCCTCCTTCTGGGCGTCGCCTCCCGGCCCCCGTTGGGTTTCTTAGGAGGCAAGAGGAGAGGCGCATGTTTGTTCTTTCTTTTAGACTATCCTTTGGTCTCGAGTGGACCCCTTCGAGCACCCCTTTTCCTGATGCTTTCTCAATTTCCTTTTATGGCTTCGGTCAGACTCGTTTGACTCTTTTCCCCCTTCTTCCCCAATACGCTGAGAACGTGTTTTTTTGACTTCCCTTTTTCGCTATAGCTTAACTCGATCTTCCTCTTTCCACCAACGCCCACGGGATTTGCTTTTATGTCGGTCTTTTTTCTCTTCCTGAACTCTTTAACTAGGAGCCTCGAAAGAGCCCTCTTGCCGCCCTTCTGTCCGTTTTCAGCTGATGTCCAGGTCGAACACGTTTTCCCCCCTCCACGTTTTTTTCCCTGCGCCGGTTGAGAGCCTTGCGTTTCCTTCTTATTCAGGGTGGATAGAATGTCTAGGATGCTTTCCGCTTTTTTTAACCCCCGGTCACTCTGCTCCCACGGAGAAATTGGACCGCCCCACTGTGCTGATTTTTCCTTCCTCGGATTGAACCGCAACCTTCTATTTGTCCTGATAACGGTTGATTCGCGTTTTGAATTTTTCCCCCTTCTCACAGCCGACCTTATTTACACTCCGCTCTCCCTCTTCTCCCATCAGTTGTTCCTACCCGTCAGGTGGTCCCCTCTGTTTGCTTTCTATTTTCCCTCGCGGCAGTAGGGATATCCAATCCCTTCCACCCCCGTTTTTCTTTACGAAGAGCTGTTTCTACTCAGAACTGCGGAGTCGTGGTCGCTGCTCCTCTTTCCCCCTTCGTTCTCTTTCAAGGCTTTTATGGGAAGATCCGCCTTTTGTTTCTTTTTGATTCTTTTTCATTTTAGTTGCCAAGTCCCCCCTCCCTTGTTTGTAAGAAAACCATCGAATTGCCTTCTCATGGATTTTTTCTAGCCATGAGATTTTCTCTTCCTAACAGGATTCCGTTGAGTTCGCTCTGCGTTCTCCTTACGTTAGACGTGCTATTAAACCTTTTCTCCTCTATTACTCCAGGCTTTCCTTAAGGCCCTCAGCCCGTTCCCAGACGTTTTTGTTGTTTTGGAGGTGAGTTTCAGTTGTTCCTTTTTCCCGCCCAAGTTTCCTTCCTGGCTTTTTTTTATTTCGCCACCTCTCGAATTTTTTCTTCGATTGTTTGGCTGCCTACTCGATTTTGAGCTTGTTAGGAAGGTGCTTTTTTCACTCTTCCCCCCTTGACCCCCCCAACTGTCGGCTTCTTTTTTCCTTTTAGTCTTATTGCATTATTGTTTCTTCCAGTTCGCCCCCTTATTATCCTTACGACGCCAGCGGCTGCCTTCGTTACACTCGTGACACCCTGGTTGTCTGGTCGTAACTCAGTTGCAGCTTGCAGGAGGCCCTTTACTTTCCCTTTGTTCAAAGTTGCAGCTTTTTTCCGGCGCTTCTCCCCAGCTTTGCCCTCCTCCTTTTGGTGGATGAGTTTTGAAGTCCTTCTCCCACCCCAATGATGCTCGCGGTTTCACCAGTGCACGTTTCCTTTTTCCTACCTCCGATTGTCTTTTCACCGTTTTTTAGTTTTTCCAACCCACCATTGGTTTCTTGTCCCTCCTTTGCAAAGAAGCGATGGCTGAGTGAAGTTCTCATTTTTTTGTCCCCCTGGCGCACCCCCCTTCGCTTAAGACGCGTTCAAAACCTTTCCCAAAGTGTTTGCGAGAGAGGTGCCCCACCCGACCTCAACTCAAGAGACACATCCGGCGCCTTCCCCCTAATTAGTAGCTGAACCTTCCAACGTTCCCCTAGTTCCCTGAGACAAGGCAAGCATTTCAGCGCCCCTCCGCTAAAATCCGGAGCGAAAAACCCTCGCTTTTGTTTTGTCCCAGATTCCCGCTGTCTTTTCCTTTTCGTTTCCGCCAGTCCCCACCTCTCAGCCCTCCGATTTTCGTTTACGAACTCACGGGGGTTTGGGACTTTGCCTACCTTACGGCAGATTCTCAGCCCTTTGTCACACTCTCTGTCTAACATTTCATTTACTTCGATAACTCCCGCCTTCCTCCCTTTCGAGTAGTTAAACATCAGTTTTTCCTTTACATTTCCCTGACTTCAATTGCAACGGCGTTCCTGCTTCTCTTTGCCCCATTCCCACCTTTTCCCATCAAAGAGTCCTCGCGCGTGTGGATCCGATTCGACTAGCGACTGCCGCGATTAGGAATAAAACTGCCTCTTTCTTGTTTGACAGTTTTGGTTGTTCCTACTCTTCCCGCTAGTTTTTACCCCTCTATCGTGCCATTATGCCGTTCCCAACACCAGAGACACCCTGCCCAGCCGCAGATCTTCACACCACCCCCGCCCCGGCCACGCTAATCGGGCGCTAGTTTTTCTTTTGGTTTGAGATCCCCCCCCCCGCTAATCCCTTCCCGCTCGTGTGACTCGATGACTCTACATGTTCTTTGTAGTTGTCTCCGCGCAAAGTTTTCTTCCAAGTGATCAGGTTCTCTGGTTTTCCTTCCCGCTTCTTCTAGTATCCGAGTAGTCACAGTTTCTGCCAACCAATATCCTGAACCTGACTGGCCCGGATGGTTGGCCATTCGTCGCAAACCGCCCTTTGAACCGAAGCTTCCCCCCCATTTCTCCCATTGGACCCGCTTCCTCCCCCCTTGCAAGATTATTGATACGGATGGCGTTCTTCCATCTTCCACTCTCATCTACCCCCCGCAATTGTCATTTGTTTTGTTACATTCCCTCCCTCTTTCTGTGGAGAGGCCTCTTTCTAGTCCAAATTTCCAATTATAATGCTTCCTGCGCTTTCCCCATGACAGTCAGATTTCATCGTTTACAAGCACAAGGCACCTCCTTTTCGCTGTCAATCTTTAGTCTTGAGTTTCTTTTTTTTTCATATGCATTATGAGCCATATAACAAGGAGTGAAGATTCCGTTACGCGCGTTGGCTCCCTCCCGGCGTTTCCCCTGGGGGACCCAAGCCCTTAGCATGGAGACCCGAGTCCGCTGCTATAAGGACGACCCGTTTTCTCCCGTCCCCCAGTCGTTCGAGAAGCGTTTTCACCATCAAAAACGGTTTCCTTTATTTGATCATTTTTTACATCGTTCTTTTCTGTCTCTTCCGCTCGGGGTCATTTGCTGGATCCCCCGGGTCCTTACCTGCATGGCGCCGCCCCCCTTCCATTCCTTTACAGACCCAGGGGGCTGTTTTGATGCATCTCCTTTTTAAGTTTCCCACCTTTGGTTTTTTTTGACCCGTGCCGCGTTTTGTTCCTTTTTTTGTTCCCCCTGATTTTCCACCGTGTCAAGGAGGCAACCTCCTCCAAGTTCCCACTCCTCTCCTGCTTCGTGTAATCTCTTGCCCGACTGACCATTTTTACATTCCTTTTTCTCTCCCGATCGCCTCCTCTACTTCCTTGTTACACCCAACCCGCTGTTTTTTTCCTATGCTGCCTTATGTTCCTTTTTTTCCCACGTTCTCTTTTTCCCCAGCCCCCGCGTAGCGTTATATGGCGTTTGCTACTTTGATGAAGTTCACCAATAGAACCACATTAGTCCGTTCCCCTTATTGTTTTTTTGAGAGCGAGCCGTGTTCGGGTGTTTTCGGAAGTATTCCCCTCCCCTACTTAGCACTTTCCCAAAAGCGTCTCTACCACCTTACGTTTTGGGAAATACTCCCTACGGTTTCAGAGTCTTCAATTATTTTTGCCCCCACCTTCCAGTCGGATATTTTTATAGGGTTTTTTATCATCGACGTGTCCCTTCCTTGGCACTCTCGACCCCCCTCGACCTCTCCTTCTCTATTGAAATTGGGCTCCTTTGCCGGTTGCCATTTTCACGGTTCTTCATTGCTACCACTTTGGCCAACAATCGGCCTTCCAAGGTCAATAACCTCTCCACCTTCTCATGTGTTCTCTTCTGCAAGAGACTCTTTTTAGGAGAATGAAGGGCCGGACGTTGTTGAGAAAGCCCCCCTTCGCATTTGATTCCCCCTGTTTTTGAGTCTATGTGTGATTTTTTTTCCTCAAATGATTCCCCCCCTCTTGGGTAATGGGAGTCTCGAACCCGATTTTCTAGATCTCACATTGAGATATCCCTTTTTCCCCTTATAGTTTAAGTTGTATAGACTCCGCTCCCCCCCCGTTTGTTTTTTTCTTTAGTTTTTTTTGGAAGTTACCTCGAGGACCGTTCCTCTACCCCCCTCCTGTGTTGTCTTGCACGAGTTGATTTGGCTGCAGCCCCAGAGGCAGATGGTTTGAGATATGGGCACTTCGCTCATATAGATGCTGAAGTCCAGAAGTTTAGGGTCCTTCTACCGAGATAAGCCAATTCCAGTGCTGGTAACAGGTTCTTCACTCGCGCGAGCCCCTAACTTTTTCGCAGCTCAAAAGTTCTTAGTTTTGCTACAAGCAACGTCGGTCCCAACCCCAACTGTTAATTTATTTGTGTTTAGTCCTGGCTATGGAGAAGTTAATAGATTGAATCTGACTTCCCCCGGACCTTTTGAGAAAGCCTGGTTTCATAACTTTTTCCCCTGATGTATTTGAATAGTTTACCCCTGTTTTCATCCTTTCGATTTCTGAAAGTTTTGTTTTCCTTATTTTATCCTCAGTCGCATTTTTTATCTGGTAATCGAGAGGACATCCTTTGACGCCGTCCAGTCGCTCCCCGAGGCAATTGTCCGGCCCCCCTTGGCCGCCCCCCGTTTCCGCCTTTTCTTCCTTTCCTTTTAATGAGATCCCCCTCCTTGGTAGACCCCTCTGATTCGAAGAAGAAAGCTTCCCGCTTTTTCTTTTACATTAGTCTCATTTTCCCTTCCTGTCTTTTCGATGTTGACTTTCGAATTCATTAGAGCTACGGTCATTTTCTCTTATGTCCTTACCACCCCTCGTCTAAAAGACTCTCACCTCCTCCCCAGGAGTCTGCCTCGGTTCGATGCGGCTAACCCGATAGATTATTATTTTTTGTCTTTTTATTGATTTCCTATTCCTTTTTCTATCCTCTCCATGACGTAGTTTCCCCTATCAATTTTATACTCCCCCCTGGCGGTTTTGCGTTTTTTCTTTTTTCCCCCTTGAAGAATGATTAATTGTCAGGTTAGTTCTGATTCTCTGCGAACTATTTCTTTCTTTTAAGAGGAGGTAACTCAGGAGCTTTTCTTCGCCGAAGTTGTCCCCATAATTCTTGACATTTTTCTGTTCCCTAAAGCTTGTTTCGTCTCCCGGCTGTGGGACTCGTGGAGTCCCGCAAATTTTCCCCCATGGTCTTCCTGGAACCGCCGGCGAATTTGCTTTTAGCTCCCCCTTGACCTTTCTTTTTTTTTTCTGAGACGGCTGATTTGGCTTGGCATGATCTGCGTTTGCCCGAGACTAGTCCTTTTTCCCTTCTTATGTTAATCCCCTTCAAGCCGAAGGCTTGTTCGCCGTCGCCTCCCCCACGCCCTTTTCCCTTTTCTAGACCTGAGATATTCCCGTGGAATAGCTTCCCACAAGTTTCCTTATTTTTCCCTTTTTCCAGTTCTCTTGAAGATTGAGGTATCTTCAAGACTGTGACCACGTTTAGCTGTATGTCGTCTTCATACTTCCATCCGTTTTTTTTTGTTTTGATGGAGTCTCTTCCCTTTGGCTCCCCCCACATAGAGTTTCCCCGTCACCTTACCCCTCCTCTGACAATTCGAAGTCGGCTCTCCGCCACCTCGACCCAGTCGGAAGTTCGTTAACCTTCCTCTCTTGGCGACCTGGATCATTTTTTTTTCTAACGGTTACACTTCGCCTACGGACAGCCCCCACGAGTTTGCCGTTCTCGCTTTTTCCCAACCACGCCCCCGCAAATCGAGCGTCTATCAACCTCCATTCTCCTCGGACCACAAGTCGCCGCTTTCGCCTACCAGTTTTTTCCCAGTGACTTTGCTTAAGTGCAGGCGCGCACCCCGGAGGCCAACCCTGCACTTGGGTGCTTTGAAGACCCGGCAAGTGTTGCCTTCGTTCTTACTGTTTGCGCCGCCCCATGGCTTTCTAGGATCCTCGCGGCATACGTACGGATTGTTTTCTTTAGTCCCCGTGACAACGACGACGTTTGATAACTTTTCACTCTTAATGTCAACATCTTTCCCCCTGCATCCCGCCCAGGTCTCTGTTCTTCCCCAGTTTTTCTAACTATGGTAACTCCAAGCCGGCAACTGAGAGCGATGCTCTGATAGACTCGGTCAGAAACATTCTGGCCTCTCCTCTTTGATCCAAGACTACTACTTCCCAACGACTCAGCAAGTATTCTGTAATACCCCCAGGTTTTGATGACGAGGGTGGGGACTCCTTACACCCCAGAGATCCCCCGCCTTGAGCTCTGTCGGACAACATAGAAACCTGATGATTTTTTTTGCCACTGCCGGTATAATAGGTGAGTCTCAGCGGCAGCTTTCGTCCTCTCGTCATTTTATCCAGAATCGATCATTTTTGCTCAGCAATCTTCCGATCGATCAGCCCGAGATATCCTTATCCCCGCCCCCCGTTTTCTTCCAAGTGCTCCTTTGATTGACGGTATCATGCAGAGGATGTTTTTTTTATACGAGCTATTTGCATTAGACCCACTTCCTCAACTGTGAGCAGGCACCTGTGCTTCAGCGGGATTTCTTACTACCCAATTGTTTGTTTGCAATGCCCCTTACAGTTTTCAATTTGCAGACCCCAGCCATCCCGCGTGCGGTCCACCCATTTCATATCTGCTATTTTCTCCTTATGACTTCTTCTTTCCGAGCCCTTCACTCCCGCCAAGTTTACAGTGTGTTACGCGCCGATCGGCCGTGCCTGCTCTTTCTATTTTTGATGGCTTCTTTTTACCTGTGTCCCGTTGCTAAGAGCTAGGTATCCCTTGCCCCGAAAATCTAGTGCGCCATTCGCTCTCTTCACCCCCATCAGGAACACTCTCTCTTTTCCCCTCTTCTACCCGACGAAGTCAAGAGCTCATTATGAATTGCTGAGCCAGTTCCTTCACCCCCAATTTCTTGACTCATCGTCCGCGCTCCGTCAGAAACCCCCTGAGTAGAATTACCGCCCTTCTCGTTGCTGCTCCTGGAAGATGTATCATTCGCCCCGGTATCCGCCCATTTCCGGTTACTCCCCTCTGAACACAAACCAAGCGGTTTTTAAGATACTTTCCGCCAACCCCAGCTCCTCTCCCCAAGGCGCGCAAAAACACTACACTCGCCCTCCTGAAAAAAACCAAACTATAACCACCCCACACCAGTCACCCAAACCAACATATACCAAAGACAAACTCCACCACAAATGGGGGGGGGGGGGGGGGGGGGGGGGGGGGGTTTTTGTGTGGGGTGGGGAGATCTTGGTCCGGCTCAAAACATAGGTTCCCCCTGCCAACCAATTCTTTTTCTCCCCCCCGAAACCTGCGCGAATTCCCCGTTCCCCTCAAACGTTGATTGTCTGCCTTGTGAACGTTGGACTCCCTCCTTTTGCCGATGTGTGGGCCCGGCTCTTCCTTTTCTACGCAAACTGTGTCAAGCGTAAGTCCACTTTTTGCCCCGCGCTAGTTGTGCATCTTAGTGCCCTACCCCTTTCCCATACCTTTATTCTACCTACCTTAGGCCCGCGAGATTTTCCCTTTTTAACCCCACCCCTTTCTTTCTTTACACGTATTTCTTTCCTGAAACCAAGTTGTCGTGAAAGACGAGATGTCTCCCCCCCCCTCCCTCTTTCCCGACCCCCG
>Ga0179591_1346595_pt1 | contig 12279 bp, 25 predicted proteins | sample CZOMad2_1_08_16f_FD_182891 | JGI IMG/M metagenome (GOLD analysis project Ga0179591, IMG submission 182891) | Vadose zone soil fungal communities from Angelo Coast Range Reserve, California, USA - CZOMad2_1_08_16fungal (PacBio error correction) | ecosystem: Environmental > Terrestrial > Soil >... | reverse complement strand
TACCTTATGCCTCGTTCGCTGTGTTTCATCTTTTTTTTTTCCTTCCACCTTTGTACCCTCACCAACCCCAATTTTTCTTTTTTGTGTTTTAAATGTGCCCATGGGATTTATTATGCTACTATGACAGCCCCGTCCCACCAGGTCCCCCCCCCCTTCAACCCAAAAAAAAAATGTTAGGGTCTTTGCCTTTTCTCCCTTCGGTAATAATTGATCCCCTTTAGCTAATCGCCAAAGTTTTTTTTGCTAAACAAACCCCATTCCCACCCTTTCCACAAATCACCATGGTGTGTACTTCTCTCCTTAATCCCAAAACCCACCCTTTTTTTAATCTGTCTGCTTCCCCTTAGTCCGTTCTTTCAACCCTTTTCCCACTTTAAGCAATCTCACTGGGGGACCCTTTTTTGTTTGGTAGTTTACGACAAACACATTCCCCTGGACTTGAACTTCTGCATCTCCGTCTTCCTGTTTTTTTTATCTTTATTTTATCAGTGCTTGCTTTCTCTTTTTTTTTAAAAGTATTGTTGCGGTACTCCCCTCGGCCCCCGTTGTCTACCCTTTGTACTGTCGCCCTATCCCCATTCTTCCCAAACTTTCATTGGTGTCGTAACTGCTTCAACCCAGTGTTTTTTTTCCCTGAGCTGGCTACGCCCCAATTCGGTTCCTTTTTCAAAACCCCTTTCCCTTTCCTACCCCCCTTTTCTCTTGTCAGCCGCGTTTCCTTTTTTCTAACCTATCTCCTGAAAACAATGTACACAATTTTTCCCGCCCCTTTAAGATGTCTTTTGGTTCATATATCCCCCCCTTTTTACACTTGCGGAGTCTCCCCCCCGCCAAAGCCCCCCAATGATTTCCTTTCCAATAATGGCACCCCCCCCCCCTTCCATAACCCCGACCGTTGAAAGAAAGACATATTTTTTGTAGGGAGTTCCGTCTCTTCTCCTTCCAGGTCAATTGTGTCCACCCTCCCTTTTCCCTTTTTTTTCTTTTCTGAAGCCTGAAAGCCCCCCCATAGCTCTGTCGGGTCTTTCATCCCTTTTCCCCCCAATTGATTTTATCCTTCAACCCAATTTCGTGTAAGGTTCTGCCAGGCAGTGCCTCTATGTGACGTGTGTAGCTTTTTTTCAGTAGCGGATCTTTCTGGCCGGTGTTTTCCAATGAGGTTTTTTTCCCATTTTTTCCCCAGCGTTCTGCCTTTCTGCGAAGGTCCCTTTAATACAATCAACCCAAACTTCCCCTTTATGAACTTACGTTAAAGGACTTTTTCCCAATTTTCCCGATACCCCCCATTCCTACTTTTTCCTTTGTAGGCTTCCCCCCACCATGCGTTTTTGGTTCTTTATTGTTGGCATTGCATTGTCTCACACCACCCCCCCCCCCAGCGTACTTTGCTGATTTTTTCTCTTTTCTTAACCTGTGTGTATTGTTTTGGCCCCCCCCCTGTTTCCTGTTTTCTGTGCTATCCGCTTCACACCTCGTGACAAACCTTACTCCCTAGCTTTGTTCACGCACCCCACTGTTTTTAATGGTGCTTCCTCAGCCGTGATTAACCCCATTTTGCTGTATGGTTTGTTCTTTAGTGTGGGTTGCCCATTTTTTTACCTCTTCTTTGGTTCATCGACCGCCCCCCACTATCTTTCACTTTTCTTTTTTATCCATTTTTGATGTGGTTTGTACTTTGGTCCATTGCATTTGGTCCCACCCTTCGTTTTTTCACTGGTTTAGGGCTTTTGCCCACAATGATTTTTTTCCTTTTTTCCCCAGGCCTTCCAAGGTTCTTACCACGGTCCCTTTTATGCGGGCTTTCCCCGTATTTTTTTTTTTCTGTCAGAAAAAAGGTTTTGTGTCCCTTTTTTTTTTTTGGTAGTCCAAAAGACACTTCGCACCCCTAGGGGTTGTTAGCTGAATTGTTAATCCCCTCCCTGTAGTCAATCTTTTTTTTTCTTTTTGGGGGCGCCAACTTGCCTTTTCCCCCTTTTTGTTTTTTTCGGCCCCCCCCCCAGTCTCATCTGTCCTCCTTTTGAAGACAAGCACAACCCGTCTTGTTGGTGATTAGGTCTTAAGTTGAGTTTATTTCATCGTGCTCTTCTTTCCTGAAACCATTCCCCCAACGGTTTCATAATTTCCACAAAGGCTTTACACCCCATTTAAAACTAACATTTTACTTTGTTTTTTTTTTGGTTCTTTGAATCCCATATGTGATTTAGTGTTTTTAGCGTCTTCCCCTCCTTTCTTTTCGGTTTTGTTTGCAAATAGATGCCCGTTTTTTTTTCGGGGTAGGTCGGTTTTCTGACCACCTTTTTTTTTATTTTTTCTCCTTAGGGTGTTTTTCCCCTATCCTGCATTCTATACCTCCTATTGCTCACAGCTTTTAACCATTATAGGGCTTTTCTAGTTTTCTTTTTTCTGTTACTTTTCTTGGCCGTTAAGTTTTCTTTCTGCCTTTGCTCTTTTATTTCACGTTTGTTTCTTTTTTATCTCCCTTTTCGGAATTTTGCCTTGACCTGGCTGGTCCACCTGACCGTATCCCCTTGTGTTTGGGTGCGTTATTTTTTCACCCAGCCCTATTTGCCAACCCTATTTCCCCAATAGAACCCCCCCCCTTTTCGCTTATTTTTTTCTTTTTTTTTGCAGTTTCCTTCCCTTCTGCTTCCCACCCTAGTGGTTTTTTTCTCTTTGAACAAGAATATGTTCTATATTGTATTAATCCTTCCCCCTCCCTTTCCTTTGTGTTGTTTTTCGTGACTATCATCCCCAAGGTAAGACGTCCAAATTTCCCCTCATATTTCTTTTTTCTGTTTGAAGCTCTGGACTTTTCCAGGGCTGTCCTGTTGACATAATTTTTCCCCCCCTTCTTCTTTTCAAGCTTTTTTTCTCGCCCAACGGGTGTTTTTTGCCAAGGTGTAACTTTTTGTCCCCCAAAATATTTCACCACCCACGTATCCACTGTGTGCTTGCAGGTTTCAGTTTTCTTAAAAGCCGTTTCTCTTCCCCATTACAACGGAACACCCAAAGTGAAAATTTAGCAAATTTTCTGGGCGCCCAAGGTACATTTGGAGGGTGCCCTCTTTATACATTCCTCTTCTGCCCGGTTTCCCAGCAAACCCTCTTTCCCCTGCCAAAAATGGTTTCCTCAATGCCCCTAAGCGACCACGTCCCCCTTTGAACCCACACCACGGGGCAGTACCTCATCAGACCTCTGTCACCTTTCTTTCGGATTTCGACAGTTCCTTGTCCAAGAGACTGCCGTCTCCGAACCCCCACCCACCCACCCGGCCAAAGTTTTATTCATTTTTGACCCCACACCTGTCCTAACTTTGTAGTGGTCCCTTTTTCTGGCTTGGTTTTACAGCCTTGCTCTTTTTTTCAGTCCTCTTAACTATCCCGACGAACTTCCCTTGTTCGCAATTCGATCAATTTTTTTGCGTTGGCCTTGGGACCCCACCCGTGCGATTTTGTGTAAACCTTCCTTGACTTGCCCTTCCCGCCTTTTTCGAAAAATTCTTTTCCCCCCCTCTCCTTTCCCGTAGTTTTTCCCCCCCCCCCCAGCTAAAATTTAACTCCTCGTTGGCGCGACCCCTTTTGTTATTTTTTTATCAGACCCCGCTTTTCCATACGTCCCACCCACCCCCGGCCACGCTTTTTTCCCACCCCCCTACAGGAACCCTTTTTTATGGGCCTTTTTTTTCAGAACATTTGGTGCACCTTGGACTTTCCCTCATGTGGGCCTCCTTTTTGGGTGGGGGCATCAACCTGTACAACCTTTTCTTTTTTCTGTTAAAAGAGTTGCCCCCACTTCCCCCTTGTCCCCATCCGAATTTTTTCCATTCTTCTTACTGATCGATGAAGCGTTTTTGGTACTCCCCTTCCCCTTTTCCACAACTGACAGACGTGATTCCCAGTGCCCCTTTTTGAGAGGCCGGCTTTTCTCTTCCCACGTCCCCACTTCCCCCCCCAACCATTGTGTTGCCCAACCCTGCCCCCCCCCAGAGTGGGTTCTTTTTGTTCTCGTGTGTATCCTTTCCTTACACAATTACTGTTCCCCGTTACAACCTTTTCTCTCTGACCCCCCCTTTGCACCCAAGTAATGAACTTGGTTTGTTTTTTTTATTTGCAATGCCCTCCTAAGCCCCACTTCTTTTGTTTCGTTTTCACGTTAATTATTTTTTTGCCTGTGATCAGTACCCCCCCCCATCCCATTTTGGCCTCACTTACCCTCTTTACTGGTCTCTCAAAACTGGAACGTTTTTTTCCGAGCATTTTCCCCCCCTTTTTCCCCCCACAGGCCCCCCACATGGATCCTCACAGCTTGACTGACACCACTTGGCCCTCCCTTTTTTCCCGGCTATCAGATATTTGCCTTTTCCCCCCAGCGAGATGATGCTTCTGGACAATCCCCCCCCGGCTTGTTTTTTATCCGTCAACACAATTTTGCCCATGGGAATCCCCCCCCTGCCTCCTTGGCGTTTGCTGACTTTCTCGGAGGAAGACCCCCCACAAGCCTCCTTCTCTCTCCATGTTTGACGGCTAACTTTCCCCTTTGGGCCGGCTCCTCTTTTCGGTGATATTCGGCTTGCTTTCTTTACTCTTTTCTCATTTTTTTTTTTTTCGTTTCCCTCCCCCAAGTTGGATTTTATTATTCCCCCCTTTCACGTTCTTTTTTGTTCCATTTTTTCATCCCACCCCGTCCATGTGTTCGCTGAATGACCGCGGTCCCTGGTCTTTTTCCCTGGTCGGTTCTTTTGTTTTTTTTTTGGCCGTGGTAAATGTACAGGGTTCGCCCTCTCATTCCAAGAATTTCCCCCCCCCCCCTTCATTTTTGTGTTTTTTTTTGGCACTACTCCCCGTGATATTTGCTACCCAATCTTTACCCAGCGAGTTGAGTCCCCCCATCATTTTAAACCCCCCTTTCCCAGCATGGGACCCACCCCCTGCTTTCCCCTACAAGTCCTTCCAGCTGCCCAAGATTTTTCGATGCGTGGGCAGCCTATTCATCTGTCCCGATTCTTTTTTCTTTCCCCCACTCACCCCGGTTTTTTTTTCCCCCCCTATTGTTTTTTTCTTTGGCTTCTTTGGCTTTGCTTACTTGCATTTCATGAAGCTGCCTCCACTTTTCAACCTTTTATTAACGTCCCACATATCCCTTTTTTTTGTTTTTTTTTCCCCACTTGTTTTCTGAAATTTTTGTTTGAAATCCCTCCTTTCCTCCCGGGATCGAACAACGAGAACTTTCCCCATTCCTTTCTTTTGTCCCCTTTTTTTTTCTGGTCCTCCCTTCCGGTTTATACCCTACTCCGGTGGTCCCCGGGTTTGGCTAAACCTCCCTGTTCTTGCCGACATATTTTTTTTGGTTGTTAAACCCTAGGCCCCGGCTCCCCCTAATGGGTATCCTCTTTTCTTTCCCTTTTTCTTTTGTTTTTTGTTTCCTTTTTCGAGATACCTGTCAGTCAGTGTCCGGCTTGTTTGTGCCTCTGGTTTTTTCTCACATCCTGTTCACCGGCCAGTTTGGCCCTTTGTGCGGGTCAGGCACCTGTGCCCCCCTTTTTATACCCCCCTTTCTGTATAACCCCTTGCTTTTTTCCGAAGCACCCCTTTTTACAGGGCGGCTCCACACCAAAAGGTTTTAGTTCGGGTGCTTCGTTTTTTATTGGTAATTGTCCTTTAATATTTTGTAAAAACGCGTTCAACCCCCATCACCACCTGCCACCCCACCCTTCCCCCCAGGGTCCCCATTACAATTCCCCCCCCCCTTTATCTTGTCCGCTTTTCACCACCCCTGCACTTTCCTTCTCAAAAAGCACCCCCTAACAATATTAAACCAAATGGTGTGGCCCAGTGCGGCCTTAGTGGAGAACCCTCGGTCCCAAGCACCTCCTGCAGCGTTTTCATCATCTTTTGCAGTTGTTTTTTCTATCTTATGTTAAGAAGGCGGTTTGATCAGATTCCACCTTCCTTTCTTGGTGATTTCAGAGCATTCTGAGGGGATTTCTTTTTCCTCTTTTTTTCCATTCTCACGTCTTCCCTTCCAACACATTCACTCATGGTTACCCTTTCCATATACTTTCTCCCCCCCCTGACCCCTTTTGGCAGGAAAAGTTGGAAATTCACCCTGAGCCCCCCCGTCGGTCCCTAATGGTAACCCTTTGTTACTTGTTCAACCCCCCACCCCCCCCCCAAAAATGCCCCACGCAACCAAGGACAACTCCCTTCACCCTCCTTTGTTGCAAAACTCCCAACCAAACCCCTGGCTGCTGCGTCCTCCCCACTGCAAACATTTTCTGTGTTCTGCTTCCAATACTAACCCAACAGCCTCCTTCTTTCCACGAAAGATGTCGTTGGGGCGCTCCGGTTGTTCATATTTCAGCGGTTCCACTTTCTTCCGACATTCTATTGGTTTTTGTCTTGTGGCCTTTCCCTTTCCAAAAAATCCTCTCTTTTTGCTTCCCTCCTTCGTCCCAGATGTTACCCTTACCACCAACAGGTCCGTTTGTTTTTTTCTTGTCTTATTTTCTTTTTGTCCCTAAGAATTGATCTCCGGCTTTTGGTTCTGAGTTGAGGTGCAGATTTCCTTTCCGTGGCTTATTATTTTTTTTGAAACCTTTTTTGGTTTTTGAACACACCTTTTTGGTTCCTCTCCTCGACCCCCCTTGCACGATCTTTATCCTTCCTTCAGTGTCCTATGGTTTACCCAACCCCCCCATTTCTTATATACCCCCTTTGCGTTCGCCCCACACAAACCACAACTTGTTTTCCTTTCTTTTTTTTTCAGTCCTTTGGACTCCCCCCCCAACCTCTGTAACTTGCCGTTCTGGAAGGCGATACCCTGGGTTTATTCCTTTTTCCCCCATGGTGGCGAGTCCATTGTGTCGAGGCATTCACCCACGTTCCACCCCCCACTAACCCTTTTGCTTTTTTTCTTTTTTTTCCCAAAGACCTTGCACCCTTTTTTACCTTTCCAGGCAGTCTTTTTTCACCCTTTTCTTTGATCCACTTTTTTTTTTTCATTTTTTCTCCCGATGGGAACCTGTAGGTTTATTTCTTCCGTGGGGCGTCCCCTGTTAACCTCCCTTTTTTAATTTAGTGGATGGGGGAAGAAGTTTGGTGGCGGTTTAACCGCTTTTTTTCTGCCACACAACAAGTGGTCCCCGTGGGGTTCGTGCAAAAGTGGGGCCTTCCCCTGTCCCTCCAACCTTTTGGAACCAGGTCTCCCAGGTTTGGACTCCCATTTCCTGTTTTTTTTTCCTGGTGATTGTTTTTCTTGGACCCCCCAACACGTGGGTAAGGTTTCAGGCAACCCATAAAGGGTTTTGCGCACCCCTTGTTGTAAGCCCCTTATTTTTTTTCCCTGGGGACCTCTTCTTTGGCTTGGAACAATATTTTTTCGCCTTTCATGTTTGTAGGTGCTCGACCGCATTTCCAACCCCCCCATTTTGTATTCCCCCCCCCTGACTTGGATTTGGTCTTTCTGATGCCCCGTAGACGGTTTTCTTTTTTCTGCGGGTATCGACTAACATTCGTAAGAAACCATATCCCCTCTTTTTTTCCTCCAAACCAATTTTTCCACAACACCTTTGTTTTGTTTTCCTCAACTTCTACTCAACCGGTTTTTTTTGGGTTTCGTATTCCGATTCTTTTCTTTTCCTTCTTGCCTAACTTCCTCACCTTCTTCTTTTTGATGAGGGACAGGTTCTCCTCTTTTTGTGGTCTTCTTTTTTTTGATTCTTTTCTTAAACGGTTTTTTTTTTTCTTTTGCCGTGGTTTTTGTTCCCCCTCAGGTTATTTTTACTTCGCCCTTTCTCAGGGCTCCAATGACCCTTGTGCCGTTGCCGTTGCCCTTTTCTTATTTTTCCCGTCCTTTATGCTTCCTTTCTTTAATCGTTTTACCTGGCTTAAACCTCCCTGGTATTCCTGTTTTTTTTTCGCACTTATTACCAAGCTCCCCCCTTTCGCCACCTTAGTTTGTCCCCCCCTCCATCCCCCCCTGCCCTTCTTCGATTTCCCTTTTTCAGTTTGGCGCCCTGGGGCGTAACCCCAGCTTACGCCCCTTTCGCCCCCTCGGTATATAGTACGTTGATTTTTCCCGGTTCCTAATTGCTTTCTCCTCTTGTTGGTTGAAGGGTTTGAGCTTCCCCTTTTCCATACACACCTTTTTCTATGTTTCTATTTTGATTTTTAACGCCCAGGGTTGCCGAAGTAAATCACCCCTTGCGCCCTTTTTTTGACAGTACCGGTTTTTTTTCCCCCTTTCTCAATTGGTTTTTAAGCCTTCCCCCCCCCAGAGGTTTTGGTGCTGCTACCCCCCCAATCTTTGAGCCTAAAGACAATTTCACATACGAGCAAATGGATCTAATAAAAAGCCTTTTCCCCCCCCAACTTTTTGGTAAAGGCGTCCTTATTCTTTTCTTCTTGCCGCCTTTGCTTTTCAAGGCGTTCAAGACCCCCTTTGTGCAGAAGCCCCAACAATCCGCGACAACGGGAGTGAACCCCTTTCCTTTCCCCCTTTTCCGTTCAGACACTGACTCCCCCTGATTTTTTTTCGATTACTTGCAGCCTTTCTTGTCCGAAAGTGAAGCGGATGAACCACACCCCCCCACCAGCCCCCCCCCCAAAAGTTTTCTTTAAACATGTACTTCCCCCTTTTTGTTCTGGACCTTTTTTTCCGATTGGCTTATGGTTCCGTCGGTCCCCCTGACTACCTTCACTCTCGACGTTGCGTTTCCCCGTGTCTCCCCCCCTAGCCGATACCCCCTGTTTTTTTTCCTGACCCCCCCCGCGATGTGTTCCCAGTCGGGATCATTTTTCCCCCCAAAGAAAGTACACAAATATTTCCCCCTAAAGACCCTTGCCGGACTGGCTCCCCCTTTTTTTTTTTGTGCGGTCCCTTTCTTTTTTTTTTTTTCCCTACCTACTTTTTTTCCATACGTCAATTTACAAAATTACCGGCCATCGCGGTCCCCCCTAAAGTACCCGTTTTTTTAACTGTTTCTTTTTGCCCATTGGTCAACTTCCACCCCCCAGAGGCCTCCTGTTTTGCCCCAGTCCAATACCTTTCCCCCCCGGTATTGCTGGTTGTTTCCCATGTGGGGCATTGCCAACCCTCATCCATTCCCCTCCATTGTACTTGATTCGGCTTTTCTTTCTTCCAACGGGGTAACACCCCGACCTGGCCCTCCCCTGTTAAACGCGACTTTTGGACCCCGCCCCTTTTGGAACGATTCTGTGGAGCAAGGGCCCCTTCAATGCCATGTTTTTCTTTGGACCCCAACGTTTTCGTTTCTGCTGTTTTTTTCACTGCTTTTGGTTTCCTGTGTGACCAGCATTACCGTCTTTTTTCCCCACAACCCCCTTCTTTCCTCCACACCCAGGCCACAATTTCCTCTTTTGTTGTGTGATTTCCCCCCTCCGATAAGTGCCCAGCTTTTGGCGCGCCGGTACATAGAAGACTTTGTTTTTGTGTTTTAAACTTTCCTTTCCCCTGATTAACCTGGCTTCCTTTCTCCTACAATCCGAGGTTATTTCCCCGAATTTTTCAAAAGTGTCACCCTACACATGTTTGAGCTACAAGCTGGCCCCTTTTTTCAATGGCCCGCCGCTTTCTTATCGGATGGCCTCTCCCGCTCCCCCTGATCTATTGCTCCTACTCTACCCTGTCCTGTTTTACGTAAACTCTTGGGAGATATGTTCCCTTACTTGGGTGAAGCTCTGATTTTTGTTTCCCCCCTTTCTGTCTCAGCCCTACTGTCCCCAAAACCCCCCTGTCCTAATTTTATTTTTTTTTTTATGACCGCTTCTCAATTTTCACAGGCGCGGCTTCATCTTCGGGGTAGGTGTTCCCTTTTCTTTTTTTTAGTTCTCATCATTTCTGCGTTCTTTCCTCCCGCAAGTGTCTTTTCTTTCGTCCACAAAATTACTCTTTTTTGCTTCATTTTGCCCTGTCATAAACCGTTTTCCCTGTTACAGAGCCCATGGAACCGGAGGCTTGGATACCTTCCCTTGCCTTCTTTCTGTCTTTGTGTGTTTTGCATTCCCCCTTTCTTTTTGTGCTGCAGTTCACTGTTAAGAATTTTAAAATTTGTTTCTTGTTGTTTCCTTGGAATGTATCGTGTCCTATGTGTCTACCCCACATATCCCATAGCGAGGAGTACCTTCTCATCCCCCTCGTGCACTTTCCCACCACCCTAATTTCTTTTTTTCTACACATTCCGATAGAACCTTTACTTTCCCCCGATCATTCTAGTTTCATGAAGCTTCTTCTTGCTTTCGTGAAACGTTTCCCGCTAGTTTATGGCTCCATTTTTCCTGCTTTTACTTTCCTTGCCTCCTATGGCCTCCTTTAGAAATACCCCCCCTTTTATTAGTTACCCCCAAAGGGGCTTCTCCTTCCCCCCCCCTTCCACCTACCTATTTTTCACTCTTTCCTCATCCTCTTCAAACCCCCTTTCTACAGCCCTCCTAATTACTTTTCTCCTTCTTCTTATCTCCCTCTTCCCACCCCCCTTCGCACCCTCCCTTCTGCATCTTCTCCCTCCTCCCTCCCTTTCTCTCCCTTTCCTGAATCTCCCCTCACCCACACCCCATCTATTTCCTTACCAACACCCCTCACCCCACTCACTCCCTCTTCCATTCGCTTCCTCCCCCTTCCGACCCCCCATCCCCTCCCTTCCCTTCCCCCTTTGCCTTCCCCCCCCCGCCCTTCTCCCCGACTCCCCTCCACCCCTCCTCCCACCTCCTACCCCCATTGTTCCCCCCCCCCCTTCCTTTTTCTCCCCCCATACCCCCCCCTCCCCCTCCCCCCCCCCCCCCCAACACCACTCCCCCCCTCCCTCTTAACTCCACACTCCTCTTCCTCCTACCCCCTCCCCCCCCCCTTGTTCTCCCCCGCGCTCATACCACCCCCCTTTATACCCCCATCTCCTTCCCTCCCCCCTCTCCTTTTGTTACGCCTTACTACCCCCTACACCTCCTCCCTTATCTTTCCCTCCCCCTTCCCCCACTCCCCTCCTCCCCCCTCCACCCTCCCCTCCTCAAGCCTCCTTCCGCCTCCACCCTTTCCTCCTCTCGACCCCCCCCTCCCCCCCCCTTCACAATCTCTCACTCTGCCCTGCCCACCACCTCTTCCCCCCCCCACTGTACTTCCTTCTTCCCACTCATATCCCTCTCCTGCACTCTTTCCTCCCATCCGCACCTCCCATCTTTCCTTTGGCCTCTCCCTCTAACCCCGCGTGAACCCTCCCCTCCCCTCTGCTTTCTACCCCCCAATATTCCCCCCCCCCCTCCTCCCTCTTCCTTTTCCTATCCTCACCCTTCCTCCCTCTTCACATTTTCCACTCACCACCCCCTATCCACCCCTCCGACCGCCTACCTCCACCCTCCATCCCCTCCCCGCTCCCCCCCCCCTCCCCGCCCCCCTTCCCCACCCCCACCCTTCCCACCCCTGGATCCCCTCGCCACGCCCACTTCCGCTCCCGTCCACCCTCCCCCCGCTTTCCTCTTCATCCTCCTCTTCCCACTCTCTCGCCCCTCCCACTCATCCTTCCCCCTGTTCTTTCTCCCCTCCCCCCCCTCCCACCTTCCTTCCCCTAAATTCCTCTCCCATCCCTTTAAACACTCTCTCCCCCCCCCCGCATCCCTCTCGTCCGTCCCACCTACTCCCCGCCCACCCCCCCCACCCACAGCCCAACCCGCCTCTATCTTCAGCCCTCTTCCCCTTCTCCCCCTCACTTCCCTTTCTCTCTCCCCTTCCCCCTGCCCCCCCCTCCCCTCCTTCTCCCCCCCCACCTTCCACTTCCCCACTCTACCATCTCCCTCCCCCTGCCCACACTCATCCCCGACTCCCCCTTCCATCGACTCCTGCCCCCTTTTTCCCCCTTTTTTATCCGCTCCTCTTTCCCTCCCTCACCCCTTTCTTCCCCACTTCCCCGTGATTTTTTCTCCCCGTTGCACACCCATTTATCCCCCGCTTTTTTTTCATTCTCCTAAGGCCAGGATTTCCCCCCTGCCACAACCCCCCCCCCCCCCCCCCCCCCCCCCCCCCCCCCTCCCCCCCCCCCCCCCCCCCCCCCCCCCCCCCCCCCCCCCCCCCCCCCCCCCCCCCCTCCCCCCCCCCGCCCCCCCCCCCCCTGGAGATCTTGTTTCCACCTTTCCTACCCTTTTCTTTCATGTTTTAGTTTGCTTTCCCCCCCCCCCTACTACAGCAAATAGCGCACAGTTGTGGCTAAAGCCCGTCCCCCCCTTGCTTTAAAGTATGGTGTTTTCCCCACCTTTCTTTTTTCATACTTGAGT
>Ga0179591_1346399_pt1 | contig 12279 bp, 8 predicted proteins | sample CZOMad2_1_08_16f_FD_182891 | JGI IMG/M metagenome (GOLD analysis project Ga0179591, IMG submission 182891) | Vadose zone soil fungal communities from Angelo Coast Range Reserve, California, USA - CZOMad2_1_08_16fungal (PacBio error correction) | ecosystem: Environmental > Terrestrial > Soil >... | reverse complement strand
TGGCTTTTTTTTAAGAACCAAAACCTCCCAAAACTCCCTGTTCGCCCTCGATTCAGTCCGTAGATTATTTTGCACTTTCAGTCTTGAGCCGATGAAAACTTCCCTTTCGATGGATTGCTGTTTCCTTTGTTGTTCTTTTTTTCATTAAATGCAACATGTAGGCCGCGTTGGTGGAGAATAATGTGATGGTCCATAGTTCTCTGAACAAGTCTTTTTTCGTTAGCAAGTTTTTCCTTTTTACTATTTCCGAGGAGTGATCAATTGGACTGAAAAGATCGGGCTTTGTAGACGCTGAGAAGCGGATGAATGAGGTAGATTGATGAGGACTTTCTAGCTCTCTTTTTCTTCTCTTTTTTGTCAAGAAGAACGTTTACATTACAAGAAGTCGAGCACCACTCTCAGGGTGTTCCGCAGACAGTGAGACACTTTGCCCTTCAGGCAGTTCATAGTCCTCATCTGCAAGGCCCCCCCCGTCACGTACTGGTACATGGTCTTGCTTCTTGATTCTGCGACTGACTGACCGGAAATGATCTCCTCGTCCTTCTTCCTAGCCAGCGAGCGCACATTGGGATAGTAGCAGGAGACAAGACTCATTCCCCCGCTTTTCGTTCTTTTTTTTTTTTTAGTTTACTGCACCCAGATATCGCTATGGTCGCAGTTTGCTGCCTCCCTGTGAACGCAATAGTTTTGAGTTTTTCATCAGTTACAAGAGACCTCTCCCCTGCTCTTAAAGTTACTATTGTTCGGAGGATACCGTCCCCTGCTTTGTTTTTCTGCGCAATAAAAGCTCATACCAGGTCTGCTCGGTTGTTCTCCGTTTGACGCTGATAAATGTGCTTACCCGTACTATTCACCGTCACTTTAGAAGTCATACGTGAAGGCCCCTCATTATTTTCTGGATGGGCCGGCTTATGTGAATCGCCACACCTAATGCAGTTTCTGTAATCATTCCGCGTTTCATACGAACCCAGGCTACCCAAGCTCGATTGTTGTCTCTTGCGATCTTACTTTCCCTTTCCCGGTTGCCCCCTCCCCCCTGTGGTTCTAATGAAGGTGCGCCAAACCGCGATAAGATGAACACCGTTTTTCTGAGAATTCGGCACCCCCCCATCAATTTTGCAACTCATATTTTTTGTGTAGTGTCTCTTCGCTGTTTCCTTCCCCCCCCAATAGGACACGTTTTTTTTTTTTCCCCCAGGTTTCCTTATAACCCGGCTCCTCCCAATTGCCGTCTTGCTGCTGCCAACCCCCAGGAATTATTTGACCGCGTGCGCCAATAGCTTCGTTTTGCAAACTTCTTTTGTGGGGTACAGCCTTCCGTAGCCCGACTCTTTGCCGCCGTATCCCCCCTCTCCTGACCACCCTTCTTGTGCTCAATTTATTTGTATTTTTCTTTCTTTGAGCGGACTCTTGTAGACATCAATTCTGCTGTTGTCTCCGTGATCGCCTCAAGCTCAAAGCCCCTTTTGCATACCCCCTAGTCAGGTTTACCCCCTGCGTGCACACGGTGTGCTGCCGAACCCCTACTCCTCCAAAGAAATTTTGCACAGTTCCCGTCGCTGTTACGCTTGCGTGGTTGTACCGCTTGGGGAACGTTATAGCAAGCGATTTCACAACCAATCCCAAAATTCGGAAAGCACTAGTCTACCCCTCTCTCCGCCCCCAATTGAGGATCTTGCGCTACTTCTGAGCACTCGATTGATTGTGTCACCCCCTCATCGTAGCGTTTTTTTTCTCCCTCTTGTGAACGAAGACCTTTTTCCCCATAGGGGAACCACCGGTTACCTCCCCTAGTTTAAGTTCGCCTGAAAATGGCTCACGTGTCGTTTTTTTTTCCACTTTTTTCTCTGTCGTGTGTATTTCATGGTAAGGGATGGCTGAAACCCACAGAGACCTGAGGTTATCATGCTCGATAAGCCACTCAACACATCACTTCTGCGACCCCAGCTTCTCTTGGAAATATTCCGACTTAAGCAGGTTTTCGGCACCCATGAAGCCCCCCTGGCCCTGTAGCGTGATGCACGGTTGCGGATTCTTGTTTTATCTTCCCCCGCAACCGTAATGTAGTGTTTTCATCGCGATATTTCTTCTTTTTTTCTTCGGACCCCCTGTTTTTGCCTTTCATGTAATGTCAATGCTTTTCCTGGATTGGCGGGGCACCCCATACCCTTCCTTTAAATCGTTCCCCGATGTAAGACTTGTGTCATTTGCACACTTTTCGAATGGATGAGTTGGGATGGGACTCTTTAATGCTTTTGATGCCCGTTTCTGCGCCAGTTTAGTTCGGAATCATCTTGTTAAGCCCCGTCTCTGCTGCCAGTCACCAGTACTACCTGATGCTGTGGCCCTTTTTTCCCATTTCCTTCAACAAGACGATATAAGGTTTGGGACTCCTCAGTATGCTTTCGCCAACCCCCTTACCTGACCCTCAATCTCAGTTAACTACTCCGTTGTGTTGTTGATCTCTATGCCTTTTTCCCCCTTTTCCCCCCGTGGTTGGTTATGCAAAGCCTACCATTCAACTAGGTTGTTACCTCGTTCACTTTGCTGCGATAAGACCCCCCCCCCCCCGCCCCCCACTTTCGACCCTCGGATTTTTCTCGTGTTTTCCCTCTCCCTAGACTCTCCCCATCTATTATCGTACTCTACGGCGCCGAAATCACACTACCCCCCTTTAATCCAGTCCAGGTAGTCCCCTAAACCCTCAAGCCTTCCTAAGACGTTTTTGCCCCCTTGCATGCGCGACTCAATGCCGTGTGTTGCCACGATGCTACAGTTTTTTACTTCCCGGGACAACCCACCATCCCCCTTCTTTCTTTGTTCCTTTGACCAGGACGGCCAACCCCCTTGTTTGGTCCCTTTGGCCGGACTATTAATCAACTATCTAGCCCTTTCGCGCAGACCAGCCCTACCGAACTTTACGGCTTTCCGATCACCTAGCGTTTTGGTAGTCCCCCATTACCTCTTCTATTACAGTGAAACTGGTGCGCCTTCTTATTTTCCACCCCCCCCACTCCGGCATCCCTTCCCCGATAATCTTGTAATGGTAGTTTTGTAAGTCAGTTTATTAATGATGAACCCATTGGTTTTTCCTGATTCTTTTCCCAATAATCACCCTTTACAGAATGAGTGCCAACCCTTTACCCCTCCATTTCTTTTTTCATCAAATGGGGCATCAGTTTGGGCTTGCCGGGTAGTTGGTTTTCCACTTTTTTAGGGCTTATTCTCCTATTGTCCACCCCCCAATATATCTCTCGTGGATGCGTGGGACCCTCACCCTGCCAGTCCGCGCAGTTGTCCATTAGGTCCGCCATCTCCTCATTTTTTTCTTCCCAGTGTCTAATTTTGTCCTCTTTGGTTTCTTTTTCATGCTCCGGCATCCCCCCGTTCACAAAGGATCCCCCTTTTAAGCCATAATTGACGTGAAACTCCGGCCTGTATTTAGGGTATGAATTTTTTGACGGACCCCCCCCTCGGTTGCCTTCCCTTTGTTTTTTTTTTTCAAACTTCAACTTCGACATTTTTATGCCGAGTCTTTGGCAGGACAAGGTATCCCTTTCTCACGCTTTTCTCGTTCTTCATTCACTGCCTTTCTGAGTACATTTTTCAGTCCTCTCCCCATCCTCCCCTACAATTTAGTCCCTCTTCCACTTATTCTGGGTGACTTCTCGGCCCCCGGCCAGAGCTTGGGGATCCCTTTGCTGCTTTCCCACAAACAAAGCTAATTTTCCCAGAGAGTTTGCTTAGCGTCCTTTCACCTACCCTTTGCCGTTTTTCCCTCACCAGGTATTTCTATAAGAGAGCAGGCCCACCTGTTTGGCCCCCCCGTTCCTCTTTTCTCCACATCTGCAGAGAGGAACTTCACACCCTCTGGCCTCCTGATTCCCTTTCCCTTTTTGTTCAGACGTAGCCCCCCCCCCTGGTCAGCTTTCCCTCGCTAGTTCCTCCCCCCTCCCACCACAGGATCAAACAGGTTTTTCTCCTTCTCGTGGCTTTTCCCTTCTTTCAACTTCCCCCCTCGAGCTGGTATCTTTTTCCTTGCGCTTCGATTCGCCTAAACACCGGAGCATGGTGTCTACTCCCAGCCAGGCATCCAGAAAATGGAAACTTTTGGCTTCTTTTTTTTTTCCCTTGGCATTTTTCTCGCTTGACGTTTCCGGATACCTTTTTCTTCACTCCGTGCCTAGAGGTAGCTGAGACCCCTCCCTGTTTCTTTAGATGGATATTGTTCATATGCGCCCCTCCTTACTCCCTTTGGTTAGAGATCCCCTACCTGAGATCCTTTTTTTTCGAACTGCGCTTCTTCTGTAAATTTTTCGATTCTGCCCCAATCTCCCTCAAGCGAGAAAGGGGTGCTTGAGAATCAGGATCTATTCTCCCCCGTTCCCCCCCCCTTTTCCTTCCCCTCAAGCAGGTCGCCTTCGCTTCTCAGCACACTGAGAATTGGCTCGGCCCACACGATACTACCCCCCATAGGGGACATTAAAAATATAGGTCTTGGCGGACAGGCAGGCATTCTTTTCCCTCCTTATGGGTCCCCCCTTTTCACCAAATCTTTCCCCCTACCGCCCTCCCGAGTAGGGCATGGAACTCAACCTACGCTGACCCACCCGCTTCCAGCACAACGCTGCATATTCTTCCGGACTTTTCCTCAACTCTGTTCTCGGTCCTCTCTTTTGCCCCTTTCCTCGTGGATCTCCTTCTTTCAAACTTTCTTTCGAGGATGCCAATTCGTCGAGTGAGAGTATCCGTCACCACTGTCCCTCACAACCGCTTTGTGACAATAGGGAGACTTTTCATCGTACTTTGATTACAAACCGTTTTCCTCCAGATCAGGTGCTCTCCCCAGAATATTGGATAGTTTCTTTGAATAGAATGGCTCTTTCTTTAACCCTAGACCAGACTTAGATGAGAGGACCTTACTTGAGTTTCCCCTCTTTTCTTCCTCCCTCGTTTTTTTTTCTTTATTGTTCGAGAGCCTTACTAAGTGAAGGTTCCAAACCCTTTCAATATCCTTTTCCTTAGTTTCAAGAAGAATTCTTCCCCCCTAAGCACCGAAATAGCCCCCTTTCTCTTGATCTTGTTTTCTCTGGCGGACGGTTAACTGATTTCTTAATCAAGTGTCACCCCCCCATCCCTTTTTTTGCCAAAGTGGTGTGGTTGAGAGCGTTTTTTCAGAATCTCCTAGTCCCTTTCTCCTTCATGGCCCCCCCCGTAAAGAAGCCTCACACCTCACGTTATTTTTTCCACTCTCGGCACCTAGTCTTTGCGTCAGCCCCTCTTCCCTTCGGTTTTTACCGGGCTGTTTTTTTCTCCCTTTAATCTATGGCTTTGCTTCCCGAAAGGGTTTCACTGTCCGTTCTGTGTCTAGACCTAGCCTTTTCCCCCCCCCCTCTTCGTCCTTTTTGTGTGTTTGTGTCGCTTCCGACCGAGGTTAGGGGCTACCTTTCCGTAAATGGCGACTGTTCCCCGCCGCTCTTCTGTCCTGTGTGCTGTCCTTTTTGATGAGAACCAGGCTTGCCATTTTTCTCCTCCCTCGTATGGCAATCCCCCTTGGCTTCGCGCCGTGACCTCTTTAGCTTTCCTTCGTCTTGTTGAGGACTCCTGTTGACCTGCCCGACTTCCTCCTTTCGACCTCTTTTGTAGGTAGCTCGCCCGAAGGCTCAGTCCCCAGGGTATCCTTCGCCCGCCTAGTTAATTTATTTTTAATACAAGGTCTTCGCGGTGTTCTCCCGCCTGGTTGACGATGATGCTTTCCCCCCCCCCGTTTTATCAGATTTTCTTCCCCGTCACTTTTCTTCCCGTCAACGTTTCCAGGAAAGAATAATGTTCTTTTTATTTCCTTCGTGTGATTTCCCTGCCCACTATTGGCAGTGCTTTTTTAATCCTGTGCGTGGATTTGATAGGACAGCTCTTGCCAGCTACCCCCGCTCGCGGTGTCTCTTTCCCATTTCTTCCACCGAGCCTCCCAAATTTTCTTCCTTTACGTGCGACTCTTTGGAAACATTAACCCCCGGTTTGCGAGTAACGGCTGACAAAAAATGTGGCCCCCAGATTCCTCTTTTAGTTGTCTCTTCGCTTTTTTTCGTTTGAACAAACCTACGGAACCCTTGTGCTTCCATTTGTGTAATTTCCCTCCGGGTTTCTCTCCAATGACTTAGCTCCCCCCCCCATGCCTGGCACGATTTGAGCCCCCAGCGTTTCCCACTTTTTTCTTTCTTGTGGGGTACCAGCATTTTCCCGTTTTGATAACCCTGCTGGTCCTCCCCTCTCCAAAATCCCTTTTTTGCCCACCAGAGCCTTCGAGCGCCTTAGTGTAGGTGATTTTAGCCCCTCCTTAATGTTCTTCCTGAGCGTGCTCTCTCTTATGGTCTCCTGTATTACGCCACTTTACCTTTCCCGCAGCTTTTTTTCTCCACCCCCCCTCTCATTTTAGGCACCGCGCGCCACCTTCCTCCCCCACCGACCTTCAAGTGTTCCTCCCGTATTTTAAGCGGGATTTTTTCCTTTTTTGTTTAATGGAATAGCCGACTGATCCAATACAATCGCCAGATGCCTACGAGACCTGACCCCCCTTCTTGGGTAGAACCCTGCCAAATTAGCGCGTTCGCTCCCGCTTCTTTTTTCCCAATCTGCATACGCCAGCGAGAGCAATAGGCGGATATCCCGCACGTGAAGAACTTGGTTTCACCCCCTCCCCAAGTCCTCCCGCTGAAACTTTTAATGCCCCCCCCTTCTCACTCATGGTTCTTGTTATCCTTAGGTAAGTTCTCGCCAATCGACCCGAGCGATGTAAGCATCTGAGAAGCACGTGGACTCCCACCCAGAACCCCCCTGTATGCTCAGCGGTTAGTGCATCCCCTTCTTTTTTTCGTTTCATTACAAGCTCATTTTTTTTTTTTTTGCAAATCGGTTGCTTTCCCCCTGGAAGGTTGACCCTAAAAGTGAAACCTGTTCTGTTCCTTTCTGTTTCCATGAGCCTTCGCGTATTCCTATTCATACCTTCCCCCCCCCAACAACATTGCTTTTCCCCCATGCTCTATTACTTTAAAAAAACTCTGTCTAACTTCCTTTTCATCCCCATTTATTCCCGGTCCAGGAATATGTATGGTCCCCCAAGGCGGTAGAATTGAGGGGGATTGTACTAAAGGCAGGAGTGGGATGCAGTTATTTTTCCGTCGCCTTTGTATTTCGCTCCCCAATGTGACGCCGCCCTTCTTTCTCAGAACCGATCCCTTAAGCGGAGTGTATCGTTAATTGTCGCAGCAACTTTCCTCTTCCCCCTACCGTGTTTTGAAGACTGAACGTTTTATTTGAGCCAACGGGCCACCCCCCCAGCACCGCCTTCCTTTATATTTCCTAATACGTGTTGTTGTGAATAGTCTTTTTTGCGGTGGACGTTTGCGTATCATCCTTTTCGCACCACCCTATTCTGTAATAGCTTTTTTTCCTCGGATCATTTACCTTTCCTGCAGACCGACGTCTTCTTTTTGACTTCAGCCTAGTCACCTATTCCTCCCTCCGTCGCCTACCTTAGCCCATCCTCGGCAAGTCCTAAAAATCAATCCATTCGCAACGTAGTGTTCCCCCTTCCAAGACGGTCACGACATGGTGGCTGCCACCTATGCTACGTATTTGCCAGCCTCACATGGTCTAGTTGCAAATGAACGGCCCCCCCCATTTTTTTTTGTTTTTCCCTTTATTAAGACCCGACGACCCTTTCCAGAATTCCCCTAAAAGGGTAGGTTCGGGGTATCCCATTAGCCCGTCCTTTCCTGAAACACGTGCAGGGTTCAGCCGTCTTTTCTCCGGAAAACACCCCCCCTTTGGTTCTTCTTACTTTTCACCACTAAATGTTTTTTTGGGAGCCCGTGCTTTTATGAGAGGTGAAATTCTCTGTGGGATTGATCGCCTTACCCCTCCAAGAAATGAGAGTGCCACCAAGAACCTTCTTGAGCCCCTCCAGTAATAGTAGGCGATTCCTGGGGTTATTGGTTTGCCCTTTTTATCACGGTGCAGGGCTATGTTTAGTCTTTTCTACCCGATCCGCAGATGAATTTTTTTTTTTTCCCCCCAATTCATAGAAGGAACATTCAATTTTCCTGTCTTCCGCCCATATCAAGGTTGGAAGTGCTGTCCAGTGGTATATGGTTGGGATTTTACATCAATCGCGTCCTCTTAACGTCCCCCCCCCCGCTGACACCCCTAACTCTTACCAATTCTAGTAGGCCTTCCTCTTTCTGTCCTTGCCTTGGTCCTTGCGGCAGGCCTTGTGACCCTGAAATTTAACACTTCGCATTGTGTCTTCCGAGGCTGAATTGGACTTTTCCTGAAAATCCTGTCTCTTTTATCCCTGCTCTCTCTTCTTCGTCATTCCATCACAATACACACTAATATCTTTTTTTTTTCTCCGATGGTTGCTTATTTCGTCTACTCGGGGAGTGACCCCCCCCACCCTAAGAAGCGTAACCTCCTTTTGAATTAGCCAACTTGAACTCCCCTCGGCGGTTAAGACAGACCTCCTTCTCTATACGCCTTTTTATCCTGTCTTTCCCCATGTTTTCCCCCCGCAGACACCCCGTTTGTCCTTTGTCAACCAGCTCAGAGCGAAACTACCGCGAAGAGTCTTTTCCCCTTCAACTGGTTCTCCGAGTTTCGAAACGTAAGCTTACTTCCCCCCTCTTTTGCGCACGGCACTTAAACGGGTTTTTTTGGGGTTCGTAGGCTCGGTGGTTAGATCCTGGTCTCGAGCTTGTGGTATTAGTTTCGGCTTCCCTCCTCAAAGCGCTTCACATTGATTTAACACTCCTCTCATTTCCTCGTGCCCCACCCCTTTCCCCCGCCCCCGCTTCTGCCCTTTTCCTCTCTAGGTGATGTACGCGGATCCACCTTTGATCACTCCCGGAGCGTCTGCGTTCAACTGTTTTTTCTTACCCCGATCTCCGGTTCTGGATCGGCTACGTGCTAGCTCGCCTCTATTTTTTTTTGGGGGCCTACTTTTTCGAAAAAATACCTCTGCCACGAGTTGTCGATTTTGTCCTGCCGGTTTCCCCCCACTGTTTTCGCTTCGGCACATCTCCAAACCAAACTAAGTCGAAAGAGGTCTTTTTTGCGTACATCCTGCATCTTCGCACTCATCGCCTCCCCAATGATCCGCCTGGTGTCTCCTTCTGCCCTTTATGTCGCGTTCTTTTTTACAATTAACTAGCTTTCTCCCACCAATCCGACAGGCTTTTTTTATGTCTTGTCACAGCTCTGGGCGCTGACCAATCCGGGCAACCGTACCGGATCGGGCTGGACACCCGCATTGAGATGTAGAACCCAAGCCTTTACGCAGCCGTATACATTCGGTCCCTTGTTGTTTAAACAAACTGTCTATTTGTCCTCTCCCTTCAATCTCCTCCTTTGGATGTGAGTCTATTCAAGTCGAGTCTTCCTCGAAGTTGTTTCCTGTTATTAAACGATCTAACCCCCCCCAACACCAACTGGCACGACCAACCGCTTGGACCTTAGTCTTTGCCCTCTCCGTCTATGACCCTGTGCCGCCCTGCTAAGGGAGCGCCTGAATATCAGCTGGCGGTGCTGCATATCAAGATGTCCCTCTATAAAATTTGCTGAGTCCTCTTTCGTTCTTCTTTTTTCGACTCTTAAATCTCTCTCTACTCTTGTTTTTTTGAGTTCTTTAGACTTACGCTCCTTACTTTTCAAAATCGATCTATGATTGATGTCATTAGTAAGCAAGCGCTTTTTATGCCCTACCTCCCCCCTTTCATGACTCGGGCTGCCCTTTTTTTCTTGACGTTTTCTGCTGATACCGAATGTTCCCTTCGATATTTTGTTTTTGTATATCGTTGTCCTTCCGCGGCCTTCGAATTCAGAAGAGACCTGTCAAAGTTGCCACTCTTCACCAATTCCCCCCCCCACGAGCAATCTCTGACACGACTCCCAACAAATGCCTAATGTATAGGCAGGAGGTCTGTCACTCGTGGGGTTACCCTTTTTTTGGGGGCAAGGAAAGTTAATTTTTGCTTGCTCTTTTTTCCTAGGATTGGTGATTCGCCCAGACCGTCGCCTTCTCGTGTCGCCGACTTCCGAGGTTATGCTCCTCTGCCTTGATAGTTTGGAAGCGAGCCACTTCTCTTAAAACCTTTTGATGATCGACTGCGGGACCAGTGAAATTGTAGATTCCGCTTGAGTCTACCTGCCCCGTCGAACGACTACCATCTCCTGCTTGCATTCTTTTTTTGATGGATTGGCGCGAAGGTTTTTCGGAAACCGTCGCATTTCTACACCTGCTCTGCAGGTCTAGTTCTCAGCCTGCCCTCGGAGCGGATTGAGCCTATTTCCCGTAGCCATGCGTCCTTACATTTTTTTTCGGTGTTCAAGAGGTTGCCTTTCCACTGGGTTATAAAAGGGTTAGATCAAGTCACCTTCCGAGGATTTGCCCCTTGGCCCCGGCAGAATCTCATTGGAACTTGGAGTAGCCCGCTCTTCCTTCCCGGTGTTAATCCGGTGCGGGCGTTGCCAGGTATGCAGACGGACCAAGCTTTTCCCCCAAGCTGTAGTTATTGAAGGCTCCTCCCCACCGAGCCTGCCCCCCCCTTTATTTTGATCAACTCCGAGGTTCTTTTAAATCCTTCCCCCCCCACCCCGTTTCGAGAACCGGTCAACAATTGAAGATCTCTCGTGGTCTTTAGAGATGCCTTGAAACCCCATAAGGACCTTTTTGAGCTTTTGCCAAAGTTGGTACTTTTTTGGTTGGGTTTCTACGTCGTACTTTAAATTAAGTAGGTGAGGGCAACCAGGCCTAGTTCTGGTCACTCTTTAAAAGCGCGTTCGTCAAAATTCGTCTTTTTTTTGTACCTCCCACGGGAACCCGCTATGTCCCAGAGTAACCAATAAGGTCCATCTTCTTATGAGATTGTTCTATTGTAGGGCTTTCTTTTCTGCCCTAATGGAATCTTTTTCTTTGTTCTTCACTTCCCGAGCTGTGGTAGTGGTAGGAAGTATATTTCCTTGTCCTTCCGCAAAGAAATCGTACCACTTGCCTAATTTTTCATGACCCCCATTGTGATCCGACCACCCCCCTTGATACACCAGTTCCCTTTTTCCCCTTTCGAGTTTGTTGCTTCCGCTTGCGTGTTTGTAATCAGTGTTTAATGGTCATAGCCGTCAAAACTCCAAAAACTCGTCCCTTATAACACTTTTCCCTCTCCTTCCAAGATTTCTGGTCAGTAACACTCCCCCTTTCTCTTCGCGTCCTTCTTCGATTCAAGAAGGAATCTTTCCTTAGTCTATTTGTGTTCAATAGCGAACGCCCTGCCAAGTTGAAAAACGGTGCCCCCAACACTCCCCGGCCGCCATTAGGCAAAACTCTCCAATTGGCTCCCTATTGCTGTGTTTACCGTGTTTCATCGAGACTTCAGCCAAAGCAATCAGTGTGTTCAGAATGCTCGCCGACCTCCTTGGACCCCCCCCCCCCCCCCCCCCGAACCAACCTTCTTTCCAGATTATCGTGGGAGGACTGTACTCCCTGGCAGTTTTAACATACCCGCTTTAACCCTTGGCAAGAGCTTTCTAAAGGTTGCGGTGTCTCCCCCGGGATTCGACCAAACCGTACAATTTGACTTGATGTCATTTTTATTTTTTCCCCGATTCTATTTAATCCCCCAAACAACCTTTTTGCGTCCTGTCTCATGAACCCTGAAGCCTCCTTTTTTGGTAACATTCATGATGTCTAGTGGAACTTCCGACATTCTCCCCTTTCCGCCGCGAACTGTCCTTGTCAACCGGCCGTATCCTTTCGCTGGTTGGAGTTCTTAAAGGCCTGTGTTGTGCATAGGGCCCCGCGCCTTCGTCGGTAGGTTAGATTGTTAAGAAGCTCTTGTGATTCACCCGAGACCTCCGCTTCGTCCCGTAGGTTCATTGTATAACCAATCCCAGTTTTAAGACCCTCATTTCATATTGGTTAATCCTACCTCTGTGACAGCCCAATGGTCCCCCCCGCATCGATACTGTAAGTCCTCCGTTGTTTTTTTGTAGCGATTCTTTCGGTTTTTGTGTCCCTGTGGAACTGAAACTTCATCTTTCCCCCCCAAGCTTAGGCATCGTAATCTTTTACCATTACTCACTTTCCTCCCTCCTCCCCTTGCTTTCTTCATTGACTTAGCTCTGGTCCACAATATTTATCCGAAACGCATTCGACGAACATAATCACAGTTTTTTTTAGGTTTTTCATTTCCCACCCCCTCAATACATTAGGACAGCTTTGGTCCCCAA
>Ga0179591_1278792_pt1 | contig 12279 bp, 11 predicted proteins | sample CZOMad2_1_08_16f_FD_182891 | JGI IMG/M metagenome (GOLD analysis project Ga0179591, IMG submission 182891) | Vadose zone soil fungal communities from Angelo Coast Range Reserve, California, USA - CZOMad2_1_08_16fungal (PacBio error correction) | ecosystem: Environmental > Terrestrial > Soil >... | reverse complement strand
TGCCTGACCGTTGCCTTTCCCTCCTGAGTTAGGGATTTTTTTTTTTTTCCAACAATTAATTTGTGTGATCATATTTTCCTGCCCTAGCCTTTTCTTTTTTAGCGATTTGCTCGATGTTTCCCTTTCCGGATACTCCCCGAACCCTCTTCCCTCCAGTGAAATGACTCAATTTCCATCGATGCTTGTGGTTCCAGGCCCCCTCCCTGTTCGGGGCTTATCCAGCGGCGATCCCCCGCCTTCTCTTCTTCCTGCCTTTTTTTCCGGACGGTTGCCCCAGCACCAGGTTTCGAGTCCTGGGCGCCTACTCTCCCCTTCGTGCGCAAAACCGCCATCGCTCCCATTTCTTCCTTTGCCGTTTGATTGCATTATATTTTTCTTTTTCAGCACTTATAAGGTTGCCCTTCCCATCCCGACTTTCTTAGCATGTTGTCATGACATGGTTTGATCCATGATATTAAGTTCCGTATTCGGGATGTTTTTTTTTTTCCCCCGTGAGCTCCGGTTCCTTGCCGTCGGCTTCTTTGTCCGATCTTTGTGGTACAAAAGACGAATATCCCTGATCTTTTTTAAATCCACATGTGCCGGTGGCGAAGTCTTTTCGGCGGTTCGTGACTGACCGAGAGGGTCCCACCGTTCTCTCAAGACCACTTTTTATATTTATTCAGTGAATAGCCTGGTCCGGGTTTTTTTTTGCCCTGGCTTGCAAGCACCCCGGCCTTCCTCCCCTTTACTTTTCGTCCCGTTTTTTTTATTTCCAATCCTGGATCCTTTTCCGAAGTTTCATTTTCTTTTGAGACCGACCCCCAAACCCAATCTGCCGCGTGACTTCCCCCCCCCCTGGATTCCCCCCCCAAAACCATTTTCGATCGTCTTTGCCCCTCCATGCACACGGCATGAGTGCGAAGTTCTTGGTTTAAAAGATCCTCCCACTCGCTTCCCCCCCCTTGCTGAAGTTTTCCACTTGAGGTTGACAAGGAACCTCCGTTCCCCGTTGTTTCTCACCCTCCTGCCCGAATCACGCAGAGAAGGTCCCCTTTTTTCCTTGCTGCACTCACCGAGATGTCCCACTGATTCCGCGTTAAGCGTTCCGCGCCTAGACCCTCATTTAACTTTCTCCCCTCCCTTGGCCTTTGGTCCATCTTGCTAAGTGGCTATTGCTGTTTTCCCCTTTTTTTCCCGAAAGGAATTTTCGGAAGCTTCCCTTCGAGGAGCTTTTCGAGAACACAAATACTGTAACCCCCTCGGCAATCGAATTTATCTTAGGACATGGAAGCCATTCCCTTTCCGGACCTCCGTTTGCCCCCCCACAGTTTTAGTGCCTGATCCCTTTGAGCGGTTTCTAGCTTCTTTTCTGAGATTATTTGGGTCCTTCTTTTTTCTGGCGAAATTCCTTACCATGGATCCCCCTAATGTTCGTTGCGTGTCCCCCGAGACCTAGTTCTCTGCTTGGTCCCCTTCTCTCTGTTTTACCTTTTCTCGTTAAAAATTGAATGCACCCCCCTCCTGTTTAGTTTCCGTATTTCGAGTACCCGCTTTCTATCACAAGAGACCTTGAGGCCCCCCTATTTGCTTTGGGTCCCATCTGTGCCTTTGTATTCTGCTCTCTTGTCAGTTTCTCTAACACCCCCCCCAACCCCCTGCCACTTTTCCTCCCTTAAAATGGGAGCATTTGAAAGGGCCCGGGTGTTTAGTGAGAGGACTTCACACCCTTTTTCTCGCTGTGGTCCTTTTTTCCTTTGAAGTGCCAATTGGAAACACTCACTTCAGCCTGATTAAGGCCCGTTTTCTTCGGCAGTCTCTCCTTTAGTCTTGCCACCTCTCCTCTCCCGGCAGATCAGGTCAGCCCTTCTTACCAAGTGCTTTCAGAATTTCCTTCGTAATATCGTGCCACTGTCATCTTCAGCGGACGCTTGCAGCACGTCCCTCGTCCCCGTCAGCTTTTTGGTTTAGAGGTCCCCCTGGCCCTGTCCCCCCTCGTCTTTTCACTTTTTCGTTATTCAGGGTGACACTCGTTTGGATTGGGAGCTTGTCCTTTCCTGCCGATTCCCCTCTTTTCTCAACCGCTATTTCCGCGGTTAGAACGTCCCTCCTCTTTTAACCTCGTTTCCTTCCAAATTTTCTTCAACCACATGGTTCCCTTTTTTTCAGTGGTGCCTTATTGGATAGGCTACGGTGTCTTTTTTTTTTTGTCCCCATGGCTCTTGTTCTCTTTTCTCTTGTTTCCTGGGAATCGGTTTGCGAGGGCGCTTCCCACGAGTTCTGCGTTTGTTTGATTTCGTTTCGCAAGAAAGGCCTGGACGTGCGCGGCAGATGCAAGTATATTTTCCTGTCCCCTTTGACCTTTACATCACGACCTTTTGTCTTTTCCAGTTATGGGAATTTCCGACCACCTCGTCCAATTCCATTTTCGCAATATTGGCGTCAGGAAACAATCAGGCCACCTCGGCTCCTGGACACTTTTTTTCCCCCCCTTTGACTTTTTCTTTCTTTTTTCTTAGCCCGATCTTTCCAAGTCCCTTCTTTTTTTAAAATGGCCTTTTGCCTCTTGTTAACCGCCCTTTTCGATGATCACGCCTTTCCCCCGGAGGACTACGTCCCAGTAAATCGCGGGGGCCCTTTCCCGCGCGTTCCAAACTTCTTATGGAATCTTGGCTTTGCCCAGTCCCGCTGTTCTTCCCCTTTGCCCTGGTTGGGCATGGGCTCGTCTTTGAGGGACCCTCCCCACCAACTTTCGACTCTTTGAGGATCTTTTCGAATCAGCTTGTATTGTAGATTCTCCCTTGCCCTCCCTATGGTCTTCCCTTCCTTTTGTTCGTCGCGATTTCCTGCGTTGCTTTTTTTCGTAAGTCATCCTTCTATTCCCTTGTTTGTGAGAGATGTCTTTTTTCCTCAGTCAAAATTCCGGGACCCCCCTGGCGAAGCAGAGCCCGCCATCTTTGTTCTTCCGGGCTCCCCGCTACCCGACGGTTTGTTTTTTTAACTCCGGTTAGTTAGCTCTTCCCCCAGCACTTTTTGGTGCCCGACGAGGAACGGCCTTCAAAAGAAGAAGTTGCCATCCCAGGTTTTTTTTCTGCTGCGTCCCAGAGAATCTCCCAATGTCCATTCCGCCCCTCTTTTGACCCCCCCCGAGCGTTACCTATGCCTCTCAGGTCAAAGGTTGCTCCCTTTCTCCCCGTTTCTTTTTTCTTTCAGTTCGTGGTTTCCCCAGTTTCCGCGCGTTTTTTCTCGCTCAGGAGCGACGCGTGATGTTCAATTTGTGTCTGCGGTCCTGAGGTCTATTGTGTTTTTTTTACCTGGCTAGCCCTTTAACTTCTCGTTTTTTTTTCTCATTTCCCCCCATTGGCCGCCAAGATTTCGTGGTTGAACGCTCTGCTGCGCCCCCCAAATTTTCGTGATGCTTTTCTGAAGTGACCCCGGAAAATCCCTTAGTGCCTCCTGCATTCTCCGGGCAAATGTGAATTATTCTCACACCTCCCACCCTCGCCTCTAACCTAGGCCTACTTTTTCGACGAATAACGCTAAAATTGAACGCGCCCCGATCCTAGACAGGGATCCTTTTCTTTGGCCCGATTACCAGACGTCCACCCTTCTTAACCTTGAACGCATGTGGAACCATTTTTGGTCTATCTGCCCTTTGTTCGTCCCAGGGGCTCGAATTCGTATGGGTCCCAAATCCCTCCCTTCCTGTCCGACCTTTTTTTCGAGCGTCCCAAACCCCACCCCCCCCCCATTTTTCTTGTTTTTTTTCCCCTTCGGCCACCCCCTCCCCCACAACCCCCTCTGTTTCCCCGGTCTAAACGCTGAAACAGTTACGACCTTAAAGTTTTGCCCCCCCGGTAAATAATCCTGCTACCCCCAGTCCAAAACCCCCCCTCTTTCCTTTCTCTGCTGATATGAGGGCTTTGGCGTCGCGGAAGATTGCCCTTTTCGATATCTTTCATGATTGGGTTCCGAGTCGTTCACCCCCAGCCCCAAGTTAATGTCCTTTCTTCTTTCCTGGACTTCTTTTTGTGGGCCTTGGAAATATTCTACGATTTTCAATGGACATCACTCGTCAGCCCACGGCTTCCTTTGGCTCCGGAATCCATCTCTGTTCCTTCCCCCATTTAACCCTGACAGGAAAATTACCCCATCTGCAACCTTGTGATGCCGCGACCCAGGTCGCACTTGCACCAACCCCCCCCACCAGGTAATGGCTCCCAGTTTTTCGGCTTGGGGTTTACGTTGGACCGCGCAAGTTAATTCCGGAGTAGTTCATCAATCGTGTTCCCTTATGCCTTTTCCTGCTCCTCATGCATTACGTCCCCTGGTTTTCCTCCAACCCCCTTGTCCTCTGAAGCTACTTTCCTCTTCTGTGCTTTTTCTAGAGTCTCACTGAGGAGGCCCCTTCTTTCATCTGCCGAAGTCTATTTCGAGCGCCCACCAAAAGGCTTGCATTTGGTTGGTCAGATTCTAGGGAGAACCAAAACGAATTTCCCCTCTTCCCTTCGAAGACCTGAGGGACTTTTTACACTCTCATGGAACGTACCCCTGGTGGTCTATTCTTAACATGGAGACATGAGAATTTCTCCCTCCCCTTCGTCACTAACAACACATCATTGATAGTTGAACTATGGGGATCCATTGTGCATTTCTCTCCAGCCCTACGCTACCTGGATGACTTCTCCGGCTTTTGGGAGATCTAACCCAATTCCCTCCATGTTTCCCCGCCAACCTTTATACAGATTTCCCCCCATCCGTCGGTCCATTATATGGCGCTTTTGAAGCGAACTACCTTGACCTCTTGCGGCTTAGGCTTTCAATTGACCTGCGGCCGTCCCAATGTCATCGCCGTCGTGGACGTGGCGCAGGCTATTGGACTCCGCCCACCCCCACCTTGAACGTGGCTTGCGTTGATGACAAGAACTTACTTTCTGAGATCTTCCTCTCAGAGGGCGAATTCCCCTGACCTACAGGACTCCCTCCTTACTATTCGTGTTTCACGGTTACAACGTCTCGTGTCGCCCTTTTTTACAACGAATCTTGAGGACTTCCTTCCTACAACCGTTTGTGTTTCACATTGTATTTGCCAGAACCCCTAGTGCTGGTCCATGCGGGTCATTACATGACGACTTTGAGTGTCCTCCCGTCACCTTTTTAGTTGGGGTGCTGCCCTCCGACATTTTTGGTTCACGCCTGCCCACGTCTTTAGATGAAAGTCCATCTTCTCATCCCCCCTTTTGAATCTGTATTCCCCTCCCGGTATTTCACACTCCTCAGCTGGACGCCCTTCTCCTAAATTGTTCCTCCTTGTCAACCACACCTTGATTGATATTATCTTTCCCTCCACTCTCAGCCCAGATTGTTTCCTATGGAGATCCGGACCGGCCCCTTTAACCCAGACACACAAGCCATGGATCACCCCTCATTCTACCCCCCATTTTTTCTTTCGTTTTTTTTTTTTCTAAGCTAGTAGTGAGCTTTCCTATAATTGCATCTCATGATAGTTTACAAGTGACGTCCTTGAAGCTTTCCTAGATGGATTTTGTATTCTTTCTCTCTTCTATCTTTCTGCCCCTCCCGAAGAAGTTTTGCTTTGACCTAGGGTAAGGGAGGCGAGCGACTGCAGCGCAACCCCAATCCTGAAACTTCGGGCTGCCCTCCTTTCTGGCAACCTTCCCCACCCCCGTGTGATTCCTCTCACCCACCCTTACCCTTTAGGCCCCCTCCCTCTTATCAATCACCCCCAACTCCCGCCCCACTTTTGGTGCCCGCCTTCGCACACCCTCACCTACGGCCCCTCCTAATCCTCCTCCTCTGGTCCACCCCCCTATCCCTCCGTATGTGCCCTGTCCACTTTCCACCCAACTTCTACTGTATTCTTCCCCTCCTAGTGTCCGGCCGTTTTCAGCTCGTCCTTTTTTTACTTCTCCTGATCTCTCTAGTGGTATTCACTCCCCCACACAACTACCCAGTCTTTCCCTTACTTCCAATCCTATGTATACTTCCAATCGCGTGGTTTAGTTTGCCTCCTCCCCCACATTCCGTCCCCCCCCACCCTCCTTCCCTTCAGATGGTCTCCTCACGCTTGGCCGCGAACTTTCTTTTTCTTCCCTCCTTTCGGTTCTTTTCTTCTTTCTTTCCTTTTGCTCATCCCATTTCCACCGTCTCTTTTTTTTTTTTTTTTTTTTTTTTTTTTTTCCGAGCTCGCTTTCTTCCTTTCTATCTTCCCCTATTCACAATTAGATGAATTAGATTCCTTTCAGCTTTTTGTTGGGTCCCTCCAATCCTTCGGAATGGTTTAGTAAGACCTCCTGGACCCTCCTTTCCTCGTCCTCGGAGGATCTGCCCCTTTCCTATTTCTTCACATAAAAATTCCTGTTCTCACCCCCTCCTCCTTCACGTTGAAGTTTCCTCCCTCCAGCTCTTGTCTCCCCTCCCTTTTTTTTTGTTTGATTCTCTGCCTGAAACGGCAAAGTTCCAAATTCGTTTTGCAGGATAGGGGTGAGCAATTTGGTATGTAAGTACCTGCCTATCCTATTTGTGCCGCACGTCTGCTTTTCCCCCTTCCTTCCACCCCTCAAAAACCGACCGTCTTTCTTTGAGACCCCCCCCTGTTTCCTTCGCGGAAGCGCATGTAATGGGGGAGTTGAGTTCCGTGTCCTTTACTCTCACCTTCCTCATCTCCTAGTCCCGTCTTTTTATACGGAAGGAAAAGCCCCACCAGCTCTACGATTAAATCTTACTTCGGTCCGCCTTCACCCCTCCCCCTAGCATAATTCTTACCCCTTCGTTTTTCCTTTCCCCACCTGTAGCTGCATGATCTTTTTTTTTTTAATCTATGACCTCCTATAGAAGTTGACCTCCCCCTCCCCCTTGGCGTCGAAGGTTTTTTTTGCAAGGCGATGCCATGTTTCTGGGATCGATTTCCTCTTGGTTTCTACAGACAGTTAGCCTTATCATCATGTCGCATATGAGGAAGTCTCCGTTGGGTGTCTATTTGTATTTCTTTTGCTTCCCACGGGCCTTTCTCCTCATACCCCCAGGTTTGGTCCCCCCACATTTGTACCGTAGAGACTGCTCGTTATCGGTTTGTTTTCCTTGTTTCCTTACCCTGAGGCCACACGGCTGCCTAAAGTTTTTTTTCTTCTGATTCTTCCCCCTATGATTCCAGTCTTTCTAATTTTCTTTCTCAGAGTAGAGATTTTCCCCACCCTTGTGCGGGCCAGTTTTCTGAACCGAACTTGACTTGTCTTCCCCCAAGGAGCAAATGCTCCGCCTTAATTAATTTCCCGCATTAAGAAAATGTCTGGCAAGAGCCCACCCCCCTTCCCCCCTTATGGACGTCCCCTTCAAAGGAGTCGTTCTCACCCCCCCCCAACTGTTCGCTCTGTTGCCCGACTTATTCACCCGGAAGATCCTTGCGCATTCCTCTTCTTTCTTTTACCAGATAGTTTATGAAACATAGGAATCCGGCTACGTTGCCCCCCGTCCCCCCCTATAACCGTCCAGTTTTCCGAAATAGCCCTCGCCGTAGTAAACTCTTTTCTCAACCATAGTGCAGATTGCCTCCCGCCAAAGGCGTTCCTTTTTTACTGGACGTTTAGAGCCCAGTCACTAATGACCTCCCCCAACGGACTCTTGGAATTGGCCTTTAACGTTTCTTTTATGAACCTTTGTTCTTTCTACCCGGAAGCCTCCTGACCCTTTCCATCATCGATCTTATCGGAGCTCTTGACAATGATAATCCCGACTTGTCAACCAGCTTCAGTATTGTTTCTTGAGTGTTGTCGCCCCTTAGACTTATTCTCCCCCCTCTTTCCTTATATATAAAGTTTCGTTTGCTCGGGTCTTTATTAAAAGTTTTCTCACTTTCGGAGGCTATGTTCGGGCCCCCTTTCCTCCTCCCCGATCATTCCATCCATTCATCTGATTTACGTTCTCGAGACTTCTTCGCGTTTGGTCAACCGATTGAGGAATTCCTATGAGATTCTGAACATTCTCCAGCCCCCCCTTGTAGCGCCCCTTCTTTCAGATCAGGACAAACCTGCTCCCCTTATTCCTATTTATTGATGACTTCTTCCAAGATTTTGCCTCCGGAAGTTGTGATTCTTTGGTAAAGAAGTCTCCCATCCACCCCACCCTCAATGATTACTCCAGACATCCCTGTGTTGGAACAGTTTCTCCCTCCTTTGGTAGGTGGCTCCCCCGTTTTGCCGCTTCTTCGGCCGGGGCAGCCTTGGTTTTTTCCACTTTTGTAACTCCAGCCTGATCTTTTTTCTTAGCCCCTTCCGCTTCCGTTCAGGCTCTGATGTTGAGTACCTTAAAATCTTTCTTTTGTGTCCTCCAGGCAGCCGCCCTATCATTAAATTTACATGAACCATCAGTCCCTCTTTCATCTTCCCCCTGTAAGGGTGCGTAAGGTGACTTTCCGTATCTTCTCCTTCCTTACTCTTGTCTTTTTGTGGTTAACGTCGGATTGATCACCGGCTGGAAAATTTTACGTTCTTTAAACGTCCCCCTTTTTTTAGCTTTTTTGAATGATTCTTCCAGTTCCGGACTCTGGGATTGGAGTTGGATTTAGATTTTCCCACTCTCCTGTCCCCTGCGTTCTTACGTATTGGCCCCCACCGAGATGAAGGTCCTCCATTTTCTCCCCCCTTTTCCCCTATAATCCCCCAATTGTTCCGTTAGATTTTCGCTGACTTTTAGTTCTTCCTTTCATTTTTCTGGATATTTTATTGTCATCTGGTGCAATATGGGGACCCCGCTCACCTCTATTGCCCCGCTTTCCCTTCACTCGGTCGTTATTTTTCAAAATTGAACCTTTTGCCTTTCTATCTTGCCTTCAACGATGTTTTTTTACCCGTGTTAAATTAGACTGTCCCCCTCATCCTTTTTGTCCGAAGGCAATCAAGAAGTCACCTTTGCGGCCGGCAAGGCGTTCGCCCCCCGAGACATTAAACTGTTTGCCGAAACAACTTTCCCCACTCTTGCCATCCTTTTCCCTCTCCCCAACCAACCGTCTTTCTAAATTACCTCAGGGATCCTGAAGATCGGCCCTCTTTGACACTGACAAGTATGGAGTGTTCCCCCGAGTTCTCTCTCACCCCCCCTCTTGACGTGCGAAGCAGAGTCTTCTTGCTCGCGTTTTTCAACATTTCCTAGGCCTCTTCATTCATCGCTTGGTCCCCTCCTCTAATGGGCCAAAAATTGGCCTTGGATACCTTAGTTTTTTTCTTTCCCCTTCAACTGTCGAGAGAGAAGTAGAATCGCTCACTCCGCGTTCTTTCCCCCGTTTCGTTGTTTATAAAGGCTACGAGGCTGCTGAGTCGACCTCTTTTTTACCTTTCCTGGCTTTTTTCTTCCTTCATCAGGTCTCACTAAGTCACTCAGTTTTTTTGTTAGTAGAGATTTTTTCTGACCTCTTTCATCTCCTTCCCCAAGATCGTTCGCGCAGCCATATGGATGAGGAATCCCCCGAACGGAAGCTTTCTTTTGCCCCTTCTCTTGGGTTCTGAAGTTTGAACTACTATTCCTGGCCCGCCCCTTTCCTCCGTAGCAAGGCCAATTTTTCCTTTCCCAGGTTCTTTCCCGTCAGGAGAAACCCGGTCCTTTCCGAGGCCCCCGTTTTTACCCCGCTCGATCTCGATTTCCAAGTCATCTGTCCCAATTCGTTTGCTAATAACAAGTCGTGTGAATCTTCGTGGTGTAAATTTTTCATCTCCTGTATCTGTCCGCAAGTGCTCTCACTATTCTGCTTTTTTCCCCGCCTTTCCCTTACTCTTCAAAGATTCCGGCGCGCCCGTGCCCCTTCTCTTTCCCCTTAATTCCCAATGCTTTTTAGGAAAGGGCCGCGCCAGCCTGGGTCCCCCCCCATGCTTACAGTCGAAGTTCCCCCCGTTCCATCCAGATTTACATGACGTATCTCCCCTGGCACAATTCATTTCCTTTCGAACACCTACACATTTTTACCTCAGTAAGCGGAACTAGATGGTTCTTACCTTTCCCATCTCCCACATTTTGCCCAGATGACCCTCCCAAGATTTTGCGGTTGATATCCCTCTCCGGGACCTCTTTCTATTCCCCACTCCTTTCCCCATAAATAATTCCCTCCAGGTTTTAATTTTTAGAGTCACCTTTTTTCGTCATCCGAGTTCAGCCTCGGACTTTGGCAATAAGACGTAACTGCAGTCCTGTTTGAGATTGCTAGGTCCGTTTCCTCAACCTGTCGCAGACAACCCAAATATTCCCATTCTTCCCTCGTTCCCCCCCTTTCACGGTGGACCTTCAAAGTTTCCATGGTAAATACTCCTTCCAGATCCCTTAAAATTTCGCGGGCATGTGATGCCAATTCCCTCTTTACTCCTTAACTTGGGTCCTCTCTTCCAGTTGTTTCAGATTCTTCGGCAAAAGACGACTATTGTCGGGTCGGTCTCTTCCTATTTCAGGGAATACTGGTCATGGGCAGGACATTCCCCCTTTCGGCAAGAAGCTTTTGGCCGGCCGCGACTTTCAAAAGACCTCTTTCTTTTTTTTCCAACAAATTTTCCCCCTTCCTTACACTTTTTGTACCCGCCTGCAAAAATGCCTCACCTCCACGATCGCCTTTCCAAAGATGCCCTGAGTGAAGAGTCGCCTCTGTTGGTGTGGTATGTGCGACCGCTGGTGCCCCGCGCAATCTATTGAGAAATCCTGCAATGTTTCCCATCGACCGGGTATCATCAATAGGCATTTCTTGCTGAGACCCCCCCCCTCGGACCATCTTTTTTTCACTCGCTTATTTACCCTCGGAGCTTTCTTCCTGTTAGCCGCTCCACTCTGCTTCAGTTTCTCACAAGTATCATCGTGCAACCCTTCCAGAACGTCGCGCGTGCCAAAAAGATCTTCTCATGATGGCTGGCTTTTTGATGAATGTTTTTCTACAGACTGCCCCGCCTTACCGTCCCAACCATGGGACTATATAGAACGAGAATGACTGAAAACAGGGGACTCATTCTCATTCATTCGGTCGAATCCCTTTTTCGCATGGATCGCCCCAGATTCCCCACATTCTCTCTCTTTTGACCTGTCGGGATTATTCATCATCTCAGCCGCCCTTTGTTTTCATTCGTAGCGGATATTAACGCCTCTGAACAAACCATTGAACATATGGGTGCGCCACGGATCCCAGATGTCCCCTGCAGCCTTTGAGGCTAGATGGAGGAGGCGGTCTTTAACCTCTTACGCCTTGGTGACTGAGGATGCCCTTCTCGGAATGTCAGCGAGGCAAAATGTTCGAGAGTGACTTTGCTAAGGCGGATTACTTGTCCTCACCACGTTGGGACACTCGCCCCCCCCTTTTTTCTTCTCTATCCTTGTTATCAAGAGGGAGATATTCTAACCGTTAACCCAAAATGAAGTAATCTTCAGTCGCTCTTCTTGTGCTCTTCTTTAAAGATCAGGAGAATGTTGGTGATGCCCCTCCGCTTTTTAATGCTGAACTTTGTTGACGTGGTAGGAGCCGCCGACAGGGGAGGTGACCCCCTGCGGTGGCATCGCTCACTTGTTTATTTTCCTTTCTTCCGTTTTTGACTGCAGTCAATTAGGATTACGGTGTGCGTGAAATAACCCCGAGTTTTGACCAGCTCCCTCGCCTGCTTCCCATTCTTGATCATAGATATACCAGACTCCCCATTTGACCGCTTTTATCCAGCATATTCGGTTCTACATGCCACACGAAGAGCCTGACCGAGCTTTCGCCGACCTTTCTCCCCCCATTGATTTCAGTCCCCCCGTACCTAGGCTTTAAAGTTGAATTCACCTTATCGAAAGCCTTAACTCGGCACTTCAATCGACCCTGGCGATACCTGGTTTTCAATTCCTATCTAAGAAGAGTTTCTTCCCCCAAGGCCTGTCATCGAAGAATGTCTGCCCATGCTGCTTTTGTAGTGGAGTTGGATTACTCTCGTCGGCGTCTCCTTGCATCCTGTCAACATTGCTGTTTACGTTCGCACTTACGATGTGGGACTATTTGGATTGCTGCTGTGGGCTTGTTTTTCTGTCACCCTTTTTTTTTCGCCAATTTCCCGAAGCCGTGGTGATTAGGTTGTGTTACGCATCTTCTCTTGGCGCTTGATCGTCCGCCTCTATTTTTAATGTCCTGGAAAGCAGTCCCTATCTTTACGTTGGTCTAAAAACTGCGTTTTGATGGTTTTAGTGTATTATCTCCTTTAAAGCCATCTGCTCCGCCATATCTTCATTTTCCCCTATAGGATCACATACCCCACTGTTTGATCACCTCGGCCTCGTCTTCGCGTG
>Ga0179591_1235614_pt1 | contig 12280 bp, 16 predicted proteins | sample CZOMad2_1_08_16f_FD_182891 | JGI IMG/M metagenome (GOLD analysis project Ga0179591, IMG submission 182891) | Vadose zone soil fungal communities from Angelo Coast Range Reserve, California, USA - CZOMad2_1_08_16fungal (PacBio error correction) | ecosystem: Environmental > Terrestrial > Soil >... | reverse complement strand
TGGTTTCTCCGAAAAGACTTTTTTTTTTTTCTACTGGATACCATCTTTGTCCTCTGTACTTCTCTTATCCTCTTTCTTTTCCCCTCTCTTCCCATTAAGGTTGTACGCTTTTTTCCTTTCAGGGTTGCCAGATAAAACAGTCAACCCTCTCCCCCCTATATGAAAGAACAATGGACTTTCCTCTGATCAATCAATTCTTTTATTTTTTTTTTTTCTCTCCCAGTTACTTCTCCTCCCACCCCCTTAGTTCGGCAAAGAACGCGGTGACGGAAGTCATCTAGCATTTCCAATGGAATTTTTTTCACTTAGATAGGAGACCCTCTTTCCCCTCCTGCGCGTTGACGATAGGTAGGTTGCCTCTCCTTTCACCTATATTGTACCTCTCTATACTGAGTGTTCTTTTTTTTATGTCCGGTTCCCTCCCCCCCCCGCTTTCAGGAATTTTTTTCGTAGAAGGCAAGAGGACATTGTCCTTTCGTCGTTTTTGTTTTGTTTTTCTTTTTTTTCCCCTTTTCCTTCCTGTGGGTTGTCAAATCGAGAGTTTTCTTTTTTTTGCTCGAACTCAGGCGCTATGCTGTTTTTCCTTCCTCTTTTACTCTGGAGTTAAGAACTCTTCTCGACCCTTTCCTTTGGTGGTTTTTTGTCGGGTAACACGGTCCTTTCTTCTCATCAGCTTGTCCAGCGTCCCCTTCCCCGTTTTAGGCTTAACCTGTGTGGGGGTCTCCCCTCTTCCTCCGTCCCGAGATTTTTTTGTTGCCTGTTTGCTTTTCCTCTTTTGTTTTACCAGCTCTTTTTTCCAATTTACTTGGTTTTTTGTCTTTTCTTGTACCGCTGATTGTCGGCTTGGCTTCCCCCTCTTTTTCTTTCCAGGACGTTTTTCCCAATCGAATCCTTCTTTCCGCCGTTTCATCCGCACAGTCTTAGGGATCCCCCTTCCTACGCGTGAACGCCCTTCTTTCTCTCTCACGACTGCTCTTACTCCCCCTTTCAATTCTGCGTGGGCAACCGCTTGTCTCTCCCAGTTTTTCGCTCATACTGTCGACCTCTCTCCGACACCTCCATTTTCAAGGACCCCCACTGTGACTCCGGCGGGGTAAGCTCTTTCTTCTTGTGACCTTCATGCGACGGTTGTCTACAACCATATACCGCAATGACTTTGATCTTTTTCCACTCGTCCTCTTCCCCCCCCCCAATCGTCCTCCATTTTCAGTGTTCTTTCCCTCAGAATTCTTTAGCCCCCCGGTTTCCCCCCCCTCCCCCTCCCTCCCCCCAGGTGATTTCCAAGATCATTTCCGTTGATGCTGTGTTTTTGGGGCCCCCCTCTCCCTTCAGTTCTCCAGGTTTCTTCCCCGATAATTTTCGCTTCCCTTTTTCCTCTACTGTATTTACAGCGGCGCTTTCTCCCTTATTTGTGCCGTTACAAGATCTTCCCTGACGAGCCTTGTCTCTTCTTTCACCCCCTTGTCTTGCCGGACCTTCTCTTTTGGCTTCGGCTGCAATTTCAAACCGTTCCTCGAGATCTCCTCTTCCGCCCTCCCCCCGACCATAGATGCCGTTCCTACCTGCCTTGCCTTTAGCAGTCGCTTTTTTCCACCCTTCAATTGATTTGCTTTTCTTGCCTTGGAGTCTTCCGTTTCCTTTGCCGTCTGCTTTTTTCTCCCCTTCCTCTCTGCGAGTGTACGCTTTTTTGACAGCCCCGCTGGTCGTGAAGCCTTCGTTTTTTCTTCCCCTCATCACATACGTCTCTCCGTCTTATGATTGCTTTGATGTCGGCCTCTCTCCCCCCCAATCTGTCAACACAGATGTCTCCCTTGCGCGTCACTTGCGCCCCCTCCCTCACCTCCTTCAATGACTCCTTCAATGAGACTCCTACCGACGTCAAGTTCCTTTTTTTTTTTTGTGATGGTGATTGGCCATCTTACGTGCGACCCCCTGTAGGTTCATTTTCCCTTCCCCCCCCCCTAGTGCGCTGATCCCACGAAGGTCTCGATCTGTCCCCGAGACCTTTTTCTCCTCGGATTGTCCCCCTTGCCCTCCTCCCCTTTCCTCTGAAACTCAGAAAGTCCCCTCTCTCCCCTGTTAAGTTGGCTGATATGGGCTTAGTATTTTACTTCGTCGAGTTTCTTTGGTCCTTCTTTTCTTCTTGGTTTTGATGTTGTCCCTTCCGCAACCCAAAGCCCCTTTTGGTAATCATCGGTTGTTTTACTCTGAAACCGCCTATGACCCCTCTGATCTACGTGTTCCTTTGAGGTCTTGTGGTTGAATTGTCTTCTTTCCCTTGGTCGACCTTTTGCTAAGTGACTTATAGATGTTTTTTTCGAGACTTTCGGCCCATTGCCCCCCTATTCCCGCCTTGCCTTCCTCTTTGAACTATCGCCGCATCGTTTATCTCCTACCGCTGTTGGGTACCCCGTCCCCCTTCTTCACCCCTGGCTTTCCCTATCCCTTCTTTGCTGCTCGCTTTTCCTTCTGAGTATATCGGTGTTCGATTCTCTTTCTTCCCTCTCGTCTCCCTTGCCTTTTCTGCTTGCCTACCCTCTCAGTTGTTGTTGCAAACACGCATAGCTCACATCCTCCATTTTATTCTTCAACTGAGCCCCATTTTAACGGTACTTACCGAACTTTGGTTTATTTCTCCGTTAGTTTTTCTTCCGTGTCCCCCTGTCCCCTTTTCCCCTTTTGCAGTCCTTCCTCTCGCCAGACCATTTTTTCTCGGAAATATCTCGTTTGCTGGGTCCTTTGTTGCCCCCCCCCTTTACGGAACTTCAAGGTTGCGGTCTCCTCGGTAGTTTTCAGTTTCCTGAAATCCTCAAGTTCCTGTTAAACAGAGTTAACTTTTCCTTTCATTCCCCCTCCCATTTTTTTTCCCCCCTTTTGTTTTTTTGACAGGGAGCCGTATGCATTCCCCTTACCCATCTTTTCCTCTTCCCAGTATTTGGGTGAATTTTTATCTCGTGTGATTTTTTTCTCTCTTACATATGTATTTTATCCCTTCTCCCCCTTTTGAGCTTTAGACCTTTTCTCTCTTCCTCTCCTCACCCTATAAGTGTTGTTTAGATCTCTTTCCTCTTCAAGGTAGTTTCCCTCATTCCCAAACCATCTTGCCTGGGCCAACCCTCTCCCCCCTCCTTTCTTATAGCATTCAAATCAAGACGTCCTGTCTCTTCTAATAAACCCACTGCCTGCTTTCCGGTCTGGTCAGGTAAATTCGTACTGTTCCCTCAACAAATCCCAAAACTGTATTTTCCCTCGTTTTTTTTTGAATTCCCTTGCCAATTAGCTTTTTTAAGAATCGGTATTAGTCCTTGATTGAAGATCAATGTCCACTTCCGGATTTATAGTTCACCTTTTTCCCCCTTTATTTCAATAGTTCTCCCGTGCGGCCCACCGTAACAGCCTCTATTCCGTCCTCCCCCCCCCTTTTTTTTATGAGCACGTCATTGCCCCTTTCCATTTGCCTCCCTACCTTTTGGCCTCGTATCCTGACATTCCCCTCGATCGCCTTCATTCTTTCCAAACTCTGTTGTAGCTCCTCCCCCCTCTCCTTCAACAGTGGCTCGACTAGTTCTCTACCCTCCTATCTTGTTTCCGAGACCCCTCTGTTCATTCCTCCTTTGATGACTCTCCCCCCCCTTCCATTGGATATCGCATCAGACCGCTTCTATTACAAGTGACCCCGTTGGCTCGTTCTATTGTAAGCCTCCATTTAGCTCTGTTTTCTCCCCCCCTCACTTCAGTCTTCCATCTCCCTATGCTTGAGATTTCATCTTCCCTTGAATGCTTTCCTCTTTGTCCATGGTGACTTTCGATCTTTTTTAATTTTTTCTTTCTTCTCCTTCCGTCTCCCGTTAGTCCAGTTCCCCCTCTACAAAGTAGACCCCACAGGGCCCGCGCCTGCCTTCCCCCCTCCTGTCTTTTTCCCGGAATCTTCCTTTTGACACCCCTCTTTTTTATGCCGGAGTGCTTTCGTTAGCTTCAGTTCCGACTCCTCTTGACTTTTTAAACCCTTCCAAAGAAGTTTTGACGCCGACCAGCCTTCCTCATATAGCTGCCCGGTTCCCTCTGTTTGTGTATGATGGGTAAGTCTGACATGAGTGGCTTTTTTTATTCTTTCGACTTCCTTTTTCCCCCCCTCACCACTTTCTTTTCATTTTTGACTCCTCATCCTTCCCGGCTTTACTCACTCTTGGTCCCTTCCCCTTGAACGGGTTCAAAATTTTGTTCCTTACCACCTGAACTCTCGACCTTAGTACCCCCCTAGCCCCGAACCCATCTTTCCCTTCGTCTATTTATACCTCACCTTTGCACTAGGATTCCCGGATTAGCCTCAGCCATGTAAGCTCCGGATAGTTCTCTTTTTACTTGAGCTTTCAAATTCACATTTCAGCTCCTCCTCGACAGTTATATACTTTTCCTTTTTCTTCTCAAAAAAGGCATTGGAGGACAGTTTCTCTGTCTATTTCCCCCCCCCCCTTTTTTCACCTCGGCACGCCCCATTCCCTGAATATGATGTGCCTTTTTATTCAGACTCAACTGCCCTGTTCCTTTTTTTTGAGCTCGTAAAGCTCTACCCTCCTGGGATGTTGCCAGCCCCTTTTCTCCCTTCCCTTCCTGCCGGCCATACCACTGCGGTTTCCTTTTCCTCCAGCCGACAAGTTCCTCTCTGGTTTCTTCCTTCACCCCCCTCTCCTTTCCTTGCGGCGACACTTTTAGATCCCTCCAGGTATCGAGATGTTCCTTCTTTTTAGTTTACATAATTCATAAGCGCCTGAATGAGCTTGAAGTTATCGTTCGAATTTGTCCCGTTTCCTTTAATTTCAATTCTAGCATTTGGTTTCGAAATTCCTTCTTTTGTACCGCCCCCGACTGCTGCACCTTTCCCCCATTCTCTTGAGCCAGCCCACGCCTGGGGATTGTTCTGGACTTTTTTTTACCGTTTTTTCCCCTCTTCTTTTTGTCGTGGTTTCCCGGTATATGTGAGCCCTTTTTCTTTTGCTTTTCTCTTTGCTCCCCGACTGTAAGCCCGCATGTGGTTCTTAAGTTTCTCGTAGCAGACCCATACTCCCCTTTTTCCCCGTGGTACCAGGTTCCCCTTGGTTTCAACCAACTTTTTCTTTTTTTTTCCCTTATCTGGGTCGACATTTTCTATGAGCATCCTATCTAACCGTCCCTTCCTCCTTTTTTTCAAGTTTTTTTTGCCTTTTCCTCTCCGTCTGCTCCATCCCTTTCGCCGTTTTTTTTTTCTAAGTAGCCTGTTGAACGAATTTGACTTTGACCACGTCTCTGCTTTGATAATTTGGATTGGGCCTGCTTCCTTTCCTTCACTTGGCCAGCCCAGCAGCTCGAGTCCGTCTCCGCCATGCCGCACCCTTTTCATTCAAATTGGCTCCCTCAACCCCTATTCCCCTTTTACGTTCCCCCCCCCTTCCACACATCGCTGCGTGCTTCTCTGCTCCCTAATTGAGCTCACTATTTTTTTTTCCTGTGACCCCCATGCTGATGGCGTCCCCCCCCCTTTGTTTAGGTCCGCCTTTTGAACAAACCCCTTCACCTGGTCGCTTCTTTCATTGATTTTGTCAGCCTTTTTATATAAGTCGCGCTTTTACGCTGCTCTCTCCTCCCCCCTTAGCTTCTGTAGCGCTCCCCCCTCCCCCCCTCCTGTCTTCCCCCAGAGTCACAAACTCCCTCCCATTTCCTCATTTTGTGTTTATTCTGATCCACCTCTCTTATATGTTTACTCCTGATGTCATGTCAGCCTCTCGGTACGCCTAGCATCCGGCTGATTTTCCCGTTCGACTTCCTTGTGCTCCTCCCGATCGGCCGACTTTCACACTCCTCTTTTCGCGTGGTTCATTTCATGTTCGCTTTCTCCCCTACGGGCTTTTTTCAGTTTGCTTTCCTCCTTGAACGCGCCTCTGTCTTGACCGTCTCTTTTTTTCGGTGGTTCAGACCTTCTATCTAACCAAACTCTTTTCTCTACCTGATACCCTTTCAGTTTTTCTCTTCTTCTTCGGCAAGGCTTTTTTTTTCGATTTTTCTATCTTTGTATAGGGCGCCGAAGGTCCCATTCCGCGTCCTCACTTAGTCTTAATTTAATATCCTCTTTTTCCTTGTCTCCGACCCATTCACTTTTTTTTCTATCTGCGTAACCATTGCTTTATTGCTACGCCCTCCCTTCTTTTTCCCTTCTCGTGGTGGTGGTTTTTGATAGATGATTATTTTTATTCGCCCGAATCCTCCCCCCCCTCCCCCCCCCCCCCCCACACTTTTTTCCCATTTTCTTTTTTCCCTCTCCTTTCTCCCCCAGATGCTGGAATCTACTTTTTCTTATCCTTCATTCCTCTATATCGATGATTGTCTCACTCCCTTTCCCTCCTGAGTAATTTACGGCTGGTAGATCCCCGCCCTTTTCCTTTTGCACCGCATTCTATGCGACCAGCCCCAATCAGCCCCACTGGTAAAGTTGTCAGACACTTCTTCCTTCTCTTTTAGTTATTTTCGGTATTGTCGGTCCCCACCTCCACACCTCGGTCTGAGAATAGATTCCGGTTTTCTTAGTTCCCTTCTCGTCACTTTTTAATGGAATTTACTTTCCTATCTCAAGCGTTTTCCCGCGTCGAGTCGTAACCCCGTTTGTTCGACGTCTCACCTGACTTCTCCCTTCCTTTGACCTCTCCGTTCTTCGGTTTAGCGTCTGCTGTGAACCCTTTTCCCTTCCTTCCCCGTATCCCCAGAAAGAGATGTCAAGGATCCTGCAAGATGGACATTGTACTTGTTTGAGGTCCTTCTGTAGCGTCGTTTTTCAGCTTTTTTTTCCCCAATCGAGATGTTGCTTATCGTTGCAGTCCTTTCCATGATTGGCTCGGCTTTCGTCCCCCACCAGTCTTCTTCCAGATGGATACGTTTTTCAACCTCTCGGTCGACGTGGACTGGTTTTGTCGTGCTGAACGTTCTTACTTCCCTTCCTCTATATTTTTGGCCTTTTTTTCGTCTCCAGCTGAAAGGTGTTGGCTTCTTCCCGCCCCATCTGATTGGGATTTATGTGTTTCCATGTCTTTTTTTTTTCTTTGCTCCCCCCTCCGATTTTGTAAAATTATTGGATTTTCTTTCCTCATTGCTAGCGCTACCTCTTTGAGCTCTCCGGAGTGGGCTCCCCTTAAATCCTTTAACCTCCCGCTATTCGCGAGTCCCCCCTATTGGACATCTCGGTTTGTCTCCCATGCTCCCTCTGACCTAGATGCTGAATGTCTGGTTTCTCTTCTCATTTGTTCGCGCCCTACACCTTGACCCTTCGTTGTGGCTCCTACTTTTTCCAACTCTCCTTTCTACCTCAGATATTGTTACCCGTGAACTTTCCGCCCTCTTGCTGCTTTCTTGTACTCTTCGGTTAGTTGGTCCTTTCTCCTGCTTCTTATCGCCCTCCTTTCTTACAATGTGTATAAAGGACCTCCCCACTCACACCCTTATTTGCTCCCTGCCGTTCTTTCCGAGATTCTACACTTCTCCATAGTCCAGTGCACCCGGTTTTTTCCCCTTCTTTCCCCCAAGATCATTAGCTTAAGACCCTCTCCGGCGTTCTTATTCCACAAGGGACATTAACCTTTCCTTAATTTTTCCAAGTGGAGCCTGAACTTCTTCCCCATCCCGACGCCATCTCATTCAGGCGTGAAATTGTTAGCGATGTTGGAAATGATCCTCCTTCCGTTTCACATCCTTCAATTCCTTCCTCCCTTTTCCCCTTCCGCGGTTGGGATTTTTCCTGTCAACCCCCCCTTTATGCTCGCCTCGAGTTTTTTTCCCTCCCCTCACACCGGAACGTTTTTAAGATGGCCGGTGCTGCCCTGGAATTTAGCACTTAGCGCTTGTCCCCCTTTCTCGGAATTGGTGTTTTTAGGTATGATTTTCTTCCTTTATTCTCCCACCCCCTTCCATTGGCGATGTTCCCTCGTGGCAGTTGTGGACTAACATCTGGGAAACGATCTTTTCTGTGTTTCTCCTCCATTTTTGCCCGTCTTGTCTTTTTTCTTTGATTGCTGACTCGTATTTCTGCATTCATTGTGCACAACTCTTTCCTTGCGTAGTATGGCGGCGTTTTACATCCTTTCATATTCCTTGTACGCATGTTCCATCCTTTCTGCTTTTTTCGAAGGGCCTTTAGGTTCTATTTTTTGGTGAAGGCTATGGTCTTTACAATCTTTTTGCCCCATTTGTGTTGCCCCCATTCCTCAGACGTTCCATGGGCCAATGTCTCCCCTTTCCTTTGTCGATCCGCCCCTTTTCCTTGCTCCTTCTGTGCGAACCTGTTTTTCCGGTCTTGTTTCCTCGTGCCGATCACCCCGCTTTCCGCGTTTCCCCCCCTCAGCCTTTAAAGTTTCTGGACCCTTGGCGCTTCTGGCTAGAGTTTTTCCGTTTTTTTTTGCCGTTGATGGAAGCTTTCCTTTTCTTCGTGCGACTGATCTCAATCCTTTGTTCCCATCCCCAGAGTGGTGGTCTGACGATTTTTCCAAACGTGCTTCTTTCTAATATCGCCCGGAGTATTTCCCGTATCTTCGTCGTTTGCGGTTCCGTGTTGGATTCTTCTTGATTTCCCGTGCGATGTTTTACCGCTTCTCCATAGAGTCGGCGGCCGTCCCCCTTCTCCCGTTTTCCTATTCGCTCCCTTGCACGAGAATCTGGACCTTACCTGGTCCGTCTACCGTTTCTGTGTGCATTTTTTTTTCCCGCCGATGTTCTTTTAGCCTTTCATTTCTCGGCGTGCTCCTCGCTTTTTTTCTGAATTTTGGTCTCGTTCTCCGCCGTGTAGATGACGGTCGTCCCCGCTCGTCTTATCCGTTTGGTTCGCAAAATTCTCTCGCTCCCCTTTTGAAGGGTTTTCGAAGCACTTCCTTCGTTAGTATTTTCGCGTATTCTTTGCTCCGAGACTTTATGGCCATTCGTCGACTTCACGGTTTGGCTGCTTTTTCTAAGAACAGTGTTTTCGTGCCCCCCCCTCTTTTCTTTTTTTTGAAGTTGTTGCATCCCGTTTCGCAAAATGGGGGAATTAAATTTCGTCGGCCTGATAATGCCGGATTTTTTTTTTTCCCCCGGAGAACCTTTAAGATCTGAAAAATCTTGGTCACGGCCCTAAAACTTCTTTTCCCCCTTTTTTGTGAAACATTGGTTTTCTTGCTCTACCCCGACTACACATCGCCTTTTTCCAGCTCTGTTATCCCTTCGTTTTCCTTTCTTTGGTAGACATTGCTTTTTTCCCCCATGGCATCACACCTTTGATCTGCTTCACCCTCCTCGTTCTCTTCCCTCCCGTTTTTATTTGAGTTTTTGATATTGGGTTTGTCCTGCCCTTCCCGAACCAATTTTTTGATGCCTTTCCCCCCCTAGCACTGTCTAGACCTTAATTGAGTTGGGGATACCTACCTTTGGGCTTTCTTCCTTCTCTGCTTAAGGTTGACCGGTTCCAACCAAGGGGGAAAAAAACTTCTTTGAATCCCGTTTTTTTGTCAGGTTTCCGACTAAGCGTTGGCAGTCGGTGCTCGTCCCTCATGCCCTTTACTATTTGCTTTCCTTTTCTTAACAAGTTTTTCTGCTGCCCCCCCCGCCATCCCGACCGATTGTTTACGAGAAGGTATTGCCGAGTTTCCAAGTTGGCTTGCGACGATTTACGTGTTTTTTGATCTCTTTCCATAACGCGATTTCGAGATAAGTAACGTTGGGCCCGTTTTCCCCCCCCCCAAGTGTCCGATTGCGACACCCCCCTGATTCCTTTTTTTTTCGCGTCCCCTCGCCCGTCTTTTCGGTTCTTCACTTGCCCTCGGCCCATGTACATAGCAACCCTGATGGTTTTTTTTTTGCACTTTGTACGATTCAGACCTTTGCCAATCGGTACCCAATGTCCTCCGCGGTCCGGCGCGAACGCCTTCGCTATCGTCGTGCTTTGCTACCCCCTCTTTCTTTAGCCCTTTTTTCGCTTTGCCTTTTTTTTTTTTTTTTTGCTTCGATCGGCCCTATCCCCCCAAGTCTTCCAAACAGGGCTGCGCAGACTTCGTCACGTCGTACCCCACTGCCCCTGACATTCGTTTGCCTCCTCCAAACATTGGGGTTATGACCCCTTTTATGCTGTCCTTGCCCCCTTTCCACGCCTTTGACTAAGTTCCCCCATTTTTGCCCGGGCAGGGTGGCACCTCCCGACCGCAGTTAAGCAATCCTTCGGCCAATTCCTTGTACCGACGGTCTTTTCTTCTGAGTTGTCCTTGCCCTCTTTTTTAGCCGCTACCGTCCTGCTTTAGATTTTCTTGCCTACCAAACCTTTCGACATCGTTTTCGGATCGCTGTGATTCGCCTCCCACCCTTTAGGTGGCCTTGAATTGCACGTTCTTCCTTAGATTATTTCACTCCCCTCTTGGCACGCTGTCCCACCTTTCTCCTCCCCAGGACGTCCTTATTCTAAGAGTTTCTATGCATCCTTGCTTTCCTTTTTTTTTTCGCTTTAGCCATTATTCGCAATCAATTTTAACTTTTGTAGATGAGAGTTTGGAAATCAGATCCGTCATAATCTTTCCTCGCTCTCTTCATTGAAGTTTGTTTGTTTCGTCTCCCCTCCCCACCCGTTCTTGCTTTATTTTTTTCCACCTTGCCCCCAGCGTGCACATGGGGGTTGCCTACTGCCCCTTCTCCCTAATGATTTGGTGCGCGTCCCCCTCCTGGTGTTTCATCCAGGCCCCCCCTCTTTTCCGCCGGGACTTTCCTTGTCTTCAACTGTCACGCTTTTTACTGCATCATTCCCACGGTCGGTTCCGTTTTTCTTTTCGATTCTCGAGGGTTGGGTTTTCCCTTTGTTTAATCCTTCCCCCCTTCGGTCTTTTCAAACTTGTTTACAGTTCCCGGTTATTCGGAGTTTTCGCCTTTCTTGGCCTTCATTCGCAATGACATCATTTGAATTTTTCTCTGGACCTTGATTTTTCTTGATTTATTCGCTTTCCAGAATTTTCGCCCTAGCGTGGCCGTTTCTTCTTTGTTACTCCCCCCAGCTGCTGCCCCCTGAAATGATCTTGGTCCTTGGTCCCACTCCTGCTTTATGTACGATTTTTTGATTTCTTTTTTCTCTTTTTTTTTCGACAGGAATGTTACTGGTATGTCCTTTCTTTCGTTTGTGTTACCTGTTGATTCCCTTTCCTTGTCCGCCCTCTCTTTATAAGTTTCCTTTGTCAGGAAAAGCATAAGTCAACGAGCTACCGGCATTTGAAGTTTTTTATTCCCTTTTTTCTTTCTTCTTGTTGTCTCTAGGTTTTTATGCAGCGAAATAATATACCAGAATTCCCTGACCTACGTTTGCCTTTTTAATCGTAGGCTCGCGAGTAATCATAGTTCGCGTCCGCCGTAGTTTTTTTAGACAGTTTTGGCCTTTCCCCGCGTTGTTTTTTGAGCGTCCCTACGGGAGTTTGATTCCCGCCTGTAAGACTCCGTGGGACCCAGTTCTGGTCCGGACGCCAATGAAATTACCGATCATCTACCCTTAAAACTCTCGTTGAGATCCCGAGTCAACTTTTTCCGACCTCCCCAAATACTGCTTTTTGTTGATACCATCTTCCAACATTGAGTTTTTGAATTGGACCACCTTTGCTTTTTTAGATGAAGGCGACGGCCGAATTTTTTTTCGCAACACACGTCCCTTTATTACAGTCTTTTTTCGTCCTTGATTTTTGACGCCTATCGAGCCCTTTTTTCATTTGCTCTCCTCCAAACCACCCTCTCGACCCATCTCGATCCTGCAAGTCTCCTTTTACGCCCCGGTCGGAACCCATCCTGTCCAAAAAACCCGTCCTTCCCTCCTTCCCTATCTTATCTTAGCCCATTTTTCTTTTGGATAATTTCGTTTATTTTTTTCGGCTCCGAATCTTTTGAGATCGTCCTTTTTTTTCAGTCGTGAGATTGCTGCGCTTTTTCCCTATCGTACGACTTGGCCTCCCTCATTTCAGATTTTTGATTTCCTTTTTCCATTTTTCTTGAACGACTGGGCTTTTGGAGCGGCCCTTTTTTACGCTGACTTTGCCAGATGATTGTTGGATTGGGCTCCTGAGGATGATCCCCGAATACTTCGGATTTTCCTTTAAGTGAACGGTCCTTTTTCTTTGGCTGTCTTTTGGTGGGGCTTTAGTCTTTTTTTTGTATCGGGCCGCCCTTTTCGCAGGAACCTAATCTAAAACGTTCTGATTATTGCCTAACCCCCTTCTTCTCCCTTCGCCAGCATCTGTTTATGCTTTACCCTTCGTCGGTTTTCGACCAC
>Ga0179591_1307194_pt1 | contig 12281 bp, 13 predicted proteins | sample CZOMad2_1_08_16f_FD_182891 | JGI IMG/M metagenome (GOLD analysis project Ga0179591, IMG submission 182891) | Vadose zone soil fungal communities from Angelo Coast Range Reserve, California, USA - CZOMad2_1_08_16fungal (PacBio error correction) | ecosystem: Environmental > Terrestrial > Soil >... | reverse complement strand
TGCGGCGATTGTTTTTTTTTCTGTTCTAGCCTTCTCTCTAAAATTTTTTCACGTGGAAGACCTCCCAAATCTCGGAGGTCAGAAAAACGTGAGCCAGCCGTTTTGACCGGCTGAATTGGTCTCCTTATAGCTTGCTCTTTATTCTTCCCTGCCGGAGTTGCCACCGTCTTCCTGTAAATTTCAACTTTTTTTATCTTTGTCACCTCACCTTGACTTATCTGTATCGAAGGCTACACTACCTCGAACTAAGGTCTTTCTACTTCGATTTGCCCAGCCCCCCCTGATAGCATCCCGATGTTCCGATCTTTATTTTTTTCCCCCCCCTTTCAGCTGTCTCTTGCTCTTTTACACCCTCGCCTACCCGCGGTCTTGGCTTCTTTATCCACCCAGCTTTGACCTCCTAAGAGGTTCTTAAACTTGAGGAAACCCCTGCTCCCCCGACTACCCCATCAAGCGAGAACGAATGTTACTTCATTATCGCGTCGTAGTATTCCCACGGCAATGTATGCCGAGGTGCAGACAAGAGCTTGTTTCAAGGACGCTCCCCCCCCCCCCCATATTGCCGAACCAAAGCTTCGGATCACGAGACCCTATAAATTTTTCTCCCCCCCCCCCGACTTTTCAGAACTCGGCTTGTCCCCACAAGTCGTCAAAAGTCATCCCCTCCCCGTCACCCACACACCGCACTCTCCCATTTACGATAATATCCACTCCTTTTCTAACCCCCCCGCCTTTTTCCAAGAACCTTGTATTCGATTCCATTAAACTCATAATACACCCCCCCGGTTTTTTTGATTCTTTTGACTTCCTCTCTAAACACCGTTTGGCCGATCCAGGACCTACTGAGTTTTTCTGCCTAGTACGCAATATCCCCGATCCTGTTTTATGCCCAAGTCTTTTTCTTTTTGAGTTTTATCATCCTCGCATCAAAGGGCTCAGACTCCGTCTGTGACACAGTTTTTCCACCCCCTCGGCTATTCTATGAGTCGGCGAAAGTGAACTATCTGGTTCCCCCGACTTCTGTTGATTATCCAAGTAACCTGGTGAAAACCTCCCCACTGCTTTTCCGAAAGCCTGTCTGACTGGGGCGCGGGCCATCTTGAACCTGAATTCTCCCTCGAGCCTAGGCAACTTTCTTTCGCCGCTGGTCCCCCACCGCTGTGAGCTCCCCCTTCCCCCCTCTTCTGTACGTTTTGTCCCCGGTGGCGATACTCCCTTACCTGGTCCCCTTCTGTCCGGACTCTTGCGCCTCCACCTGCACTAGAGTTGGTTCCCGCATTCACATTTCTGCAAATCAGCATCCCCGATCGCCCTTTTCTTGGCTCCCCCCCTTCCTCCCTGGAGGCTTCCTGTTTTCCCAAACTTCGTCCGACCAGACTTGTTAGTCTCGTGTCTTGTGACCCTCTAATGATTTGCGTTCTAATGCAGACCTTCCAATCTTATTTTCCTGGAGTTTTCTTTGACCTGCTTGGACGCAACGGACCCCTCACCGTCCCGCGTTTTTACGTAGAGAAGGTTCTCCTCAGATGTGTATTCGGAAACGTTCCGCTTCGAGGCGCCATGGTTCTGTCCCTCCGCATGAATCAAGAGGGGCAAACCATCGCCCGAGAGTGGCAATTTTAGATAAGTCTTCAACTGGATAGGTAGAAACATACGTCTATTGGCCCCCCCCCCGCCTTCTTGAGAGCTTCCCCCGGTCTAAACACTCCCACTTCGAAGCTACGCTCCCCCTTATCCAGAGAGCCCCTTCTTTTCTCCCCTCAAGCGATCGACCCGTACCGTGTGTTACGGTTCACGCACTTTGGCCCCCCTGTTCGAATCAAGCTATTCTGCCAAATATTATTATGTCCCAAACTCTTCCGACTCATGGGCGCTACCATTTTTGTGAGATGGTTCATTTTGAGGGTAGCAATCCCCCTGCCTCGTGATTTGAGGACGACCCTGCTTTTCCCAACGAATTAGCCATACAAGTCTTCGTTGCCGTCCGGACGTTTTTCTGGACAGTGGCAGAAACTTTCTCTGTTTCTCCGTTCCTGTTGGTTTTCTCAGTGTGAGTTCCCGTCTACACTCCCCCTCCACTTCCTTTTTTTCAGTGCCCCTTCCGCTTTATGTAGCCTTTCCGTGATTAAGCAGCCGACCTCCTTTCCAGGATATTTTAGAATAATTTACCCCGAAAACCTTTACAATCATGTCCTCTTTCCCTGGTCTTCGTGACACTGTGTTTTGAATATTATTTAGTGCGACGTGACGTGATTTCCCCCCCTTTGTGACAATGTTGTCTCTAAAAGTCCCCAAAAGTTTGACCATTTTTTTTTCCCAGTCGCAGATGCAGGAGTGACCTTCCTTGCTCTCCCCCTTCCATATATTATCGATTTTCGGAAGTGGTTTCTTTTTTTTTTTCTTTTTTTTTTTGGTGCTTTCCATTTCTACTCCCCCCCATGCTCCTCCTCCGGACTTGCCAATAGTCTGCATCGGTTTTCATTCAATCCGCTTCACCAGGTATTTTTCTGCGAGATCTTACCCTCTGGATTCCTTGCGGCTTCTCCAAACTAATTTCCTCGAAGTCCCCGGAAAGGGGCTATTCCAACACAGGTGACTAGCCCGCCCGTCTTCCCACATAAAGTCTCCCGATCCAGTGGTCTTTGTCCTTCTGAACCCTGAATACATTTCTCAATGATGGGCAGTTTTACGTTTTATCCCCATCCCCCCTCCCCAGTATTCTGGCTCGAAAAGAGGGCCACTTTTTCAGGGGTCGTGAAAACCCTGTTCTTTCAGACACATTTGACGGATACGGCGGCCCCATTGCCCCCGCCACCGGTTGTCGATCGGGGCTGCCTTGCTGCCTCATACCATTTTATGGACTAATTGACCCCCCCAAATCCCCTGCGGTGGCCTGAGTATTGGGCTACGGTCCATCTTTTCCTTTCCTTTCGATGCCCCGGGTCCTCCCCCGACAGATCGGTCTTTTGTGATTTCAAAACTTTTGTGCCGCTCCCTTCGCAATCCTTTATTGAATCCGTAGCTTTCCTTTGACCCCCCTTTCCCCACCCAGCGAACACCATTTTTTCCAGATTTGAGGTCCCTCCCTGTCAAGTTTTCCGGTTGACTTGCCCGGCTGAACAGGACTTCGCCGCTGACTTCTTTTTTTTTCATCCCCCTTTCCCATAGTTTTTGAAGTCCAGAGCTTTCTAGTCTTTTTGAAGGCCTCATGCACACATGCCGCGTTCTTTTATCGCGCCCTGGTGACGATTCCCTGTAAAGACACCGTCGGTATGGCTTCCTTACCCCTTTTTGGAATTATCTCCCCAGCAGCGGCCGTACTGTTGTTAGTGTATTTCCCCCCCCAGGTGTCCCAGAAGGATTTTCACTGGTAGTGTCCGGGTTGAAATTTTCTACAGTCTCATCGCGTATAGTCATGTCGTCTGGTGTGTGTGAATCAGGGGCAGACCCCTTTGACGCGTTGGTGTTGTATGCCGATCTTTCTAATCTCCCCCTGACACTCATGCTGGTTTTATCCCATTTTAGGAAACGTCCCTCTCTGTGTCCATAGAATTGGTCCGCTCCCCTTAGTAGATCGTGTCCGTTGTCGAAGCCCCTACCGACCGAGAGATGCCCCCCTTCAGTATCGCCTCTTTTTTTTTAGTTCGGTCTGTAGTTTTAGCTTTTCCCCCCCCGAGTTCACTCCCAGCGCTTTTCAGTCTAGACTTTTCACCCCTGGTGAGACCTCTTCCTGCTCCTCCGCTTTTCTTAGGTTTTTAAGTTTACCCCAGCCCCGTGCGCCCTCTGTTTCTTTAAAACCCATCTTTCTGCTCTGGCGTCCCGGTTTTTCGATCGCGCGGGGGTTTGTCTCCAACCGGATAGCGCCGCGTACGTCGTAGTTTACCGTATTCGGTCAACGCATGACTCGCACAGAACGCGGAAATGGATTTTCCCCTCTTTTTCACCCTTTTTTTTTTATTACAAAGTATAGTGGAAACGTGTTCCCCAACTCTTTAATCGACGTAGACCGCCCTGTACTTCCCTTCCCAGTCCGCTTTCCCCAAGGCTACTCAATCCTAGACTACCGAAGCGGCATCTTTTTTGCATTGTTCCGTCAATTTCCACATCATTTTTTCGACTGCCTGCACGAGCCAGTAAACACTTGCCCCGCGCAATCTCTATCTTTTCTCCGTTGTTTTTTTTAGATCTTTCTCCCCCTGCGTACGGTGAGAGGGACTGCCGATTCCGAATAGCACTTCACTTCCGCAAGTTAGCGCAGACACGAAACGCGCCCTGTATTTTTTCATAATCCCCCCCCATTTCATCCCCCCAGCCCCCTTCCCTTATGAGTCAGCCGTCATTCTTATTGGGAAGGACTTTGTCCCAAGTTAAGATAGACACTTTATCACTTCAATTCACTTCCCCTTGCTTGTCTTTATCGCAGTACCTTTCCCATTTTAGACTTTTTTAAGAGGTCTCCTCCGACCTCGGAAACCGGACCTCCCTCCCCAGCCCTTCCGTTTAAACGCCATAGCCTCAGCACTGTTTGATCCCGTGAGAAGTTCTTTTTTTTGACCCCTCCCCTACCTGACAAGGAGTAAGCGAGTCTGCTTTCCGCGTGTATTCAAAGCTGCTTTTGTCCCCAACTTGAAGCTAACCGACCCCGTACCATCAGGTTTTCCCCACGTTTCTGGATCTTCTGGTTAGCCCGCCTTTCGTGCCTGTCGCCACGTTACGAGTTGCTTATAAAGGGCATTCCGTCCCCCGTATTAATTCCGCGACACTCTCTTTCCAGCCAAGTCGGGCGGCACCTTTTGTCCCGCATCTTTGAAATCTTCCCCTTCCCCCCTCCTAACCTCGGATAGGCTTCTCTCCAAACCCCCTTTAAACAGTGACGGTCCCTAAATCACACCCCCGCCCGTTACATTACGATACTCGCGACTTCGCTTTTTTTTACCTTTAATCTTTCCCCCAAAGTGGTTCATGAGACGTTTCCCCCTGCATTCCAATAAGTCCCCACCGTAAAGTCTTTTTTGAGCCTTTGACGAATGATCCCGTAAATTTACTGCCATCGGGTTTCTGCTCCTTTCTTACTTCCCCACGCGGCGCCGTAGTGGGTCTAGTCCCGCAATACCTGTGCGGTCTTCCCAACTACGGACACGTTCTGCAGCGACAGTGAAGTCACGGGCCTTTGGTCCCTCTCGTGTACACTAACCGAGCCCACTTTTTGGCGGAGACCTTTCAATTTTTTTTCGTCCCCATCGTGACGCATCTCCCCGTCTTCAAGGACACTTTTTGATTGCGAAGTGTGTTCCCCCCCTCTTGTTGAGCTTCATACTGGAATGTACAAGTGGCCGCTCCCGTTGCAACCTGTGTTGCCGGAGCTGACTATGCGACCCGTCAAACGAACCTTTCCTGAGTTTTTCCCCCTCTTACCCCACTATGTGTATGCTGCAGGGTCCAATATCCTCCCCGATCACCCGGTTCCTTTGGGACGCCGGACCTCCTCCATGGCAGGTCTTTACCCCCACATCCCACGTTTCCCCCCCGTGAACACTCCCAGTGTACAGCCTTTTGTAGGCGCAGACATCCTTTCCCCTTTAGTTTAGCCTCGATCCCCCGTTCCCATCAGTGCTTTTGAATTAGGAGTATTTGTCTGCTTTTCCACGGATCCCCTACTCATAAGGCGTTTCTTATACTACTTGCTGCCCGATTTTTTTCATGCTATTGTCCACCTTTCAGCTCGAGGAGCATGTATTATTTTTTTTCGCCCTCGTCCCCCCCCCGTGTGCCCGCATCACACCCCCTTCAGCTCTTGTCTTTTCGCTACGTGACTACCGGGTCCTTTTGGATTTTTGCCAACCCCTTTCTTTGGCAAAGGTCGAGGCGCAGATTCTACGATCCTGCAGACCTGTACCGAGCCCTCTGCTTTATTTTTTTTCCCCGGTCCTCATTACGATGAAACGGTGTCCAGTGGTTTACTTTTTTCACCTTTTTCCCTTTCCCATACCAAGTCCGTCTTCCGCTCTAAAAGGTCTATTTCCCCCAAAAAATTTCGAAGCCCCTCCCCTCGAAATTCTGTTGATTATTGGTTTTTTATGGAGGCCTCCGCTTTTTAACGTTTTCTTTCCTTCCCTTCGGTGAATAGACCGAATTCGCATTAAACCCGGGTCCTCGCGAACTTCTCTTAGGCTGCGAAGATCTCTCTTTATATCCTCCCTGTTTTTTTTTAATCCTTAGTTTTTCCTCCCCTCTTCCAGCGCCCTTTCTCGTCGTGCCCGCGTCTAGTGCTAATGAGGGTTGACTCATTTGACTTCCTCCCCTCTATCAAGCCGGCTTAGGTCGGAGGCCTCCTTCATAACCCTACCCGAATGGTTCTCGGCAGAGTTCGAGTCTTCAGTTCTGTTGGCGCAAAACTGAGTCAGTTTGAACCCTCGAGTTTCTTTTATTTCCCCCCCCCCCCGAGTCTTTGCGCCGTCCTGGACAACGTTTTTTCCAGCCTTTTTGAGGAGTTTTTTTTCGCAATGCACGACAGCGGAATCCAGAGTGAAAGCGAATTACGTTTGCGTTATTCGAGGCGTGAGTTATACCTATCCGCGTGCCGTGCCACCTATTGACCCGTAGGTTTCCCTCCCCCTCATTCCTTCTCCTTCCCCTGCGTAGAGCCCAAGTCCCTCCCCTCTTTTTTTATTTGCTTCCCTATTTACGGATCGTTGGCCTCCCTGCATGGCCTTTCCTCAGCACGGCGCTCCAACTTTTTCCCCCCGGAATCTCAAGCCCCCCCCCCGCTCCGAGGTTTTTAGTATCTTTGCTTCCTGAAGGGCACCCTGTCCGCCCCAAGCGACAACTTGTGGGAAGGGATCTTCCCGAGAACCCCCTTCATCTTTCTTCTAATCCAATCTTCCCATTTCTTTTCGGGTAGTGAACCCCCCCTTGTACGTTTTCCCGATAGTGACGGATTTACGGGGACCCCGTTCCCTTCCATTTTTCCCCTCCTTGGTGAGATTTCCATTGCTGACCTAATTCCCACAAAATATGAAGCTGGTTGCGGTCCCTTTTTCCCCGGAAAAGACTAACCCCCCTTTTCCTGTCTCGGCAAACGGGAGACCATTCCCCTTTCCTCCCCCCCCATGTGATGGTAAAAATCGACTTGCCCCGGCTACTCCCCAGTTTACCTTTACCCGGGGCTCCCCTATGATATTCAGCGTTAACGAATCTCCTCCCCCCAAGTACAAATTTTTCCTCTTAGTTTGCTTCAAGACGTGCTGCTCGTTTTCTTGTATCGGGTTTAAACAGGACCTGGTTCACCCCTTTACCAACTTTCTAAAAGTGTCTCCCCGTAGTTGAGCCTCGACGCATAGTACCCTCCTCCCCCATTTGATTCGATGAGCCACTTGACAAGATCTGACGCCTTTTACCTCCCTGCTCTTCCGTGGCCGGAGAAACTCGATGCTTTATGTTTGCCGGTTCCTTCATTCCGTCAACTGGATAGTTTTTTTCCTCCTTCCCTTTACTTTTGTGTCTTATTGTTGTTATTCCAGTTCACAGTCTTATCTACCCCTGGTATTACTTGATCCAGCGCATTTCCAGAGTATCGTACTTCGCGTGGTTTGTAGCTTTCGGGCAGGCCGTCACTTTGTCCTTTTCTATTTCTGAGCCGTTTTGATTATCTTTCATTCACACCTTGATACATTTTTATTCTTCCCCTGGAAGCATGTTCGCTCATTGCCAGAATTGCCGATCCCGTATGTGCACTCGTTCCCATGTTCTTCTGCAAGACCTTTCGAGACTTTCCTCTCTTCAGTCGCTGAGAACGGGTGTGCTCAAACGTTTCCCGCCTCTAGTCTTTCTTGTCTCTTGTGACCTCGCAGGCTCCTATCGGAGTTGGTAGGATCCAGCCCGAGTCGTGATCGCTGGGGCGTGTTTAACATCGGGAGCTTTCTGCCTGGGCGTTTTTTGGTTTTCCCTCCCTCCTCGCTGATATATGAGACTGCAGATTTTGTTCAACGAAAACCCCTGCACTGGAGGTCCTTCCTTCCAAGTGGACCCGTGACCCCTTCTCTTTCCTGGGGGACAACTGCCTTCAGACCTACCGAATTCCTAGATTCTGTCTGCTACCAGCTCAGCCGGTTCAACCGTGACAACGTTTTTTTGATATCCCTCAGGGCGAGTTTCGCCCTTTAACGCGGTTTTTTTTTCGACTACTAGAGGCCAAGCGCCCCGAAGCGCCTCCCATAGATACTTTTTCAACCCCCCCCCCCCGTGTTGTTGAGAGACTCATCTGCGCGGTGACCGATGGACGCGTTCCGGCCCAGCGCACCCCCCTCTCCCCTTCTTCCTCAAGCCCACGCGCCCATTATGCAAAAAAGTGTAGCCCCCGCATTTTCGCTGCTTGGTCGCCTTTTAGTCTGTCGGGCGGCAGGCGTTTTACTTTTCGGTTTTTCCCCAGTTCCCTTTCCTCGGCCCCTCCCTCCTTGTCTTTATTGCAGATCCTCTACTCTCGTCCGGGGTCAAGATGCTATCCCTCTTAGTGGCCACGGGCCCCTCCGCCGATTCCCCTGTCCCGATGTCAACGACATTTCTCCCACATTTTTTCCCAGAGGCGTCTGGCGCATCCGACGCGCGGATCTTCGAGTATACCCCCACTTTCTTCACGTCGGCGTACAAAGCGTGACACCCCCTTTCAAGCTCCTGACACCTTTCCCCCCCTGGCACGCTGGCGATAGGTCGATCGGCACGTTTTTGTCAGGTCGGTGCAGCAAACGTGCCCCAATTTTGCTTAATCCATTTATCCCTCATTTGACTCTCTGACCATCCGCTCTGGCGAAAAGCTTCCCGGTCCTTCCCCTGATCACTTCGTGTAGAAAGACAACGCCAAGCGTGGCTTTCGTCCCCCCCTCCCCAGTGTCTTCCTATCAATAAAAAACCCGCTGGAGACATGTCATCGCGACGCGATTACAACTGAATTACCCCTCCTACCGTACATTTTCCTCCCCCCCCCCTTCCCCTCACCCTCCAGACAAAATAATTCCTCGCGATCCAATTGTCCGGAATGCTCCTTCCAAATAAAAAGCGTTTTTTTCTTAAATCTGTTCTCCCTCCCTGATAACAGCGCTGATCTCCGTCCTGCTCCTACTGCATCAAAGGGCGAGAATCCCGCTGTTGCGGCGTTTTTCACCCCCTTTTCTCCCCCTTCCCTTCTGCCGGCAATTTCCTTCAGCGGGCGGACGAGTTCCAAGTCCCCCTAGAAAAACCCTGGACACCCCGGTCCGCACGTCGTATGATTTTTTGGTGCCTTCCCTATCGTGACCTGTCTAAGCAGGTCTTAAAGGAAAACGGTTTTCTTTTCTGGCGGCCACGATGGTTGATCCCCCCCATCACCGATCTGTCCTTTCCTTGATTTCGCTAGACGTTTCCGTGCCGCCTTGGAACTTGCAACAAGACCTTTCTTTATGTGAGTACCCTGTTTATCCCGGCCTTTTATCGCCCCAACGCCGAACAAACTTTTCCCCCCTTTACGTCCGCCGTAACCGTTGAGGTTAAACTCCAGTTTTTAACGCCCCCGTGACCCAGACCTTTCTTTTGGTTCTGTTTTACTAAATACTTTGCTTTTAGTTCCTTCCCCCTATACCCCCCCAGTTCTATGGAGTTTCTTAATTCCCTTCCTAAGTCATCTAGACCACTCGCGGGTTATGCCTTACCCCGGTTCTTCTTAAGTTCCCCCCCCCCCCCCCCCACCCGGCCGTTTCCCCCCGACCCTGGAAGCCCCCCACCTCCCCCCCTCAGATTAGAGGCGCATCTTCTGCTGCGCAGCCCCTAGACTCCCCGATGGAATCATCCCCCACCCGCATCTTTTGGCTTGTTTGACCGTGATTAAACGTTATGGTGATTTTTTTCACCCCCTTCTTTTAAAGTCCCTCCCTAGCCCCTTCAATCACTGAAAAAAGGCTCCTCCCCAGCCGTATTCGCTTTAGATAACGGCTCCGGAAGCGATTTTAAACCTTCCCCCCCCATTGTGTTTTAATTTGCAATCAAGGGTTTTTTTTTGGTTTGGTTGGCTCTTGGTGGTCACAGTGTTCATTCTCCCCGCCCTCTCACCCACATATCTTGAGACCCACCCCCGATGCCTCCCTACCGGCCGAGCCCAATTTTGTTGGAGAGTATGGGTCAGGAGTCCCCCCCTACACCCCCCCCCCCCGCATCCCGTGCAAGTCGTTCATCGGGGACTTAATACGGGCAAACAGCAAACTTAGTGCACGACGCGAAGTGATATGTCTTTTCTGTTTTCGACTACCCTATATTTCGCCTACTTTTGTTTTCGAGATTGTCGTCGCCACACCTTCCTATCGATTAGCGTCGTGCCATTTTTTCAATTCTTCTTCCTCAGGAGGTACATGCCCAGCGATCAGTACGAAGGAGTGGAGCCTCCATAAAATGTACCCCCAATCTCCCCCACCAAATTTTCAGATTTCCCTCGTCATCTGTTGGTCGCATAGATATTGAGTAGCCCCCCGTTCTTTCCCCCTCCTTGATGAAATTTGCCAAGCACGGGTCTCTGCAGTCTACCCCCCCCCCTGGACACTTTCCCTAGTGTCGCCTGCATTTTGAAGGCGTTCCTTTTCATTTCTTAAGAAATAGAATACCCTTCCCCCGGCTCCTTCTCATTTTTTTGCGTGATTTATCCCTAAATATGTTGCCCTCGCGTGAATTCAATAGACGTATTTTTTCCCTTCTTTATAACGTAGCAAAAGGTACTGATCGATTTTGTTGGATATTTTATTTTCTTTCGGCTCTGCTCGCATCGATCTGAGGGAGACTCCTTTCCCGGGCGTAAGCCCCAGGAGGACCTGGGACTCTTTATACAGACCCGAGGGCCCCCTTGCTTTCCTTCCCGGCCCTCATCCCCATCCGAATGAGAAGGGACTGACATGCTCCCTGCCAGTAAAGTGAACAGATAGTTTTTCCCCACCGTTCTTTGCTTGGAAAAATACGGCCCCCTTGCCTCCAGGGAGGATTTCCCTTTCTGGAACAGGACCTACCTTGCTTTTTTTTCTTCTATTGACACCCCCAGGCCCCTCATACACATAGTTTCGAATTGTCCCCCCCCCTGATCTTCTTTGGCATTGTTCCTCCCCTCTTTGAGGTCACACTTTTCTCCAACTTCCATACGATTTTGTTGAGCCAATCTGTTGCCTCCCAGCGTTCCCCAAAGGCCCCTTCTTTCGATTCTATTAGGTTTCTCGCCGAGCCCCCACCCCCCCTTCCAGGAAGCGCTTTCCTTGTCGACCCCCAAGTTCCCTTATTATGCGGTCTTGTACACGCTATGTTACCCTTCACTTAGCCTTGAATTAAATCTTCGTCTCATAACGTTTTAGAAGTTGGGAGCCCGCTCTCTTCTGTCGTTCCCGCCTTTACCCCCATAAAATTGAGACAGCCCGCATGTTATGATTCCTAATCATGGAGTTGCAGGAGACCTCCTTTGTTTGGAAGTGTCTTTCTTCCCTTTTGAGCGACTTCACGGTTGTATGTAGTGATGTCCAGTTTCCCCCTTCATGCTTACCACTGGTAGTAGTCGAAATTCTTTGACTCAGCCGCATCTCTAGTATCGTCGTTCTTCCTTCCCTTGGGTAATTGTAGTTATTCCTTTGCGGTCCGGCCGCTAGTAATTGTGGGACTCATTCCGAGTTCCGCCTTTTCCCTCTCCCTCTCCCCTCCGAACTGAGTTCTAGTGCCCCTTCTCGGCCAGCCGCGATTGGTTCGCAGTCCCTAATGTTTGACTTATCATTCCCATGGAAGCACCTAGGGCCCTTTTTGTTTTATTTTATCCCAAGCGCGCGAGCCTTTCCTCCAGCGTTTCCCCCAGCGGATTTAACGGGTCCCGGTTTCTATCCCCCGGTTCCAATCTATGAAGAAGCCTAGAAGTGCAATCCCTGGGAGACCTTCCTAATTTTATTGCTTGGGACTCCCCCTCACTCTGAAGTCAGGATTTCGGATTTGCGTTTTACATCGTGGATCTTCCGGTCAATATTTTTTGTCCTTTCCCCAATAGAGGATACATCCCTGGGAGTCACTTTCGAGAAGATTTTTTCTGACCATAAAAAAATGGATTTACCTAGGTTCCTTGATTTCACAATTCTCCAGCTTCCAAGTTTCCCACCCTTTTAAATCGCTATGTCCGGAGAAAACTAGGAATTTTTTTCCAACTTTTGCTCACGTGTTTTCTATGGCACTATGTAGCCTTTGCGGTATTCCATCCTTGCCCCCGGTCCCTTCCTTCTGAGGCACTCTTTCCCCCCCGGACG
>Ga0179591_1220529_pt1 | contig 12281 bp, 10 predicted proteins | sample CZOMad2_1_08_16f_FD_182891 | JGI IMG/M metagenome (GOLD analysis project Ga0179591, IMG submission 182891) | Vadose zone soil fungal communities from Angelo Coast Range Reserve, California, USA - CZOMad2_1_08_16fungal (PacBio error correction) | ecosystem: Environmental > Terrestrial > Soil >... | reverse complement strand
CCTGATTTTCCTTCCTTGTCGATTCCCCTCTCCGTGGCTTTGTGGTCGTTTTGATCAGCGCAGATTCTCACCTTCTTTCTTTCTTACCTGCCCCGCACGGAAAAGACCCCCTAATCAGTAGTTCCGGATCCTTTGTTTGGAATGTCTCTGGCGCTTGAGAACGTGGGCCCCCTTTAGAGGAGATGTCTTGCGCCTTCTTTGGCGCATTTCTTTTTTCAGATCTCTTCTATCTCCCGTATTCGACGGTCTCTTCGTGGCAGTTTCCTTTGCCTTTCGGTTACGACTTCGAGCTGTTCCGCCCTTTTTTGTCTTTGCCAGATGAATTTTTACGACCAGTCCTCTTTCCTGTATAGAGAGGCACTATTGTTTTCGTTTTTTTTTATTCGTAGGTGCTTTCCCGCCGACCTTCCCTCTCCCCCGAGACTTTAAGAGGCTGTGTTCTTTTTTGAGGAGTCGTGTGAACTTTCTCAGAGATTTAACTTCGGCTTGTTCCTTATCCTCCCCTTTAGACTTTTTCAGAGGAATTCTTTTTTTTTTCGTTCCTTTATGCTTTGAGTCTTTCAGTGGTTTCCTAGGTTTTCTTGGCTTGGAAGGCTTTATGAAATTACCGTCATGCCTTCGTTCCCTTTTTTTTCCCTTTTGGATTTCTTTCTGACTTCGGTGTTCCCTAGCCCTTCTCCTTTCCTCCTTCTTCTAATTTGGCTCGGTCCCGGCGCGGAATAGCGCTTTTGTTTTTGTCATTTTTCCCCCGTCGCCCTGTCCTGGGTAGTGGGGTCAAAACACGCCGTCAAAATCTCTACCCACTCTTTATTTATCATCGGTAGCTTTTTTCCAAGCTGTAAATGTCTCTGTTTCAATATTCCCCCTTTCTTTTTCCCCCATATCCATTCTTTGGCCTCTTTTCGTGGACTTTGAGACTTGCCCTCGACGTAATTAATTTTTCTCTTTAAAAGTTCGCTACTCAGCGCTCAGCTGGATCCGTCTCCGTGTTCGGGCCCCAGAGCTTAATGTCCCTTCACGAATATTTTACAGGTAAGTCTAGAGACCCAATTGGTTTATTCGAGCTTCACGATATTTTATCTCTTAATGATCTAGCTCATGGTCCGCTATTTTTTCTTTTATTCTTTTTAGAGGCTTAATTCCTGAACCATGGATGGTTAGAGAAGGAGGATTGTCCCCGGCAGGCCCTGGAACTTTCTTTGAGTACTCATTCTTTTCCTTTGGTCCACGAGCCTCTCTTAGACCGCTAGGATCATCGGAGGTACTCTTAAGCTGGGACAATCGACTCCCCTACGTTCTGGCCCCCATTTTTTTTTTTAGTTCTGACAAAGTTGGCGAGACGACCTTTGAGTTCGCTCTCGCGATCGCCGCCAGTTTTCGAAGTTTCTGAAAAGGCCGCTTACAGGTCATGACTCAAGGCCACTGATACCTTTGGAATCTTAGGAGCGAGAGACAACCGCCTCTTGGGCCTCTTCGATTCCGAGCAGAGTCCTCTCCCACCCATTCTAGAAATCCCTTTAGTATTCTACAGTCAGAATTTCAGGGGTTGAGAATGAGCCGCTTCATGCCTCGTATGAATTCGACGGTCCTTTTTTCCCCCCCTGTCCACTTATGTTCCCGTTTAATTTTACTTGCAAGGTATATAGGTTAAGTATATTTTATGCTTTCCGGGACAATTAGACGAAATTTCAGGTCACTCCGGGTTTTTCCCCCCTCCTCTACGTACCTGGCGGCTTTTCTCAGTGTTTTGAGCAATACCCCAAGAGTGAGGGTCCTCGCTTGTTTCACTTCCAGTGCGTTGATCTTCCAACTCCCAGCTTTTGGATACGTTCTCGACCTCCCCCCCCTTATCTCTCCTTCCCATGCTTTCCTCCCTCCATGCTCCGCCCGCCAGTAGAAGCGTTTTTGTGCCAGAAGAAAGCGGGATTTAGAGTCTTATCGCCGTAATGTCCTCGGCGTTTCCCACTTTAGGTGCTTTTTATTTTTTTCCCTGATTTCTTCCTTCTGACTATAGAACGCGTCGTACGATTATCCGTCTGATCGCGTCCCCTTCCTCCTTCTTTCAGAAGCCGAGTTCTGCCCTACCTCCTTTTCTTTCCCTTTCACCCCGAGTCGGTAGCCCTCAAGTTTTCTTTAAAGTCGCTCCATTTTCTTCCCCCCATAGAACTTTAAACACAGCCGGCCGCGAAGTCCCCCTACTGTGTGTACATTCTTTAGAGAGAGATAACTCTCTACTTTTTTACCTTGACCATGCGGCCGCCGACCCCTCCTTTTGGATGACCTTCTTAGGGTCAACTTAAGAGACAGGGGTGGAGGCTACTATTCTCTTCTCTACAGTCGTCTTCCTGCATCTCGCGAGCCCGCTCCTTGCTTCCTCCTTCTTCCTGGCTACTTTTATTAAGAGGTTTCAAATCTTCGAAAAAGTTCCAGCTCCTTTATGACCCTTTAACGCGACGACTGGTCATTGTTTCCCTTTTTTATCTTCTTGTAGTGTGAAATTTATCCAAACCGTATTGACCTGTCGAATGGAGACTTTATGGCGTTTGCTCCTTCTTTCTGTCTTTTCCGCGTAAGCGTCCCTTCTGATCCCTTTTTACCCCCACCTCGACGCGCACGCACCCCCGACCCCCCCCTCACCATTACAATGCACCCCCCCTGCCACGACATAGCTAACATCTCTTGTCGTTTAATCTTTTTATGACCAATTGCCGTCGCCCCATTTTCCTCCTCCCCTCTTCGATCAACTGGTCTTTCCAACAACTGGTTACTTTAGTCCCTCCCATTGGGAAGATGCGTTGCCTTCATTGGTTCATCAGTCTTCGCGCCAGACCCTTTTGCTTTCTGGCCTTTTCCACCTTTTCCAGCGCCGCCCCCCTCGCCCTCCCTTTTTCCCTCGGCCGTCTTTGCCTTTTTCATGCTTCTTTTTTTCTCGAGAAGTGTCTAATCTCTCCCTTTTTTGAGTATTGTGACCTGGGAAGAGAGGACCATTGTCCTTTTTCCCACCGCTTCCCCTGCATGCTTTTTTTATGCCGCAGACGAATCTTCCACTTGATTTTTTTTTCTTCGTCGACCCCCCCCCTTTCTTCTGAAGGTTTTCCTTTCTCTTAATCCTCCCCTCCCGCTGCACCAGCCCACCACCGTTTTCAGGGGTATTTTGTCTGTTTGATTTTCCTTCCTCCCCCCCCCAACCTTCGACATTGATGGCGCGTGATTTCACTTTTTTTCCCGCTCGCCCTAAGGCTGCTATTGGCCCTCTCGCTTCTATTTTACTTTGTTTGTGCTTCGGCAAGGAGCTTCGCCTGGTTCTGGGAAGACCGCGGTTTCCTGGCTTCACGATCTTCCCTACTCTTCGAGTTTGCGAGCGTCTGCGTCCCTCGACCTCCCCACCCTCTCCACCGTACGGTGGTGGTTGGCTTTCCCTTTGGCTGACAAGGACGTGTCTTTAGCGGCAATACATGCATCATTGGTTGCGCTCTGCGCCCCCCTCCGATCCAAGTGGGACTTTTTTTCTGCATCCAATCTGACTTTTTCTTCTTTTTGTCCCTCCTTTGCCTCATCCTTCAAAGACTTTCTTCAGGAGCTCTCTACGAGCTTTTGCGTCCTTCACTGTACAACGCCTTGCACCTTTGATCTCGCGCGGCGCTGCAGGTGTGCACTCCCCTTCTCGCTTCTTCTTGCGTTCTTGTCTCTGGCCCCCACCCTGGCCTGGTACGGCGATTTTCCTCGTGTGTGAAAGATTTTTTCGGCTTCTTCTTGGGGCGGGGCATGTAATCCCACTCGTCTTTTCCCCTTTTCCTTCTGTCCTCTGGCCGCCTGCCTCAAGTCTGTCTCTAAAATTCAAGATGGGTGTTCGGGGCCGCACCAAACATACCTAGTCAATTGCCCCTTTTGCGGGGCGTTTTTTGGTTCTTCTTTAACTTCTCCAACATAGTCTACATGATTTTTTTTTTTCAATTCATCGGGGTGTTCCGTGGAGAACGTAACGACAGTGTGTAGAACGTGGTGGCCTTCGTGCCCCCCTTTTCAGATTTTTGAACCGTTTTGAGTCCCGTTCTTATCCCTAGGAGGATAGCAGATGATGCAGGAGACTGCGCGTGTGCTCTTGAGTCTCTCCACCGGATTTCTTTCGCTTTTTTACTTGGGCACTTTTCCCAGAATGTGAGGCGCTTAAAGATGTCGTGGAGACCTCTCTCTCCCTCGAGTAACCTAGGCCAGTAAGTTCTCCTGAATTCTTTTCATTCCTTATTTTCCTGGCTTCGGACTTCAAATGTTCCGTGACGACCCTTTTCCTTCGCGCTCTTTCCCCAGGAACTTGACCTTTTCTCGACTTTTTAAATTTAATTCGTCCCCTACTCTTTTCAGAAGTTCTTTCGATCTCACTCAGCGGTCCCCTCCCTCAGCTCTTCCGCGAGCCGCACCCTCCCAACCCCTCTCCTCGTTAATTATACCCCTTCCGGCAGTAGGCGACTGGTTTTGACATGGCATGATCGAACACCCTTGCGCCTTCTCCTTCTGCGTGAACTTCCTCCGCTTTCTTCCCCCTTTCTCTTGTTTGTTCCCTCCTCGCCTCCCCCCCACTCTGTGACGAGAACGACCCTTCTCAGTTGACTTCTTTCATTCCTGGGCAGACGCCCTCTCCTCTTACAGCTCTCGACAGTAAGTTTAAATGTCCACTACCGCTTCGGTCCGGTATCGAGTTTTGTCGACTTTCAGGTTTCTGGTGATCGTAGGCCCCGCTGCTCCCCCCGCTCTCTCCTCTGACCTTCATTCTGCTTCTTCCCCCCCCCCCCACCCCCCATACGATTAGTTTCCGTAGAATTCTGGCCTATGTCTGTGAAGTCGAGCACAGACTCTGCGCCGCTTCTCTCCTGCCTCCTCTCTTCCCACTACCCTCTGACCCCCTAGTCGCTATTCTTTGTAAACGTCCTTCGCACCGCCTTTGCCACACGCGCTTTCTCTCCTCTCACTGCAAGAGGTCGTCTAGCGCCTCTTGGTCAAGTTCACAAGTTGCGTCATGTTGCCCCGCCCGGTTTTTCGGGTCGTGATTTCACAGCTTCATACAGCCTGAAGAGGCGCGTGTGAAAAGGACGGTCTCTATACTATGTCCTTACCGACCCGTAGAGTTTCGCGACCACTTTTCCCAGCATGTCCCCCTCACGCCTTTTTTGAATGGCTTTTCTATTAGATTTTTTGGCGTGAAAGCGACCCGACCCTTTCGTCTCTTACCTACCATGGCCCCGATTTCCTCTTCCGTCCGCTCCGAGTCCCCCCATGACGACGGAGGGCGAAATATAATGTAAAGAGACCCCCTTATTTACGCGTCGCTTCCTGCTCCATTCAGCGCCATCTGGAATTTGCCACGCACTTCTTTTACGCCGTTCAGTTGCGAGGTCCGTTCAAATGTTTCCTAGATTTGTGAAGATCTACAGTTTTTGCTGATCTATCATCTTTTGTAGCGGTTAGTTGTTTCTTTTTTTGCCTTAGCAGCAGAAGTGCAACTGGACACCAACCTCTGCAACTGCCGTCTTCCTGAGCGAGGTCAGGTGCCCTTCCACCATTCTGTCTGGACGTCAAGGAGGGAAGAAGGCCAGAGCTCACGGACTCCTCCCGACTTACCCGCGCGTGGGCGACGAAGTGACAGTTCCTTCTCTTCGTCGACGAGGTAAAGTCCGTACCCTCTCCCGGACCCCTTTTCCCCGAAGTCTTTTTCGCAATCCAGGAGATGACCAACCTCCTTCTCCTCCGATTACAAGATCGATCCCGAAGACCTTCCCCCGCGCCGCGCTACCCTCCGGGTAGACTTCGAGCTATGTCGGCTTTAATACAGCCCATAAGACGCTTCACCCCCCTTACAGAGGTTTTTCCGGCTCCCGACCTTCCCTGGCTTCAGCGGACCGGATTTGAAACCTTTTCGCCCTATTCTCCTAACTGTATAGAAGTTCCTTCCCAACGATCATTTTTCGTTAACCTCGCCGGATCGCTGCCGCTCTCCCATTCACCCTTTTCTATAGTTGCTTCCCAAGCGCCCTGAATTCAGTTTGCGTTCCGCGACCACTCGTCACAATCCGGTCACCAAACCCCCCACCACTTCTCCAGTCACTGACGTCATTCTTGTCGGATTTGTTTTTTTTTTTCCCCCCTTTTTTTTTTTTTTTTTGGTCCCCATGCATATTGGTCCTCCTCGACAATCGGATCTATCTTTCGCTACGAAAATAGTTTCGTACTGCAACCCCTTATAGCCTTCCGCACGGACCCCCCCCCCTTCCTCTTTTCCCCGCCTGTTGGAGAGCTAATGTCTTTTTCGGCTTCGATTCTTCCTTTTGTACTCTTTATAGAACGCAGATAGATAGTAGTGGCTGAGGCTTCGCATCCTTGTCCTCCGTCTGACCGACGCTTCCTTCGGTCGCTGAGTTTTTTTTTTCTGTTTTTTTTTCACCGGCGTACGGTCCGCTTGAGAACCGCGAATTGTTTTTGCTTCGACCATTCGAGATGCGCTCTTTTCTTTTTTGTCGAGTTTCGACCGTGCGTGACTGCCCCTATTATTATCTTTGGATTTTTTGGAGTGCTTTTTCTTCCGGCCCTCAGCCTAGTCCGCCCTTATTTTTCTTGCGCCGTAGCCTTCTTCATTTTTCCACTGGTTTCATGTGCTGTTTTTTGAAGGCCCAGAAGAATTCGCGCTCGATTTCAATCTGACGCAGGAGGCGGTTATCGCTTCTGCGTTCCCTTTTTTTGAAATGGGCTACCGATCTTTTCCCGATTCGGACTTCGTTAATAGACGGTATGACTTGGGGAAGAATTTATTCGGGATCTTTCCGTTTCCGCGGCTTTCTTAGTGCATCGGCTTGCCTTCCTTTCCTCTCCCTCTTCTCCTTCGTCTCCCCTTGTCGCGGTCTTCCGGCGGTGGAATTTTGCGCGCGGCGCGTCTCGCTCTCTTTTGCCGTCACCCCCCTAGTTATCAGAACGCTCCCAGTATTGCTAGTAGCCTTCTTTCGCGTTCTTTCCCTGTGCTTCTTATTTCGGTTTTATTGGCGTAACAACAAGGACAAGTCCAACTCCCCGTCTTTCCTAAGCACCTCTTTCCCTTCGGTTATCCTTTTCACTGCTGGTCGGCAAATGCCTGCCGCCACCTCCGGTCCCACCAATGTCGCATTCCTTTTTTTTCCTGGCGCCTGAACGCGCGTAATATTGGGATTTCTATTTTTTTCCGATTTTCTGCTCCTAAGCGACCCCCCGTTTTTATGAATAGTTCAGATTTAGTAGGGAGAGAGGACCTTTCCCTAGCGAACTGATTTCTTCTCTTTCGTTATGCCTCAGTAGTAGAGCTGTTTTTTCACCGATGCGTTACCTTTTTTTCTCTTTTCTTCTGCCTTCCCAGTCGGTTCGTTGCTTCTTCCCCTGCAATTGCTGGGTCCGTTTTTGATACGAATTCCACCTTCTGGAATAGTAAAAATGTTCCAGCCTCCAGACAGCGCCGGCTTGCCGATCGCTTACCGAGTTTCATGGCAGGTGCCGATCCGTTGCGTCCAATTCTTCGAGCTCTTCCGAGACTTCTTTTAAATTTCTTTTGGCGATCCTAGACGACATGCTTGAGTTCCCCCTTTTCCTTCTTTTACAGACTCCTTCAATTTTTTCGAAAGTGTTCCCGACCAATTCCTCGTTTTCCAACTCCTATCAAGAGAACTGAATAGATCCGTGCTGCTCTTAGTCAAGTTCTCAGACGCGTCCTCGTTCTGCCGACGCTTCTCTCTCCCTCTCCCGGCCAACGAAGAGATTTTTAAGAAGAATTTAAGTTAAGGGTGAAGTCGTGAGAGGTCAAGCAGGGCTTCCTCGTTCCCTCACTTCCTTTAGTTCCCTTTGATCTAAGAAAGTTAAGTCTGTACGGGTTTGGGCTGTCCTTCCCTTCTCATCGCCTTCAGCGTCACCTCTTTTCTCTCACCCTGCTAGTAGCATAGCCCCCCATGGAGAGAGTTCTAGTAGAAAATGGTTTACCGCCGCGAGTTTCCGCACCCTGTCGTGCGGTCGTCCACGAAATTTGAAGTCTCCTGAGCCATGATTCTCCTCTTTTCTTTCATAATAACTTTGCATCTCCAGTAGAAGAAGGTGAAGAAGAAACCTTTTTTCTCTGGCCTGCGTCCTTTGCACTCTTCCCCTCTTCCCCCTTTGCGTTTTTTTCGCCTTAACCTCTTCTGATTTACGATTGAGATATCGAGTCGGAGATCTCTGCCATTTTCCTAGCTGCGAAGATTTCCGCAGTCCGCTCTCTGTCTTGCCTTTAAGAGCTCCCCCCCTTTTTCCCACCCGATGCCCAAAGTAGAAGAAGAGCGACTCCTTTCCGGCTGTCCCCCTTCCCCGTCCTTGTCCATCCGCCTCATCATTAATGTTTCGTTAATATGATGGGCGAGATATTATACGTTTATCTCGCGCGCCCTCTGGACAAATGTGGCTCACATCCCTTTCTCACTTGCAGAGTTTAAGCTGTCACGTGAACCTTGGGCGCATTCCATGTTCTTTCTATCTCTCCCTCTTTCATCTTTAGATCCTCTTTTCCCCCCCCATGATGCGCCCCTCAGGTAGACGCGGTCTTCACTCTTTACATCTTCTCCACACCACGTAGTTCCTGCGCTTTGTCCTTTCTTTGATTCCTCGGAACATTCTGTCCCCGTTCCCCAGTAGATGTACGTGGGGGAGTTGGTTAAGATCGAAAAAGTCCGCCTCGGCAGCGCTTTGGTTCCCCCTTTTTAGATCCCAGTGCGTTCCTCTCTTTGCTTGTTGTCTTCCCCTGGGCGTCATTTCTGAGTACTTTTCTTTAATCGACTTTCCTAACTTGGCATAGCTATCGAATAGAGCCCTGTCGTAGTTTCTTTGAGAACCCTTCTCAGTCCCCCCCCTTTCCCTCCTTGCTAAATTTCTGGATTCTTCACCAGAGTAGAGTAGATCAAGGCATTATTTGGTCATTCCTCGCGCGCCCGCACTATTGCTGGCTTGCGCCCAACCTTTGCAGAGCCGCCCCCATCCTGCCCTCCCTTTCCCTTTGACGTCGGTTTGCTTTTCCTTGATAGTAGCGGAGCGATGCTCTCCAGGAGTATTGCCTCCCAGTTGGATTCCCATGTCCCTAAGTTAGGGTGTCTGCCCCAGCCTGTTCTTTCCCCACTTTATTTTTTTCCCCCACCTTTTCGTTAATGTTTAGTAGCTAGTCAAGTCTTTCCTCAGCCCAGCGAAAAGAACCCGTCTCATAACTTGACCGCTGTTGTGAGTCCCCGTCGCCGCATCTGCTCTCCCCACTCGGCGACGATCTTCTTGTCCCCTCCCACTCTGCTTTCAGCCCTTGCACTTCCCCTACCAGTTATGAAGAAAGGCTCCTTGCGTCTCTATTTTTTTAATGTTCGCCTTAGATCTTCTCCCCCCTTCTCCCCGTTCTCCCAGGGTTTCCGATTCAAGGATTTCGGCTCCCCTCAGGTCTTTTCCTCGTCGGACTACATAGTGCGTCTCCTCATGCGCCCTCTCCTCACCCACAGCCGACCCTTCGACTTGGTGGGGATGGCAGTTGCCGGGGCTTTTTCTCCCCTTCCTACTGACTACTTTCGACTCCTCCGCACGTTTCGGCTCTCCCCTCACCCCCTCCTCCCAATTTTGACTACCTCTTGGCCTCCCATCTGGCAGGTTTTCCCGCTGGCACCGGACTGTGATCGTGTTTCGGCAAGACGTTTTGAGCATGAGCATCGCGCGCCTGAGCCCTGCCTTCACTCAAGTACACACGCCGCGTTCCCGTGTTTTGTTTTTTTTGGTTTTTTTTTTTTTTTTGGGGGTGGTGGTTTTTTTTTTGGTTGGGGGGGGGGGGTGGGGGTTGGGTTTGGGGGTTGGGTGGGGTTTCTGGCGGCGATGAAGGTGTACGTCCAATCCTGGCAAGAAGTTGCGAAGAAGGATTCCTACTTCTCCTTCACTTGAGCGGTGGTACAGTCACTCGTGGGGTTTCCTTTCTTTTCGAATCAGCGGTGAGTGGGTCGGACTTGGGAGCTGCATGTTAATCACTCGTCCCATGGTCTTCTCGGGCATAGATCCTGCGCAAGCACTTTCCTGACCATCTTCACTATCCCTTTTTTTTCTTCCCCCCAATTCCTTCTCCTTTTTTTAAACCAAGCCATAAGGCTTCGCCCCTTTATCGAAAAAGAAGCCGCTGGCGTCTCCTTCGACTTGGTGCAGCTTTTCGTCTCACTTGCAACATCTTATACCTCTCCTTTTGACACCTTTTCTGTGTTCTCTTTTCTCATTCCTTCCCTTCGCTGAAGGGACGATACTGAGTCGATGAAGACTTTTCTTCGCAGCCCGGGCTTAATACGAGTGAGTCCTCTTAGTCTTTCGCGATCGCAGGTCTCTCCCTGCTAGTACATTGGACTGATGAGCAAACCGGATTCGGAGGAGATGAAGCGTCCCGGCGTCGGCTCAGCTTTGGCTCATTTGGTCAGTGTCGCGGAGATCTTACTCTCCTTCCCCCAGACCACGCACTTCCCTTGCCCTTCCTTCGGATGTGATCTTTTTTAAAGCTGCGTCCTTTTCTTTCAATCCCTGTACTACACCCTTGTGAGACTTTGTAAAGAGTTCTCAAGGGACGTCGACGCGTTATTCTTCCTTCCCATTGTTATCGACCCTCCAGTCCTCCTCCGATCGCCGATGTGCCGCCAGGACTCGCCCTCAGCCCCGCTTATTTACGCGTGCCGCCGAATCCAAAGTGTCCAGAGAGTGCCATGACGGCTATCCCCCTCTCTCCGTTTTTCTTTTAAGATTTCTGGTGAGTATTGAGATCTCCTCCTCAGAAACGATTTTGCGTTACTGTTTGGCCCCCTAGCAGTTTGTTCTCTCCCGTTCTGTTGGTGGCTTCGACACTCTTCCCCCCCCTCCTTTCTCGATCCTATCCCCCCTCCACGAAAGGGCTCGGCGCGGTCTTTGCCGTGCGAAGACTGTTTTTTTTTTGAAGGTAGCGTCCGGTCCGCACCCAGCCGGCCTTACCCTTCCTTCCGACTCCCTTTTTGTGACACTAATGAATTGTTTCGTTCTTTGACGTAGAGCTTGCTCCTCCTCTACTCCTTTTTTCGAGACCTTTGTGGAAAACCGTTTTTCTTTTCTCCACTCTTCGCGGTTTTGCCATCTTCTGCTCTTTAGGTTCTAGAGTCGCCAGAAGAAGATGTGATTGCGCCTCCGCGTTCTGTCCACGGCCGAGCTCCTTCCTTTTCCCCTTTCTTTTCTGACTTTTTTCTACGCTCGGTTTTAGAAATTTTCCAGATTATTTTTTTCGATCTACGTCCCCTAGGTCTGCTGACCGACTGGCGTTCAAGTCCGGCGGATGGCCCCTCCCCTGGCTTTCTTTCCTTCCTCTTTTCCTGAACTCCTATGCCGCCACAGCCGCGCCGAGGCGTTAAACCTGAGTCGTCCGGTTTTGTTGTGACAGGTCCTGTGAGACCGTCTCCTCCTGCCCTTTCTTACCCTCCCCCTTTAGCCTTTTTTCAGGCTAAAATCCCCTGGATTCCGACCCCCGACCCTATCCTGTAGCCCACTGCTGTGAGCCGTTACTACTTCCCTTTCCTCGCTTTCTGCGCCCTCGCAAGCGTAGTCCGCGTTACATGCCGAACGACGAAGACTTCTTGACGAAAACTATCTTACGCAGCCTCCCCCAATATTACTCGTAGAGTTCCGTCTCCATCGTCATCCCTTCAAAGAATTTCCGGAGCCCGGAAGCGTTGCTCCGTACATTGCGGATCAGCAAGATATAACCTGCCTTCTCATACTTCTTTTTTTTTGCAGCTTTTTTTTCCGCCTTTTGACTCCCCGTCTTGCCTCCCGCCTCCCCTTCCCCGACCCTTTTAACCGCCGATCTGAGGATTGGTGTTAGAAGGCTCGTAGCAAGGCGTCCCTCCCAGCTCCCCACTCAGCCGCGCCCCGTCTCTTCCTCCTGCTCATCCTGGCGTTCTCGCCATACCCTCTGATGTTCGGAAGGCTTGGACAAAGCCGCTTCTCTCCCGCATCCTCCGCCGAACAGCTCGTTCGCAAAATTTCCCTTCTCTTCCCCTTTTTGATCTGCTCATGCTTGACCCCCCCTTCTCCGATCCCGAATCATTTAACAAAGCCGCTCCGCTTACCCCCAACACACCCCCGCCCAGATTCTCGCGAGTCCTTCAGGATGCCCTCCCCTATCCACGATCCTTTCCCCCCACATTCTCAGAGTTTACGCTCCAGAACCACTTGAAGGAGGGGATAAACCCACGCCGGGCCCCTGGTCCCCCCCTTCA
>Ga0179591_1318667_pt1 | contig 12282 bp, 9 predicted proteins | sample CZOMad2_1_08_16f_FD_182891 | JGI IMG/M metagenome (GOLD analysis project Ga0179591, IMG submission 182891) | Vadose zone soil fungal communities from Angelo Coast Range Reserve, California, USA - CZOMad2_1_08_16fungal (PacBio error correction) | ecosystem: Environmental > Terrestrial > Soil >... | reverse complement strand
GCTTCTGAAGAGGACCTGTACGCTGAGTCCGCGTCCCTGCGTGCGAATTCTGGGCATCCCCTCAACCATTCTGTCTTCCTCGCAAGCCCCCATGATTCCTTTTTTTTTTGCCTGCCGCCCCCCGGCATGTGAGATTTCCCCCCTTCGGAAGCCACACTGTTGACTTGCTGACGGCCCTAGCCATTCCCCTCAGCTTCTGGTTTTCCGTATTCTTTGCGATCATGACTTTTCTTATTCTTTTATGGTCTCCTGGCTATTCAGGTGCGCTGTTCATTGAGAAGCTTCCCACCTCCCCCGCGAGCTTCCCCCCACGGACCAGTCAGCTGCCTTATTTTTCACCGTATCATGGAAAGAGTCGCTTAGACCTTCCTCTCCCCGCGATGGGATTTCCTCACCGACAACTCCCAGTTTCCGCGCCGTTAGCGACGGTGCTGGAAAGATTGTCGCAACCTGTGGCCTCCCTGATGTCGTGGTAGTTGCCCCTTAACTACCCCTGATCGTTCTAGTATATTCGATCCAAGAGCGAAATCGTGTTGAGCCAGCCGGCACTGGATCTTTTTCCGACTCACCTTAAGAGGGCAGCATCGATGGAGGATTTCTCTGCTCAGCCGAAGTATTCCTTTTTCTTTTTTCAGGACCTTGAACTCTTCGAGTCTCCGAGGAGCTTGCGACGATCTGGTTCTCGCTTTCTCGGTCCCGCAGACGTCTTTATTGTGACAGGAGGGAATTCCATTCTTGTCCCGGTGACCACTACTTTACGTATCACCGCTTAATTAGGACTGGTTTCGGTTCCCGCACATCCTCCCCTTAACTTGATGCCTTTTCAGCCGAGATGCGACGCTGTACGTCTCTCCCCCGGAAGTTTTCCTAACGGCCTCGTACGGCCGCTTTCCTTTCGTAGACGCTGGAATGACGGCCTCATTCCCCGCCCCCCAGAGTTTGGTCCAAGTGGTGCAATTTTGTGCCCGGCGTTTCAAAGGCGTTCCGAGGTGAAATGATTGGTGTTTTCCCCCCACCTCGTTTGACGAGATTCCCCTTCAACGATCTGCTTCTCTAAGCAAGTAGACCGGCTTTGTTGTCTTCTCCTTTTCTGCCCCCCGCTACCCCCGTAGGTTTCCTCCGCCCCCTTTTACGATCCTCCCCCTACGCGGTCGGTTCTGTGCCCTATTCTTCTAAAGGGACTCCGGGGCGACGTTTTCAGCGGCCGCGTCTCACCGGTTGCCGTCGCTTTCCTCACATGAGACAATCGGTCCTAGGGGAGTTGCTTGATCGAGAACCACTGCCTCGCTTGATGTTGGCTGGACTTTGCTTTTTTCCAGCTTGAACGTGAAACATACCGCAGCGGCTCCTCCGTTCTCCCTTCCAAAGGCTCTTTAAAATTTTAGCATTCGTTTAGGCCTGTCCCCGACTTCACGATCTGAGTGCCTTGCAACGAAAACTGAGGATGGTATGTCTGGGTTGCAACCCCCTCACAGTGAACGACTCCCCATCTAGGGCGACGCCCTAAACCTCCTACTCCTCAGACCTTTGCTCATGCATTCGCAACTTTCGTTCGGACTACTTTTTTCCCGGTTGCACCTCAGTCCTACGCTGCTTACGGACCGCCCCCCGCACATCGCTGCCTCCCTGATGATTTGTTCCATACGTCGTCCTGTGCCATGTGAGGGCGCCTCCCCTGCACGCCTTGCGACTTTGGCACGCATCTGGATTCCAACAGGGTACCAAATGACACCTCCCCCCTGCTTGCTCACCGGTTTGGGGCCAACTCCCCCCTTCCTCCCCGAGAACAGCTCTACGCGAGCGTCCTTCCACCGCCTACGATTGACCCCTCGCATCTGAGAGTCTGTGTCCAAAACAAGGCGTCTCAGTTCTGAATAACGTCCCCTTCGAGAAGACTTCCTCGTTGGCAGGAGTCGTTTTCCTCCACTTACACTGAGCGTCTCGTCCCGGCCGCCGAACTCCTTGGCTAATTTTTGTTGCTAACTGCTTCCCCCCGTGAGAGTCCCTTTTTGGCATGCGACGAAGACCAAGAATTGTTCTTTAATCCACTCTCGCAAGAACGACGACACTTTCGAGGTCCCCCTGACGGTCCTTCTCTCGATTTTCATGATAATGTTTTGATCTAGATATTTCGTCGATCCGTGGTCGCGTTCCTCACGTGACCTTTTGGTCCCTTCGATCCCTGAAGGTAGCTAAACCCCGAGACGTCATTGCGCTTCTCAAGTCGTTTTCCGCGTGGTAGGAGACGTTTCGAGAGTAGCCGTGCTGTCTATTGGCGGAGTCGCCAGAATCTGACCCTTCCTGAACTTGAACTGTCGTCTCGTTTCTTCCATCAGGTCGTCCTGGTGAGCTATCTTCTTGTTGAGGCCTCCTCTTCTATGGTTCGGCTTCCCTTTTCAGGTTACGATGCACGTTGCTGGATCAGTGGTGATCCTTTGGCTGTCATCCTGGCTCGAGGTCCTTGGTAACTTGATTTTCCTCTTCTGGGCTTCCCGGTGTCATGAGGTCAGTGCTCCGAAAATCAAAGGGTTTTTACGGCGTAATCCTCTTTACATCTCTTGCTGTGTCTGGGTCAATAACCCTTTTTCCATCGTATTCTGTTAAAATCACTCGAGAGGGCCCCTTTTTCAAACTCGAATGACCTGTTCTAGAGCACAGTGCCTACGAGGAGCCGGTTAACGCTAGAGCTCTTTAGAGTTTTACGCGGGGGAGCTCGCCACCTCCGAAACCGCTTTCGGGGGGCTGACCCCCAGGTCGGACGTGAAGCTCGACCCCCCCACCCGATGAGCAAGGCTCCTTCCCGCCTTTCAAGAGTAGCCGCCGCGATGGTTCGTTCGTCCTTTACCCCGGCGGCGGTGGACACGAATTAACTCCTCCTCAGGTGTTTTCCCCTCAAGGATCTGACCGGAAACCCCAGATCGAGTCGAGGTCTTCTAATTTTTATCAGACTTCCCCCACGGTCGAGCTGCGGGTCCGAGACGTCGCCCACGTTCTTTACCCTTTCGATGACACCCAGCCGAACTTCCTTCGTTGGAATCGTCAAGTCCGGTCGAAAAGGATATTTTTTTCCTTCTTCTTCGGAGAAGCCACGGTGGCCTGCTGGACCGGTTCCGAGCCTTCTCTTTCATCGTCCATTCTGGAATTCGTTCCACCTCTGAGTAAAAAATTCCGTTCGGCCAAACCATCCCTTTAGTAAGAGCTATAGGTTCCAAGATGTCCCATCACATTACGACGATTAAGTGTTGACGTGCTTAAGCCGTGTGGAGGCTTCCGTACTGTGGTCTTCGAAGACCTAGGGACACACCGGAAGCCCTCCGGAACGTGCTCCCTCTTCTCTCGTCGCCCGCTCTTTTAGGCGAGCTTTCTAACGTTGGGGTTACTGCTCCAGATACGACCGCCGTTCCGATAGTAGGTTTTCATGCGGGCAACCGCCAGGACTTCTATTTTCACTTCTTTTGTTTTTGGTTTCTTTTTTTCCCTTTCTATGCGGCTTGAGAACGACTTCCCGGCTCTGTTCGCGGGCGCGCGAGGGAACACTTCGCGATCCCGGCGGCCTTCCCTTTCTTCGTAATAGTACTCGCTTTTCCCGCCCCGTCGATGCGGCCTGTTTTTATGGGGATGAGGCGCCGACGGGCTCGCACTGACGAATTAGTCGTTGTCTCGACTCTAATCTAGTCCCCTCTTCCCTCGGATGTCGTTCCAACCTGCATAACCCCGGTTTACCCATCAGGTGGAAACGTTCCCCTCCCTGGACTGAGGTGCTCTTGTTTCGTGGAGGTGATGACGCTGCCCTCTTTGGCTTCGATTCAGACGTCCGATTGCCGAGTGGTGGTTGTCCCCTTTAATAAGGGGCCGCGCCCAGTGATGACTTTTAAGCTCTACGCTTGGTGATGCTTCTTAGCCCAGCTAGCCGTGCTTTCTTCGCTCGGCCCATGAAACAATCCATTCTACCCTTGGGCCTTCTTCCTTAGAGCCCTTTGCCCCATCCCCCTCCCGAGGTTAGGTCTTGGAATGTCATGGTTTCGCCATCCCATGTAACAGCCTTTGCTTATCGAATCTCCGCCGCTTCGCCGCGTGAAGCATTTGCAGGTTTAAGACATTTTATTGTTTTTTGAGTCTTGTCGAGAGCCTCTTCCCCGCAGTACAGCTCATCGCTCGTCCCTAAGCATTCTGTTCCTTCCCCGTTGTGGAGCCGATGCGATTTCGGATGTCGATGAGGCCCGCCGTCCGCAGGGACTCATTCTATTGTCCACTATCCTAGCCCCCTGATGTTATTTTCCCCCTCGAAGAAGCAAACCCGCTTTCTCCATCGTCAGGCGTCGATCAACGCTGAACTGTTCCCGGGCTACTCGCCACTCCAATTACTCACTCCTCCTGTCCCGTGCGTGCTCTATCTCCTCCAGTGAACCTTCTAATTATGGTTCTCTTGGGCGGCGGTTTTTCCCGACTTAGTGTCCCCGGCTTTATTGCTGAAATCACCCCTCTTCAAAGCGCCCCCCTTAATAAAGTTTTCTTCCTTCCGCAATGCCCCATGATCACTCCGTATTTTTTCCGACCTCGGGCCATGCCCTCCCTATGAGACTTAATCACGCCATGTTCCTGCTCCCCGGAGGACGCCGGGCCCGTATTTTTTTTCGTAAAATGGGGCCTCCCTTACGGTTTGTACTGTGTTTCCGACCGTCAGATCTGCCGATTCTAGGTTCTATGAGACCGCGTCTCGCAGATCTTTCTCCTTAGGAGTATCTTGCTACTCCCCCCGGAAGCTCTGAGCTTTTTCGGCGAATTTGCTATTTTCTCCCGCTTCTTCCGCCGTTCGGAACCTGACCGCATCTCCCTATTTGAGCTTATCGATCGTTTGGTCGTTCGGGCACGCAGAAGATGCTCCCGGATTGGAACTCCCGGTTCTGCGGCTTAAACCGACGCTAGTTAGTCTCTGGAGAGGGACGACCATAGCGGGTCTTCTCCCGGGTAGCCCCAAACCCGCTCAGCTAGAGTGAAAGGAGGTTCTTTTTTCTTTCTTTACTCGTACCCTCCTATGGCGGAAGTTTGTTCTGACGGCGCCCGGCTTTTTCGGCCCCCCCCAACAACCGCGAAGTTTGGAACAGTGTTTCAAGGGTAGACTTTCCTATCTTCGAGCTTCCTTTCCTGTGCTCAACAAAATTATTGTTCCCGAGATAGACGCTCTTCCACCTTCTTGATCCTTAGGCCTGAGATATCCCCCGTGACGTGCGCACCCGGTCTCCTTTGATCCCCCCGTTTTATTGTTAGTCCGCGGACTTCGATGCGTATTGATTCAGTTAGCTTTTCCTTCCTGTTGGTTCCCGGGGCCCTCAAGTAGCAAGCTTTCTCGACCAGGGACGTCGTCCATTGACCTCCCCCGACCCGCATTTTTGGTGATTCTCCTGATTTTTTTTTCACCCTCTTCGTCTGAGTGTCCTCTTGAGCCGACCTGTTTGTTAACGCGAAAAGACGCTCTTCCGTCTCCTAGTTAATTTTGACACTTCATTAAAGATATGCGAACTTTGGTTTCCCCGTCTTCCCGACTTCCACGATGGCCCTTCGCTGGAATGGTCACGCCGATTTCGATGGTTGACAGACGCACTTCTAGTTCACCTCTCCGCGCGTCGTTCTTTTCGTTTGAACAGTCTCCTACGTATTAACCCCTTGCTCGCTCCTTGCATTCACCATCTTTTTCCTTCTTTAGCTTGCTTCTGCTCACCGGCGCGTGGATTGCGGGGGTGGTCGTCTCCCGACCCGCACCCCTCTGACTCTTTTTCTTGAGGTTGACGGCGTACCTTTTCTTCTGTTCTAGCCCTCTCTGACATCCCCGCCTCGGCGCTTCGTTCCCAGGTCCCCTGTCCCCTTACTGTGAGGACAGGTCCAACGGCTCAAAACGCCGTCTCTCTACCGACCCCTCATGAGCGTCATTGACCCCCTCAGTTTCGCTCATCAACAATTCTCTTCGCCCAAGTCGACCTTAATTCGTTCGCGATTAGACGCGCCAATTCACGCCTGTGGGAGTCTTACTCCCCTCATGAGGCACTGATACGTAAACTTTCACCTTCCGACTGATCCCGGATTGCCTGATTGCGTCCCGGGTTCTCGCACAGGGGCTGTCCCGCAAGAAGGTTCGTTAGATAGTCAGACGACCTTTTACGTGCGCGGGATCTCCGTACTATATATCTTTCCCCCCCCCTTTTTTGTTCTTAGTTCTTCCTTCCCTGACACCGAGAGCGGTTTCTTTTCTGATCTTCTTGATCGGAACGCCTTCTTTCTTTCTCGCAGGTTCGATCCAAAAGGAGAAGAGTTCCTTTTCGCCTCCGGCTCAGTAGCGGGGCAGCCAGTTCTCCCTGTGATCGAGACTAGCTCCTTGTCACTTGGATATTCCCCCCTCGCTGCCCCTGAGTTGATTGAATATGCTTCTTGTCCTCTCCCGATATTTACTGAGCGCTTGGTTTAGATTGACTGGAGGAATAATGATGTTCCTTTTCGTAGAGGCCAGGTGTCCCATTCTATTTTTCGAGGTCACTGTTTGCGGTTTGGGGATTACGTGCCCCCCCTTTACTAGTAGTGTTCCTCATTTGGGCCGAGGCGGTTTCCGTGAGGGCCTGTCAGTTTTTCGTCCCAGAACAGGGAACTATTTTCCCTGGTTTAACTCGTCTTATTGCCGTACGGACAACCCATGAGTAGCTTTGCCAAGATGCAAGCACTTCCTTGAGGGTACGCCTCCCCGAGACCCAATACTTTATCGACAATTTAATAAGAGGAGCCTGTTGCCATTTGCTTTTCTCGCATAGCTTTTTGTGGGGCCCTGCCCGCAAACGAGTTCTACTCTTGTGATTGAACAGCGACTCATTCTGCCAAGAACCACTATGAGAGTCCTTCCCGCTCTCGGTGAATCATTTTTCTTAGTCTCCCCTCCTAGCGGTCCTTTAAGCTTCCCCTGCGGAGAACCTCATTTTCCCCAGCACCCGCGCTGGTTTTCTTCCAAGGTCCGACTAACCCATATATGTGGGTCGTCAACTTCTCCCGTTTTCGACGTCGGGCTTAGGGGAAAAAGTAGTCCCCCTTAAAGATGCTTTGCAAACCCTAGTAGATTTGCGATCGTCCAGGAAGGCCCTCTGATCCGGACCGGAGAAAATTGTTTTCCTCCTGAAACGTGTTCCCAGGGATTGTTCTAATCTGATTCGTAATATTTACAACAGCTTTTTTTACCATCATTTTTTTCCACCCCCGTTTCCTAGACGATCGACCTGTCTGTCCCCTTTTCCCCCTCAAGCCTGTCGAGGCGGCATTTCTTTTTCCTTTCTGCAAGGAACTTTCTTAGAACCTAGGGACGTTCACACTCGTCTCCCCGACACCTGCCGGTCATCCTCGCGTTCCGCACGCTCGGTGATTAAGAGTGCCTTTAGCCACGGCTCCTGGTCTATATCTCCTTAGGAGGTATAAGGTAGGTTTAAGACGGACATAAAGGCCGGTACCATCCTTTCACTAGTATCGGTATCGCTTCGTCGGCTACCAGTTCTCTTGTCAGCTTCACCCCAATGAGTTGAAGCGTAGAGGAACCCAACGAGACCTACGCTCTTTACTTTTTCGACTCGAGAACTTTATCCCTCGAGTCGCCGCCATCGGATGATTCGGATCTTTTTGGATATCGTGAACCCGCCTGACGCTTTGACCCGTTTGCCTTAGTTGTCCCTCCCTCTTGACGATAGCGGCGCGTAACCTGGACTACCAAAGGACACATAAGGTGAGTTGAGCCCCCACTCTGGACTGCTTTAAGTCCAGGAATGTTATATTGGCTTACTATATCGCCAGTTACGGTAGGCTCGGAATACGAGCGTTCAGCTTGAACCTGCATTGGTCTTCTACGCCCCCCACGTTTCTGAGGGAAGGTTTTTTTTTTAATTTGGTGTGATGAGCTCCTCCGCTTTTCGCATCGAGGCTTCTTATTGTCCCCCCCCGCAAACATCCCAGAAAGCAATTTATGAAGGCGATTTTTTGATGTCCTCCGCAAGGGCATCCCATCTTGAGAAGGGATGTTAATTTTAGGACGCAATGGCCAATTAGTTCCTTTTCCGCCTGGGTGTTTACTGCCGAGCTGCCCGTGAAGTTACTTCTGTTCTTTGCCCCTACAGTTGGATTTTCGTGGATAACCGAGCTCATTAGTAGAAGTAGGTCCCCTCACTATGGCAGGTCCTCTTTTCAACCCTGCAATCTCCTCCCTTTTATCCCCTCTCTGAAGATGCTGATTTCCTCGGGAACTGTACGTGGGCCCAGCCTTTTACGACTTACCCCCCCTCCCTCTCCCAACATGATGTATCAACCCTCAAGTCCCCGCACATTACTAAGCGGAGAAGCTTCTTGTCTATTCCCCCCCTTCCTGGGTACTGCCCGCTCTGGGTACTGTTTCCCATAAATACAAGTAACCTCTCCTTCCTCTGATGATCGATGTTCCGCTCGATACCCCTAAATGCAATATAATGTCTATTTTTCTTTTTATTCTTGCCTCGCGAGAGTGTATACAAGTCTTCTGAGAAGCTCATCAAACACTTCTCCGTTCCTTAACGGAATTGTTCGGTAGCTGAAGGATACTGTCCCCCTTTTAAACACGCAAGAGACTGTCGATCCTTACGACACCTTTAACCAATCCTCGAGGATCGTAATTACCCCCGCAACGGCCTCAAAGGTCCTCATAATGGTACCTAGGGCGACCACCACTGGTACTTGGCGTCAACTTTTTTCCTCTGATGGTACGTGTTCGCTCCGCGGTTGTTCCCCGTCGTCAGCTAGAGGCGGCAAGAGCGAGAGGTCTTCGATCCATGTTCCTTCTCCTTTTTTTATTTTGTCACAAGGAAGCACCGCGATCGCTGGGCGGCGTCTTTTTTCCTAGGTTATCGATGATAGCTCTTCCTTTCTAAGGACCTTTCTATCGTTTTAGTTGAAGTACTGAGCATGAGAGAAGATCTGGTTTTAGGTTGTCTCAGAAAACCTCCCCCCGTCTTCACGTAATGACGACAGCCCTTCCGTGTTCGGGGCGGATACAGACGCGACCCCAGATTCCTTTTTATTATGGATGGCGTTGGAAGTGACCATGACTCATTCGGCTCGGGATAGCTCCAGCGTTTTCTCCCTCTATAGATGAGAGTTGTTGGTTGTTTTTTTTTTTTGGACTACGCAAGGCTTACAAGTGGCTTCGGGAATGACGATCCCCCTAGTTGAAGACCCCAGACCGTGATTTCAAATTCTTGTGTAAAAGTCAGCGGCCACCTTCCCGATATCTCTTCCTAATGATGGTGGGCCCGATCCCCCCACGTGTTTTTACGAAGACCCCCCCTTTTCCCCGTTATAGAGGCGAGCCAGTCGACCAACCCCTTTCGTTGAGTGCATGTCTCTCGGGTCCGATCCCCCTACCAAACTTCGTTTTCTAGTGACTCTTCTCCCCAGAGAGAGTTTAAGTTATTGCTTCCCGTTTTTGATTTCGGGCGTCAGGTTGGAACTCCCCTTTGCTCTCTTCATGCCCCTCCGGTTTTTTCCTTTTACGTCGATTCTTATAAAATTAAGTCTCCTCTCGCTATTGGGTTTTGGTGTGTTGTTCTTGATCCTTTGACCGAACACCCCTCTGCCGTTGATTTTGGCCTTTAGTGAATTTGCTGCGAGTGGCGTGTGGCGGAACATGCTTTGTAGGCGGCTTCCTGAGCTCTGGACCGGTCTCGTCCCCAGAGGGGGGGACTGCGCCTTTCGTTTTTAGGACAGCTTCTCTTTTCTCATGTCCGGTCCTCCCAACGAGGACATGGTTTCTGCGTGGGTCGTTTTTTTCACCGCAGCTATCAGCTTCAACCGCTACAATCGCTCTTCGCCTTCCCAGGATTTCGTATTAAAAATTTTTTTCTGTAGAGCTTGCAAGTTTTCGTCCCTCGCGTCTTTGTTGCGACCTGGAGTGAAGCTCCTCTCGTGTTGTGGTATTCGACCCCTTCCAACGCCACTCTTGCTTTCTTTCTGGACGCGTGCACATCCTTCTTTCCCTGGTGAGTTCTCCCTCACTTTCGACGGCGTTTCGGACCCCCCGAGCCTTTTTAGTCACCAGGGGAACGGACAAGGTCCTTCTGCTCCAAGGGGGACGGAATCACCTCCGTTTTTCAACATCTATCTCGAGCGGCCATGTTCACCTCCCGAAAGTGTCGAAGCTGGATTCCCCTCCCTATTTTACATCTCCAAAAAGCGTATTTTCCAGTACGAACTCGTGTCCGTCCGACGACCTTAGCTAGAAGAGTTTTTCCATTTCACGCCGTGCTAAGTTCCTTTCCCCCCTTTTCTCGTAACCAGCGGCCCGGTCTACTCATCGCAACCTTTTAGACATATGCCCCGACGTTAAACGGTTTCGCGGACCTTTCCGGCGTCCTCAGTTTAGCCTTGCACCTCCTTAGACAAGCCAGGGGTTTTCCTTCTAAATCGTAAGACCGACTAAATGATCGTTGCGTTCTGTGATAAGACATCTCTCTCTTTTCCCCTCTTTGTGGTGAGTTCTGATACTTTAGCTCTCCCCCCTGCGCACGATTTCGGGTACCCCATCTTGATCGCATCCCCCCTCTTCTTCGAAGTTCGGGCGGCCCTTTTCGGAACACGGCCGCCGAGCATTTTTATGACACTAGTGGATCCTTCTTGGGGGCCTTTCTCGATACGTAGGTTCAACCTCCTCTTATTGGAGTAGCGAATACGTAACCTTTAATCGTCGTTTCTCGGGTCCCGGTTTTACGATCACTCGGAGAGTGGAGCGCAGGTTTAGAGTATAGGTCTCTCTTCGCTGGGTTCATAGTAGAGGCACTGTGTCTAAGGGTCCTCGCGAGTAGTCTACTGGTCTCCTTTTTTTTCCCCGTTTTGCCCCGGTTAAGCCATCTGGTCCTTTTTTTTCCCTTGGGAACGTTTTTGGGGGGACGTTCTCAGCATTTTCCTTCTTGACCCTCACAGGGAATGACTGATCCCCGCTATCGCGAGTCAGCCCCCTTAGTGTGGTCTTTTTCCTACTTCCCAAAAAGCACATTCAGTCTTTTTTCGTGTGTCGCGTGAAAGTCGCTATGTTCCCCCTAGCCCCCCCACCCCCTCTGCTTTTTCATCCAGGGTCTCTCATGTTAATACTCTGGAGAGTCCGTAGCTAGCGTGGAGACGTCTCCTCTATGCTTGCAGGTCGGGTTCTTTTCTCTTCCAAAAGCCCCCTTCTGACGCGTGGGGGTCCACAGGCCCGTCATTGTGAACTGTCGGCCAGCGACCCCACACTACTCGAAAGGGCAGCTTACCCTGTCCCTTTGACGTTCCTACGCCGTCTATCAAAGGTTTCTTCCCCTCGTTCCCCCCAAACATCCAGAGAATTTCATTGGTTCTTCAAGGTATAAGGAAGGCAAACCCCCCCCTGATCCGTAGTAGAGGTAGAATTTTCATACACGTCTCACTCTTCGCGGGTTCGTCCTTTTTTCTCCCTTCTTTCCCGACTTAACGGTCTCCCCACACTCCAGCACAAAGGCTCTGTCTCTACCTTCCCTTACGTGAACGGCTAGTTCGGATGATCGGCCAGTCCTTTCCCCATGGGGCCTTTCTCCTGGTCGACTCGAGATGCCGTCTTCCTATTGCGTCCCTTTCTCGGGTCACTCTGTTTTTGGGGAGACGCCCCAATTGTCGTCCTCTACTCTCGCGTGCAAGATAAAAGGGAACCCCCTAGCCCGCTGATCTACCGTGGGCCCGACGTCTTCCTGCGGATGCCACTTAACTTTTTTTTTTTCGCCCTGGTGCCGTATCGTTCCCAGGTGGAGACCTAGTATTTTACAAGTTCTCCTCTCGTATTCGTCGCACGGGGCTTTCGAGGCGTCCCCCCGTCTTCTGGTTTCCCCTGCTCTAGGAAGGCGGTCCTCTGTAACGCCATGGGCTTCCGTAACCTTTCGTCCCCCCCTGGTCCGTGAGATGATACCACTTTTCTGCCCAAGCGGTGCTCCGTGCAAAACTAGAGATCCAGTTTCGAGCTTGTCGCAACTCCTTTCCATCGTCTCAACTACTCTGGTCCTCAGATAGATGCCTCTGAAGCGTGAGGCGGCTCCCTTTCTTTAGGCCGAGACTTTAAGACGACTTTCGGTCCCCCGTAAACCCCATCCTGTCTCTACTCCCGGTCCGTGTTACAGCGATCACCACTTCCTGGAGGAACTTACTCCATAAATCAGAGTCCCCGTATAGGCTCGAGGCTGTTAGTTGACCGGTTCTCTTCTAGCCCTCGCTTAAGAGTGCCTTACCAGCGAT
>Ga0179591_1318377_pt1 | contig 12282 bp, 12 predicted proteins | sample CZOMad2_1_08_16f_FD_182891 | JGI IMG/M metagenome (GOLD analysis project Ga0179591, IMG submission 182891) | Vadose zone soil fungal communities from Angelo Coast Range Reserve, California, USA - CZOMad2_1_08_16fungal (PacBio error correction) | ecosystem: Environmental > Terrestrial > Soil >... | reverse complement strand
ACTTCCCCTACGGAAGCTGCTCAACTCGCCCCCCTGATCCTTCCTCCCTCCCCTTCTCGCTGCCGCAATGGAAAGTTAGAACAGAAACTTAACCCGCAAGCCCTTCCCTCCGTTCCCCCTCAAAACCCCTCGGATCCACCCTAAGAAAGGACCGTACACCTTACCCTCCTTAAAGACTTACCTGTGCTCTCTTCAACCCGAAAGATGGAAGACAAGAGAACTTGGTCTTACAACCGTCACTTATCCCGGCTTAACCCCGGGCCACGTCTTTCCCGACCTCCCCGAGCGCAATACCTTCTGACTCCAACCATTTTCCCTGGAAGATCAGATAAGACGGTCAACCTTTCTCCCCCCCGCCACCCCATAGGTGACCCTCTTTTTCCGCCTTCCCCTGACCCCCAGCCACTCCCCGATTTCTATCCCAGTTGTGTGTTGTATTCTATGTGTAGGTTTCCTGGTAGCAATTTTGGCTGATTTTCTTGCCGACGATTTTGTTTTTTTTTTGTTTTTTATTCCATGACGTTTGCTTGTTCGGGAGGGATTGTTTGCAGGTTGTTTGGTGGGTGCAAGTACTGGAGTTCGAGCTTTTGACAGTCGAAGCCCGTACTTCTTCGGACTCTTTCCGACGTGCTTTTTTACCCTGGTATTTTCTCATGGCTCTTTGACGAGGAGGTGTCGTAGGCAGGTCAGGGAGATCTGTTCCCGGCCATCTTTCCTTGCGGCCGGTTTTTTTTTGGTTTTTTTTAATGTGCAATGTCGACGGTGCCGGTTGTTTTCGAGGGGTGCGGTGATTTTTTTAGTTCGACCCCCCGGGAGCTGCTGTTGCCAGTTTCCCCCCTGGCAGACGGTTACCCCGATGTCCCATTCTGGCCCCCTCGGCCCCTTCCTCTTCCTTTTTGGTTTGAGCCGTCTGCGTAACTTCGGAGGGTGGTTTTAGTTGAACTGGTCGTTTGCTTGTGGCGTCCCCCCGCCCTTTAGTTTGGAAAGATTCCCATTTATGCCGCTTACCTCAGAAATTTTTGTCAGCCCCCACTAATTTCTCCAACCTTCCCCTTGTCTACATTTTACCCAGTCTCGTTACTGGTTTGTAATACTCGCTTTCTACCTCTTACGAGCCGTGATCTCGCCCCATCCAAACCCTCTCTCTTTTGGATGTCTTTGGTTTTGTGCCCTCTTTTTTTCTTTTTCTTTTTAACTTTCATTTTTGCTGCCGCATTTCCAATTAGCAGTGAGCAGACAGGGATCCCCACAGTTTCAAGGCCGTGCCTCCAATTCTCTTTTTCCTTTTTTCCTCGGTTCGGTTGGCATAACGGATCACCTGACGCCCTTACCCCGCCCGAGTTCATCCTCTTCCCGGCCCGTTTGAATTTTGATTTCGACCATAATCCCACCTTATTCCTCCCGCTCATGTAGGCAAACCCCCAGATTGTGTTTTAATATTTGAATCGTTGACCCCCCCCCCTCTGTTCCTCCCCCCTTTTTTCTTCCCCCCCTCTCTCCTACCAAGTTTTTGTAGACAGGCGCGCTGTTCCAGTTGCAGTCGTCTTGTTCATAACGCTGCCCGCAACCCCCCCTCCCCCGCCTGCCCCGTCCCTACTGCAACCTTTTGTCCCCGGCATCTCTGCAGCACACACATGCTCCGATTCCCGTTCTTTGCTTCCTTCCCCTCCCTGACCTTCCGTCCATTCCTCGTCTCCGCTGACAGCATGACCCGCTGCGGCACAATCGTTCCTCCCTCCTTATAATAAGGATCAACTGCACAGTCATGAAATCCCACCGGGTCCAGGTGCGTCCACGAGAGAAACCTACCCCATCCCCTCCGGAGAACCTATCCTCCCTTTGACTCGCGAAATAACGCTTTTTCGTGATTTGTTTTCATATGAACGAGGAGTGCCTTCCATCTCCCTTCTTCTTTCTCAACCTCTTGGTTTCAATTCTAGGAGGAAGCCTTCAAAATCGTTTTGACCCGTCTTCTCAAAACTCGTACCCAAGGTTTTTGACCTTCCCCCCCTTTAGAAGAGTCATATGAGCGACCTCCTCCGCTTTCTTCTTTTTAGCCCCTTTGTCGACTGTGCCAATTCCGTTTTCCTCCCTTGGCCCCCTGGCCAGATCTATCTAATTTTACTAATTCCCCGTTTGTTGAGTCAGCACCACTTGTTTCCCGTTTTTAACCTCCTTTCCGGCGACGGATCACGACTCAGCTCTTCTTCCCTTGTTTCCCTAATTACTCCTTCTTGACCGCGTTTCCCGCGCTGGGGATCGGTTTAGTCTGCTGTCTGACGTCCCCCAACAGGATTTTTCCCCTTTCGCGTGCCGCCGCTTGACCCAGGCGGTCGACGAAGTGTTCTGATTGCGGTCAGATACGCCTGTCCATATGAAAAAAACTTCTAAAACAAGAGATTTGTCGTTTTGAGTACACATAGGCTATACTGTCATCCCCCCCCCCCCCCCCACTTTATGGAGAGATTAGAATGCGGTTTTTTTTTCTCCGGTTTCTTTGTGTCAATCTGTCCTATGATCGGTTTTATCCTGCTTATTAAGAGTGGGGAACCGTTGCCTTCGGTGCCCGCCCCCGGTCAGCGTGATCTTCTCTTGGGAGAAGCCATGTTCTTCTATTCGTTTCCCCCCTTCCGTCGCGCATAGAGCTCTTTTGTGAATGCTTTATTGGTCCCCCTGTGCCTTTCTCAGTCCTTTTGCTTATTCTGTCGAGCGAGTGGGGTCTTTGATCTTTCCCACGCGCCCAGTCTCACCCCGAAGTGACGAGAGCCTTCCCGTGACAGGGTTCTCCGGTAGATCCGCGCTTTAATGACGTCCTCTTAACATCGGCTTCCTCTTCCCAATATCAATCACTTTTTTTTTCTACCTTTCTACTTTTTTCTTCTTCTCCCACTAATTTTTCGGCTGGTTTGTCGCAGATAAATGAGTCCCCTTCTATGATGCCTGAATATTAGTGGCGGAGATGCCGGAAGTTTATTCTGCTCCGATCCCGTGATTGAAACACGAAAACCAGATATGCTTCCGTTAAGGTTCTCGTGCCTTTTTCTTTTTTCCCGGCATTGCCACAGGGAAATGAATACAATGAGGGCATCCTTTTCTCCCGTGCCCCATCTCTATCCACCCATCTATTTGTTTCTAATCCCTATTCCTTTCCCCTCTATTCGCACTAATAGAGCGACTACAACATTCGGAAAAAGAGCGATGTTTTTCAAAGTTTTTGAGGAATTGATTTTGTACGCGGAATACTGAATTTCCCCACTTACCGCTCGGGGCCACCTTTCCCCCTTCTTCCGCAGACCCCTTCAAATAAACAAACAGAGAAGCGACCTTACGGAATAAAAGGAACATCGGTTTTGAAGAGACTTGAGGGGTAACTATTACCTTTCCTTTTACACCGAGACCAAACACCTAAGCTCTACTTCACCAGCTGCCTCCCTTTCTCTCCATTCCTACACAAAGCATCCCCGAAAAAAGCACTCCCTGCAGTAGAATCCGTCCACCGTCATACAATGTCCATGCCAGTCCTACCCTCCCCTCCCCACCCCTTCTACGAGGTTTCACCTTTGCTATACAACCTGAAAGAGTCCCCCTCGCGAATTTTGACTCCCCCCATTCTGCCACTTCCCTGCTCACCTGAGTCGGTTTCCCTTAAAACCGTTTCGACCCTCCCTTCCCCCCGTCGACCGAACCCACTCCCCTGGTTACCCCCGTAACCGTTTGCAGCAGTCGCCCTCCCCCCGTCACAACCGTTCCCCTTCCCCCCTCGGTCCCTCCGTCCTGACATACACCTACACCCCTCTTCTTTCTCATCCGTGGTGAGATAGATTTATTTGTCTTTTCCGGCATGGCCTTGTTTCCGCCGGGTGGGCTTCTCTGATGGCGACGTTTGTCGGGTGGTTTGTGGTCTCTGTTCTCTTTTTCGGCTTTGGTCCATGGCGGTGCGCTGGTGAAGTCGAGACGGAAGTCGGTGGCTACGGTGAAGATCTCCGTGAATTTTCCCGTGTTCCCTCCTTCTTTTTTACGCGGGTATCCCAGATTGAAATGTCTGTGGTTTGGTCAGGTCTCTATGACGGGGATTGTCCTAGGTTTCCCCTGTGATGTCGCATTTCCTTTTTTTTTGTTTTCGTGATCTTGGGTGTCGTGTCACGGTCCTGCTCGTTGGTGCGAATCGTCTTTGGATCGGTGCACGCACGTTGTTGGTGCCCCCCTTTTTCCCCTCTCTCCCGATCCTTCCTCTTGCGGTTTTCTCGATTTTTTTTCGTGCGTGTGGTGTTCTTTTTCACCTGTCAGTTACACGTTTTGGTTGGTCCGCATTTGATTCCTACCCCCCCGCCCTGCCTGCATCCCTCAGCCTTCCCTTTTTTTATCTTTCCTCAAAAACGTCCATCTGTTCGTTTCAAAAGGCGGTTGATCCGGTTGTAATAGCGCTCGCGGGATTCGTCCGCCTGACCCCGGGCATATTCGGAACCAGGCCCTATGATTGTCTGTGTTTTCTTCTCCCTGTCTTCCTTCTTCCTTAAATGCATTCGCTGCCTATTGTATATTTCCGGTCTTTGAGGGAATGTCTCGTATCTCCCCCTTTCTCCGGGAAACGGTCAGTCCATCCTGCGTCTGTGTACTTTGCTTCGGTTTTGTCATAGGAAAGATACATCCCTTCCCGGCTCCAGACCATACTGGGTGAGGAAAGGCCCTTTCGTGCGATTTTTTTTGAACCAGACTCAAACCTCTTGTCTAACTCTCGATCCCCCCCTTTTCCTTTTATACCCAGCTGACCCTCTTGGTGGGTGATCACCGCGACCCCACATCTGGGGCGGCGGCCCTGAAACGCGACTTTCCTGACCCAGTCTGACCGACACCGCCCCTTTGCCTGTCTTCCGGGGCCTCTTTCACTCCTTTTCCTTTTGGTTCCGCACTCAAAATCACTACGATTTGCGCCATGCAACAAGCAGCTGCGGTCCACTCATTTTCCGCTACAACAAGATCCGCCCCTGCCAAAGGGATTATCTCACTCGTGTACCTCCCCTGTATTCCAGTCATGTCTTTCTTACCAATGGAGAGGACTGGCGCCGGGAACACCGAGGAATATCCGGCCACGGCTCTCACAAACTTTCTTAACTTACTCCTAAACAAACCGGGAATGTCCCCGTCGAGTAACCAAGTACTCATTCCTCACTTTACACTCCTCCGAGCCCCCCTTTCCGATTTGCACTGCGACCCTTTCAATTTTTTCTTGGACTTTCCTATTTTACCTTCTTTGAGCAAGCCTCACGATCCCTTTGATCGCTTTCTTCTAGAATGGCACTTTTTCTTCCCCCCCTTAAGCACATCCCTCTCTTGACGTTATAACCCCCCTTCTTTTTCTTATCGTCTCCCCCCGTATACAGGATGGTTTGCAACTGGTGTTTTCGCCCTAGGACCTCCCCTTTAAGGCGCTCTTTCTCTCTTTTGCCCGGTTTTCTTCTTTCCTTGACAATTTACCCTTGGGATCCCTTATCTATCTATTCATAGTTGTTGTTGTGATAAGTCTTCCTCCTGTAACCACTCAGGAGAACCCGATTCACACTTAGGGACGCCTTCTCCGACGCATTCCCACAGCTGATGCTTTCCAGCTTCTATCATGACCTTATGACCTTTTTTGCAGGGTCGCCCCAGACCCTTGTGATCCTGTCGGTCGACGATTACATTTAGTTTTCACTTATTTCAGTCGAGGGTTTATGTAGCGGCGGCGGACGACCGTCTAACCAGGTCGTCCTCCCCCCCTAAGAGTGTCCCGTCTCCTTTCGTGCTTCTCCTCCGCCGGGTCCCATTTTTTTTCTTTTCAAAAGCCTTCCTAAAAAAAGTGATTGCTTTTTCGAGAAATCGGATTCTCCTCATCGCTTTATTTGAGAGTCAATGATGGTTTGTTCTCTCTTTTTCCTTTTCCCTTTTCTTCCCTGGGAAAGGATGTCTTGAGCCGGTTCGTTATATTAAGCTGCTTCCCCCTGCGGGTAGCGCATTCGGTCTCCGTGCTCTCCCCCCTTTTTTGAAGTATTGATTTTTGTCCGTCTTTAGGTTCCCCCTCATGCACCGGTTCTGATCGAGCGGATATTTGGTCTTGCCTTTTACTTTTGATCCGCGTGCGGCTTTTAGCTTCGGCTTTCTTTTGTCTTTTTTTTGCACCCTCTTTCCGTACTTTCCGACCCTCCTTGCGTAAGTGTAGGCCATGTCTGCCTCCTTTGTTCTGATAGGTCCTCCTCCTCACGTTTTCCCCGTGGGGGTCGGCCCCGATATTCACCCCACCTATATCCCCAACCCGGAGGTTTTAATCCTTCGAACGGTCGATCTTTCCTCATGCTTCTTCGGTTCATGGATGTTTCTCGATAAACTGTAGCCAGGCTCTGTAACCGATTTGCCCTCATATTGTCCCGCTTTCTTCGGCCGTGAGGGGATAGGGAACTCCGTGTGCACCGCGCACCCCATTACACCTCGACATGATTTCCACCGGTGCCTGCCAACCCTTTCGTGTTGATTCCTCGGTCCGTAGCAGGAGATCCTCCTGACTTCGGCAGAGGATATTTCACGCACTTCCCGACCAGAGTCCCTCCCCCCTATCTCTTTTGGATGCCGAGAGCCCTGGTAAGTTCATCTACTCCCAAATTTCTACTTCGCCTGGGGACCGTGAAGATTGTCTTTGATTCTTTTCTGTCTTGAATTTTTCTCCTCATTTTTTTCATCTGTCCTCCCTTTGACTCCACACCTCCACCACCGTAGTGAGACGTTCTATTACAACCCACAGTCGTTCCCTCAGGTAGGCATCTCCCCGGCCAGCTTCCGGAATCTCCAGCTTTGGCACCGTTTCCCCATCCCCCGGTCAGTTCTTTTTCACCACGAACTACGGATTCGACTTCCCATCTCGTCGTCCTTCCTTAGACTACGCACGATTAATTAAAGCAAGTTTTCCCCGGACCTCGGAACGTATCAAATCCCCACCCTTTCCCTGTCTTACCCCCCCCCCCCCTTCAGCCAGGCCTGCCAATTAAAAACTCCAACTCCTAAAGATATCACCGCCAATCGGCCCGAGCAATGCTTGAACCCATCCGCAGCCCCCGCATTCACAGGCTCACCTCCCGTAGGAATTCACCCTCGCCTTTTCAATTGTACTAGAAAACCCACACCCCGACACTTTAAGCCCGTCCCGTCCCCCCCCCTCACCCCCGTCACCCCCAACCAGTCGGAACTACCCTGTCACCAGGTGGCCCGACCAGACAAATTATCCTTTTCTTGTGTGTTTCTTGTGTTGGTACTTGAATGGCTGACTTTTATGTTCCCCTTTTTTTTTTTTTTTTATTTAGTCCATTTTTCCCACTCCTTTTCGGTGGCTGTGTGTAGGAATTGTGGGCGGCGCGCTCTTTGGTGGCAATCTCAGCCGACTCTTTTCTTTTTAAGTCCGCTGCGTTAATGACGGTGCCAGGCTATTGATGAGGAAGGAGTTCTGCAGGGACCCCCTTCCTGGATTTTTTTTCTTTACTTTTCCCTTTTGTGTTACAGTTGCTGAATCATTTCCGGTGGCCGGTTGAGTGGTGGCGTTTACGGGATGGTTGGCGGATCTGTTTTCGTCTTCCTCGTTCCTTTTTCTTCCTCGCTTTTTTGAAGTCTAATACGTCCGGTAGGTGCTTTACCCCGAGTCAGGTGTCCCCGTGCGCTGCTGCCTTCCGGGGTCTTGATGCCCTACCTGTCGCAGCTTTGTTGGTTTCTTTTGAACTTTGTCGGTCCGCTACCGGGAGGTGGAGTCCCGCATTCGTGCGAAGTCTTCCTGATGATTTTTCCCCTAAATGTATCTAAAATCCGCTGGCCTTTACCCAGAGCGCTGTTTTTTCTATTCTTTTTTTCTAGCTCCCCGTTTTTTCTTCCTGGTACTGTTATTTCTTTCCGGCACTCCATCCATATTGTGATGGGGCTTTTTTTGTCCGTATTCCCATGATTAGTGAGCCTTTAAGCGGTCCGCCGAGGTTTTCCATAACCCATCCAGGCCCTTCCCCTGTCCACAGCTTTTTGTCCTTTTTTCCTTTCCCCGGGTGTGCCCCCATTTAAACGATCCAGCTGCGTCAGAACAGCCGCCATCTACGTCTTCCATCTCCGGCGTTCAGTTATCTGGAAACCGTGACCCTTCTGTGGGAACCTATCCCCGCCCTTTTTTTTCCCCACCGCCTGAACGGGTGGATATTCGACGGACCCCGCTTGCCGCGCGGTCCCGGCCTGCCTCTCCCCCTCGTCCCCCTCTCCGGGCATTGCGCTCCTGTCCTAGGCACACTACAGTTGGTTTTCGCAAGCAACGAACGACCGCCTTCCCGCGAGCCAGCCGCACGTTCTGCCTTAGTTCGGGACCATCCACTGCAGCATCCAACAAGATATTTGCATTCTTGGTTTTTTGCTCTTCACTGAATTCTCCAGTCTGGACGAATGCCTTCTTGCCCGACGGTTCCCACTCTTCTATCCCCCTTTCCCCTTATCAGTTCCTGAAATCCCCGGTCAGATTGCCAACCAGTACAAGCATAATTTACTACCCCTAGGAGCCCAGGAGCACTCAGAGGATTTTCCCAGCCCGCACTAGTTTTGGAAGTCTTTTTCCATCCTTTCCTGCGTTTTTTACTCCCCAAGATCACTGATGAGCTTATTTATATATTCTTGACACTGATCTCAGTCCCCCCCCCCCCTCTTTTCACACAGCTGGAGTAGTTTTTCCAATATACAAGTGGCTTTTTACTCCCCTGTTACTTTTTTCTGCTAACCGCATCCCTCTGTCCCGCTTGCGTGAACCCTTTCTGTGAAATGGGTTCCCTTTGCGCTTTGGGGATATTATATTTTCAGCATCCTCGTGTGTTTTTCGCGAGCCAGTTCCCTTTATCCTTTTCCCAGGAGGCCTTAGGCAAAGCTCTGGTGAACGCCCCTCAGCCTCTCCGGTTCTGCTCTATAAGGACAACCTTCCTGCAACAGGGGCCTGTCGTCCCCCAGCTTTCTTTTGCGTCCCGACCTATAGAGCTGGTTTTTGATAACGTCAAAGACGTAGTTTGATTTTAGTCTTTTCGACGACGTTTTTTGTTTGACCCTTTTTAGCTCCCCGCGTCCCCCGTGATATTGAGGCGTGATCCTCCGTTATCCGCTTTACCATTTTTTGTATTTTTTCGCGCTTTAGTCAACATTTCCTCCGTATTGGCGGAAGGCTCATTCTGGATTTTTTTTTTGGTTCCCTTTTGGGATTTCCGGTGCCCTGCTCCCTTTTGAGTCCCTGATATAAGCACACGTTGGCTTTTTGTTTCGTACGGACGACGGATCTCTCAGGATTGGGTTCGATTTCTGGATCCCCCGAAGCCCGTTGGATAGAGGTTTCTTGTTTTTTTAGCTGAGAGGTATGGCTGTGTACCTTTCTCCCCATCCTCCCTTTTGTGAGCGGCTTGGAGGAAGACCACCCAGTGGATTGCTTACCTAGTAAGGGCGGGGGGGGCTTTTTTTTCACCTCACTCTTCCGGGTACCTTTCTTAAACACTGTTACTTTGTCATGGTACCCGATCTCAACGCAAGATTGACCAGTGTGGTCGTCCGATCTCCCCCATATATCCCCTTTAGCTGTTTTTTACCCCAAATGTTAAGTTTGTCTTTTACCCTAAGGTGGCGATGGATGTCCTGTATGGCATGGGTATACCCCCCTCTGCCATGCTCTTGTTTCCCCGTCGCGGCGGCAGGGTTTATGTTTCCGCGTTAAATCCTTCAGGCCCCACAACACTAGCCTCGTCCGTTTAGGTGTCTGGAGCCTCTCTTTGGTGGGTTTTCCCTCCCCCCCCTTCTTTTCACCGTGACGTGAAGTCAATTTGGTCTTTTCTCATATCCCCCCTATGTTGCTCATCCCCCCCCCCTTATTTGCTGGATTCGAAGAGTGCCCGGGGCCCCCCTTGGTATTTCCCCCCTCGCTGCGCTACTTCCCAGCCTCCGGAAACCGCGATGGGAAAATGAGTCCCCCGCTCTTTTGTTGAAGGCTTCTTTCTGATGTCCTTCTGCATTACGGTTTGAATCTTGCGTGTTTTTCACATTCACCGTCGCTTTCTTCCACTGTTCACCTCCCACCCCTTCACGCCTTCCCGAAGTCCTCTTTAGATTGAAGAGTCATTGGCCCTTACCCTACTTTTGAGCGGCTTCATGCTCCCCCCTCTATGCTTCCCTCTTCACCAGCCCGAGAAGACCATGAACCCTTGAAACCATCCACCTCCCCAAACAGCGACCAGGACCTTCACCTGAAGTCACAACCGTCGTGTCCAACTCCCCAGTGTAAGCCAGTCCACACTAACCAGCCCCCACGGAATCCCGGTAACGCCCTGCCCTCTGTAGCAGTTCCTTCGGTTTTTCCCCAGCCCCCATTTCCCGGCAGAGGTGATTCACAAACGAAGTTCGGATTACCTGACCCCTTATCCCAATCGTCTATCTGGACACAGATCACCCCCGACACAAGGACTCCCTTCACCTTCCCCTTTCACATCCCCCACCACAACCGTCGGAAACTACCTTTGAAAAGGAGCCAGTAACCCCATACATATTCCCACAGTGGGGTGTAAGAGTTGTAGGTTTTGTCTGCCTTGCCTTGAGGGTTTATTTTCCTACTTTTGGTTGGTGAAGTTTCTTTGAACTTTCTTTGTTTTTCTGGCTTTTCAGGTGCGGTGCGTTGATGTTGGAGTTTTATCTGGGTTTCCGGATGTGTTTCATCGATGGTGACTGTGAACTCCTCCGTAGTTTTGATGAATTTGATTAATTTCCGGTTGAGTGTTTTGTTACCTTCCTGGCTTCCTCGAAGATGGGGCGTAGTCGTTTTTTAATCGTGAAAGGTGACGTTGTTGTATTTGTGTAATGGTACGGACTGAGGCAATTTGGGTCCTCCCTTTTTCGTTTTTGCTTTGTATTTAAGAACCCTTTTGCAGTGCAGGTGGCTCGAGGTTATCCTTTACTGATAGTATTTCCGGCCTGGTCGTGCCCTTGCTGTCCAGCCTCCCCGTATTCGGTGGGCCGTTAACGATTGGGCCTAATGGTCCGGGTGGCCCCGCCTCTCAGCTTTCTCTGGCCTTTTCAGATTGCGATTTTCCCTTCTACGAGGATTTTGTGGTTTAGTTAATTTTTTCGACTTGCCGCTGTTAGGTGGTCTTCCGACCATTTTTTCCCTATTCCCCCCTTCCCCTCCTTTACACATCCGATGTCAGAAGATTTCCTAAAGACCTTCCCAAGGCGGCTCTTTCCGGATTTCCCTTTATCTTCGAGTAGGTAGAACCCGCTGACCGGGATCTTTTGCATCAATAGATTGCTGTTTTAGCTTGTTTTTCTCGTGCTCCATGATTTCTCTGACCGAATTTGAATCTGAAGCTAGGGACTTTAAAGATGGCCCCGTTACGAAAGTGACTTTACCCCCTGTAAATCATGCTTGTGATACTTTTTTAAGATGCGGTGTGCAGCACGGCTTCCCATAAACCGGAAGTTTTAGCTACATACTAATTTCACTATTACCCCCGGCTGCTGGTTCCCGACTAGCGACCACCTTATTGTATCCCAGATCGCTACCCTGTCGACAATTGAAGTTACAATTCAAGTGTGAATTGTGATCCTTTCCCCCCACCCAAAAGCTGTCATGGAGATAAATCGTACACACGATACATTAGTTTTCCAGGTGAACAGAAAGTCCCTTGAGTTTCTTGAAGGTTTCGTAACTTTACGCCGAGTTTCAATCAACCAAAATTCATAGATTTGAAGCCCGAAAGGGCTGCTTCTTACACTTGCCCCATCTCCTGCGCCCAAACGCGAGTTCCTTCACCGGTGCTCTATTTCTCCCTTTTTCCATATACCCCCTTCGATCCTTCATACGTATTGGGTATATGCGATGACGGCCGCCTTGTTCCGAGTCCCAATTTCTTCCCCCCTCTCTTGCCCTACCTTTAGCTCCCCCCCGCTATGACCAGACACTAATCTCCTTCCCTAAAGAGTTTTGAGTTAATGGATTCTTTGACCCTAGAGAAATCCTCGTTGTTATCCCTCGTTTCCCCTATTAGGGCTTCTGCTCCTCTCAGATCACTCTCCCGCGTCTCAGCCTGGTCACTGAGTTTAGGAAGCTACCTATTTTGAAGTTTCACACAACCCCCCCCCCTCTGCCGCGTCTCAACTCCACCCTGCGGTTTCTCCTGACCCATTGTCAGGCTAGTCTCCCTGCTGAAATCCTGGTACTTTTCGAACCCTCCGTAGCGCTGTTGCACTATGCTCTTCCAACATAGTGGTTTG
>Ga0179591_1377994_pt1 | contig 12283 bp, 17 predicted proteins | sample CZOMad2_1_08_16f_FD_182891 | JGI IMG/M metagenome (GOLD analysis project Ga0179591, IMG submission 182891) | Vadose zone soil fungal communities from Angelo Coast Range Reserve, California, USA - CZOMad2_1_08_16fungal (PacBio error correction) | ecosystem: Environmental > Terrestrial > Soil >... | reverse complement strand
CCTACCAGTTTTCCCCTTCACCCAGGCTGTAGTATTGTAGTAACGTTTCCCCCTTGATCTGGCATCCCCTGGCTCTCCCCAACTTTCCGTCCGTTACTCTTTTTGTGATCTCGATTTTCCTTCTGCTTTCCTTGTCTCTGGTACCCCACTGTTGTTTTCCCCCAAAGTTTCCGAAGTATTGCAAATTTGTGGCGGGTCCCCCTTGTCTTCTAATCATTCCCCTTTTCTTCATTTTGATGGTGTTAACCTGTTTTCTTGGCTGGGCCTGCTCGTGTTTTTTTTTCAACTGGCCCCTTCCTTCGGACTCGTAATGATCCCCCCCTCCTGGAGTGCTGCTTCTGTGCCCTTTTCTTCCTCTTGGAAAACAGCCCCCAGGCACCTGGCCATGTCCTCGTTCACCCGCCCACTAAGTGTATTTTTTTCCAACTCACCTGCCGGCCCCTCGTCTCCTTTTCTGACCCCTGACCCACATTTTTGGCTCTTCACTCTGTTTTCGTCCCCCCCCTGAACCCTTTCTTTCGACCCCTCAGGCCTCCCAAACTCTTCCCTCAGAGTGGCAGTTTTTCGTATTGTTCCCTCCCTTTGTGAATGTGTGAAACCGTTCAATTTGTTTGACCCGGAACGTGCGCGGTCCCCCTACGAATACTTCTGTTTGTGAAAAGAGCCCCTGCTTTTTAGATAGCCCAAGATGGGAGTGAGTTGTTTCAGTTCCCCTCCCTTCGCCAACCGTTCACAGCAAACAACCCAAACCCAACTCCCCCGAACCCCCCCCCCTGTACCCATCCTTGACAGGACGAGCTCCCCAGACTTCTCCCGTGGTGTCCCCAGTCCTTTCATCGATATCAAGGCTTGCACTACGACGACGTTTGCGAACATTTTCTGTTCCCTCCCCCGCCCAAATCGGTTATAACGGACCGAACCGTTCTTGTATTTTTTACCCCTGTGCCCACTCTTTCTCCCCTCCGAGTTTCCCTTAGTTGGTAGACTTCCTTTCCCGATTCGCCCCCGCCCCCCCTCCCCCCGTTTTTGGCTTGGACGAGACAAGTATGAAGGATCTCGTTCTCTCAGAGTTTTTGTTTTTTTTCCTCCAGATCACCCCCACCCCTCTCGCCGAAGGTCCATGGTCGCCTCCAGTTTTATCAAACAGGTTGTTTGTGGTTTCGAAACGCCGGGAATCCCCCCCCCCCCCTCTTTTGCGGGTCGGGTAAAATCACCCATTGGGATTTTAAGATTTCCCTCTGCCCCTTCGGTCAAGCATCTCTGTTTTTGCCTTTTCAGCCAGAAGCCTATCCCCAAAAACCCCACCCCCCCCTTCACCTTCGCCCCCAAGCAAGCCTCCCCGCTCGAGATGGCTCGACATGGACCTCAACCGGCTTTTCCGGTGTCCTCGCATTTGCGGGGCGGGCAAGTGACTTTAATTTACGGAGCGTTAGTACGAAGTCGTTTTTCTCCCCAAACTTCTCGGAGCTGGCCCCCCCGAGGAACTTATCACACTGTCCAAAGCCTAGCCCCCGTCCTCTTTTTCCCTCTGTTTTTTTTGCACGTGTAGTCCGGCCACTTCTTGGCAGCCAGACTTGTCAACCCGGGTTGCCCTTTTAGCATTATGGTTTTTTGATGGTCGAGTGCGCCGCCTGACCCCGGTGGCCCCCGACTCCTTGTCACCGTGAGTCCTCTTTGAAGTTTCCCCTCTTTTCGCTTCCGGAGGACAAGGGAATTTTCCTGTCTGACCCCTCTTTTTTCGTTGCATTCAGGCCGTGCGGCCCCCCCCTTGCCGACTGAGATAGTTGTCTGGTTACCGCCCACACCTCTGTGTTTTTGTTTTGTGACTCCAATTTTTTTCCCTTTCCTTGGGCTTTGAGGCCTCTCCCTTTCCGCAGAGCGAGGTATGTAGTTGATCGGGTGTCACGACGACCCCCGCCCACCAAGGATAAGTACCTCAGTTCCGACGACCTTTTTTCCCCCCCCCCCCCTGGTCCTTTGACGACACATAGCCTTTTTACGTAATCTCCATAGTCCCCCCTGCCCCCTGTTGTTGCGCGCCGTCTCCGCCGGACCACTTGTCACACATTGCATCTGATTTTTCCCCCCCTCCCTAGATCTCCTCAGGCGCACTTGAAAGAGCACGAAGTTTTATTAGGGTCGCTACCGTCTTCGACCCCCAGCTCGGGTTATGTGTGGCCGTGCTTCCCCTGGCGCTTCCTTTTTCTCCCCCCCCCCCTTTGTTTTACTTTCGATTCATATCTCTTCTTCTAATCAGTGGTTTTGTTTTTTTTTTCGATCTTTCCCCCCTGTCACCGCGTGCGCCCATTTTGGCTTTTTTGCCAGCGCTTTGTGCCGGACCAAACTCTGCCGCTTTTTGGTATCCATATCTTTTTTTTTCTCGGTTTTTTTTACGTGGCAACAAGGCGCGTTCCCCTCCAGTTTGCTCTTTGATCCCCCCGGCTGCTTTCACGCGGCCCGTTCTCTCGTCTGAGTTTAAGCCAACCGAGTTTTGTTTTTTCGTCTTTTTTTTTTTTTCCCCACTTCCCTGTTTCAATGTGGGCGATTTGTCCTTAAGAGTCGCTGCATTCGGAACGTTCCGTACGGATTAATGTGACGGTCTTGTGTTCTTCGTAAGTTCCCCCTCTAACTAGGATCTGCCACGTCCTCCGATTGTCGGAAGGGATGAGGCCGACACACCCCCCCGGTGTTGCATTGTTGACAGTTGTTTTTTTTTCTTGTTACCCAGGACGTTTCTTTTTTCGTAACCTCAAGATTTCCATTTCGCGCGGATACGATGTCTGCTTGAAAAAACTCTTTTGTCTTTCTCAATGAAACGCAGGAATAAGTGATCGCTCTCAGAAGGAGTTCCCCCACTTCTCAGGAGTAATCGTCGGAGAACAGATTTTTTTTTACTGTTTTTTCTATTGCGGTCCGCTATTCCCACAGCCCTTTGTCCTGCCTCCGCAAAACAGCGTGTCGTTTTAGGGGTTTTCCGCGTAGTTCCGCTGCCTCCAACCACGATGTGTAAGCGGCCGCCGCATTTCCTTGGTCCTTTTTTCACCGTCCCATTCATTTAACTTCACCTCTGACTTGCTCCCCGCGCATTCTCCCTTCGCACTCAAACGATACGGACAACAAGTTTCCCCGCCCTCACCAGCTCTGGCAGGACTTGACACCCGCGGAGCTTTCTTTAGCCCTGTTTTTTTTCATCCCCCCCAAGGGCTCCCCCTCCCGGAGGCTGCTACTTATTTAGGTTTGTGTTTTTGCTTCGTCGTTTTTCGCAGGAGATTGCCTTTCCTGTTTTTTTTTTTTTCCCGTTTTTACTCGTTTAGTCCACCCCAGGTCTGATATTTTCTCACCCCCACCCCCCCTTCCTTAGAGTTTTTTTTACCTATTCCTTTTTTTTTGCGTGATAGTACCCCCCTAAGAACCCATTGTTTAAGTTTTTTTTGCCCCGCTTTGTGAGCTGGGATCCCCCTGTCCCCACCTTCGGTCTTTATTTGTTTTTTCTTGGCTGCGCTGCTTTCTTTTGTGATAATTTTCCATTTTTGTTTCTTGGGTCTCGGGGGCCGGTTTCTGTTTTCTTTTGCCTGCTTTTCAGTTTTGCATGGGTGAAGTACCAAGCGACTTAGGCCCCCACTCTTTTTTTTTTTGTGGTAGGCCTCTGACAGTGGGTGGTGGTTTTTTACCCAATCTTTCCTTTTTTCTTTGCTTTTGCCCCCCTTGCATCCCGCTTTTTTTTAGGACAACCGGCAGTCCCTGTTCTTCTTTTCTTGCCTTTGGGCTGCGCTGACAGGCTGGGCATTGGTTTGATGCGCGTGGGTACTTGTTGCATGGTTGCGCCATGGTGGGCTGTTTTCTTTTTCCCGTTTTTGTGAGGACTTTTTTTTTGTTTTGTGGCTGGTCTTCTTTTTTGCTTTGCCTTTTAATCCTCCTTTTTATGTCTTCTGTAAAAAAAACTTCCCTGTCTTACCACCGGTCTCCTCTATATTGGTCAAATGTCAGCTCCCCAATTCATCCTAAATTATTCCGTTCACTTTGTCCTACTGCCAGGCACGGGGCCCTTTTTTAAAAGTTTTTTAGTACTGACTTCTGAACCTTGGAATTTACTCATTTTTTCCATGGTGGACCTGACAGAGGTGTGGGGCTGCTGACTTTCGGTGTTTTTCCAGTTGGGTTTTTTCCCCCGTGCCGAAACTCTTGTCCGTTTTGGGGAACATTTCTTTGACTACCAAACAAACCTTCACTCACTGTTTTTAAGTTGGCCTTTGAAAGTGTCCAGCCCCCTTGGCGGAATTTTCCTGAGGGAGTTTGGCCAAAAAGGTCCCGTAAGTTTCAGTTACCAGTCTTTTCGGACCCCCCTTGCTTTATCGTACCTCCCCTTGCCTAATCAGTCTTTCCCCCTTTTCAACTAGGCCTTAAAAGTCCATCCGGTACCACCATCAGATTCCCCCTTCTTTTTTTTCTAGCCCGTCCCCGTCCCCCCCCCAAACGTGCCCCACGGATTTTTTTTTTGAATTTTTCCCTCCTTCCCCCCTTTCCCCCTTTGACACATTGCTCTCTCACCCCACTTTTCAACCCTTCTGGGACACCCCTGAGTCCATTCGCCAGGCAATGTACCTTGAGGTCACCGTTTCTTACCCCCGTGTCTCCCACAATTGCTACCTCGCTCTACCGCCGCGGAGTTTCCCCCCTGTTTTCAGCCTTCTTTTCTTTTTCCCTCCTCCTCCTTTTTTTTTTTTCTTTGTTGGGATTTATAAGATCCCCTGTGGGCCAGGGATCTTCCCAAACCCGCGTTTGGAAGTTTTGCCCCTTGTGTGATTGGTCCGAACCTGTTTGTTTTCCCCCCTCGAAACAACATTGCCGCGTAAGATTGTTTAATTTTTCAGTTGGACTTCCTCCTTGGTTGTCTAGTGTTAAACTGTTCCCACAACTGCCTCCCGTCTTGCCTTTTTTTGTGGTTTGACCTTCTTTTTTGTTTAGCTGAAGAACCTCGGATCCCCCTATGGTTTGCCACCGTCTGTCTGTCCATGTGACTGTGACTTTGCCCCTTATGTGCCGCGTACCTCCCCTTTCTTTTGAGAGTTTACGTAGGAGGGAAACGGTCTTATTTTTGCAAACCCGCCCCCCCAGGAAATGTGACCTTGCCTCTCGGTCTCGTTCCCGTTTTTTTTTTTTCCCCCTTTACCCAGTCGTCCTTTTGGCAGGAATGCTTTTTTTTTTTTTTTTTCCAAGAGTTACGCGTTCTCCAATGTTTTAACCCACCAGGATTTTTTCCCCCAACCTTCCTTTTTTTCCAACCCGACCCCCCTTTCGTTCTCTCCCCCCTCCCTCACCCCCTCCCTCTTTCCCTACACTCTTGCCCTGGCTTTTTCCTTTGGGAGCTCATTTTGTTTTAATGTTTTATCCCTGATGTCTGACCGAAACCTTTCTGCCTTGGGTCGGCGTTGCCCTACTGTCTCGGTGTCCATACGTTCCATTTTTTTTCTCTCTACCCCCCAGGGGGTTGGCGTCCTTTCATCAAAGTTGCAACCCACAGCCCCCCTCCCCAGTACCAAAAACAAAAAGACCCTTTCCCCCACACCAAATTTACAGTACCCTGGACCAGATTACGTGGCATTCCCGCCGTACCCTTTAACCTGAGGCTGCCGCAGATCACGTGTCGCCTATCCCAGCAGAAGATTTATGTGGCGCCCCGCCCCAACCGGTTGATTTGCACCTGGGCAAGCCCGGGTGGGACCGCTTGGTACCCCTCACACAACTCTTTAAGGTTCTTTTCCCTCCTTCCTGCTTCTTCGTTTTTCCCCCTCGCCTGGGCGCCCCCTGAGCCTTTTTCCCCGATGTTTGGGAGTAGTCCCCCACGTCTTCCCCGGAAGGGCGGTTTTTGCTCACCCTAACCCCGAGTTTTTTTGGACCCTTTTTCACGATTAACCCCCCCCCACCAAAGCGCCCTGATTCCCCTTCCTCTGCTCCTGCGCGTTCGTACATGTGGCTGGGTTCGTTTTTCTTTCATTGCCCGTCGTCACACATGCTTTGTGGCGTTTTAACCCCTTTTTGCTGATGGGCAGTCTAGTTGCCCCTCTCCCCTTTAGTTTTTAAGCGCCTATCTTTTCCCCGACACGATGTTTTTCTTGACAAGACGTGAACACAACACCCCCCCCACTCCTTTCTGGTCCCAAGGCAGATGAGGCGATTTTTGTTTCACCAGTTTGCTAAGCCTGCCCGGCTTTTTTACCCCTGCCATTATTGTTGCGGGGGGGTCCTTTTTTACTTTTGCTTGTCCTGAATCTTTCTGTCGAATGGAGCTTGGTAGGAAAATCTGTTGCCGCGCGCGGATCTACTCTGTGAATCCACTTCCAGCCTGCGCAAGTTTGTCTTTTTTTTGTGGCCTTAGAGCACGCAGATCTTTCAAGACATAATTTTTTCGTATTTCTTTTCCAATCTTTTCGTTCTGCCTACAGGTGGTAACGTCTCTTTGCCACATTAGTAACCACATTTGGCCTTAGCTTGATCCATGTTTTTCCTCAATGTTTACTCGGACGTGGTAATCTAGTGTCGCTTTTTTTGGTCAAGTCCTTTCATGTCACTCTCCCGTGTTAGTAGGGCCGAGTTCTAGGGTCGGGCACGTCTCCCGACTTTTTTTTGATTTTTTTTTTTGGTTAAAGTTCCCCAAAACTTTTTACCCCACCCTTTCACTGGTCGTTGGTGCCGGAGAGTTTAGTCCTTCGCCTTCCAAACCCCAGCCGTTCTGGGTTTTTCGGGCTCCCGTGAAACTAAGCCTGCCCCCAACCCGTTCTCCGTACATCCGAATTTAGTGTTTTTAAACCAAATTCCTTTCCGACGCTTTTACTTTTTTTTTACAGACCCCTTAGAATGTCGAGAATTCGAACCCCTCTGGCCCCCCCCCCCCCCCCCCCCACTCGTTCTCGTGCGCGCCCTGAGGATTACGCTTTCCCCCCCCAAGTTACCCCTCATTGTTTTTTATCACGAGCGAAGATTGGTGGGGTTTTCTGCCCCCCCCGATGCTTTCGATTTGGTTAGCCACCCCCCGCGTCGAAGCCCTCGTGAGCTTTAAGCTAGTGAGCCCGTAACTGGTTTTCACTAGGATTTTTTTTTTGATTTCCTTTTTCTATCTCTTTTCATCCTCCTAATGTTTTTGTGTCTAGTTTCCTATGGCCATCGCCACCACCGGAGTCCCCCATCTTCACGCCCCCTGTGTTAGCGCTGCGGGTGGGAAGGATCCACTCCGTTCCTCCCGTCGGTCGGTTGTTAGTGGTGCGTGGTTTTTGGTTGTTAATCGACCTCTCCTCTTCGCGGCTCGCAAAATGCCTTGATGCTCTCTCGGGCGTTTTCTTTGATTCCACTGCTGTGGAAAATTTGTCTTTGCACCCTCCCGCCCGTAGGGTGCGGCCCCACGCCTCCCCATCTTTTTTTGGTTACGGAATTCGTTGATTCGAATGGGCTTTTAATGGAAGTTCCAATCCGTAGATGATGCGTCCACGCGATTTCGTCTTACTTGGGGGGTCAAACGTTTTTAGTGGTTTCTGGACCTTCACCACCCCGTTTGAGAACGATTCCTGCGAGCCCCCCGCGGCGGTCTGCTGGGACGTTCGCAGGGGTCCTTCCCCACCCCGTCTCCCCCAGTGTGCCTTTGAGTAGTGTACACACGAGTTTTTTTGTAGGCACCCGCCCGATCTCATTTAGAAGGAGCCTCCCTGTGTGGATCCCCCTTTGACAGACCTAACCGTTGGGATACCGACCCTCTGTCTTCCTCAAGACCGTGGATAAGATTCAATTGTTGAATATGACCCAACCTCTTTTGGGCCCCCTTTTCATAGTCGGGGCAACCATTTTCTATTTGGCGGCAGTTCTGCTACGTGGCGCGCGCGGCCGGGGGGGTCTCTCGCAACCTCGCCCCACCTTGACCGACTCCTCGGGAACCCAATGGTTTCCTCCCCTCCTCCCTGCAAGCTTACCCCCCCCACTACCTCCATCCTCCCCCCATCCCCCACTCTCACTCACCAGCCCTACTTCTCTGTTTCACGACCCATCCCCGCCGGAAACCTCTTTTGATCAATGGGCAAACTCTTATACCCCTGTTTTGCATTTAGGGGGATTCTTTTCCTACCTTGTCAGGTGATACGGTCCCAACCCAGAGTTCCACGAGACCCCCATCAACACTCCGTTCTTTTTTGGGGGGAAAGCTAACCCGTCCTCCGCCCCCCCCCAAGTGTCCCTTGAGATTTCCGCGAGTTAGCCATAACATTCAGGTACACTCCCCTTCACCCCTTAAACTCAAGCACGTTTTCCTTGCACGGGTCACCCGCTTTTTTGAAGCGCTGCAGCGGTTACGTCACTTCCCCCCCCCACAGCTCGAACGTCTGAGCTTGTTGACACTCCCGGTGTGTTTCTTTTTTCTCTTCTTGGAGTAGTCAGGTTCTCCTCTGTTCCCTCTTTTTTTCCCTGTAGCCCAGGGGTTTCTTTTTTCTATTTTCCTTCCCCCATTAGGAGTGGTGGACTATTCCTGTTTTTCTTTGATTGTCCCTGACCAACCCGCAATTGGTTTACTCCACACCCAACCCAGATCCCCCCGCATTCAAGAGGACCCAGAAGAATTGACTTGGTGTTGGTTTTCAAGTTGGTCTTGAAACCTATGTTTAATGCTATGTATCATAATCGATCTTCCACTCGTTTCTCCCGAACCGTTTTGGCCTTCTTTTAAAAGTTTTTAGGTGCACGGGTTTTTGTCCTCGTTGCAGGGGGGCCGGTTACGAACTGGTCAACCAAGAGCTGGGCCCCGGGGAATAGGCTTGATGTGGAGATTATATTCTTTTGGAGTTGGGGGTCAAGCAAGCCCCGGCCCCCCCCCCTGGTAGGGCCTTTATGACATGGTGGACTACTGCAGGGCGCACCCATTTGTGATCTGGCGCTTTTGGACCCGGTCCGAGGGGGGAGACCCCTTTTCCTCTGGCCCTTTGCTCGTTGAAGGGGTACGGTGTTGTGTGACTGTCATTTAACTTCCCCCCCTTCAGGACAGGGGGCTTTTTTCCGGTGGGTTGCTGGATGTTTTTTTTTCTGGTTGGGAGCCGGCCATCAGTTTTTTCTCACCCGGACAGGAGGTTGATCTTCGGAAACACCCACCCCCCTCCGCCTTCACCTCTGACCCTTTCTTTTTGAGGGACCCCACCTACTGCCCTTTCGTAGCATTGCACGTTCACCATTAACTGCGTGGTCCATTTTTTCCTGGTCATTTTGCCAAGGGCCTTTCTGTTTTTTTCCTGACCTCCGTTTTTGTTCTCCCCTGGGACCCCGTAGTTAGACAGACCTGGTTTGGTGGTACGCCAGTCCCTTTTTCGGGACTGAAGATAGGTGTTGTGTCCTTTTTTGTTTTTACTCACTCTTTGTGGTATGGTCGTTGAACCATTGACCAACAAAAACTACCTGTTTTTCCCTTTCCTGTGTCCAAACGATTCCGGTTGCAGCCGTGGCCCTTTTGCCACTTTTTTGGTTCCCGTGTTTCGTTCCCAACGGACCAGGGTGTCCCACCCCCCAGGTTAACCACGTCGTGTCAAATCAATTAGGCGATGTTGTATTTGGTTTTTTTTTACGCTGCCCGGAGGCCCCCTCTTAACCTTCCCCTCAGGCCAATTCCAGACCCGGTCCCCAATCTTTTCCGCGTTCTTCCCAGTTCCGACGACCGGTCAGTCCCCCCCCCCCCCGTGGCAACTGGCGATTGGTTCCCCGCCAATTTACCCCCTGCCCCCTCCCTGATCTCGATCCACCCTTTCCCAACCTAGAACCTCAGTATGTGTGAAAGTGATGACCTTACGCTCACTGTTTTGTTGTTTTTCCTGGTTGTGTACCCCCCACCACAGGTGTTATCACCCGACAACTGCCAGCACACTGGCCCGCTCCCCGACGAGGACGCGCCCTTTAGTTTTACTATTTTTTCCCTTGATCGCCTCTGACTTAGGGACACCCCAAGAATGTAGATGGTCTTTGACACGTACCCCCCAGTGTAGGGTCTGTTTAATTGTAAGATTTTTTCAGAAGACACGCCGATGACCATCTTTTCCCTCCCTTGACAGTGTTACACAGACAATGATCTTTCTCCCCCGCACACTTGTAGATTTTAACCCACTAAACGAGAGCAGAACGCATGCTGTGTCCCCCTTCCAACTGAGGTGTGTCTTCCCCCCCCTGAGCCCAGTAAGTCCTTTTTGTCATGTCGGAGTTTTCTCCCATTTCTGCGTTAAGGTTTTTGTCTGCTGGACCTTCTCCCCGTTTTTTATGGGGGCCTGACTTGTTCCCCGGTCCTACCCGTTATCGATTTTCCCCTCTGATTTCCTGTCTGAGTGACCACCCCCCAAATTTGCCAATCTCGATGCGCCTATATCAGCCTCCCGTGGCCGTTTATGCCGCGTTCTTTTGTGAACGGACCTCGGCTGTTTTTGTCCCCCCCCTGAAGGGTCCCTGAGCTGTTTCTATTCACTTCCCAGTACCCCCCCCCCAGTATTTTTATGGGTTCCTTACGCCTTGGCCGTCGGTTCGCGTTGTCCCGAACCCCCCTAAGATCTTTCACCGTCAACTTCTTTTCCCCCCCCTTACCATGTCTGGTGTCACTTTTCTGGACGCCCCCAATTGTCTCACGAAGTTGTGCTAGTAGTTGGCACCCCCTCACTTGTGCCCTTAAGTAAAATTGTTTCACGGGCGGGTTTTCCTTGTGCGCATTTTAATTCTCGGTTCCAGATTGGATTTTTTTTTCCGTCCGACACCCGCCCCTCGGCTTAGTGATTGCAACCGCAGGGTCCTGCCAATCAAGCACCCCCACCCCACGCGACAAAAACCTTTTTTACCGACCCCTTTTTTTCGCAGACGCCGCCATCGATTTCCCCTCTTCTCAAAGTTGCAGTATCTGCAGAGACGCGGCCCTCCATTGTGTCATTGGGTCCCCAGAATCCATGAGAAATTTGAGTTTTCGCAACTTGATGACATGGTTGCAAGGAATGACCGTTTGTGATTCTTGCTCCCCCCTAAAACCTGTCTCCTCCCCTCCCAGGACCTGCACTAGAGCGTTATTTTCTTGCCCCGGCCTCTGCCCGCTCCCTCCAACTACCCGGAAGCAGCCAAGTCGGTTTTGCAAATATCTATACTTGTCCCCCCTTCTCCCCCTCATCAAGTTTGCGCCCCGATACCCAAACGTTTCCCGAGCATTCTTTCCTTCAGGATGTTTCGTACCTTTTGTTTTGTTTCGTTTTCCTCTTTGTACCCCCCCGCAACAAATAGCCACCAACCCCCTCCGAGGTTCTGTGAAATCTACTACCCTCTTATGCTCCGCCCATCGGAACCCGCTCTTCTGGACCTTCAAGCCGGAGCGCCTCCCACCCCCCCCCCATCTTCACCGCTCCCTTTCCCTCCCGTGCTTGAAGCTGGATATTTTCACCTTCTAGGTCGGGTTCTTTTTCCTTGAACCCGGGCCCCCTTTTCAGTTTTATTGGTTCACTCCCCATTTTGTCTTTTCCTTCTTGTAGAGTCAGCTGGTCCTCCACCACTTCCCGCGATGTCCATAGGTTCATTACTTCCCCCACCCTTCCATGTGGAGTTTAGGCTTTTTTTTTGACGATCTCCTGTGATTTCTTCGCCAGAAGGCGACTCTACCCGAGTTTGAGTTATCCCCCCTTTTCTTGTTCCTGTTCGCGTCCCGCTTAGAACGGTGCCTGCTTCGATTCTTTCCCCTCTTTCCGTGGGAAATGTTCCCCCCTCTCTTTCGACGGGCCGTCGGAACCTTCCAGCCCCCATGCGTCTTTCCCCTCTTTTCTTTGGACTCGATAGAGTCTTTCGCCCGACTGAGTATTTTTTCGGTTTACCGCAAACCATTCTTCTTTCCTCCCAAAATTTTTTCCCGACGTGGGGTAGAGTCTTTCTCTCCCTCTGAACATGCCCAGATGATCTTGTCTCCTTTCTCTGGGGTCAATGACGAAAACCCCGAGTCCACCTCCACCCCGGTCAGTTTCTCCCCTCAAATTAAAACTCATTTCGATCGGCCCGGCATCATACGTTTTTCCCCCTTTCCCTTTCTCGAACCGTCCCCCCGTGAGGATTATGAGTCCCGAGTCCTGCGCGTGGTTTAAGTTGAAATTAAATTTTTTCTCCAACTACGATTTTTTCTTTCGAGATCGTTTCAGGATTCGACCTCTCCCCCCTTATGCTCATCGATTTTCACGATAGAAAGCGGCGTGTGAAGGGGTTGAATCCCCTCGGTCAGATTTTTGCACTAGTACTTGTTTTTTTCCCCCCCCCC
>Ga0179591_1275327_pt1 | contig 12283 bp, 8 predicted proteins | sample CZOMad2_1_08_16f_FD_182891 | JGI IMG/M metagenome (GOLD analysis project Ga0179591, IMG submission 182891) | Vadose zone soil fungal communities from Angelo Coast Range Reserve, California, USA - CZOMad2_1_08_16fungal (PacBio error correction) | ecosystem: Environmental > Terrestrial > Soil >... | reverse complement strand
TCTCCCACAGGTTGTGGTCCATTGGGAACCGGGGCATATACAATCCCACCTAGGAAGAAGGGGAGTCGAGAAGTCTCAGTTTCCCTTAGACTTCCTGTGTCCCTTGCTGAGATGTATATCTTCCCCATTTTATACAACTCTCGTCTCGGTGGGGTTGGCCTTTTCTAGGAAGAGAAACTAGTCTCTCTTGAGGTGATTGCCCGCTATGCATCTGAAGTTGGCCTTAAAAGATCCTTTTTAATATTCATGTATCTCTTGTCCCCTTCTGCTGCGCTTAGAAGAGGCTGCTTCGAATCCCTTGCCCCCCCTAAGTTTCTTGCTGTAAGCCTTGGTTTTTCTAGGCCCTAGACTGAGAAAGGGGTCCCCTTTCCTTTCCCTCTCTCATGTTATTCATCCTCGTCTCACTCCCCTTTTGACCCCCCTGTTGACCTTTTTTCAGCCGCGTCTTCAGCGCAGTCTCTCTTTATGGACTCGGAGAGGGCGGCGTCGAGGAGTCTCGAGGACTACGGAACTGAGTAACCTACCCCCTCTCCCCTGAGAAAGCATTCGATTCCCTGACGCAGTGTTAACATTCAGGTGAAGCATCTTCTTAGTTGTGTAGGTAACAAGAGCTGAGAGCTCCGGACCCTGTCTCTTTTTCCTCTTCGATCGACTTTTTCGTCTAATTTCCGTCGTGGAGGGATTCCAGGACCCTTACAAAATCTCGCTTCTCCCTGCCCGTACGGTTTTGAGGGGAGAGAGGGCGACCCAGCCTTTGGTGAGCTTGCCCATGGAGCGAGGACTTTTCGGGGATGATATCCCAGTATAGAGGACTACAAGAAGGTGTTCCGTCCAGATTGCTGGGCCCCGTCTCTACTCTGTCTGCTTCCATGCTTCTGTGCTACGAGCCATTTCTTCCCCCTTACTTGTTTTAATGCGTCGGAGTCTTATAGAGAAAGTGATGGACGACCCCAGGTCTTCTTTTTCCTCTCAGAAAAACACTCCCGGGCGCTGATTTTTATAGGGTAGCCACCATAGGTATAATCTGCTCGAGTTTCTAAGACTCCTTTCGCTCAAGAGTGCCCTGCCCTTAGATAAGAAGGGAAGACCCCCCCGTCCCTTGATACCATTTTGGTTCCTAGAGCGGGTTGTTGGTTTGGAGGGCAGGGGAGTACTTTTTCCTGCCCTGACAGCGGCCAGTTGTACGGCCTGAGAGCCCTTTTAGATCTGTGCTATGTACTTTCCCAGAAGACCCTGCAGTTGCCTTAGGTTGTTATGTTTTATAACAGTCTCGATCCGTTCAATTTGATCCCTTACCCCCCTCGCCGCGACCAAGGTCCTTTCTTGAGGTTGACGGCGAGACCCTGTTCATCATTCAGTATAGTTTCCCGCGCCCCAGATATTGCTTTTTCTTGTTGGAGTCCTCCTCCCCCGGTTTCTTCTCTCAAGTCTCCACCCGCAGTAGAAGATATGACCACTCTCCCCGCTTCGGGGGTTCCCGTGTTGGATGCTTCGAGAGACGCAAAAAAGGAGTCTAATCGCAATTGCCAGAATGAGAGTCGCTTCTCTAGTCCTAGGATCCCTTTTTTTTCTTCTTATGAAGAGAGGTCCTTTCTGAGTTCTGTCTCCGTCTTTTTCAAAGAACTTGCGCGAGGCGTGCCCTGCAGACTGGACTTTTTTTTCTAGTGGTGAAATCTCTCTTTGCGCTCTTCTAGCTCGCTTCTCCTTGCTCTTTCTCAAGGGTAGGCGAGAGGACCTCCTCCTTTCGCCCCCCTCTCTCGAGCCTGGAAGACGATTCAGTAGTAGGTCTTTTCTCCTTCCAGCAGACGACGGTCGCGTCAAGAACTACTTTCTACCCCAAGATGGATCAAATCAGCCATCATCCAGGTTGTTGGCCAGCTCAAACCGGACGTTACTCCCTACAGCTAGGCCACCCAGTCTTTCATTTTTCGGTAGACGTTCCTCTTCTCTCTGATAATTCCTCCTTCTTTAGCGGTTTCTCCAGCCCGAAGCACAAGACCTCCGAGCCTTCCCGAGACTTTTGAAGCTCTCGACTGTACAGGCTTTGAGACTTAGGTGGTTACGGTTTCTAGTCTTTTAGAGATGTCGAGCCGATCTTGTGAAAACAGCACTCACTTCCGCCTTTTAGTTTCTTGGAAACGCTTTCTATTTCTTCTCCGCGTATGGGTAGGAGGTGAATGATTCTTCTTCGGACTCTTTCTCTTACTTTTCGTGAGAGAGAAGGTCAGAGCCCCCCGTTCAGGTCGAGGTTTTCTCTCCCTTGCTTTTTATTAGAGAGCCCGCCCCTCTCTCGATAGATAATGGCTTCTTCTTCGACATTAGAGGGCAGTTTTCGTTTTGATCAGTCAGTTCTGCTCGTTGCCGTTTCCGAGGATTTTTACTTCTCTCTTTTTTAATAATCCAAGTCTCTTTCTCTTGAGAGTCGACCATATTTCAATGAATGACCCCAGCACCCTAGGAGCAAATTTACACGACCAATTCCCAATGTCCTCCCTCTCCGCGGGGTCCCCTCTTCCTCTAGGACCCTAGGACCCCTAGCTCAAAACCCAATGCAGGAGAACCCCTTCCCAAGTAACGTCCTCCTTCGAGTTCCCCTCCCTTCCTCCCCCGTTAAATTCGCCTGATTAGTCCTCCCCAATATTCAAATTCGCTCCCCCCTCCCCCGAGAGAAGAAAACCCTTTTGACGTCTTCCAAGTGCGCACAAAAGCGGTCCCTTAGGGGATGGTGTTTCTAAGAACCCAACCAAAGAGTCTGACTTTCCCTTGAACTAATCCCACCTCCTCTCCGACGGCTCGGCTTTGCCCAAGAAGAGAGCTTGGGGTCCCCCCTTTCATTCAGTTCTTGCTTAGAGGCAGGAAGACGTTTTTTCTTTGCTGTGTACTCTCAGGAGATTGCCTATCGCCGTTCTAAACAACTCCAGTGGTAAACCCCCCTAATTTGCGCCTCGGCTTTTCCTTCCTGATTGATGAACCCTCCACTTCTCAGTCCCCCCCAGGATGACTCTGATGTCAGGGATCCCAGAACTATCTCGGATCTTTTTAATCGTTTACTTCGGCCGTCACCGACCCCCCAAAGATTTCCTTCGCCGTCATCGCCGTCTCGTGATTTCCTTCCTTTCCCATAAACATAACGATTCCCTGGCGAGGAAGTCCCTCGCGCCACGAGGTTCCAAAAGACCGCAGGCAGTCCTCGTCTCCTCTTTCCGTTCAAGATCATTATGCCATGTTCGGATGAGCTCCACCCCCCCCTCACTTCCGCGTTTCACACGTCGTAACCCACACCCTTCTGGCTAAATTAGCCATACGACTTACTCTGCTCATGCGGAGAAATTTCTGTCTTAGAAGCGCTGGTTATCTCGACTAAGGATCCAAAAACGGCAAAAAACGACGAGTCCCTCATAACCGCCGGGTGCCCCTGCAAGGGCGCCCCCTCCCCCAGCCCCCCCCTCCACCCAGGGCTTCTCACCCTCCGCAACCGTCCCCATGTTTCTTTTTGGCGTTGCCGTTACTTCACCCCTACCCCTCCCGTAAGAAGCCAAAGCTCCCTAACCTGGTAGCGCGGGTACTAAACTGAAAAAGGGATAGCGAGTGATCAGTTACCTAACTTCAGGTCCCCAAAAATGAAGAGATTTCCCGTCTTTAGGAGCCTCGGCTAAACTCTTATTATTTCCCCTCCCCTTGGCCGCCCTTCGTCTGGAATGACGAGAGTCGAAAAAGGGAAGCTTCCGTGCCCCCTTCAAGGTCTCCAAGAGTCTAGTAAGGCGAATCCCTTCATCGGCCCTGAAGAGCTTGTCGCCGTCTGTTTTTCCTCTGTAAGATTTCTCCCTTCTTCACTAAGAGATTGGTGCTAACCTCTTCAACTCCGAGGCTGTTTTTTCGTCTTCCAAACTCGGTCGCCTGACTTGGTCCCCATCAAACTTAGAAGGTTCCCCGATGGCCCATAAAACTTGGTACCATTTCCCTCAAAAACTATGGACGCCTGGAGCGAGTTCTATAAGCGTGCACTGCTTTTCTTCCCCTTTTTTCTCTCCGCAAGTTCTAATAAAGGATTAATTCCTTAGCTTTCCCCCGCCCAAGCGAGCTCATACTTCCTAATGGGAAACCTAGGATAAACCTACCCCTGGAAATCTTGCGAAACGCCGTTCCTATGTTCGTTCTTCTCTTTATACAAAGCCCTCATTAGACGTAAACCGGAGTAACGTCACGCGGAAGAGGAGGAGCCTCTAGCTCTTGCTTCCTTGCCACTACTAAAAAGTCCCGAAGATACTCCGCGCGTTCTCTGGTCCCTTATACGAAGCACTTTTCGAACCTGCGTGTACTGAGACTTGAAGTTAAGAGATCTGTAGCCAAGATGACCATCAATACGCCTCCGAGCTAGCCCATCTTCTCAAGCGATCTCCGTTAAAGTGAACTGAACCCTCTTCCTTATATACATCTTTCGTTCTGGGATTTTTTTCGTTCCTTCCTGGGTTGATCAGTAGCTCTAGAGAGAAAGTGCTGCTCCCCTTCTTAATGGACCTAGTACCCCTTATTTTAATCGGCATCTCAGACCACTTTCCGATCCAGTCACCTCTCTCTTCAGGATACATACGACTTCCCAATCGAAGAGAGACCCCCGATCCTCTCTCGAACCGATAAAAGCAAGTTGCGAGTTGGGATTTTTTAGTCTCGGTTCCGCAGCATGCAACCCCCGTCAACTCCGTTGATGGAGGAACTTTTTTCTACCTACCCCTTCCCTTACCCCCCGACCCTTTTTAGATGAGGGCTTTCTCCTCTCACCTTATTAATATGAGATTGGTAGAGCTTTTGACCCGTCAAATGGTAAAGACCAAACAATGTTCAGATCCGCTGCCTCTAAACGGATCTGGACTATCGAGAGACCCTCCTTCCCCCAAAGGAGGGCTTCTCAACTGATCTCCCATCTCTTCTTTCTCAAGTTTTTTGTTTTCCCTCTGCTGGTGGGTTTTCATCAGCCGCATTCTGCGGCTAAGTGATTCGTCCAGGCTTTTTTTGTTTTCTGTTGTTGTGGGCGTTGCTCATTCTTCTCAAACCATTCTTTGTCCGAGAAAAGGTTTCTCTATTCCCCCCCAATCACTATGGCAGGCCCGCAGCCGAGAAGAGAGGTCGAACGGGTCCATTGGTCGGTCCTTCTTGTCGTAACGCACCAGTTCTTCAATCCCCTCCGTCTTTTGTGTGTGCTAATTTTTGCTTTTTTTTTAGGCTCTGGCCCATCTTCTTTTATTTTCTTAGGAAAGCTTTAATCCAAGTTGTAGATCCCCTCCCGATTGCTTCTTTCTGTATCTGGTACGTCTTCTTTTCAGTGAGAGGAAGTGGTTCTACTCCGCGCAGGATCCCTGATAGGCGGTTAAGTCGCATCCTCCTTTCCAGGAGGAGCGGGGCCTTTTAGATTCATCCAGTCCCCCTATTGAGACCCTGATAACTTTTCCTCCGAAGTATCAGTGATAGTCTTTCTGAAGCTGTGCAAACCTTTAGGATAGAGTGGAGAAGTGCTGCCCACCGATCTCTTCTCTGGACATCTAATCTGCACCCCGCCCATGATATGCTAATATTGCTCCTGAACTAGAACCTTACTCCCTTTATAACACCTGCAAGTACGCATTGCCCGAGAACGCCTAGGAAGTAAGCGGCCTTTCCTTTGAGGGTGCTACCAAGCTATCTCCCCCCTTTAAGTGATCTTTCCCCTCGAGCAGCCTCCCTCAGTCGGGATTTTCTGGGGATCCTGACCAGAAACGCCCTGAGTTCTCCAGAATATGTACGGTTGGATTGCCTTTCTGTTGGCGAGGAGATGTGGCCTGAGGATAGCGTGTGTCTGAGACGACAGAGGTCTACGTTTTGCTTTTTGTGACTTAGATAAACAAGCTGCCCCCGCTGCCCAAATTCTTGTCCGAGGACCCCCCCCGCCGCCTAAGAGGCCATAGTTCCTTTTTCTTGATCCAGAGAATTTAGTCTTGGTTTTGCTGTACTTTTCTTACAGCGCAGTCGGATAAGCCTCCACAGTGATGGCCAACTTCGCCTCAGCTCAGGTGTACCCCCCAGTCCGAGTTTGACAAGATGAGCAATTCTTGTTCCCAGGAGTAAGCCCTTCCTGATTCTCCCAGAAAGGGGCCCTCCTCGTCGAGGGTATAAGGAATTCGCCTTAAATCCCCCTTTCAGTTTTTCTGCGATTTCGTCTTCGAGCTCTCCGGTTTCGACGTCATGCCCTTCAGAGAGGAAGTGGATCAAGAGCGTTTTTTAGAGCGTTTTGCTCAAATGAACGCCGTATCGAATCTACCCAGGTTGCCGTTTGTCGTCTGGACCACCTATCAGGTACGGCTCGTCTCTCGTCCCCCATCGAAGCGACCCATTTATTCTTTTTTTCCTGCTTAGAACTAGATGTCGGGTTCAGACGAGTACTTTTAAGAGCCCTCTCCCCATACGTTTTTGTATTTGCGGCGACCAGCCCAATGTTTTGCACACGAACCGTTAAGCCCTTTTTCTCTTCTCTTCTTGGTGAGTCTTTGCTCTGGTCTTCGCCAGACACTCAGGCGTCGACCCCCCGATCCTGATCGGAGTGCATGAGAATTTCTTGCTTTCCCCCCGTGGGTGTGACGTACTTATGTCCTCCTAGTTTAGAGCCAGCCGCCCGAGCATCTGGCCGGCGTCTTCTTCAAGACAGACAGCCGGAATGCTGCCTCGTGGTTCTTTCCAATCAACCTCGATCGCCTAGTTCCCCTCCCCCGGATAGAGTGTATTCGAGGGGCTCCCACCTCAACCCTAGGACGCAGATGCGAGTCCCCCGTGTTTGTAGGTGCAGGAAGAATTCTCCTGTCTCGAAGTAGCTACAGAAGGATTTAATCAAATTGCTCCACTTTTCCCGGATCTTAGTTCCTATTCCTCCGGTCTTAAGTAGGTGCCCCCTGCCTGTGGGGGTAGACTTTAGCGTCCCCCGACTGATGGGTAACCTCCCCCAGCAGATTCTGGACTACGAAAAGCGAAGCGGTTAATCTCTCTCGGCGTTATGACGCCGAGCTTTCCGTTTTCCCCTCGGTGGCCGTCCGGTCTAGAGTGTACTTCGAAGGAGATTTTTTTTTATAAAAAAATTCGAACCCAACCCTTATTGCTGCTCCTTTTCTTGAAGCTTTTCGATTTTCTTAGTATCAATAGGGTTGAGGGCCTACTTTAGAGGTACAGAATTCTTAACTCGATGGAGGTTTTTTACTATTATAGGGCTTTTTCCTCTTTCCCTCTGTTTTTTTGTTGGATATAATTGGTTTGGGCCGAGCGCCGCTAAGAGAGCCCTTCGTGGAAGGAAGGATTTTTCCTTTTCTTATAAGGGACTGCGACTGCTCTCCTGTTCCTTATCTATATCTCTCTCCCCTACCCCCCCTTTGTTTCTGTTGTTCCTCTTGATAATACCCCTGTGGATGAACCAGGCACCGACTGTCATATCTTATAGACCACTGCCTCCTGGTATCTTCAGCCGTCCTTCTCTAGGAGCCGGAGGTATCTCTCCCCAACTCCCCCAGGGACCCCCATTACCTGAGTCAACGCGCACGCCGTCTTTGCCACCAAGTAGCTCTTCGTTTTTCCGCCTAAACCCTGCACTCGACCACGACGAGGCGGAGTGACTTCCCAAACACCCCCAAACCCCAAAAGCCTCCCTCCCCCCTGCGCAAGCAAGTCCCCGTCTCCAGGGGAGGTTGTGGCTGTCCAAATGCTTCCGGCTCGTTACATTCAAGAATAAACTTCAGATTCCCACTTTTCCTTCCTTGATCCGATGTCCCTACTCTATTTCACGAAGGGATCGGTTTAGCCCCATTTTGGGTCTGGCTTTCCGAGGAGAGCTTTCTACGATTCGTCCTCCCCGTATAACATAAAAAAGGAAAGCTTGTCCCTCCCTGAATTCGCCTCTTCTCAGTCCCCTTTAATTCCTTCGGAAAAAGAACCTGGTTTATTCTTTCTGACTCCCCCAACCCGCAGACTTTTAGCCCTATATCTTCTCGGCACCTCCCCTCCCTCGAAAACGAGGGAATTGCCCTAAAGAGATCCAGTTCCACGGCCGGGAGGATGGCCAAATACAAAACTAAATGAATCTCAGCTTCCCGACGTCTATTCTCTCTCCAGAAATCGAGCCCAAGATAATTGAGCCGATAAGACAGTAAGGAGTAGCGCAGGAAAGATGCTATTTCTGCCTTTTAGAACAACCCCCCCGAAATAATATGTCATCGTCGTCCCCCCCCACAATTTGAGCAGAAAGCGCTCGAGCCCCCCCTGCTGCCTCGGATCCCGGATGATTTGATCGAAGGCCGTCTTGGTAGTACGTTCAGACACACGACGGCCCCAAAGACGCTATCCTCTCCTCTCCCCAGAAGGTTTGTGTTCACGGTCAAACCGGGGCTTCCGCCGCCGCCAAAAGTTCGAACTGGAGATGGAGAGGGGAACCCTTCTCCCCGTATTGTGTTGAAAAAAAAAAAACCCCCCCCCCCCAAATATTTCTCCGAAGTAAACCTATCCCTCACTTGTCGCCCGGTCTCCCGACCAGAAAACCTGAAGCTTGCGCCCCGTTACTACCACTCCGGCCACGAGATTCTACTCCGGAGGTTCAATTTTTGTGTAGATCAGAGAACGCTCTTTCTCTAGGGCCGCTCTTCCTGGTCTCTGAAGGAGCTGTCTTCCCCTAGTTTCTCTAACCCCCCCTTGCCGATATGGATGAAGGTGTCTCTCCGGTCTGAAATTTCGTCCTTACTCCCCCCTTATTCTTAATATACCTAGGATACGAATGTTCCACCATTAAAGAGTCAGGTTTTGGGAACACCCTGAAGGTTAGCCTCCCAATTAGACTCACTGTCGGCTTCTCCGAGGTCCTCTGCCAATGAGAGAAGCTGACCCTAGAAAATGTTTCTTCCAAGAACTATGTCGCTGGCGGAGGCCCTATCGCAATTCTGTTATAGCCACCCACCTTTCTCTAACTCCCGTCCTCGGTACTATCGGCCTTCTCCCCTCCCAGAGATCCTTTCGACAAGACATTAGACGAAGCACTCTGCGGATCGGAGACCCGCCCCATTTAAAGGGCATATGAGAGAAAGATTCACTATTGTTCGGTCTGAACTCCCCCCCCTCCCCTTCCATTTAAGAGAGATCCTTATTTCAAGGAACTAGAAAGGTCCGAGGTAGATATCTTTTATCCCCTACAATCAATCCTTCTCTGCCTCTCGTTGAATCTTCCCCTGTTGATAGAAGATCAAGAGTTACCCGTCCTAGTTAAAACAGACTTCTCCTAGAACTACCTGGTTTTCTCACTGGATCTCTTTAAGAGAAGCGCTCCCGGAACGCGATGATCCCAGTGGAACCCTCGAGTTGTCCACCTCTTCCCGACGCTTCCCCCCCCCCGGTCGCGTCTAGGCCCCTGAGGGTGTCTACATGTTGGCAATGCTCTTCTCCTCCTCACGGTCCTCCGGGAACTTGTCCGACCTTTTACTGTAAGGCTTCTTCGTACCCCTTCCTCGAAGGCACTCTTAGTCGGAACTCGATCAGCCAGAATCAAGGAGCATGACGCTCTGAATCGTTGCCACGAAATACCCACCCGATCGAAGAGACTCGTTGCTTACAGGACCAAAACAGAAATACTTTGGATGGATGGAATTGTTCCCCTGCCTACTTTTTTCCCACTTGCCAATTCACGCCAGAACGTTAGAGAAGCTAGCGGCTTGCTGCCTTTCTTCCTCCGGTTGAGATGAATGCCCTGGTCACCCTTTTCCCAGGACCAAACCCCCTTTAGGAGATAATGCTTTCACGATTCCGAATGGTACTCGAAGAGCTTTTTTCGCCGTCCCACGGGGCGGTTGATACAACATGATCACATTCGCTCTTCCTCTCTTCTTAGATAGCTTTGATGGTTTCCGATGCCCTTTTGGCTTCTTTTTGATCCTTGATCTCTCTTAAGAGGTAGATTCTTGTCTCGGCGCAGTTCCGGGGTATGACCTTGTTCTCGGAAGATCGAATATAAAAGTCGGGGATAGCGCACCTCCGCCCCTCTCTCGGCTGGGTTAGTTCCTTGCTGAGATGTAGTAGGACGTCCACCCAGTTCCTCCCTGCGGTTTTTGAAGGGGCGGGATTTTTCGTTCAAATCGCGAGCTTGAGGTTTTTATGCATAGACTCTTTCTGGCGAGGCCTACTCCCCCTCTTTCCTCCTTTTTGCTGTCCCCCCTTTTAATGACCCGATCTCGTGATTAGCTTTCTAGGAAGTTTCGGCCGATAGGGCCCCTTAGTGAAGCATTCCCGGAGGAGCTTCCTCTCCAGTTCTCCATTGATACTAGTCAAGTTCTAAGTCCCCTGGTAAAAGAAGGTCATGGGTCCCGTTTTCTCGCGGACTACACCCCGGCCGGCCCAGGTATGCACGGTCGGCAGCGCCGGCCCCGGCCGCTGGAGGAGAACCCTGGCGTCGATCGGCGTTCGACTGATAGTCGATGGCCAGCGGGTCCCTCGCCCCCCAGAATGGCTCAACTTCCCGATGTCAGCAGCCCGCCGCAGAAGCGGTCTCCCCTGTAGTTCGTTTTTTCATCCAGAGGGACCCCTTCCGGCGTTTTCTTTTTGCTTAGCGGATCGCGCCATGCTTTCGGTAGTACGACGTGGAGGGCTTATGGAAAACACACCATATCTGAAATTCGTTTCAGAATAGGGCCCAGCTTAAGTTTGCCTCCTAGGGCGATGGCGGCTTCCCTCCGTTGGAGAGGCGAGATAGCGGTCCTGGGGCAAGTCTTCATTTCCGAAAGAGTCACTGCTCGGAGAAAAACGAAGCGTTTACTGCTGAACGTATCTCCGCGAAAGAGGAGGCCACTTTTCCTTTGCCTCGAGCATTCTAGAGCTGCCGCACCTGTTTCCTGACCTTCCGGAGAAAGCCACATTGAGTCCGCCTGTTTCCCCCAGGCATTTTTTCGAAAAAGCCGGCTCTTCTGCGCGGAGCCAAAAGGAGGCTCATAGGAGTATAGGGCACTAGTCCATCGTCTTTCTGGTCAAGAGCAGGAGTAGAAGGAATGCGCCGGACATATCGGGCCTCTCCTTCTCTTTTAGCGAGGGCACTTCTAGCACTGAGGCCCCCAGGACGAGCTGCAGTGGTACCCCCCGCGATATTATCCCTCCTCGAACTGGTACGAAGCATCTTCGTAGGTGTCGGATGTTTTTTCCACGCTCTACAGATCGGTGCAGGGGCTTTCCGTTAAATACGCTCAGTCTTCTATTTTAAGGATTGCCTGAACTGATGTAGGGTTCCAGAAGAAGTCGAGCGACCTAGCTCCAGTTCTCGATTGTTGCGGAGGAGACAGCCCCCCTGTGGCTCCCCTCACCGTCTGATTCTGACTCGCTCCTTTTCCCTTTTGTTTCCTTTTTTTTTTCGGAGTAGAAGAACCCCATAGGACTTTAGCCAGCATTCCGCCCCCGCTCGACGTTAGTATAGGCGCCTTCTTGAGTTGGTTTACTGGCTGACCGAGAGGTCGGGGAGTTTTTGGCCTAAGAATCAGCCGACTGTTCAAATCCTTTTCTTTTCGTTGCGGCCCTTGCGACTGCGTCTTCATTCCTTTTCCAAACTATTTTGCGAGAGGGTAGCCGCGCTCTTTAGGTAGGGTTATTCGAGGGGAAATACCGGCCTTTTTTCTCCCAGGTGGGAAGCTTAGCGCTTTCCGCGGAGCATGCCCGTTCAGCGGCCTTCTTCCCCCGTCGAGCCGCTGGGTCTTGGATAGCGGTAAAATCCACATTTAAGAAGGTTTTCTTCCTCCCTCTCTCAGAATAGGCCGCCGTCTTTCCCTCCATTCGTCTGTTGACAAGCCGCTGTGTTGTATCCGTCCCCTGCCGTCGGCTCCTAGCCGTCCGGCTCAACGTCCCCGTTCCTCGACCCATGAGCCCCTTTCCCGTCGCAAGCTCTTAGTCCCATTTTAGGAAAGCCCTAGCCCTGCGGCGGGTTACTGGTGCCTTCGGTTCTCCCCTCCCGGCCTTGAGTGCTGCAATACACCTGTTGTGTTTAGCAACACCCTCCCTCCAGGTGCTTACCTTGGCGTTAATCCTTTAGAGGTGTTATATCCCTCGTTATGGAGGTCGTGGGAGGTAGGATCATTTTTTGGCGACTCTCATAGAGGGAAGGAGCGATCCCGGCGGATTCGGGCCTTTCAGGTCGGGTCCCCTTTTGCGTGGCTTCCGAGAATTTCTAATGCCGAGCGTCCCCGAACCGGTCGGGTCTCGGGAATTTTTCGGTCTGGAGGGCGACTTGAGGTTTCCTTCAGAGGTCTTTTCC
>Ga0179591_1257923_pt1 | contig 12284 bp, 16 predicted proteins | sample CZOMad2_1_08_16f_FD_182891 | JGI IMG/M metagenome (GOLD analysis project Ga0179591, IMG submission 182891) | Vadose zone soil fungal communities from Angelo Coast Range Reserve, California, USA - CZOMad2_1_08_16fungal (PacBio error correction) | ecosystem: Environmental > Terrestrial > Soil >... | reverse complement strand
CCGGTGCCGCTCTGTATACAAGGGGGAAACCGTCTCCCGTTTTTTTAATTTCCCCCCCCCCAAGGACGATTCTCCTCTGTTCATTTCTTTTGCAAGTACCGGACGCTTTCATTCGTTTTCCCTTCTCCCCCCTTTGTTACCTTCTCTATTGAGGTCCAGAGCTATGACCAACGAAGGCGATTTACCCTTTTCTAAATCGCCCGTGTTTTCTCTGCCCTCCCCTACTTTCTTTTCTCCCCAAAGCCCCATCCAATGAAAGATCCCCATTACGCTAATTTCCTGAAGAACTCTTTGGATTCTTTTTGCGCGCATGAGGCAACCGTCTCTTTCGCACGTCATCCCTCCGAGTTGGGTTTTTCACTTTCCCCTTTGCCGACGCTCCCCCCGGCCTTAGCTCCGCCTAGCCACTGCATTTGTTGCTGAAAATTTTAGCGCACACGAATCTTTAGTGGCCGATTTGTACCCTCTCTCCTTACGTAACCAATTTCCATGTACCTACTTCCGCCCACCTCCCCCTTTTCTCGTCTGCCAATATTGAATTGTTAGCGTGAGAGAATTTTTGGACCCGCGTGCCAATCAGCCAAAAGTCTACATTTTGCGTAACCTCCACACCCTGGCCTCCCCTTTTGCCCTGAAGTTCTCCCCCCCCTTTCCTTAGCAGACCGTTTCCCCTCTCCCCCCCACTAACATCACCCGCACTCTCCGGGCCACTCGAAAATCTAAAAAATTCCCAAGCGAATTCTTATGAGTCTCCCTCTCCCCCATTCCTGCAGAGGTTAATTTTTTATACCCCCCTTTTTCCACCCGTCAGACCTTCCTTTTAAGCTCTTACACTCTTTTGATGCCAACGAGTTCGGGCATTGTCCCCCAAACGTTGGTTTTAGCCCCCCGATAAAAGCGGACCCTTTTTCCGTTTCCCCCCTAGTCCTCTTCTCTCCTACTCCCGGCTTTCTTCCCCCTTTCCCAACCCAGCGTGGTGCCGCGGGATTTTTTTCGACCCAACCCGACGACTCGCCTGAAGTGTTTTTCCTTTTTACTCCCTGTGTGAAGGCTATGTCGGACTTCGTCCAGCTTAGAGAGCTTCTTCTTTCGGCCCCCCCTCAGTAATTTTACTTTTCGTTACCCCCCAACTCTTGCGAGTCACTGCGTTTTTCTCCCTGCATGTCGAAAACCCAAATCTGCGAGACCTTTGACAGCAGAGCGTTAGCCTCTGGAGTTTCTGACTGTTATGACCACTTGTTTTTTTCGTCAACCCGGACACAGACGCTTCGGAGTCCTTCTACTGAGCTACTTAAGAAACGTTCGTAGCTTTGATTTTTTCTCGCACCTTGTCCAATATCTCGGGTGAGCTTTTTCACCTTGACCTTGGTTGACATCGCACCCCCTCCCCCGCCCCCTCGGGCCCGCTGCGGGAAGCTGCGTTAAGCCCAGCCCCTATTTCGTCTCGACATAAAAACTACCTCCTTTCTGTAATGAGTGCGCCTCTATGCGCCATCGTTACTTTACCGTCAGTTATTAGTCGATCATTGTGACTATTTGAGACAGCGCGCTTCTTATTCTTCTCCCCTATTGACCCATCTCCTCCTTCCTTTATTTTCCCCCCCATTTTCCTGCTCCCAATTCCCGTAAGGGGATCTTTCTTTTTTTAGAATCTTTCCCGTCATATCGAGTGTTTCTTCAACTTTCTTAATCTTTTTCTTATTTTTGTCTCTTACACCGCCCTTACCCCTCTCAAGGTGTCCCCCAGAGCAGCTCCTTCAGGTTTAATGCTGCATTCTATGAACCTCAGCCCTTGCCATCCCCCAATTTTTTCTATTTCTTTCCCCCTCCTTCTATTTTTTTCCCGTTTTTTCTTATTGACGGTATTTTAGGGCTGCCTATCCCTGCTAGTCCACGCGGGTCTATATGTATGGACTGCTCCTCATTCTCCTTGGCTCCCCCTAACAACCCCTATTGTTTACCTTCGACCGCAAAATATCAATTTTCGCATGGCACCCTCCCTCTTTTATTTAGATTTCACCTTCCCTGCTGTGGTCTTGTCCTTTCAGTCCCTTTTTGAGTCTTCCTTCATCTACTTTTCTCCGCCTTCACTCACCTTTGTTCTCTTTCTTTCAGCGTAGGAAATCCGGCAAGGTCGAGCGCCCGACCCTGTATAAAGATTAGCAGACACCCAGATTTTTTTCCAAGATGGAGGAAACCACGAATGGGGCTTGTTGTTTTTGTGGCGTCTGTGATTTGACAATAGAGTAATGACGATCCATTGACTCTCCCCTTTTCATTTGCAACTCCTCTGTGCTCCGCTTTTTGTTTGCCACCCTCCCCCCAATCCGGAACGCATCAAATCTTATGTGACCGACCACCCAGCTGACGCCCAGCTTTCTCGATTAAACATTCCGGCCATCGCGGCCCGTAGCACCTCCACTTGATCCCTCTCTCTCACTCCCCGCGACCCCTTTTTCTCCCTTCCCCTTCCCCCCACCCTGGACCTTTACGCCAGATATCTCTTTTTTTTTTCACGTTGTTGTGGTGAGGTCTGCCTCGTTCCCGTTCCTTCCCTCACGGTGCCGTTGATGGCTATAGCGCGCCGCCTGGTAGCCGGAGATTTCCTTCCTCCTAGTGCACATTGAATGCATTTTGTCTGTTCCGTCCTCTTCTACATTGTTGCTGACTGCCGTTTGATGTCGCTTGCGCGCTGGCGCGTCGTCCATATTCCGTCCGGAAGTTTTTTTTTTAGTTACTTGCTCCCCAGCGTCCTCATCGAGTTAGACTACCCCAAAAGGATGTATCGTCAGCGACCTGAACGTCATGGCGTTTCCTCCCTATTGACCAGTTTTTTTTGCCGCTACTGAGCTTCTGACTTGTTTTTTGATTGACACCCCCCCCCATTCTTTTTCATGCCTTTTTTACCGTCTTCCTGCGGCCCGCAAGCCGACCTGTCTCCCCTAACCTTTCTTCTCGTAGACAGTCTGACATGAGGAAGCCTCGCTCCTTTATCGTCAACTCCTTTCCTTTGCCGGGAGCTGCCCCCAATCCTGCCAGAGTCTGCCATTGTTCTTTCAGAAGATTTTTGCCGCGACCCCCGCTCGTTTTGACGCGTTCCTATTCCGGTCTGCCCCGGACCTCACATGCGTGCTGTTCCTTCCCATACGTGCCCCATTACCCCTCTTCCCAGAACCCTCCCTCCGAGATAGTAAGAAGGCGACAGGAAACGTAAAGACCCCCCCCCCCCCCCCCCCCCCCCCCCCCCCCCCCCCCTTTTTTGGGTGGGTGGTGGGTTTTGTTGTTGTTGGTTTGTGGGGGGTGTTTCTTTTGTTTTTTTGTGTTTTTTTTTTTTTGTTTTTTTTTTTTTTTGGTGTTGTTTTGTGGTTTGTGGTTGTGGTTGTGTTTTTTTTTTTTTTTTGTGTTTTGTGTTTTTTTTCTGTTTTTTTGTTGTTTTTTTTTTTGTTGTGGTTTGTTGGGTGGGCCGGTTTCGCTCCAACAGTCCGTCAAGATAGCCTGTGCGTTTGATCCTAACTTCCGTGGTGACGTTGGACTGCCGTTTCTCATCTGTTTCTCTCCATTCGGCAGTCCCTAGATGTCCTTTGCCAGCGTTCACCCCGCGGGTACCAGTCCCTTTGTCCGCCCTTCCCCCCTCCGCACCTCGCATATGTATTTAGAACCCCAGAACCTTTTATTTTTTTTCCAGAGCGAACTACTGTTCGAAAATGAGGTCCATGTCTTCCCCCCCCCTTCCTGCCCTAGCGAGTCATACCAGGAGATCTCTTTTTTTCCCATCTGGCGGGCATCATAGGAAGATGGCACCATAAGGTCAATGCATCAGCTCGTAATTCCCGGCTATTTCCATCTCCCTTGCCCCCCTTCCCTTCCACGATATCACTTTTTTAAACTTTTTGATTGATCTTTTCTGGAAAAAGATATAAAGCTCAAGGCGAGCTTGCGTTGGATGCTTTTCCCACAAGGGCCAGAAGTAGTTATCTGCCTCGTCTTTTCAAAGAAAGAGAGCCCCGCCCTCCCGGCAGTTTATTTTTCAGATATTTTTTTTCGAGCTATTCTCTTATCTATTTTCATGACCCATCAACCATTTACTCCCCCGCAGGTTATAGTCTTTTTCTTCCCTCCTTCTTTTTCCTCCGGCTTTTTTTTTTTTTTGCTCCTTGAACTCCGACCGCGTCACTTTCGGAGCAGTCTATGGCACTGGAATTTCCGTATGCATTTCATTCTTTGCTGCCTCTAGTGCCCTTTTCCCCCCCTGCCTCATAGCGTTCTTGCCTTCTCTCCCAAACTTTCCTCCAATGTTTAGTAACCGCAATTCCCGAGTCCGCTTCGAGCGTGCGCAGGCTCCTTCCCCAGTTCTCTTGCTTACTGCCAGATATCCCCGAGTCTTTTTTCTTTCCCGCCCTGACTTTTATCATCATCTGTTCCGCTCTTTCTGGAACCGGCAGGTCCTTCGCTGTAGTTCACCAACATAGATTTCCTTTTTTTTTATCGTCTGTCTTCGAGGCGGCAACCCTGTTCCATATATTTCCAGGTGGGGTGAGTAACTTCCTGTTTAATTCCCCTGCAGGGTAGAGATTATGAGTTTGGGTGTTGACAGTGATTTTTCCCTCTTTAACGGCGTTTTAGGTGCCGCTTCACCCCAGGACGCTTTTTTTCCCTTTTTCCTTTTTTCTCCCCGACCGTCCACTGATAGTTGTTCCCTTTTTCTTACCCAGCGCAATCAACATTTTTACTCTCGCAGTTTAAGTAATTTTTTGCTTCTCTTTCTTAGTGACATTGACCCGGTTTCTTCTCCTCCCCCGCAGTTGTACCCACTTTTACCGTCGCGCGACCTGAGCACGCAAGCTTTGAGCAGCTAAAGATTTCCTCCCTGTCTGTGGCCGCTGCGCTGCCCCTTCCCCAGTAGCCCCCTTCGCCCCAAACGGCTATTCTTTTGAGTAACGACTTTTCGAAACTCCCTGCCGGGTAATCCAGCTATCTAACTAACCTCCAGTTTCGGATGGCTTTTAGCTTACTTTGCCTTCTTTCCTATCCCTGGTCTCTCATTTCTCGTCCACCGCTACACGGAACCGCTTTTTTCCCTTTGCATGGATCTAATCTTTTGCTCTGCCCCTCTCTTCACACTTTACCAAGCTCACTGTCCGCGTCCGGTAGTTTCCTTAACTCCCCCCAATGTCCCCCCAGTCTTTTTCAAGCCTCTTTTCCCCTTCGCCCCCCCCCCCCCCCTTCTGCTTTGACAAGAAGTTTTCCCATGAACCAATCTCGGTTTCTATCAAAAACATTACCCTTTTACACTGAACTTTTTTCCTTTTTGTTCGGATCCTTGAGCTTCTTGAGTGGAGTGAGTCTGTGCTCCTTCCTTTTCGCTCCGGTTTCGTTTTCTTCTTTTCTACAGGTTTTCGATAACGTTGACCTCTCCCCTCCCTTGATTTTCTTTTTTTCCCCCCCCCTGTTCCTCTCTTCCCGACCCCCCCCCGTCCCCCCCATGAAACCACCCTTAAGCCCCACAGCCAAACCACCCGGCCGATCGCTACCAATTCGCACACCGCCTCTCCCTCTGATCCTCCGCCCCGCCCGTCCCAGCAATCATGGCCATCCCTGGAATGCTCTTTCGTTTGGGCCCCCCCACAAATTCGCTGCGCCGCCCTCTCCCCTTTATCTCTCTTTTTCTCCTCGACGTTTTTTTTTTTATCGATTAGGCTCAATTTTTTTTTTTTTAGTCTCCCCTCGCATTTATGCCCACAAAATACACCCTGCAGTTCAGCATTCGTCGCCCCGCCACTTTCTTACTGCGCTTGCGTATTTCCCCTGCGCGCTGCTTTAATTCTTTTCCCTTTTGTTTAGCCCAGACTCCGCACGCGTGGTTGTTGTTTTTCTGTATCATGTTCCCATTGGATTTGGGGTTTTCCTGCGAACCCTGTCTGTTAGACAAAGAACCATGCAGTTCCCGCCGTTTTCGCGTCCCTCCCCTCTTCCTTCCATCCTTTCTGACCCCCTTCTCACCAAAAGGACTGTAGTACCCCATCCCCACAATCTCAAGAATCCCGCGAAGACCCTTCCCTCCACTCTCCTCGCTTTCCTCAACATTCGCCGGTAATTCTACTTTTGATACGAGGGAATTAAAAGTCCTTGTTTGAGGCCCCCCCCCCGTTATCTACAAGAGTCTTTTGTATTTTCCTTTTTCGCAAAACCCTCTTCCCCGTTAGTTTTTGGCCTTTCCTGAGTTTCTCTTATGAATGCCTGCCCCAGAACAGCTTATGCAGTTACCTTATTTTCACCTCGAAATCTCTTCCCCCCCCGGCGATAGACTATGTCCCCCCCTTTTTTTTTTTCCCATCGCCTCCTTTGTGTTCTAGAGTCACAACGAACGAGTACGAGCTACACCCCTGCAATATTACCCCTTTCTAATGTACGCCCACCCTCCATTTGCCTTTTAGCTTAGCGAGCAACTTTCTTGCCCCCCCCGTCCCTCTGTTCGCATTATGTAATCGAAGACACCATTTCCTTTGAAGATTTGGCGCTTTGGCGCGCAGCCTGCCCCTCTGTCCTTTGACTCTTTTTCCATCCGTCGCAACCGCCGTCTTGTATAAGAATTGCCCTGATTTTCCCTTATGATTTCACATTTCACGAACCACAATTAATGACAAACTTCAACTGTCTACCAGTGCTCCCTGTCTCTTGATTATCTTTTCTTGCTCGAGTGAAAAACGGGCGCCTACCCAAGCAAATGTCAGCACCAATTCGACCTTCCCATCCATTCTCTCTTTCAGACCCTTTTCTTCAAGCCCCGGACTTTTCTCGGCAGAACACGTATGTGATGAAAACCCAAAACCTCACTTTACAGATCGTCCTTGAACACCCCCTCACCCCCCAACATAAGTTGCCTCCAAGTCTTGCAAAAGTATTTCAGGATTAGACGCATTCGACTCGATCCCCAGTCGCGGTTTCCTGAAAGGACAAATTCAACGCCCCTAGTAACGGCCGTGAGTCACCCTCCCGCACTTTACCCCTAGATATAAGGTTCCTCTCTTCCTCTTTCTTTCCCTCCCCACCTCGCCCTTTCCGCCTGAGTTCGCATCCCAATAATCCCGTCTCCCCCCCTTCCTTTCATCCTGAAGGTTTTTATCCAAGCCTCCGACCTACCTCCGCACTTTATTTTTAACCCCTTTTTTTTTTCTTTCCCTCCCTTGATTCGCGACCCTTCACCAACTCCCGACTCCTGGTTACATCGGAGCTAACCGAATATACAAAGGAAATTTTCTTACTCTACCATTGATTTCTTAGGCAGCCCCCCCGTACATAGCAGTTTAACCCAAACCTTTTTTGTTGCGTGTGTTAGGCCCTCCATTTCGCGCACTATACCCCCCTCGTCTCCTCCCTCCCGGCCCCCCCCCTGTTTTCCCGACGCGATCCTAACTGGGCCACCGTGTGCCATATGTTATTGAAATCCCCGACCGGAGTTCCCCTTACGTGTTTACGTCCAACACAGTTGTTCCGCTTTCTCCGGCTTTTAAACACTCTTAAGGGGCATAAGAGCCCCTCTTTGGGCCCCCCCCACCGCATCCACTTTCCCTCTTTGTACCCAGCTTTCTCTCTCCTTTAGCCCTTTCGTCCTCCCGCTACCAACATTGACATAAGTAATGTTGGTATGGAAACCTCTTGCAACTCCCCCCATATACCCGTTCCATGATCGCCCCTTGGCATGATTGAAGAGAGAACCTCGTAATTTTTGCCCTATCCGACCCCCTCCTTCAACTATAAGCCGTCTTTCCTAAGTCTGATCAGATGTAATGAGAACATCCCCCCCCCCAGCTACTTACGTTCTCTCCGAACACACATTTATGCGTCATGTCAACAGCATAACGTGTTACCGTTGCCGGCCCCAGCCGTATTCCGAACCGCTGAATGCCTTATATATTTAAAAAGACTTTTCTTCCACCCCCCCCGTGGTGCATAGAGATGAGAGCGCCCCCGGATCCATTCTTTTTACACAATGAACGCTTATTTGACCCCCCCTTCTTCCCCTTTCCGCACCTCCCCCCGCCCCACAATTTTTTTATTTGCTCACCCCATCGGTCCACAGGTGATTCCCCCTGTTTTTTTCGCCTAACATCTTTCACTGTGTGCTTGCCTGAACGCGTTTGCTCTGCCCTCTACTTTCGCGTTCCTTCCCTCCTCTCTTTCTTTGAAGACAACTCACACTCAAGGACATTGTGACAACTTTTCTTTTCCGGCCATGTCACAATTTCCCTCCTCTAATTCGATTTTTCTTTTCCTCTCCGGTCCTGACTAGCTTTCGATTATTTACATTTTCTTAACCCTTGGCGTCTCTTCGGCCCATTAATTTCCATTTTTCATTGTCCTTCTCCTTCCCCCTGCCCCTTCCTTCCTAACTTCCGTTGACTTCCTTGTTCCCTTCCCCATTCCTTCCTGCCCCCCCCTGCTTTTTACTTTCTCAGAGCACAATATCCCTTTTTGAAACCCAACGATGTTTTCATGAATTCCCAAAGCTCTTTTCAGTACGATGAGGGTGTCCCTTTACCTATTCATTCCTTTCCTTGCTTTATTTTTTCCCCCCTCCAGCAAGGCTCTCTTTTTTCGAGAAGACTAAGCGGGGGGGTGGTTTGCTTGCGTAAACGTTCCCCCCATCCACCCCAACGAAACCTCTCGGTTCCCGTCCCCCTCCAGGACAAAGTCCATAAGACAGCAGGTAACGGGGACTCTCCCAGTAGGGACCCCCCTCGCATCCCTGCTTCGAATCTCAACATTTATCAGCCAGAAGCTAACGGACCCTACCGACGAAGAGAATAAGAATGGCCCCTACCACACCAACATCCACATTCACCCCCCGCCTCCCTCCGGCCTGCCTTCCACTCTTTCCCTCATTTTCCGCTCCCTTCCCCCTCCCTTCCCCCCATTCCCTCCACCCCCACACCGGCTCACCCCCTCTCTCCAAACCTCCGACCCCCCTCCTCCCTTGCTCCCTCGCATCCTCTACCCCCTCCCCCTCCCCCCCCCCGTTCCCCCCCAACCCCCCCCCCCAATATCTACCTTCATCATTTTCCTTCCTCTCCACCGATGCCACGCCACAGCGTTTCCCCCACTCCCCATTACACTACCCCCCCACCATCTTACGCTCTCCTCTTTCCCCCCCATTTCTCCTCCCCCCCCACCCGCCCTTCCCTCCTCCCCCCTCGCCATTTTTCTCCCCTTCCTACTATTCCTCCCTCTCATTGCCCCTCCCCTCCCCGCTTTCCTGCTCAAGACCCAAATCCTTTGAGAGAGAGGAGCCTTCTCGCACCTCACTGCGGGACTCGTACCCTTCCTGTAGATATCGATGAGTCCTCATTGGAAGTTGTGGACCCGTACTCGCTAAGAGTTGGTCATCGCGGTGAAGCAAGAACGCCTAGAACACACTGTTGGACATGCGTTACTGCACGACAAACAGGTTGAGTCGTCCCAGACCATTTGTCATTGAGATTCTTTGACGCGTTTTTCCCCTGCTCCTTTTTTCCCCCATATGCCCTTTCTCTTTTCGAAGGTCCTTTGTTTTCTTCCTCCTGATGTTCCCTTATTTCTCTTGACAATTCCTGCTCCGGCTTCATCGCAGATCCCGAACAGGTTTGCAATGAAATTATTTTTAGGTCTCTGACCCGTAATAGCTTCATAGGCTTGCAATTCTTCCCCCCTCCGTTTTTTTTTCCTCGCTATTTTAGCTCTTTCTTCTCCCCATGGTGACGAGGCCCTTATTCCTTTTCAACGCTGAAATAACGATGATACGCCGCAGCCGGTGGAATGAAGTAGTAGACAGTTACCTGAATGACCGCCCGACCTCACGCCGCCTGCGTACAGTCTTTTTCCCCACAAATCCACCAGCCACTTTCTTTTTTGTTCTTTCCCCCCCCCCTTCCTGAGTCTTTCCCTAATTCCCGACCTAAGACTTTTTTTTTCCTTCAGAAAGCTAGTCTGTGGTATGGTGAGTAGTCCAGAGCTCTTCAAGGGCCGTCACATTTCCTCGCCTTCCTCCTTCACGAGACCAGGTTTTTTTTCGCTCCCACACTCATCCTCTTCCCCCCCTTTGTTTTTGTGCGCTTTCGGGGTGCGACGACCTTTGTATCGGTTATAATGCTAGCGTCTGAAGGTGACCCGTGCCCATCGTTCTCTTCCCTCTTTCATTTGGTCTCTCCCTCGCCACCGCACCTACTTACTCCTTTTTCCTTTGCGCCCATTCCCTAACGGTACCTCTTTTGCGCCTGACAGAAGCGCATCGAAACTGATCCCTTGCTCCATATTTCCCCCCTCCTCCCCCTGAGGCTGTCAGCTTTCGCGTGTCTCCTCTAAGTGCTTTTCCCCCCTCATTCTTCCCCTGCCTTGCCTTAACCCAGAGGCGTTCATGTCCACCCACTAGCACGCGGGACTTGTGTCGAGTCCCCCTCGGTCACTCCTATGACTTTCCTTTATTGATCCCTTTCTCCCCTCTTGCCTTTCTGGCACTCTCTTACTAGTGATCGTACGCTTTGAAGCATTGTACCGTTCCCCTTCCGAGGATTTACTTCGCTCGCCTCCCACCTAAGTGAGGTTTCTGCACCCTGCCTAGTGTTGTATTTTGCAAAGTTAATCTGAGTTTTAACCCCGTTCCCAACACCTTTTTTCCGCTGCCCCAGCACGTCCCCTCTTTTTCTCCCGCTGACCCCCGCGCTCGCGCCTCTTTCGATAAGCCTACCTCCAGAAATTACAGAACTAGTTGGAGATGCAACCTCTATCCTGCCCGATGCCTCGATCACCTTTCTCCCCCTCTTGACCGCTTCCCCCTGCCTTTGTATTTGAACTTTCTGCCTGCTGTCCCGTCGTCAACACATGTTTTTTTTTTTCCCTCTACCCCCGACCTTTTCCCTTTTTCGCAATCTGCTGGGTATATTCAGCAGGCCAGAGTTCGCGAGAGCCACACATTCGCCAGCTTCGTTTTCTTGTTCTTTTCCCCTCCAGAGACGAGTCCCCTTTCAGACCTTTCGTAGTTTCTTTTCGTTTCCCCTTGCTTTGTCCCACCTTTTTTTTTTTTGTCGGGACTTTAGCGAAGTTGGATATTGTCGATCTTGGGTGGTTGCCCCAATTTTTTCCATTCTTTCCCCCCCCCCCCAGGTTCCCTTTTTTTTTTTTATCCGTAATCTTGGTTTATTGCCATAGACCGGGTTTTTAGGATTCGATAGCTCTGTTATGCGTCTTGCCGACTCTTTTTTGGGTGCAGACGTCCCGGAACCCTCTCCTTTTTTACGGTTCCTTTTAAATTCCGTCCTAGATCATTGTCTATTTTTTTTTGGAAACACCCCCCCCCCTGCCTACGACAGTATTGTGCTCTTTTTCTTCTACAGTGGCCCTTTCCGTTTTTTATTTCTGAAAGGATTTCTTCCAGTCAGCGAGAAGTTGAAACCATCGCTTCCCTAGGCGACCCTGCGCCGCTTTCTTCCTCTTACTTTTCTCCCCCCTTTCGGTTTTTTTCCTGGTCGCTGCCATCCTAATCCATGGCTCCTTGTCCCCCCCTCTTCGCTCCCGTATTTCCCCTCTTCCCTTCTTGCTTCATCCTCATCTCGCAAATCACTCACAACAAGTTTATGTGAGGTAGGCCTTTATTGTAATCATCATAGCTCGAATGGTTTATTACTTTCGCTTCGTTGTGTTTGCGGCTCCCCCCCACCCGCCCCGCCCCCCCTTTAATTTCCCGGCATCACGTGGACAGCTGACCTCCCCAGTTTAACAACCTTTTTTAAATCACGCTTCATCGTCCTACTTCCCACCCATAAAGACCACTTCCATATTCTTCCCTCCTCCCGTGTTCCTTTCCCAAAAACAGTATCGAAGTTCTTACTGGAGATTGTATTCAAACACGCAGATTCTCGCTTCCCCCCCCCCCTCCTTCCGCCTCTACTTACATTCTTCTTGTTCTCTTCTTTCTTGGCTCGGTTTTTTCGTTGGTTTTTTGTTTGGTTGTTATGTTGAGACGCCCAGCCGTCGGCTGTGTAATCGTTTCTTATTCCTTTCATGTAAGCATTTTTTCGGTGGCTAACACTATTGCACTGTCCCTTCGCCGACTTGTCGGGGGCCCCATTCCCTATAACCCGGGTCACAACCCCCCTCTCACACTGAAACCACCCTTAACGCCCAACACCCACCCGTGAAGATCCCATGCCCGCACCTGATAGATTTTCGTTTTGATTTCACTCCACTCCTCCACGATCCTCTGATGCTTTCCTACAATCTCCTCCTTGCTTCCGTGGCAAATCTGTCTTGGT
>Ga0179591_1361478_pt1 | contig 12286 bp, 13 predicted proteins | sample CZOMad2_1_08_16f_FD_182891 | JGI IMG/M metagenome (GOLD analysis project Ga0179591, IMG submission 182891) | Vadose zone soil fungal communities from Angelo Coast Range Reserve, California, USA - CZOMad2_1_08_16fungal (PacBio error correction) | ecosystem: Environmental > Terrestrial > Soil >... | reverse complement strand
CGATACCCCTCTGTTCTGTTTTTTACGTCTCCTTGGGGGCCAGTGCTCACGGTTTCTCAGCCGAACCCCCTACCTTTTTTGTTCGTGTTTTGGAAACGACTCTTTTCTCCGGTTTTTTTCCGTTTTTCCTTCGGTCTTCCTCCTTTTTCGTCACTTCACCTTCCTTCCACCCCTTTTTCCCCACCCTTTTACTCCCACAAGTTAGAAGTGCGTAGTCACTTGTCCGCCTGCATCCCGGACCCTTCTTGAGGTTCCTCCCCCGTTGAGACTTAACGGGGTTTTTTTCAAAACCGTCCCCTCCCCCTTCCCCAACTTCAAGCCCCAGGCTGTGTTAGAGCCCTCCATCGGTGACAGTTTCCACCCCCTTCCCGGCTCTTCCTTCCCCTTTCGTCCCACCACGACCGCGAGTAATGGCATCACCCCAATAGTTGGTTACCCAGATCGAACAGTGACGCCCCTTGGTAGAAAGGGAGGGGCAACCTTTACGTCAAAAGTGTGAACTCTTTTTCATCCAGATAGATCTGCGTGCTTGAGTTCTTCCCTTTCTCTTTCTTTTATTAGGCGTAACGAGGGTAAGGAGGGTCAATCCCCCTGAACCTTCCCCCCGGACTCCTCCTGACTCAGTCCGCTTGATTCTCGAGAAGTCTGTGGCGCGTTCTCCTTCTCACTACCTCTTGCCCCTTTCTGCCCCCCCCTCCCGGCCCTTCCCTTTTAAACTGATTTAGATCGTCCTTCCCCCCCGGCGGCACCGGTTTTCCCAAGAGATGGTCAACGCGACAACCGTCCCAGTATGGTTTCTCCAACGAATACCCCTCCCTTTTTGACGGCCAAGTTCCCCTTCCCCCTCCTGCTTTTCCCCCACGCGCCTTTAGGGAGCTACCCCCAAAAGTTCTTCCCATCTCCCCTCAGGTCCTTGTCCCCTTGCCCGGCTCCCCCCCCAGCTACTGCGAGTTCTTCCACAGCCTCCCTGAGTGTTTTCTGCCTTTTTTTTCCCCCCTGAAGCTTCCCCCCTTACGATTTGTCCCAACCCTGGAGCCCCCGCTACCACTCCCCCCTCTATAAACCCCATCCCTTTGTTCTCCCCCCCCCTCCTTGACCCCCCCCCGGTTGCTCGACTGAGCGATCATTCAAGACCTCCACATCGCCGAGCCTTGCCGACTTCGGCTCAAATCCTCCCTTAGACAGTATTCCCCGGCCTCTGTACTTTCTCTAGTTCCCCTTTTTTTTGGTCCGGATTTCCCCATTGAGTCACCGATAGAGTTATAGGGTAAAGAAGCCATCTCCGTCCTCCTTCCCATTTCCCCCTCTTCGAGTTCTTTTTTTTCTTTTTTTCGTAGATTTAAGAAGACAGCCGTCTCGCCCTGATCTCCTTACCTAGGAGACTCTCACCCCCCGTCACGTCCCCTCAGGTCCCTGGCCCCTTCCTGATTCGACACAGCCCCCTTTTTTTCCGCCCGTTTGCTGCGTACTCGTCAAACAAGGTGATCTTTGAAGGGATTCCCCCCCTTTCCTTTTTGCGCCCTTTCCTCTCCGACTTTTTTTCGTTGGAGCTGTTTAAAAAAGTATACACTGATTTCTCACAGCCCCCCCCCAGTTGACCCTACCCGCGAGTTGTTTTTTTCTTCCCGGGGCCCGTCAAACTGACCTGAGGAAGACGATTCGCCTTTCTCCCTTTACCACTAGTGTAGCCCACCCCCTCTTTTTACTTAGAACACTCTGAGTGCGAGAAACCTGGATTCCTGGTCTTGTTTTCGTCCCCATGACCCCTGAAGTTTCAGGCAACTTCGGAAGCAGACCGCGTAGGACCTTGTTTTTCTAAGGAACTTCTTCTTGATACATACTTAGGATTACTTCTGCTCCTTCCTATGTCATTGTTGATCGGTAGACTGTATCTCCGCTGTCTGCCTTTTTTCTCCCAGTCCCTTTACACCGGACAAGCGTCCGAGTCACTGGATGGACCTTTTTCCCCAGACCCCAGGCAGACTTTCAGAGGATGTAGACCCAGTCACACCCCCTCTTTGGGCGGTCCCGACGATGAAGAAGGCCTGTGATTCAAAGTAGTCATTCAGCACCAACCCGTCATCAATTCCCCACTTGTGTCCTCCCCCCCTGCCGAGGTAAGGATTTCTGATTCCTGGCAAAGCCCTGCTGGTACATCATGGCGACACACGACCCCTTTTCCCCTCTTTATGGGGCCGGCGGGAGTCATCCGAAGAATGACCCTGTTCGTTCTCTCTTCCCAGCAATTTAGTTGCAGTTTTAAACCCTGCACCGCTTCGAGTCACCTGCCATCTTGTCTTGAAGCAGGCCCTAGGCCGCAGCACACGGCGTCGTCCACACGTTGATTTTGCCCCTCCCCCCAACCCCCTTTGGGCAAGCCTGTGTGATGCTGGGACCCTTCCTGTGGGTTTCTCGATCTCAAATCACCCACGCCAACCAAATGCCATCACCTTTCCCCCCACTCAAATTATTAAAAGGGCCCCCCCTGGACAAGTCTCGCCCTATGTCCTCGTCACTTTAGACCCTGTTTTTTGTTGCTCTACCCGCGAAAGAAATGATTGAGCATGACGCATCACCTTTTTTAAATAAGCGCCTCCTCCGAGTTTCACCACTCGTGGAGGATTGGGAGGAGGGCATCTTGATAGCACTAACGACGGCGGTAGAAAACTGTTGGATAAGAAACTCCATCCACACTTTCGTTCCGTGCCACGGGAGTCACTATAGTTAGGAGTCGGAGGTTAATACGCTTCCATTATCGTCAGTTTCCGGGTCGTTACCCCCACGGCACAAAGTGGGGTTTTGGGAGAACGTTACAGCCCCCCCCCCCCCCCCCCCCCCCCCCCCCCCCCCCCCCCCCCCCCCCCCCGTCCTGCGTATTTAGTCCTTACTTGTTTCTCACCCCCACGAGTTTTTAGCGTAAGCTGTCCTCCAGTGGCTGATTTTCCCTGACAGGGTTCCCTTTGTAGTCTATGTCGGACTTTTCGCATTAGCCATCCCCTAATGGCACTCCCCGCGGGTCCTTACGTTTTCCCTTTTTTTTTTCCCTGGACTCAGTTTGTAGTTCCCCCGGGTGGAGCCCTTGTGTGGTCTCTTGTTTTTTCCAACGAGTTTTGACCACATGCCTCCGTCACGCCCTACCTAGGCGAACGGGCACCAGCTCGCGGTGCGGTCCTATTTCAGAGTGTTCAGAGGATATACGGCAGCTGCACAGACTGTCTTTACAAGAGGTTCTCCCCAATGGTCCTCACAGCTCCCCTTTTTTCTGCATCCCTTTTTTCCAGTCAGGTTGGTGGTTTCTGTTATCGCGGCTTTTCAGCTTGGCTTTCATGTGCAGGAGTTTCTTTTTTACAGATGGTCATTTTTTCCCCTCCTGCAGGTCAGTCCTGGGACGAGTAGCTTTCACTAGACGTTAAACTTTGCGCCTTTGGGCATAGTACTGTCCCCTCCGGTAGACATCCGCTTCCCCCAGCTACAAAGAACTCGATAGTAAAGGATCTGTACTTGTAGATGCCCACTTCGGCCGGTTAAGGATTTCGCTCACTCTCCCCTTTATTTCTCCATTTCTGCTTTTAATTTTGGAGAAAGGTTAAACCTGGTCTTTTCACTGATGCCAAGATTTTTCAACTCGCCTCGTTTCCTTTTTTCCCCAGTTTGTGAAGTAGAGATCCTTTGAGTAGGTGCGGTGGCCAACCCCCCCCCCTTAAGTCCCGCATTCAAGCTTTACCCCACCACTGAGGAAATTATACGAGGATATGTTTCTCCTTGCATGTCCCCCCCCCCCACCCTGAGTATGTCTTTTTTTTTAGATCACTGCATTTTTTTTTTCTCCCCTGCTACAGTCATAGAATCATTCAATCATCATACGATCCTTCTCCCAAAGCATTCCTCCCCACTTGAAGATTCAAGTGTCCCTTCCTTTTTCTTTTTCCGACCAGGGACAACCTTCCCGTTTTTAATGTTTGCCAGTTTTCTAGACGTTCCCGACCCGCGCAGTTCCCTTTTTTTTTTTTCAAAGGGTTCCTTTTTTGGGCGGCCTCCACTTTCCCTTTTTTCCCTCCTTATGCTAACACGGCGCCGTAGACGGGACCCCCCTTCCCCTCCGATAGTGGGGTTAATCGCTTCGTCTGAGGAATAGATTTTTGCAACGTTGTTTAACCCTTGTCTTGAAATTATTTAAGCGGTTCTCTCCCTCAGCTTTCAGGTTGGATGGATAAAGTGCAGAATTTCCGCGCTCTCCCGGCCTTGACTGCCCCCGAGATCGCGGCCCTTTTGCCCCTGCCCTTGACCTCTCCCCCCGTTGGACAGTGGGAAGCAAGCTTTTGTCCTCATCCCTTACGTCGGGGCGGCGCAATGTTTTCCCTTTGAAATTTCTTGGTTGAACCATTGTGTCTGCTTGCCGTTGTTTGGGTTTGAACGTTCCCAGGGGCCTCTCTTGATTTGGAGCTTCAATGGGAGGACCCTTGGCGCTCTTCGTTTTTTTTTTTTTTTGAATCCTTGGCGAAGTACATTTTTTTTTGCTTCTTCTTTTTTTTCCGGAGTGACCTTTCCAGCCCTCCTCCCCGCCCCTCCCCCTGTACAGCAAGGTATGACAGAACTCCCTACGTACGCCGTACATCTTTCCAAGTTTCTGTTCCGGTCTTTCCTCTCCCCCGTTTTCTTTTGACTTCCCCTCCCATACTGCCTGAATCTGATGTATTTTAACATTGTTTTTTTTCCCCACGGTGGTACAAAGGTGATCTGGCATCTCTTACTCCGCAGGTCTATTTTTCACGTTAGAGCGCAGAGGTCTTTAGGGCGCATCCACCACGGTTTTTCTCCTCTTGTTCTTGGGAGTGCATTGAGTCCGCAGTAAGCCCCCTTGTTGTTTCCCCTTTCCTATTTTTTTTACGTCGGGTCCCTCCCTTTGTCAGTTTGGCCCTTTTTTGCCTCTCCCAAAGAGCTGGAATTTAGTAGGAGCGGAGAGCCCAGCACCGGGCTTTGACGGCCCCTGGGTGGGATGGCCTTTTTTTCAAAGTTTTGTTTACCGCGCGTCTATTCTTTTGACCCCCCCCCCAGGTCGGGAGAGGGTTTGGGGGGAAGGGCAACCCTGGAGAGGCATCCTGGCGGTAAAATTCCTAGTGAGGTGTCATCAGTTCTTTTGTTCCGATCCTTTCGAAGATCACGGGTTGACTCCCGGCGGCTGCCCCGGGGTGGTCGACGTCTCTTTTCAAGGTTTTTCCTTGCCCCCCGTCCACCCCCTAGCCGGACAACCCCCAAAGCGACAAGAAAACCTCTCTTCCACTGCATGCGCAGAACACACCCCATCCCTTTCATTTACTCTTACTCCTGTTGGTGGTGTCTCTCTCTTTTAGGTTAGTGAGAAGGACCTTGACAGGATTGTTATTTTGCTTGTCTCTTTTGATTTTTCCCTTGAGATGTTTTGTTCGTGGCACTTTCCCCCACCACCATTTTCCACCGCGTTCTCCCACCTGGTTTTTTTGGCGAAGAACGGGGAGGGCCAGGATTTGGCGAACCGGATTTGGTGACACTCCGTGGTCCCCCGACTGATGCAGTGACGATGGGCCTGGGACCGCGAGCCTCGATCCTTCCCCTGCTGCCCAGGAACCGCAAGCGCAAAGAACTGTTGGGGCAGTCCGATCCTGGCTGGGCGTATTTCTCTGGTCTAAGGAATCCTCGCGAAGTGATGCTTCGGCGAAGTCCCAAGGGTTTTGGGCAGGCTCGTTGGTCATGTGAGGCCCCGTCTTTTTTTGGCCGGTCTGTTTCCCGCTGCTATTGGACCCTTTCACCGTGAAAGGGGCGCCCGGGACATGTGCCTCGCCCGACTGCCCGGGCATTTTTTAGAGTGCAAATTTTGCCCTTTGCGCGACTAGACCGCAATTGCTAGTCCAAGTTCGCCTGGCCGCAGGTTCCCGACTTCTTTCTTCGCGCCTTTCCCCTGGTGTTCCCCTTTCCAGAACCCCCAAGGGAGTATTTTTTGTTCAGCTCTCGAGGAGGCCTTCCCCCCCCAGCTCGCGATTTGCCGATGGACGGCTCTCGTTTTATCGTTCTTTTTTGAATTTTTACCGTGCGGGGCAAGGGGAAATTTTTGCCTGGGTTGTGCGCCCTGTACTTGTTCTGCACACCTGGCCGAGGAGTCCGAGCACCCAGGATCGCACGGGCAAGATCACATTCGCCCACCACAGGACTTTTTTTTTTTTTCCCTTCCACAGGGTGACAAGAGGAAAGGTTGGCACCGCTCTTGCCCCCGACTTACGTCCAGGCGCTCTTTTGCAGGCAAGCACAATTTCCCCCAGCCACTTTTTCCTCCGGTTTTTTTCAGCCCTTTTGACCTAAAGGTGGAGGATCGGCAAGTGGGAACCGCTTTTTTTCCATTGTCAGAGTCACGTTCGGCAAACCCTTACCGTCGATTTTTTTTTTTTTTTTTCTTGGTCTTCTTTGGCGATGAGTGATTTCTATTGAAGGGCTTTTTGGAGATTCAACCTTGCAAGGCATCTTTTTCCCCCCCCCCAGGCACTAACTGTTCACAGAAGTTTTTTCTTGTTGTTTGCTCGGATGCCCCGACGGGACTGCCCACGAGAGAAGTTACGCTGCGTTGCCGTTCCGTGTCGGACGGTTTTCCTTTTAGACGGAGTCGTCCATCGCGGGGGTTCCCATGTCATTCTGGTCCCCCTCCCCTTTGGTGACGCAGGGAAGCTCGCTTGGCTTGGATCTGTGCAAAACCCCTCGTTGTCTGACACCCCCCATCAAACCCTTGGACCCACGAGTGTTTGTTGATGGGTCGTGGTGACTCCTTGATTTACGAGTATGGCCGTGATTGTTTTTTTGTTTTTTGTTCCGCGAGTTTGATGATGCTGTTGTCCATGATGCGGATTGCTCGTGTTAGCCTTGACTTCGGGATCGCCACGGACCCTACCGTGGAAACTGAGAGAGCCCCCTCCCCAATCTCTCTCGCTGTTGGTTGTTGCGCTGCATTTTTTTGGGGAGGCCGGTTGCCGCCTAAGGCCGGAGGGCGGATAATGAGAGAACGCCGCGGCGAGAAAGCTTTTTTCGCAAGGGTTTTCTTTCGCCCAGGTCCGTTTCTTGGTTTTTTTTACAGGACCGCTTTTTGAAAGGACCGAGTCAGCGCTGGTGCGCTTGCCGTACCTTGTTTTTTTTTGAGTTTCAAGCGACTTGACAAAGGAATGCCGGAGGCGCGGCTGTTTTGTCGCGTTTTTTAGACGATTTCTTCGCCGCTTGTGCCTTCTACAGGGCCAACCGTGCGAAAGTTCGGAGTGCCAGAAAAGTATCGGCAAGTTGCCCTGGGCATCCGTTTGTCCATCCTTCCTTCCCTACTACAAGCTGAATAGCTCATCTTCCCCCCAACCTCGACCCGCTTTGCAGCCCTTGGGCTCGAGCAACATTTACTTTTCCGCGGTTTTTCCCCCAAACAGGGGATGTAAACTCTTCCTCTTCACGCGGTCCGCTTTCTAGAAACGACCCAGGATTTCCCCCTGTTTTCGGGGATGGTTACAAGGGGAAGAACCCCGTTTTGTGCGTCCCGTGCTGGTAACGCGGGCACAGGCCCTCCTGCCCCAAGTTTACGAAGTTGTTTAAGACTTTGCCCGCGTCCCGCAGGTCAGTGAACCATGTTTACCTCTGGGGTCGGGGATCTTTGAGGTAGCCCCCACGGGGAGCCCCCCCCAAGGAACAGTTAACGCCTACGGACATGTTTTGCAGTTCAGATCCTTTTTTTGCTTGATCGCGTTTCCCGTGGCGCACTCCTGTGCTCCCACACCCCCTGAAGCCACTTTCGTCGAAGGGCCCGTTCCTTTTGCCCCGGTCGTGCGGCCAAACCAGTGACCCTTTCCGTTATCGGGTGAGCAGGAAACTCCCCGACCGACCTGCATCGAGTGCCCCCGAAGGATCCGAGCATGACGACTCGCTATACGAGTTGCAAACGGCCCACCCCCGTCTAGGGTTTTTCGCCCCCCGGTTTCAGACACTGAGACTGGGTTAGATATAATTCTGGAAGGACGCGAACAAAACCAACAAGGCCGTCACAAGTCCTCTATCGCACACCGGCATGCGGTGCCATATGATCGCATTTTCTCATCCGCCTTCGAGGGAAACCGGAGTTACTCCTTTTTCCAAAAGGCTAAGGCTCGGGGCAATAGCCGAGATCACCCAGTCACCCGTATTTTCCGTTGCGTGCAGCAGTTTCGATTCGTTTTTTATACCCCTTCCACTGGGATTTTTTCCTTCTTTGATGTGGGGTGTAAGTGGTGTTTCTGTTTACGAAGAAAACTTGCAATCCGTGGTCCGCGCCCGATCCAAAACTTGATTTGCCCGATTGTCAGATTGTTTTCCGGTTTTGTCAAGAATGGAGGTTTTTTGAAGCCTCCGTTTGATTGGTGTGGCCCGACGATGTGCAGGTTCCCGCATTTTCAGTTCTCGAACCCTCTGTCCCTTGGAGCTTTCGAGAGAGTGCCCCAGGTTGACTACCTCCGGGCTTCTCCGCGCCGAACAGGAGGTCCATTGAGAAAGGCCAGAACCCGCGGTAACTTTTTTATCCTGTAGAATGCCTGTTGAACAGCCTGGGATGGCCCGTAGGACTCCAGAAAATAGGCTTTTTCTCTTCCGGTACTTTGTCCCTGCCTGGGATTTGGTTAGACGGAAGAAGTAATGCGATTCTGCGCCGCATTTAGTACCATTATTCGGTCCCCCCCCAGCGGATATTCGGCTGAGCCGCGTACGGGCGGGCGGCCTGTTAGCCTAGCCACTGCCCAATCTGCAGTTTTTCCCCTTTTTTCGTAGTTCCACACTGCGGGAAAACGAGGGGACAAACAGGCCGATCGAATCTGCGCTGTAGAATTTCAACCCCACCATGAATCATCAACTAATATCCAAGTGAGGATTCAGTCGATTCTTTCCAAAGAGCCCGCTTAGACCCATTCGACGAGCGGTCTTTTTCATAATTGCTGTCCAATGGTACTGGTTCTTTCCACCATCAGTCTTTCCTGTGTTTTGCGCTCGGATTCCGACCTGGTTTGTTTTTTCCTGGCTTTTTCTGGAACCCTCCCCGTAACGGCTTCGACTCTGGTTGTAATAGTACCTAATGTCTCCAATGTAGGTTTTCCCCCGAGCGGTGGAGCGGTCAAGTGCTGGTTTCGGGTTGTTGTAATATCTTTGCGCTGCCCCCAGATCCAATCCCCTCGTCGTTCCCCTCGACCCCCCCCGAAGTTGTAATTGCCCCCTTTTCAGCCCCCACTGGTTTCCCCCTGAAAGTAGCAGTGCCCCGACTTGAAGCTGTCCCTTCCCGTCTTTTTTTTTCTGCTCTCACTGGCCGACTGAGTTGCGTGTTCAGGCGCCTCGATAGGTAGGCCATTTCCGGTTTTCTCCCCCCGCTGGGTCCTTTGAGAGGTCTTTCTAGACCCCCGCAGGTTTAGCGCCCCCGTCCTTTTTGAACTATGGCCCCCCCCGTAGCTGCTTGGGCCTTTCCTCGTCCGTCGACTTCCGAATTTCGTCGAACGACGGGTAGACCTATCACGATCCTCCAGGGTTCTCGACCTGCGTCCTTCTTCAGAGGCTCCCCTGTCTCCCGCCTGTCCTGCAAGAGTGTAGGGTCTTACGGGTAAAGCGCTGCCTTTTACCCGCTCTTTTCCCCCTGCCTGGCCTTTTCCCTCATTTGATCTCGTTTGAGGTTTTAGTCCGTGGCCCCCAGCCCGACCTGTGGACGTAGGCGTCGTCTTTTCCTGATTTTGATTCCTCCAATGCTCGATTGGTTCGACATTTCCCTCACCCGATGTGGCGCGCGTATTTCTGGAAGTCTAGCAGTTACACTTCTTGTCCTGATGCTCGCACAAAGGGTAGCGAGTTTTGGGCTTCTTGCTGCTTTACCCCCTTCTTCGTACCACTTCGGGGCGATTTTCAGACACTTTTGCTCCCTCTGGGTCGGATAGTAGCAGTTGGTGTGATTTGAACAATGGAACCCTCCCTGTTGTACTCTGAAAGCCGGTTCGCTCCTGGAACCGTTCCCTGAGGGTTTTTTCTTTTTTACGTGCCCACGTGATTCGACCAGAACGCGCATCCCCTACGCCCGCTTTCTTTCCATTGACCCCTTCTGCTTTTCTGGTGGATGGCTTTGGCGGCCGCCGTCAAGGTTCTCCTCAACCTCCTCTTAACCTTTCCGTTTTTTTTTTTTCGCGCAGGTCCTTTTTTTTATTTCCTGCCTCCATAATAACCCCCCCAGCATCTCTTTTCGTATTTCGGCGTGTTTTTGTGCCGTCCGGTCCCCTCCCAGGTGGGTGCTCCCGTTCGTCACTGTGTCCCCTCCCTTCGGCGACGGGACTGGTCTCCAGTCTTTTTTTTTTCCTGTTCGTTCGTAATGGATGATCCGGTCGCTTGTGGTCCCCCTGTGCACCCGCTTTTTCGTTTTTGGGTGCTTTCGAACCTGGGGCTTTTCAGGGTTACAACATGGGTCCCTGGAGCCTTGTTGCCAGCCTTTCCCGACTTGAAGTTGTTGTCGACGTGCCCACCTCCGAGGTTATCGGGGAGCGGATTTGAAGGACAGGCCGTTTTACCTTCCTCGCTAACGTGTTGCGTTCCTCTTTGTTGACCCAGTTGGAAGTGGCCGGCTCTTTTCCTCGTTGCTGTCTCACCGCGACCACAGCCTTTCCGTTCCACACCCTGAACGCCAGGGTAGGTCCTTGTTTTTTGCTTGAATACCGCTCTAACAAGTCGGCACAACCCGTGTCGTCCCCAGCAAGTAAGAGATGGGTTATATCTCCTACCTAAAGTTTTTGTTTTTTGTATTAGGATACCGGGTTTCGTTTGGCATTTTTGTGGTGAAGACCCCCCCCAATCGGCTCATCCGGTTCTAATCCGCACAATGGAGTTTCCCCTTGTTTTTTTCCCTGCCCTCGGTTAGGATCTTAGTCCCCATTTAGGCCTTCCCCCTCCGTCAATCAACAGATGTCGACCAAATTGACCCGAGGAAGTAAGTTGGGTTTTTATGGTTCCTCCCTGTTACCCTACGGATGGTCCGCTGAGCAGGTAATCCCACCCACTGGAAATTCCCCCCCTTCCCGCTGACCCCCCCTATCTTTGTAGATCATCACCTCGGTGAAGCACCCCCCCAAAACACACCCAACCCCCCCCCCCCCACCAACCCCCTTGTCCCACTAGATTTCCTCTCTTTTCCCCCCTTTTTCCCCGCACCCCAGAGGGAGACCAAATTTAGTTTTTTTCCTCCCCCCTTCTATCCCCGCCCCCTTTTTTCCCCTTTCACTTTCCGCAAACGGTGGATACATAGTAACCCCGTCCCCCTCCCCGGGAATTCCCAATCTTTCCCGATCATTCTGTGAGGTTGCGGTCATGAGACTTCTCCTGGTTCCGTTGATTTTATCCTTTTTTTTGTCGGATCCCCCTTTCCCCCCTAGGAAGGTACCCTAACTGAAAGCCCCCCAGCCTCCCCCCCCGTGAATTTCTCTACCCGATCTGACCTTCCTTTTGTATCCTGAGTCTCCTTCGGGCCCCGTCCCCCTTCTTCTCCCACAACGCCGTGCCAGGAGTTCCCCCCTGGAGGGTCGTCTTTCTTCAGGCGGCACCGCTCTCTCTTTCTTCCCTCTACCTTTTTACCGTGGTCATCACTGACCCCTCCAATGTTCTTCTCCAATGCACCGCCTCGCTTTTTTGTGCGAGGTCCTCCCCGCCCGACCTCCTTGCGCAGAAGCTCCCTAATTTTTTTCCAAGGCGCCTGCACGATAGTGTCGAGTAGTAAACATATCGAGTGGTAGGCGCTGTCGCCCCGTCTGGGCTGCCACAACGGCGACCCCTCAACCTACGCGATAAGGAGGATTACTTGTTCGCGACTTTCCCCGCGTTTCCCGGTCAGCACGAACCCACGGAGCCTGCGATGTTCGACCTCGTCGAAGTTTGTCTGTTAGAGTCACATTCGCCTGGTTTTTTTTTTTTCTAAACCCTTTCGTCTCCTCTTCATTGGCCTTCTTACCTTGATAGCCAGATACGGACCTTTTACCAGAATTTCTCGTGGATCTGTCGAGCCCTCCTTGAGAGACCCCCCTTCCTTCTCTCTCAGTATTCCCCCCCCCCCCTATCCCTGCTTTTCCAGAACGGACATTACTTATTCCAGGGTTTCGTCCGAACCGTCAGTAAGTAGGTTCTTAGTCAGGTTTTCGCCCCCCCCCCCCCGGTTACCCTATTTCCAACTTGTCTTTTTCCCCCCTCCCCATGGTACTCTTTACCTTGACTGGCTTGATTCAAGTTCTTTCCCCAGGGACAGTTCTCT
>Ga0179591_1421384_pt1 | contig 12288 bp, 14 predicted proteins | sample CZOMad2_1_08_16f_FD_182891 | JGI IMG/M metagenome (GOLD analysis project Ga0179591, IMG submission 182891) | Vadose zone soil fungal communities from Angelo Coast Range Reserve, California, USA - CZOMad2_1_08_16fungal (PacBio error correction) | ecosystem: Environmental > Terrestrial > Soil >... | reverse complement strand
GACTTCGTCATAGGAGCTGCCCGACGCCGCATCACGCCCCCACATCGACACGCCCCCAAGGAACGACTTTCTGCAGGAACATCCTATCGATCGATTGGCGGTGCAGCGACGCAGAAGGGACGAAAACCCCGGCAATGGGCGTATCGCGACCGCACCTGGTCGATGGTCATCCCGCCGTCGCGATCCGACCCGGCCGGCGCTGGCTTCATCAAGAAATGGGCCAATGACTACTGGCGGGAGAGTGCACCCGCACAACCTCGCCGGCGCCTATCCCAATTTCATGATGGCCGGACGAGGGCGGGCCCGCCATCAAACAGACAGCTTCGGCGGCCAACTTACCCGCGCCTCGCTACCCTCAACGCGGAAGTTGACCGCAGAACCTCGTCCGCGTCAACCAGAAACATCCTGCCGGCAGCCTAGGCGGAATGTGACGAAGCTAGTCCGCCGCCGGGGCTGGTATTGAGCTCCCGGGGTTGTCGGCGATCTCGCTCGCCAAGACCGGGTTTGCGCGACCGCAGCGGCGACAGCGCGTCGCCGGGCCCTGATCGAGAAGCCTTGAGGTGCGTCGCAGATTGGCGCTGTCGCGTTTCCCGCAAGAAGACTGGCAGAGTCAAGCGAGGGTCTCAAAGCCGGGGCGCAGTCGGGCCTAACTGATCTTGACCAACTGCTGGGCGGCGTCGAGACCGGCGCGCCGTTCGCCAGGACAGAGCGCGCGCCAGCGCCAGCAGGTTGAGCCAGATGATGAAAGTATGCGGATCGTGCGGGTGGAGCTTCGAGGCCCGGGTGCGAGCGAGCGGATAGCCGCGCTTGCATAACCCGAACAAGCGAGTTCATCCGAGGAAAAGGTGACCCAGCGCGAAGCTGGCGGCTCGCTTCGATGGGCGCGCTCGGCGGCACGCCTCCGCATGTTCGAGGTTGACCCATAGATGCTGACAATCGCAGACCGTAATGCGGTAAGGGTTCTGTTCGTCGAGCCGCACTGACGGTCAGAGCCGCGCGAGCCCCTGGCGGCCGTCCGCTACCGCATTCGTCGGACAGCCTGGCGAGCAGCCCGACGGTCACGCGCGCGAGCCAGTATGACGCCTGGCCAGCGCGATCGAGCTCCGAGCCTGCCGCAGAAACCAGCCTTGCGCTCAGGTTGCGTTGTCGCGAGTGCGCCGATGGAAAAGCAGCGTGCCCGGGAACCAGACGCGGGCCGAGCGGTCGCCGGCCGGCGCGCGGCCTCCGAGCGAAGCAGCTCCGGGTCGATCAGCCCCCGCGACGCGAGCGCGAGTTCGTCCTGCAGCGGCGCAGAGATCGGTGGTCTCGATAGCGTATTTCTCGGCCCAAACATGAGTGCCCGTCGCCGATTGACACCAGTTGCGCGAAATCCGACCCTGCGCCCGATTTGCGGACACTCAACCAGGAAAGCACATCGGACGCGTCCGCGCGGCGAGCGACGACGCAAACCAGCGAAAAGAAAAGCGCGACACGGCACACGAAAGGTCTTCGGTGACCCAGGCGCCAGCGGAACGCGCTCTGCTGCTCGCCGGTCCAACATCGACGACGGCTGAACCCGCACCGTCGCCGAACCGACGGTGACGGGCTGTGGGCGCCGATCCTTCGATCCGCCGGCGCACCGTAGCAGACCCGAGCCACCGGTGACGATCCCACTCGCCGCCCTGGCGATTGGTCCGATACAGCCGTATGAGGTTGGGACCTGACCGACAGATTGCTTTTCCTCGATCGCCGTTTCCCGGCAACGCCGCGTCGACCAGTCGGCCTTCCGAGACCTCCCCGGTTCCCGGCGCGAGCAGCACCCGCAGCAGAGCACAAGCTTTCGTGCCTATGAGGACGGTGCGCCGTCGCGAAACAGGTTTCACGATCGGCATATGGGCACGAACAAAACAAAACGGCCCCAAAGCTGTAACGCCGCGCTCCATGCCCTCAGCAGAACCGCTTCAGAAACAATTCGGAATTATTCGGCGCGGCTTCGATACGCCCGCGAACCCGACGATTAGACGGCCGGCATCGACAAAGGGGAGGATGCGAATGTCGCGGCTAGAGTAGTGTCGTTCGGGGCAGCGGAAACGGTTATCGCGCCGAGCAGGGCTCGGACTATTTGCCCGGGTCAGCGCCGAGAGAGACGGTAGGAGCCGAAGCCCTGTGTGGCTCATAGCACACATCAAGCCCGGCGGACGGCCAAAGCCCACGTCCATGCCGGCATGATCGGCATTTTAATGATGAGCGGCCGCGGCGTCGTTAGACGTTAGAAGTAGGAATGTGGAGCGGCGAGGACCTGGACCAGCGCGCACGTACGGCCCGGCGACTACCTCTTCATTCCCACGAACACGATGCACGGGCCGGAAAACCGCGGTTGACCCGCCGGCGGTCTTAATCGGCTGCCGAACGAACCAACGGCGAGGAAAGCAAAGAGTCGTGCTCTATCCCGAACTCGACGCAAGGTGCCATGCTGCACCCCCATGCCAGACGCTCGAAGAACGACCACCCATGGGGGCAACATGGCGGCGCCCGCGGCCTGTGGCGCGCCACCGGGAATGAGGGACGCCGATTCGAAGCGATCATTCGCCTCGTGGTCAACTCCTTCACCCAAGTCGTGCCCGGGTCACGTAAACCTCAAGGATCTCGGCCAGCTGGTGGACCCGAGATCGAGGCGGCCGGCGGCGTCGCAAGGAATTCAACACCATCGCGGTCGACGATGGATTTCGCCATGGGGCACGACGGCATGCTCTATTCCATGGCCCAGCGCAGATGATCGCCGACAGCGTCCGAATCATGATCAACGCCCATTGCGCCGACGCATGTCTGAATCTCCAATTGCGACAAGATCACCCCGGCATGCTGATGAGGCGATGCGGCTCAATCCCAGGTCGGTTCTTTCGTCGGTCCGATGGAGGCCTGGTAAGTTCAACTGGCCACGGGCACCGTGAAGGCTCGCGGACTTGAGCGACCTTACATGGTCGCTGCCGCCGATTGACCGGTGCCCGAAGCCGACGTCAAGGCCTACGAGCAGAACGCCCTGAAAGAACTGCGGCTAGTGCTCGGGCATGTTCACCGCCCAATTCAGAGGAACCTGACTCACCGAACGCTCGGCCTGTCGCGGCACGGCAACGCTCCGACCCTGCCACCCACGCCGATTCGAACAGCGCCTGTTGCCAGGAGGCTGGCCAGTGCTGATCGTTCGACGGGCGCGCCGCCGCTACGAGCAGGACGACGCGGCCGGTGCTACCGCGCAAATCGCCAGCAAGCCCGCGTTCGAGAACGCCATGGCGCTCGATATCCGCACATGGGCGTCTCGACAAACACCGTGCTCCCACATTTAGACGCACGCGCACGAGGGTGGCATCAGACGAGAGCTGCGATCAAGTTGTCGAGCTCGGCTCATTGTGGAAGACAAGTCGCTCGGATAGGGTGTCGGCGTGATGGGGCAGCGGTGATCGCTACTGTGGTGTCGCGAGCGCGACGAGAACACATTCAAGCGCGCGATCGACGGATCGAATAGGTGTTTGAGTGGCCGGCGAGCAACCACCGTCCACGTCACGATTCGCGGGCACGAGACTGAGAACGCGCGCGATATGAGGAGCGCCGGCGCGAGTCGGTGAAGGCGTGGTGGATCTCGATCTATCGCCTCGTACCACCCGATAGGTACAACCGCGCGGATGGGGACGCGAACGCGCGAGCTCGGTCGTCGATCAGAATCACCCAGAGTTCCAAGACACGCGCGGCTGACGTCGTCGATGGAGCGTCGGGTCCCGACTCGATCGGCGTCAACCGCAGGTGACGATAATGGCGATGGCGGAACGGGCCGCCAGAAAGATCGCGCAACCGCGCTCGTAATCACACGAGGCCGGCGGCTGGGGGGGTCCCCTCCCCCGGGATATACGACATCACGGTCCGCCGTGGACACCCCAGCGCCGGCCGGGTTCCGGATTTTCAACGCCCGCGGCGTTGGCCCGCCGTGCCGCCGCCGCCCCTTGAAACCGCGACGGTCGAGGTGACATTCGAGGCTCGCGCAGAGCGCGTTCCACCTCGGCGATGATGTTGATGAATGAAAGTTTTTGAAATGAATGATGAATGAAAGTCTCGGGCGCGTCACGGGCCCTGTCATCACCCACAGCGACGTCGGGGCGGCGATGTCGGAACGCCGTAGGTCGTGAAACGCCCATCGGCATGTAGTAGGACAGCGTCGCGATCTGGACGTCTGGTCGAAACAGCGACCGACACTCCCAGCGATCGACGGACCATCGCGCGCGGAGGTCTGCACGAGAGTCGACCGCCTGACTCGACCGCGGCGTGCCGGGGGCGGTTTGCATTCGGCCGAAGACGAACGACACGAGCACGCGGGTTGCTTCATCGGATGCCGCAGGCAGCAAAGCGACGGCCCAGTGCACCGACACGGCATGTATGAACGGTGCGGACGCCGGAGGTAGTTCGACAGTCCCGGACGACCTGGGTCAGTCAGACACACCATCACGAGGGCACCCAGCTTCTGGGATGCGCCGAGCCATGCGCCCGCGACGTGAGCGAGGGAACCGCGGCCGGAGGTTCCGTCGCCGGAGCGCGTGAAGGACCTCGTCGAAGAATGGCCTGCCTCGCGTCGTCGATCAGCTCCCGCCGACGCGATCACGGTGCGTGCTACGGCTGCGACGAATGCGATGCAAGCCCAGGCTGCGGACGGTGAGAGCCGCGATGCGACACTCGCGAGAACAACCGTCGGCGGAACCGCGCAGCCGGTGCGCCAGCAGGGCCTCGCTCGTCAGCGCCCAGGCTACGTCGGCGTCGGAAGACCAGCGCGAACGCGGTGCCTGGGACAACGTGAGATAGACTACGCCGTGAGCAGACTCGACCTCGGTCGCATCGCCCGAGTCGCCGAGGACGCGGCGTGGCCGCTCTCCGGGCCGCGAAGGATGACGTCGGCCGGGCACGCCAGACCAAGTCGCGCGGCGGTGGTTTGCGGTTTAGATCGAGCCGGCGGGTTGGAGTGGCGTCGGCGACGAACAACGCGCCGAGCGGCAACGCCGGGGAGGGCGGTGCACATGCACCCCGCGATAGGACCACGGGAGAGTGCGAGGCAACAGCGCCGGCTCGCCACGGCGGCGGGCAATTGCCAGGGACCCGATCGATCGCCACCCTGCGAGCGGACGCGACACAGCTCGCCGGCACGAGATGTTCGCGGATCGAGCGGTCCGTCACGACGCACGCGAAGGCCGGAAGGACGCTCCATCGGCACCGCGCACAGCCGTATCGCCAGGCGGCGTCCGTCGACAAGCAGGCTGCGACTTGCACACCTCGCCGGCGAGCGACTCCGGTCGGCGAGCGAACGTGATCGAATCGAAAACAGCGCGAGTTCAGCGTGCGGTTGCGCGCGTCGATCGCGAGCGCGAGCAGCGCGCGGCTTCGCTCGACCGGCGAAGCTCGTCGTCGATTCGCGTGTGCGCGAGGAGTGATTCACGGCTTCCAGCACGCAGCGTGCAGTCGGGTCAGGTCGATACGCGAGGAGCGCTGCAATCACGTCGGCGACGAGCGCGGGGTTCGAAGCGCGGCGTCGACAGCACGAAGAGAGGCTATCCGCTTCGACGACGCGTCGTCGAGGACGAACGTGGCGAGCCGAGCCGCCGAGGATCGACGACGAGCGCGACGCGATGACGTTGATCGCGTTGAGCTCGCGCACGCGGCAGATCGGCGAGTATCGGCTCGCCGGCCGGGGGTAGAGGCGATCGAGCAGCGCAACATGGAGCGACAGACGGTGATCTCCGCAGATTGAACGATGCAGTAGAGGAACAGAACCGAGGTAGGCATCGTCGAGAGAGGCGCGGGCGAGCGCTTAGCGATGAAGAACAGACTAGATAGAGCAGAGATGAAAGAGAAAATCGAGCGAGATACACATTACGTCGTTCGCGCAACGCGAATTAGAGCGCGACCCGAACGGAGGAACGAGCCTCGGAGAGGAGATGATAGAGCCAGTGTAGAGAAATGAGAGTTCAGTAGAAGATTTAGAGCAGAGAGATAAGAGATAGGAAAAGTATATTATAGATTTTCATCTAATAAGTTGTTGTTTGTTGTGTTTTTTTGGTTTTTTTGTTGGGGTTTTATGACTTGAGCGTGACGTTGGTCACTTGTTTGCGGGTTCTGGTGGGGTGAACTTTCTGTTGCTAGATTAGTCTCGTGATTTTTGGTTGCGTACAGTGTTTTTTTTGTATTTGTTTCTGTTTTTGTGGTTTTTGTTTTGTTTGTAGGTTTTTTGTTTTTTTTGTTTTCCTGTTTTGTGGTTGTGGCTTAGTTTTTTTTTGGTTGTTTTGTTGTTTTTTTTTTGTGTTTTTTTGGTGTTTTTTTTGTTTGTTTTTTTTTGTGGTCTGCGCTTGGCCCACTATTCTGCATGAGGGTGAACGGGGGATGGGGAGAGGAAGGAGAGATAGGACAGGGGCCGATAGCTATCGCTGCTCGATAGTCGACGGAAGATCGACAGGTCTCTACAAAGCGCGGCATCGCCTCGCGAAGGCGCGTGCCGCCGGGAGGGCGGCGCTCGAATTCGCGTTGCGCAGACGACGAATGGGGGATCGCGTCGGGTGCTCGGTAAGATAGCGATATCGAGCTGTCGGCGATCGCTACGAGCTCGCCCGAGCCTATCTCGACGAGGCACGAACGCGGGCTGACGGCGACTGCAAGGTCATCGCGGAGATGCCCGGCTGCGCGCCAAGGTGCGCTGCTCGAGCAGCAGCTACCCGCCGCGCGAGCCGGCTCGCCGATCTGCCGCCTGCGCGAGCGACGCATCAACGTCATCGAGTCGCGCTAGTAGTCGAACTGCGGGCTAGGCTCGCCCGTCGTCTCGGACGACGAGGGTCGAAGCTGATCGCTCGCTGCGTGCGCGCCGACGCCGCTGGCCTGCGACCCGGCTCGTCGCCGACGCTGATGGCAGCGCGCCTTCGCGATCCGACCACATTGACCCGAAGGCAGCGGCGTGCTGGAAGCCGGGATCACTCGCGCAACACAGGCGATCGCGCGTAGCTCGCCCGGTCGAGCGAAGCAAGAAGAGCTGATCGCGCTCGAGATCGACGACGCGAACTCAAGGACGGGACCCGCGCTGTTCGATCACGTCGATCGCACGACCGAGTCGCTCCGCCGGCGAGGTGTGCAGTCGCAGCGCTGTCGGACGACGCCCGCGTGGCCGATCGCGGTGCGAGGTGCCGCATGGAGCCCGGCCGGACGTTCGCTGCGTCGTGACGGACCGCTCGATGCCCGCGAGCTCGTGCCGGCGGAGCTGGTCGCGTCTCGCAGGTGCGAGGAGATAGCGGTCATGGCATTGCTGCCGCTAGTGGGCGAGCCGGCCTGTGCCGCGCACCGCTCCCGTGGTCCTATCGCGTGGGTGCAGGTGCACCGCCGCCCCCGGCGTTGCCGCGCGGCGCGCTTGTCGTCGCGACGCCACGCAACCCGCGTGCTCGAGCTACCGCCGCTTTTTTTTTTTTTTTTCGCGAGCTGGTCTGGCGGGCCCGGCGACGTCATCTCGCGGCCCGGAGGGCGGCCGGCCACGCCGCGTCTCGGCAGCTATGGCGATGCGACGAGCGTCGAAGATCCATGCTCACGTTCGTCGTCGATCTCACGGTTCCCAGGCACCGTCGTAGCGCTGTGAGTCCGACGCCGGACGGAGCCTGGGCGCGACGAGCGAGGCCCTGGTGGCGCACGGCTGCGGTCGCCCGACGGTTGTTCTCGGCGAGTGTCGCATAGGCAGAGATACACAGTACGAGGCCTGGGGCTTGCCCATCGCATCGTCGCAGCGGAGCACGAACCGTGATCGCGTGGAGGGAGCGATCGACGACCGCGCGGAAGGGCCCATTCTTCGACGAGGTCTTCACGCGCATCCGTGCGAGCGAACCTCCGGCCGGGCCCTCGCTCACGTGCGGGCGCATGGCTCGAGCGCAGATCCCAGAAGGCTGGTGGCCTCGGTGATGGTGTTCGGACTGACCCGTCGTCCTCGGACGGTCGAACTACGCTCCGGCGTCGCGCAACCGTGCAGCCATGCGTGTCGTGCACGCGGCCACGTCGCTTGCTGCCCTGACAGCATCGATGAAGCACCCTCGTGCTGCGGGTCGTCGTCTTCGCGAGCACCGCCCCCGCGCACGTCAGCGGTCGAGCAGGCGGTCGACTGTAGTTCAATAGCCTCCCGCGCGCGATTGGGTCAGTCGATCGTGGGAGGTCGGTCGCTGTTCGACCAGAGTCACGGATCGCGACGTGTCCTAAGGACATGCCGATGGGACGTTCACAGCCCTACGGCGTCGACGTCGGGACGCCCAGACCGTCGCGTGGGTGTGAAAGGCCCGTTGACGCGCCTCGATACTTTCATCGCCGGGGGACTCGCTCGCGGCGAGCCTCGATGTCACCTCGGACCGTCGCGTTCAAGGGCGGCGGAGGCCGGACGGGCCACGCACTTCGGGCGGTGGATCCGGACCCGGCACGCCGTGTGCCACGGCGACCGTGATGTCGGATCTCGCGAGCCAGCCGCCGGCATCGTTTGTGATGGATTAGGCCGAGCGCGTGCAGCGAAGTCTCTGCGGCCGGGTCGCATCGCATTGATCGTCCCTGCGGGTTGACCCGAGCGAGGTCGGGACCGACGCGCAGCGGACGACGTACAGCCCGGCAGTGTCGTGGACCTGGTGAATTCTGACTCCGACGACCGAGCTCTCGCGTTCGCGCCCCATCCGCGCGGTGCCGAGAGGGTGGTACGCCGATAGAGTCGAGATCCCCACGCCTTCACGACGCGCGCCGCAGCTCCTCGAATCGGCGGCGTTGAGCAGGGTTCTGCGTGCCCGCGATCGGGAAGTGGACGGTGTGCGCGCGGCCGCGAAGAACACTGGGCGCGACGTCGATCGCGCGATTGAGTGTGCGACGTCGCGCTCGACACCCAGTAGCGGATCACCGGATGCCCATCACAGGCCGACCACCGGAGCCGCCGCGACTTGTCTTCCACCATGAACCCGAAGCTCGACACGTGACTCGAAGCTCTCGTCGATGCCCCCTCGTGAAGAGGCGGCGAGAATGTGGAGCACGGTGTTGGTCGAGCCGCCCATGGCGATAGAGCGCCATGGCGTCTCAACGCGGGCTTGCTGGAGTGCGCGGGTAGCAACAGTCGCGTCGTGCCTGCTCGTAGCGAGGGGGCGGCGCCAGGTCGACGATCAGGTGGCCAGCCCTCATGGACACGGCGTTGGCGATCGGCGTGGTGGAGGGTCGAGCCGTTGCCGGGCATGCGAAGGGACAGAGCGCTTCGGTAGGCAGTTCATCGAATGGGCGGGGAACATGCCCGAGCACGAGCCGAGTCGGGCAGGCGTTATGCTCAAGGCCTTGACGTCGGCTTCGGGCACGGGTCACGGCGGCAGCGGACCATGATGTCGATCAGGTCCGCGCCTTAACGGGCGAATGCCCGGCCAGCTTGATCTTTACCGGCCTCATGGACCGCCCGACACGAACAGGACCGGATGTTGAGACCGCAGTCGCCCAATCAGCATGCCGGGGTTGATCTTGTCGCAATTGGAGATTGCAGACCATGGGAGTCGGCGCAATGGGCGGTGATCATGTATTCGACGCTGTCGGCGATCAGGCTCGCGGCTGGGCAGGGAATAGAGCATGAAGTCGTGGCCCATGGAGGATGCCATCGTCGACCGCGATGGTGTTGAATTCCTTGGCGACGCCGTCCGGCAGCCTCGATCTCGCGGGCACCAGCTGGCCGATGCTCCTTGAGGTGGCCTGAGGGCACGAATTGGGTGAGGAGTTGACCACGCGATGATCGGCTTGCCGAAATCGGCGTGGTCATTCGGTGCGCGCCAACAGGCCGCGGGCGCCGGCCATGTTGCGCCCATGGGTGGGTCGTCTCGAGCGATAGGCGGCATCATGGCACCTTCGCGTCGCGGTCGGGATAGGCACGACGCTGTCCTGCGCGTGGGTTCGTTCCGCAGCCGATGAAGAACGCCGGCTGGTCACCGCAGGTTGACGGCCACGTGCAGCGGTGTTGTGGGAATGAAGAGGTAGTAGCCGGGCAGTACTGTGGCCGCGCTGGGTTCAGGTCCTCGCCGCTCCACATTCACCCTCGCCGCTCATCATTAAAATGCCGCTGTCATCGGCATGGACGTGGGATTTGGTCCGTAGCCGGGCGGGATGGTGACGTGCCGAGCCACAGGGCGTTTTCGGGCGCGCCGACCGTCTCGGCGCTGACGCCGGGCAACAATAGTCCGAGGGCCCATCGTCGGCGCGATACGGTTCCGATGCCCCGAACGGACAAAGCCTTACTATGCTGAGACATAGACTCCTCCATTTGTCGAGGCCGCAGCTGAATCGTCGGGTTCGCGGCGTCTCGACGCCGCGGCCGAAGAATTCAGAAGTGTTTGAAGCGGGTTCTGCTGAGGGCATGGAGCGTCGGCGTTACAGCTTTGGGGCAGCTTTTTGTTCGATGCCGATAGGGAAACGCTGTTTCGCGACGGCGCAACCGGTCATCATAGGCACGAAAAGCATTTGGCGCTGCATGCGGGTGCGTCGGCGGCCGGGAAACGGGAGGTCTCGAAGGCGAGCTGCGTCGACGAGGCGTCCGGACGGGCACGGCGATAGAGAAGCAATCTGTGGTCAGGTAGCCAACCTCAGACGGCTGCTAGGACCAAATCCGCAGGGAGGCGAGTGGATCGTCAACAGGTGGCGCGGGTCGCGATTACGGTTCGACGGCGAATCAATGATAGGCGCCACGAGCAGTCAACCGTCGGTTCAGGCGACTGTGCTTGTTCAGCCGTTCGTCGTGTGACCGGCGAGCAGAGAGGCGTTCGCTGGCGGGCCGGGGTCACGAAGACCTGTAGTGCGCTGTCGCGCTTTCGCTGGATTTGCAGTCGCGCGCCGGGGCGGCGGACGCGTCCTATGTGCTGTCGGGGAGTGTACTCAAATCGGGCGCAAGGGTCGAGATTTGGCGCAATGTGTCATCGGCGACCGGGGGGGGCCACGCATGTGGGGGCGAGAAATCGATAAGAGACCACCGATCTCTTCGCGCGCAGGCCGAAACTCGCGGCTCGCGTCGGGGGGGCGCATCGACCCGGCGCTGCTTTCCGCTCGGAGGCACGCGCGGCCGGCCGGCGACCGCTCGGCCCGCGATCTGGGTCGCCAGGGCACGCTGCTTTTCCATCGGCTCACTCGCGACACGACCTGAGCGCAAGGGCGCTGTTTCGGCACGGCTCGGAAGCTCGATCCGGTCGCTGGCGAGGCGATATCGGCTCGCGAGCGTGACGGACGGGCTGCTCGCCTATGGATGAGTCCGACGATGCGGAGCGGACGCGCAGAGGGGCTCGCGGCAGGCGAGGACCGCACGTGCGGCTCGCCGAACAGCAACCCTACGCGCATTAACGTCTGGCGTTGTCAGCATATAGGGGGCAACCTCGAACAGGCGACGGCGGGCCGCCGAGCGAGCATCGAAGCGAGCGCCAGCTTCGCCGCTGGGCACCTGTCCTCGGAATGACAGGCGTTTCGGGTGAGGAAGCGCGGCGATCCGCTCGCTCGAAGCGATCGAGACTCAGCCAGCACCGATCCGCAGGTTTCATCTGGGTAAACACTGCTGGCGCTGGCGCGCGCCTGTATGTCGACGCGCGGGACGGTATCGAAGACGCCCAGCAGGTGGTCAAGATAAGGCCCCGACTGGCGCCCGGCTTTGAGGACCCTCGCTTAAGCCAGGGCGATGGCGGGAAGAAGCGACGCAGGACGCCAATCTGCGACGACCAAGGCGATAGATCGGTGAACGGCGACGCTCTGGCGCCGTGCGTTCGCGCACCCGGTTAGGGAGACGAGATCGCCGACACCTGCGGGAGCTGCAAGGGACCCAGACCCGCGGGGTGCGGAATAGCATCGTCACTGACCTAGGCTGCCGGCGGGATTGTTCTGTTGACGCGGAAGAGTTCTGCGGGTCGAAACTTGGCGCTTAGGGTAGCGAGGCGCGGGTAGTTGTCGCGAAGAGGGCTTTGATTGCGGCCTCGCCCTCGTCGCAAGCAGGAAAATTGGGATAGGCGCCGGCGAGGTGTGCGGGTGCACCGCCCGCCAGTAGTCAGTGGCCAAATTTTTTTTTTCTTGATGAAGCCAGCGCCGGCCGGGCAGGATAGCCGGCGGCGATGACAATCGACCAGGTGAGTCGCAGAGTACTCCAGGCCGGTTTCGTCCTTCTGCGTCGCTGCACCGCGCCATCGATCGGATAGAGGTGCATGCAGGAGAAGTCGTTGCCTGGTGGCGTGATCGAGTGGGACGTGATGGCGGCGTCGCGCAGATCCTTGAAGAAGC
>Ga0179591_1196122_pt1 | contig 12288 bp, 14 predicted proteins | sample CZOMad2_1_08_16f_FD_182891 | JGI IMG/M metagenome (GOLD analysis project Ga0179591, IMG submission 182891) | Vadose zone soil fungal communities from Angelo Coast Range Reserve, California, USA - CZOMad2_1_08_16fungal (PacBio error correction) | ecosystem: Environmental > Terrestrial > Soil >... | reverse complement strand
TTTTTAAACTTTTTCTTTCTTCACTTCTCCCCCCCACTATTGTTCGTTCCTCTTGGTGGTTCGTCCGTCCTCGTCTTTTTTCTAATTTCTCCGGCTGTTCATGCCCCCTCTTCCTTGTAAGAACTTTTTTTCCCCCGACTATAGTCGCCCCTTCCTTCAGGCCCCGATCCGACCTTCTTTTTAAGGCAATTCTGCCTTTGATGTCCAACGCGCAGCTCCTTCACCTCCTCTCCGCTGCTCGCAGAACAGTCTCTAAGTTTGTCTCTGCAATACACATGTTCCCCTATCTTCCTTCGTATCCTCCCCCAGTTCGACACCCTCTTATCTTCCCAGCGGACGTCCTTCTGCACGCTACTTAGTTCCGTCAGTGATTCTGCTTCGCTGCCAAGGAGGAATAAGAACTGCCCCACCTTCTCTGAACCCTATTTGCTTGTTCCTCCGTGTCTAGGAACTTCCCCGCCCTCTTTTGAGCTTTTTCCTTGATTCGAATGAATAAGCGTTTGCTGACTTCACTGGTTCCTCCTTACTCGACCTCGGTCGTCCTTCAGTGCGCGAAATTCTTCTCCTAGCTTCCCGCTTCATAATTGGGTGGTCCTTCCCTCTCGATCCAATGTGCCTCTTGTTCTGTGAGTCGCTTTTTGGTGAATTTTGATTTTTTAGATTCCTTTAAATATTATGCTGCGGGTTACCCTTTCACTTATGAGGCAAGTCCCTCTTTAGCTGTTCTCTTGTGGATGGTGGCACTTTTTTCTGTTGCACCCCGCTGCGATGTTCTTACCTGGATAGTCTCCCCTTGACGACGCTTGAATGGTATTTCTTCTTTTGCACTTTCTTTCCTCTGGACAGTCACGGTTTTTTCTATGGGCTGAAGTTGCAGTCGATTTGATCTCTCCACTTTCCGACGCCATTTTTAGTTGTCTTTTTACAATCAATGAGCTGTGGGTCGTCGGTCCCCTTCCAAGCTCGTTTCCCGATTCCTTTCGCCTTCCCTCTCGGAATAGATTCGAATTCAAAGAACGAATGATTTTTCCTCTGATTAACCGGACGAGATCCCCCAGTCCCGCCCCCAAAAGGAAGCTACAAGTGAGCATGTGGCAAATTTTCCCCCCCCTTGGGACCGTGCCCCTCTTTTCCCTCTCACGTACGGTTTCCCTTGATGTGTCACCTCTTACTATGACAGGAATAGTTTCCCTCCTTGATTCTCCTCCTTCCAGAGCAAAGGATGGACCCGCGTTCTTGATGCTTTTCCGTCTCTGATCCCCTTTGACGGTTCTACCTCTCCCCTTCTCTCGATGAGACTTCTCCCGGTCCCGCACGGAAATGGCACCCCCTTCTGTCTCTTCTCCACAAGTTGCTTAGACGAGTTGTTCCAGATTGACTTTTGTTTCCTCCCTGCCCACATGGAGCTCCCTCCCCCTTTTTTTTACTAACTGATAGAGCATACCCCCCCCCTCGCCCCCTGATCCACCCTTTGCAGACCGGGCGAATTTCTTCTAAATCGCCCATGATGTTTCGAAAGATAGGATAAAAGCTTTGCGTGCTCGCGTTCCTTCTCCTTCCTTTAACGCGCCCCTTTAGCGCAGTTCCATCCTTTTTCATAGACTGATCTCCACCGGCAGGGAATTAAGTTTCACCGCTATTTTGGGTGTGGGGGGTGTGTGCACAACAATACGTAGGTATCCGCCCACTTTTTCTTAGGCTACATCTCTCTACTCTCCCGTTTTTTTTTTTCTTCGATTAGCTCGATTCCGACGTTGGCATTTGGTCGATCTCTATCTGTTTTTTATCACTAGCCCTGATTGATTAATGCTTCGCTTTTCATTTACCCTTTTCCGTAGCCCGTGGTCCTTGTCTTTCGACTCACGGATTTCCTTGCTGGTTTTTCTGGTTTTCGTTTCCTTCCCTGTGAGCATCACTAGGCTTTTTCTGCTGGTCCTTTTAACCCTGAGTATTGGTTACCTCGCGATAAGTCTTTTCTAAATGTTATTCAAAAATCGGTTTCTTATTGTTCCCCCTGACCGTTTTATTCTTTCTCTTCTCAAACTTGGCTGTGAGCCATCCATTGCCATCCCTCTTTCTTTTTGCAAGATTGCTTTTTCACTTAGTAGCCCCCCCAGAAAGTTCGGGACGTAGGCCCTCATGTTCAATTCTTCCGCGTCCCTCCGTCCAATCCTCTCTCATGGGTCGTTCCCCTTTGTGCGTCTCTTTTTGCGTCAAGGAGTATTTCCCAATTTCCGTGATTGGTTTTTAAGAGTTTGTGCGCTTTGGGCCATAGACAACATTTTTCTAGTTCCTTCTCGCTCCCTGACAAGCAACGACCCGTCTGCGTTTTTCGTCGATAATGGTAGTGGAGAAAGTGATTTATGAATTTATGCAATTTGCTTCCTTCCCTTTTCTTTTCGTTTTTCCCTTTCCGGGTTTTTTGCTCTACGGCAGAGGAATCCTTCTCGAAGCGTCGACCCTGCCTGAGCGAACTATTCTTTATGATCGGGCCTCCATCCCCCCTATTTTTTGCCCCGTGACCCCTACCTCATTCGCGGGGAATTACAAGTCTCCTCCATCCCGTTTTTTGTTTTCAGACACCGTGCCGGAAATAGCCCCTCTGTCTCATACTCTGTACCTTCCCATAGTAGCTGAATTTCTTTCCCTCTTCCACTTTTTCCCTCAATAGCATCTGCCCTCCCCTCTTCCTTTTTGGACAATCCCCCTCCCCCCAAACCCCACCCCTTTCCCTCTACTCCTGGCCGTCCGGTTGAAAATGCCCACAGTTCTCTTCGCCAGCAGCATCCGTTTTTGCACGCGTTCATCTATTCCTCCATTTAACCCCCCCCCGCTTCCAGACCCCCTCATCCTTTGAGCGTGTTCAGGTTGATCTTAGAGGTCTTACTTTAGAGTCCCCTTGACCTCTCCTACTCCGCTGTCGCTTGAACAGCTTCTGGTCCCTGACCCTTGAATTTTTCCGACACCCCTCTTTACTTTTTTTTCCGGCAAGAGCAGGTTTGCCTACTAGCATGGTGCCTTATTATGACTGCCGTGCACCCTCGGCCTTTGAACTCTCTTTTAATCGGCCTACCCCCCCTGTTTGGGTCTTTTTTCCCCCCTGGGGGCGGCGGAACCCTCGTTTTTTTAACCTGCAACGGCGCCGCGGTGATCCTTCTGACAGAAGGCTGCAGACTTCTTTTTTCACTATTCAGTTTTTCCCCTTTTCCTTCCCCCCCTAAATTGCCTTGTTTCTGCCTTGTTGCCGCCGTCCCGTTGCTTTTCTTGCTCGTGTCTCTTTGACCTCCACTATGTTTTTTTGTAAGACCTGTAAGGACTGACCTTTTTCCGCCTGACCTTCTTTCCTTTTCAACTTTCTTTCGGACTGAATTTTGCCCCGCGTTTTTCACTGTCCGGGAAGGACCTTCCGACCCATTTATATGACCTTCCGTTCCCCCAACACCTTTCTTTCCTTTGACCCCTCCCCTTTGTCCATAGTTTTTTTTCCTTTTCACTATATCTCTCTTTCCTCCTCCCTTTTTTTTTTAGTCATTCGTCAAGCTTCCTCTCTTATGAAATATACCTTTTGTGTGACACTACGCCGGGTTTTTCTCATATCGAGTGGTACGTAATGAACTGCCTTTTCACTGCAGTTTCCCCCTCTCCTCTTCACAGCGATACGACACCCCCCCCCAACACCCCCACAAAAACACCTCCTCCCGTTCACCCCTACCTTAAGTACCTGTTTTCTGGCACATTCTCGGAGTTTTCTTAGCACCGCCTCCGTCGAAGGAGAGTCCCAGACGACTCTCTCTTGTTCCCAGGCCTCCGACTTTGTATTCCTCATCACTTGACCTTTCTTACTAATCAGATTCGAAAAACCCGTTCCCCTTTCATCATGTCCCATCCGGAGGAGTGTCCGCTGAACACGGCTTTAACTCAGATTCCTCTTTCTACGCCCCACAGTTTGAACCCCTTACCTGCTCTCCCTTTTTAACCCCGTTTAGAGATGTTTTTTGACCTCCCCGAAACCTGAATTCTTTTCCTCCCCGATTCCGCGAGCCCTTCTCTCTTTGCCACGCGGTTGCGTTGACCTTTCCGACGGGTGACCCCCAAGAAGATGTTCTTCCTTTGTGGTGGTCTTCGATTCGGTAATCTCTTCTTCCCCCACTACATAGGTTTGGGCACCCATTTACCCCGCCAATTCCAAGGACTGAGTTGTTTATTTTATTTTCCCCCTTTTTTGTGAGTCGTACATGATTAGCTGATTTTCCTCTTTCTGGATGGCTACACTCTCCACCAACTGTCTTGGCCCTTTCCCGTTTTTGCGTTGCGCTTGTTTTCCCTTTCTTTTCCACAGTCTTGATTAGTGCTGAACCCCTCTTCCCTCTTTCTATAAATGGTCATTTTCCGACACCCGGATCGTTTTTTTTTTTTGATGGACGCGTTATTTTTCCTTCCAATGGATTGATTGGCTTCCCTGTTGTTTTTTCGTTTTGGTTGAGTTAGCTTGGAGAGTCCTTCCGCAGAAAGGACTGTTATGATGTATGGCAGCCCGCTCTTGGGGTCTCCTTTGCTTTAAACCTCTTCGCAGGTTTGCGTTTCCCTTCTCTCTTTCCTTAATATCCTGCGGATCCTCAAGAAAGAATTGATCACCCGATGGACTGAGACCCAACGTCCCTCACCCTTGAAGGAGACCAAGACTTCGTTGATCTTTTTTCCCAAAGGTCAATACTCCCCCCCCTCCCATTTGGATCAATTGCCCATTGATCTTACGTCCCCTCCTGAAGTGAGTTTTTTCCCCCATTCCATGAAGTTCCCCACTTTTTTCCTTTTCAAAGATGTTCGTTCTCTCCTTCATATCCCGGATGGAGATTTCTGAGACTTTAAGGTCGCCCTTACGCGTGCTCGCCTCTTTTGAACTCCTAGTTCTCCTTTCCAACTTCTCTAGCGCCCCCCCTTTTTCCTTGTCAGACGTTACACTGGACAAATTTATTCTCCCCACAGGCTTTTGCGAGTTGTTTGCTTCAAGCTGACGTGTCTCTTTTGCAGAAAAATTTGATGTAGCAAGCCACTTTTTGTAAGTACCTGCTCTCGCATCCTTTGCTCGGACCAACAAGCTCCCCCGTTTGCTCTTGGATCCATTTTCCTCTAAGATTAAATAGTCACCTTATTTCTCTCGTACGTCCTGTCTGACAGAGGAAAAGACTCGTTCTAGCGGCTTGTAGCAAAGTTCCCTTTCCCTCTCACTTCGTTAGCCGTTCAGGACCCGTGCTAGTACGCCCCATCTCGTCTCCTCGCACTGCAGGTAAGCCTCCAGGACTCTGAGAAAACCCTACTTTTTCTTACCTTCCCTTGCACAGCTGGCGATCTCCTCTATTAATCATCCTTTTTTTTGTTAGTCTTAGTCTATGAGCTTCTTTCGTTTCTTGCTGATCTCCTATTTATTATTATGTCTTGATTAATGTTGAGTTATCCTCGCTTTCTCTGGACTTCCATTGGTTGCCCGAGGCTTTGACTTTGCTGTTTCTTCTTGCCTGGTTTACTTGCTCCCTGAGTCCTCCCGAGTTTTTTCTTCATTCATCGTTGTCCATCATTCTCTCTAGAGCGATACTGTCGCCTTTCCTTTGAGTCTCCTTTTTGTTTGCCCCTCCATTTTATCTCTCCAGCATCAAACTTGGTTTCCACACTGTTAGCAATCAGCGTTAGTCACCAGCGGAAAGTCTTGTCCCCCTCTCGTACCAACACGTTTTAGATAGCCCATCATTGGCCCCTTTCAGTGAGTCACGACTTAGAGCTCATTCGAGCCTGTTGTATTTTATACATCGATTTTCAGTTTTTTGTAGTTTTCAGTTTTTCCGGGAGGAATTTTCCTCCCTTCCTGGTCTTAATTGTCGCGACGAGAGCATAGAACCCTTTCCGGCTATTCTGGTCTTAATGGTACTGGTTCCTCCCCCACTTTACCGTCTTCTTAGTCCTTGTGCCCTTTTTTCAGTATTTCACACTTTTTTTCATAATCTCATCTTTTTTCCCTTTTTTTTTGTGTTTGTGTAATTCTTCTTTTATCATGTCTTGTAATTGCTGAAGATGATCTTTGCCTTTTCCCTCCCTAGCGCGATCAACGAGTTTCTCCGTGCACTTTACAGCCCCCAGTTACCCTTCTCTTTTCGACCATACTCCCTCCGATCTGGTCGTCGTTCCTTCCTTCCCCTAGACGTAACGCCTTCGAGACACCTTCATCGCACTCCATTTCAGACCCTACGCGTCATTACCTGTCCTATCCGGTTTTCGTCAAATTCCCCTTGAGCGAACCCTGAGCATTTTCTCAGCATCAAGTGACCTTGGACCCCTCCCCCCCCCCCGCGAACGCGACCTCCTTACCTTCGGGTACTTGCCAATAATTTGTCCTCTTTGAAGCCATTTAGAATTTTCCGGATGGCCATCCTAGGACCCTCCTCTCTGACAGCATTCCCATCCTCTTACCCATACAAAACACTTCCCTTCTTGCAGGGTCAGGTTGAGAACTCCCTCTTCTTTCAGAGCGCTGATGAAGACCTCTTTTGCTGGACTGGCAAAGCTGTTTTCTCTTACTTCCAACCCTTTAAGGTTTTTTCCCCTCTTTCTTCTTAGATCGGAAAGAGGCTTCATCGCGCGACTGACTTTTCGATTGCCTGCGGCCAACATCTCGAATACAGTTTATTTCCCTTTCTCAGTGTTTGGCGAATTTGGTTGTTCCCCTTCTTCTCCTCAGTGAGCGTGAATCATCTTTCCCCTGTGAGCATGATTCAGACTGACTCCGATGATAGCCATTGCTCCCCCTTTTGTTGTTCCCATTTGATTCGATACAACTGTCGTCTTCCTGGCGGTAGAGCGAGCTCTTGATGCTCTCACCCAGATGCGGCTCCTTTCCTCACCATATTCGATGATGATCCTTTCCGGACTGATCGTGTGCCGCCGCTAGTCACCGTTTTTTTTCCTTCTTTCGGACGAATTTTGCAAGAGTGGCCTTCACATGCAGTTGTCCCTCTCCCACCTCTATTTTATGAAGAAACAACACCCCGTTTTCCTTTGCCAAGGACCCTGCGGAATATTTTTAGCATTTTGCCTTGAACATATTTATCTCTTTTCCTCTTTTTTTTTTGAGCGATAGTTCAAGCTTAATCCCCCTGTTACTATATTTTTGCACACCTTACTCCTTTTTTGTTTCTTTTCTTCATCTAGAGGGTAGAAGTACTGCACGCTGTTCCTGCCAGGATTTTCCCCCTTCGTACGCCTTCAAGAGATCCTAAATCTTTGCACCCGCTCATACAGTAATTTATTCGAAGGCCCTTCGTTTTTGGTTTGAGTTGATCCAAGACGCCCGCGGCTTCTCTTTCCGCTCGCGCGAGTATACAAGGAGGCCGCTGTTTCTTTCCTCCCCCCTCACTGCTAGGACTTTAGACTACATCTGTCTCCTTTTTATTCCTGATAAAAGAGGTCCCTTCCGCTGCACGTACTGGCAGGTCGTCAGTAAGTCTATTCTAATCTCCCCCAGTGGCCCTCACCCCACTCAATTCGCCCGACAGGTCATTTCTCGTTTTAGCGTCTTTTTGCCGCCGCTTCAATCATCGGTTCACGTCCATTACTCGACTTCCTGCTCTTTTTCTAGTTGACTCCACGCGGGTGCCGGCCTTCCATTGTCCTTCAGGGAATAGCACTCTCGTCAGGACCCGCGTGCGATATCGGTCACTCCTCGGCACGATCCTAGGTTAGTGTCCTTTCAACTTATTCTCAATCCATTTCTTGTTGTTCTTTCTCTGTTGGGAATGACTTTTCCCTCCCCAGATTCAGATGAGGCTCTATTGCTTCCCCCATCGCCCAATTTTGTTTTCCCAATTTCTTTCGCTGTGCTCTTTTCTTTTTTGCTGTTTCACCCGTGATGCGCTGGCAACCCCTTGCTTTTTCGATACAGGAAGAGTTCCCTTCCCAACATCCGCTTTAATGGAAGAGTTTTCAGCAATGGATTGTATTCCTTCCCGGGTTTTTCCGCGACGTGGATGGGAGTAGGGTCGACCTGTACTGCGCCCCCTCTGGTATTTCTCTGGCTCATGTCGATGGTTTGCCGGTTCCTTTCAATATCCTTAATTTTGATACGCCCTTTTCAGTTCGCTTGCGTCTCCCGTCTCTATCCGCGGCATTCCTCTCCCGATCACTCGATACACGTGACGAGATTACCCAACGAAAGAAAACAAGGTTTTCATTAGAACCCTCTCTCTCTTGTTGACCAAGGTTCAATCCTTTTCGCCCTCAAACAATGAGTCTCTCCGTACGGGACCTTTCTTGTCAGGGCCTTACTTCGGCCAAGGCTCGGCCGGCAATTTTGATTCTCCTTCAGTTGCGGTCCTCCACTTATTTCCGCACGCTGATGAGATTGGTACTTTTGCAATTAAAGATCACTCCCCGCAGCCTAGGAACGTGTTTTTCTCCTCCCATGCTCTCGATTTTAGAGGCTGTCTCAGCCATTGACAGGATGGTCTACCCCGTTTCGTTGACGGAGTTGTTGTCACCCTTTTTGCCGCTGGCGACTCTTTTTGCGAATTTTTTGGTTTCAAACCAAGGTGTTGTCAGCCTCTCTCTACCCCGAGGTTCCAACCTACCTTACTTCTCAGTCCCCTGGCGACAATTTCTATCTTTTTCCTCGACCTTGATGGGAGAACGCCTGCTTCCCCCAGCCGCACTGATGAGAGTTTGAATTTCCGGAACCCCCAAGGAACACTCTCAATAGTCAAGTTAGCCCTCTCTCCTTTCCCGGTTTCTCTCCTCCTTGATTTCGGCAAGGCAGGAAAGCAAGTTTAGTCCTGTGAAAAAGAAGACCCGTTCTTCTCTCGACAACGCCCGGCGCATAGAGGGACATCTCTCTATTTTTTATCTGGGTGTTGTTTTGCGATTTCTTCTCCCTGATTAGAAGTTTTGCGTGTCTTTTTTCATGCGATTTTCGCTTCCTTTTTCTTAATTGCCTTGCGCAGGTTTTCTAAGTTCTCGGGAGAAGGTGCTTTCTTTTAGTCGCGTCTGGGTTTTCCGTTGCACATGCCGACGAAGAAAGGTATTCCTTTTTACTGAATCAGACTTTCCCCCACCCCCCCCCCCCCCCCCGGAGATGTTCCTTCCGAGAGACCTTTGTATCCAAAGGTCGGCACCCCCTTCGCTGTTCCTAGGAACTTTGATTTATCTTCCCTTTCCTCCCCTTGGATTGACGACATAAAGTTTTCCCTCGTCGCCATCGGACCCAAGCTGAGCAAAAAACCCTCTTAAAAGAACGTTTTCGACTTCAGCATTGCTTTTACGTGCTTCTTGGTAGCCGCGCCTTGAATTTTCTTTTTCTTCGTCGTCTCGGCGCGTGATTCCGCCTTCTCTTCAATAGAAGCCATCGTTTTTCTTGCGGCTCCTCTCACCTTGGCCGGTTTTTCGTGGCCTGTCATGCGTACTGTTTAACGCCCCTACCCTTCCCTCTGTCTTAATTTTGCGGGCGCACCTTTATTTGACTTTCCTTCAGCTCATATTTTAGCCTTGTTTCGTTTTTCTCGTTTCCTTATCGAGGTGATCAATCGTTTCTTTTAATGCGCCGCTGGATATTACTCCCCTCCCCCCATCCTGAAAATCAGCTCGTCTCAACGCCGTTTCGCCTTCTCCTTCCGACCCAGGCCCCTTCCATTGTTTCTCCCCCCAATCAGCAAGACGATCTTGATTGCGAACTTCTCCAGCCCCTATTTTTCAACCCAACTTTCCTTAATCTTTTAATCCATTTGCCAGCCACAGTCCATTCAATCTTATGATCCTTTTTTTCGTTCCCCCCAGGTAGCGTCACCTCTCCCGGTTGCCACACCCCTTGGGGCAATCCAGACACAGAGAACGCTCATCGAAGTTGTCCCCTTTGCCCAATCGTTTTTCCCCCCCTCTTTGTCCTGCATCCAGGATGGCTACGGTGAATCGCGATTAAGACATGCACACCGCGCCTGACAACGAATACCCACTTTGATTTGATTCCCCGAGTCAGGTTGAGTTTTCCTGAGGATCGTGCCAGAGGCGATGCAAGAATGAGTAAGACGAGCTGGACCCTTGCTTTTGTAAACGGGACCCCTGAAAGGTTACTGCCCAGAGTAGGGCTATTCAGAAAGGTAACAGATGTAGCATTCGCTCTTGATGCCGGTTCGTCACCGATTTCTCCCTATCAGTTGACGCCATGGGTGACTGGCTTCGGCAGCCTTTGTCCCTTCGGAATAGCTCTTCCCTTGTGCCTTGCCGAAAAGGCCGCCGCGGTGAGATTTCTCGACTTCTCCGTTGTTCGAGATAGTCCGATCCGTGTCATTGATCGCTCCCCCTTTCTTGCCTGGTTTCGGATAGAGCGCTGCCCCTTCTTCCCTTCTCTGAGCTTGATTCCTCCACCTTCCTGCTTTTTCCGAAGAACCTGGTAGGTCGATCCGTGGTGCCGCGATGCTTATCCCAGATCGCGGTGAAAGTAGGCATTGACGAATTGTCCAAGCGGGAAACCTTCTTTCCTTCCTACTTTTTACCACCGATATGAATGACTCCCCAAACACCCCGTAGTAATGACAAAGCACCAGCGTTTAGCAGAAGGTCGAGTAGACTTGAAACTATTCTCCCCGTTTGTGAGAGAGCTCCGGCGGCTCTCAATTCTTCCATTCTTTTTTCCGTGGTTCTTTCAGCCGGGGGTTTTGGTCTTACAAGTGGTCTTTCCCTGAAAGGAATTTCTGCCCCTGATGCAAATCGCCCTCTTCACCGCGACTGCAATATACGTCCCTCTAAGTAGTAACTTTCATTTCTTCCTTACTCGGATTGTGGAGGGACCTCCTCCGCGCCTGGGCTCTAGCCGACCGCGTTCCGCGAAGAAATGCAGGCACGTTCTATGCAATCAAATTGTTGAAAACTTCTCCCGGCATGTTTTAGATTAATGCTACCACATCGGAGCCTTCTTAATTGCTAACTGGTTCAGTGATGATTGAAATGAGTCCCCGTCCTCGATCTTAGCCTCCAAGGCGTCCGACTCCCCTAGCCCGCTTTTTGCCCTGGTTTACAACAACCGTATGATGTTTCTTTGTTGCCAGGAAGCATCGGCAACCTGCTCGCGATTCAGGCAATTTTTTTTTTATTCTCGCCCATTCCTACCTCAGGTGATGAAACCCCCTTTCAGGGGCCGAAGGGATCGTTGGCCTTTCCCCCCTCTCTTCAGGCCAGAGTTATATTCCTCGCGTCTCGGCCCGATCCGGTGGTCGGGCTCACACCTGCACCCTCGCCCCTTCAACGGCAGCGTTGTTCGGGCTCGGTTGGTCTCGCGATTTCGTCTTTGATGTGCCTCCTGGGCCCTGCCAACTGATGTTGCAATTTTACGGATAGCTTCGTTTTCTCGTGGTTTTGCTTTCCACCGCCGTGTTCTTTTGGAAACGATGCGATGTTTAGTCCCCGAGACGACAACCCCTGATCGAAGCTTTGATTTATTTTCCCGCAATTGCGTTTCTACGGGTGGCTCGAACTTTTTTGTGCGTTCCTCTTCTCCTCGCAGCCAGATGGCTTCTGGATTTTTTCGGCCCAGCGCGTTGTTGCCGGGTGCGGACAAGATCAGTCCTCCCGCGTTTTTGATCGCGCTGAGTTTGGCGCTGTGACCCTGTAATCAAGAACGACTGCACATCACTGATACCTTTACAGCCAACAAGGACTGGAGCCCTATGCATTGCCCTGTCAAATCCACTTTTTTGAGCCCCTTTCGTCCGACTTACGTACGTGCGTTGACTTTTCCAGCCCCTGACTCTTCCCCAAGTATTCCCGAGGTGCGAGGTCGCCGCAGTCGCTCATGTTTAAGCGCGCTTCGACTTGAGTCCTCCATTACTCTCCCTTCTAGATCCGAGGGAACGCCCGTGTTCCTAGAACCCTCTCTACTGCTGCGACGCTTCTCTTTGACATTGCCACTGAGGGTACGTTTCCCCTTTTCCTTCTCTTTTTCTCATCTTGCCGCGTTTGCATGTACACCGTGATTCTAAGCCAAGGGTTGCAGTAACTGCTCGAGCATCCCCCCCTCCGAGGAAAAAGTCCGACAAGTTGCCCGTTCTTTCCCCAAATTCTCGCGCGATTCTCATTTTTCTAACGCATTCCGGTTCCCAACCTCCTTTCTTCTCTTGAATTTTCAAGCCGGAACCAGGCAACCGTCAGCAAGGCCGACGCGTAGCAGCAAGGCACGGTAGTCCCTGCTGATCAGGCCCTTCCAGATTGACTTCCAGCCTATCCAAAAGCCTCACCTCCCACGCGCCGAGGCTCCTT
>Ga0179591_1287162_pt1 | contig 12289 bp, 12 predicted proteins | sample CZOMad2_1_08_16f_FD_182891 | JGI IMG/M metagenome (GOLD analysis project Ga0179591, IMG submission 182891) | Vadose zone soil fungal communities from Angelo Coast Range Reserve, California, USA - CZOMad2_1_08_16fungal (PacBio error correction) | ecosystem: Environmental > Terrestrial > Soil >... | reverse complement strand
ACTTCAGAGTTTACGGCTTTGCCTTTGTTCTTTTTTCGACGACCCGGACGACTATCTTCGGGGCTCACCCGACCCATCTTCCGCGGACGAGCTGCTTCCCCTCATTTGTTTTTTACCCCCTCCTTATAGCCCCCCATGTTCTTTTCCCCCAGTCGCCTCCGTCTTACCGGAACCGATGGCTCACGCCGACCAAACTTCCCATTTTGACCCCCCCCACGGTCACCGGACACACAATTGAGGGCTCCTCACCCCACCCCATTGAACCCCACAACCTCTCTGTAAACCACCTTCTTTACCGGCCGTTGGTTGACCCCCGCGCTAAAAGTCCAAGAAAGTACACCCCCCGAATTTTGGGTAACAACCCCACAAAATTTTTCCTTTTCTTGACACGTCCCCCCAAAGAGTGCACGTAGAACGGTTTGAGTGGCGTGTGGTTTTGACAGTTGTTGGCCCGCCATCTCACGAACATCCATCTCCCCCCCAATCGTTGTGCTGTTCTCTTCTTTCTTCTAAGTGACTTTGATAGGCAGACAATCGATATGTCTACTTGCGTTTTTTCCTTTAGATCGCGCTCGACTCTCGCTTTGTTCTCATTATTTTTTTTCCCCCCCCCAAGAAGGCACTGACACTTTCATGATTGATCTTTGAGTTTTTTCCTTTCCCGTCTCGTTCCTTCCGAGTCCCTGACGACCGCCGTTTCGCCTTTTTTTCTACTACACCGTCTTTTTTGTTCTTCACACGTTTGGCTCCTACGCGCGAGCCAGGGCTTCAAGTGGTTTACGTGACCTTTTTTTCTCGCTTTTGAAATCGGGTGTGTAAGTACGTTCCACTTTGCCGGGTGAGGCGTGTATGTCATGGCGTTGTGCAGGCTGTTTGTTCATTCATTTATTGGTAGGCAAACCCCCCCCCCTCTTTGGCAAGTTTGTTTTTTGTTTTTCCGCTTGTTTTTTCCATGCTCTTTGACCATCTGCCCCTTTATTTTTTCACTGTGTGATGGGTGCTTGTCCTCAACTTCTCTTTTCCTTTTTTCCCGCCTTGTTTGGCTGACGTACACCCCCCCCCCAGGGTGTGCTAGATCCCCCCTTTTCGATGGACCGGTGGCACGTATTTTTTGCCTTTTGAAGGTCCGAGGCTGGTTCAAGCCAATTACGGGGCTTGTTGAAGTTTTTTCTGCCAGTCTCTTTTTCTTGGCATTCCCTGTTGTTCAGCCAGGTTTTCCTCCCCCCACCCCCCGTTTCGGCTTGACTTTGGAGCGGCGTCTATTCCTTTCCGAACGATGGTCCCCAGGGGTTTTGGCCCCTTGCACTTCTGCCCATTTGCTTTTGTGCGTGCGTGCTGTTTTTGTTTTAGATGGACGAGGCTGATCCTTCAGCCCTTTTTTGCCACCTCTTTCTTTGAGTTTTTCTGGGACACAATTTTGGATCTTTTTCGAACTGTTTTTTTTCAACTGTTCCTGATTTTCCTCTTTATCTACGTTTTCGGTTGCATTTTTTTTTACTCCTTCGTCTGCTCGCCCCAATTTCTTCCCCTTTGCAATTCTTCCTGTAACACCCCCTGCTTCTTACCCCCCCTTTTACCTGATCCTGTTGATTTTTTTGAGATTTCGCTTTTTTGGATTCGCGGACACCGAGTTTTTCTCCCGTTTGTAAGGAATCGAGGTCGCGTGCGTGTTTCCCGCTGTCGATTCTTTTTTGCGTCGCCTTGACCTACCCCGGTTCCCCAGGCTTTCTCGAATTCAATTGTTGCCCCCCGTCCCCCCCTCCCTCAGGCCACGGGCGAGTGTTTTTGGATGTCTTAGGTTTCACCCCCCCCCTGAGCCCGCGCGTTTGGATGACCCCCCCCCCAGGTCGGAACACTTCCGCTGGACCTTCATCGTGCCATTCGCCAAACTTCCCCTATGGTCTCGGCTCTGAACGTTGATATTCCGGACGGCGTCTCCGTCCACCCCCCCTTTTTGATACAACTCGTCAGTTTCTTTTCCGGATTTGATTTCGCCCCCCGTTTCCCCAGACGCCTACAGTGCGCGGTGCCGGGTGCACCACCCCGCCGTTTTTCTTTTTTTCACCGTCTTTCCCTTTGGGCAAAAGCCGCCACCTTCACCCTTCCCCATTTTTGATTTGCCCTGGTTCGAACGTGCCAAGAGATGTACGTGCCTTTCTTCTTGACTGGACGCGAACACAGTTGTGACCTGGCGACCCGCGGAGTTTTGCCCGGTCCTGTTTCCTAGCGCTTTAGGTTTGTCTTGTGCTTCCCGTCCTTGCTCTTTTACGCGGATCTACGCCCAAGGTACTTTTCGGAACCTTTCTCTTATCCCCTTTCCAACCACAGGACTTTTCGACCACGGTCGATCCACTTCAAATGATCACGCCCCGACCGAATGCCCATTTTTTTTGGCCTTGTCCTCCGATGGTCACGGCGTCTCCCCCCACCCGTCTTTTTTTTCACGCCTCCGCATAGCCGGCCTGAGGCAACGGTTTTTTTTTTTTCAAGTTTTCGGTTTTTGGGACCCGCCTTGTCGTAGCCTTCTCCGGCTGCCTCTGCTAGCCCTCCCTTGCCCACAAGAGCTCTTTTGCCTGCCGGTTTTTTTATTTTTTTGAGCCGAGTGCGGTTTTTCTTTTTTCGAGCCCCTCGGCCCCGCCTTTTCGATTGACCGGCCCCCACCCTGCACTTGTCCTTCCCCGTTCAAACTTTTTCCTCCGCTTGACTTCCCCCGATCCGCTTTGACCCCCCCACCTTGTTTTACAGGGGCTAAGTGCGACGTGCATCTAACTTGCCGTACGTCTTAGTTGGGGCAAACTTTTCTTGCTTCTTTTGCCGGACCCCTATTTTTTGTTTTACTTTTCTGCGTTAAAGGCGTTTCCACGTACACCCCAGAACCCAACCTTGTGCGTACGACGGAATTCCTACGTCTTTTTTCAGCCCCCCCCGGTCTCCCGAATCCAACCTTCACAGGTTCCTCCATGACTGCATTCCACGCCCCAAGCGTGTTCGATGGGATATTTGTCTTGTTTTTTTTGAAGCCGCTGATTTTTGACGGACCTTTGATAGTAGGAAACCGCCCTCTCCGCCTTTTCTCACATTATTCCCAAATGAGTTGTTGGGCATACCGAATACCATTTTTTTGTGTTGTTTGCCCAATTTTTTTTTTCTCATATGTTCCTTTGCCCCCCCTTGCGCTTAGGTGCCCCCCACGTCCCCCTTGTGACCCCCTGAATTTCTCTTCTCCCATCCCCACTTTGTGTTTTGCTTGACCGTTTTTTGCCCCCCTGCTTACATTGGAGGCCTTTTCCGTGATTCTCGCCCCCCTCATTTTCTGCGGAGACAGTCGGACCGCCATCCCAGGTATTCTTGTATGCTTTCAAACTCTTTAGATAGACCCCCCTTTTTGGAGGCGAGCTATCGGCGTGCCTTTACTTCCAAGCGTCAAACCTCGTTGGCTTCACTCTTCGTGCCATCCTGCCTCTGCTTGTTTCCCCCAGCTTCCGATTAGTGGAGACCGTGTTTTTTTTTTGTTTTTGCCGTTTGTTCGCCTTTTTTCTCTTCTCCACTTGCTACTTACGCGGTTTCCCCCCCCCCCTCATTTCCCCTCCCAGCGTGAAGTGGACTTGTTGGTCACCTGTTCAACGGATTCGCCTGCCGGACACCATCTTGGGTGTTGCGAAGCGGACAGTTTTTTTCCCTTGTTTCCTACTACGTAGCCCAGTGAGTGCCTTGTAGGTCCTCCGGTCGTTTGTTAGCCCTTTTGACCCAGTTTTTCGAGTACTCGTCTGCTCCTCAGCCTTGGACCCTTTTCCGTTTGTATCTCTTTAGTTTATTGTGTCCCCCCCTCTTCCGAGTCCTCGGTACTGGGCCTTTTTTTGGTTCAGCGTGCTCCTGCACTCTGATAAAACCTCGTTTGGCATCTCTTTTTTCCCATTTGGATTTCCTTTTGTGTGAGCTCTGGCCCCGGACAGAGGCGATTGCCGCTGATTCTTTCACCCCTGCAAGGCTATCTTGTGTTCCCTCTTAGACTTAGACGTTGCGTCCTCGGTCTGGCTTGCAGTTGCCTGCCATCTCTTTTTTTTTTTTTTTGTTGTGAAGCGGTTCGCTTGCGGGCCTAGGTATTGCGTAGATGTGCTCTACGTGGACTTCTTTGTTATTTGAGTCTTTCCCACCTTCCTGTCCTTTCCCGCCATTCCCCCCTTTTCGATGATACCTCTTGAGTCGTAATCCCCCCCCCGATCACCTACACCTCCCTTTTTTCGTCCACGCACGCTTTTCCCCCCATCCTTCGGCGCCCCCCCCTCCGGTCCCACCCGTGGTCCGCCCCCGCGAGGGGACCTGATCGAAATTTGCCTTGCGACTTTTCTCCGTCCCCCCCCCCCTTCCCACCTCTCGGTAGTCCCCCGCCTCCCTAGGGGTTGAACGTTGTCCGGTTGCGGAGGTTTTTTGTTCGCGTCATCCCGGTCTTCTATTGTAAGTCCCGGAGGGACGAGTACGCTATTGAGTCGGGTCAGTCCCCGTCTCGGAAAGTTCCGCAGTCTTCGATTTATCTTATTTTTTTTTTCGGTTCCTTGATGTCTTCATTTCCAGTCTTCCGGGGCTCCCGAATGGGGCCGAGCCCCGACGTTTGTAGTTTTTTGGGTCAGTACGCGTCTCCCTTCCCAGCCTCTCGGTCTTGCGGTTCCCCACCTTGTGCATTACGATGCTAAGTAGTAGTTCCCTCCTTTTATGGACCCCTGGTCCCCCCCCCAATGCGACCTCCGTGCACGTCCCTTGCTCCCGTCCCTTCCTTGAGTAGACCCCTCTTTCCTGCTTCCGACTCCTCTCCCGCACCCCCATTGCCAGTGGCGTTCGATTTTTTTACCTCCCCTTTTTTCCGGTCGATCCGAACCTTGGTGCGTGATCTGCACCCCAAGGCTTTGAAATAGCACCTGCTCATGCCGTTTCGAATTGAGTCCCTCTTCACCGCCCGTGTTATGGTAGCCACCTCTGGCCCAGTTTTTTTCTCACTGCGTGGCCCCCCCTCCTAATGATTTGCTCGCCATCCTGAGGCTTTTCTTTCGTCCAACTCGGTTTGACTTTGCCTTCCGTTCCCCTTTTCACTCTCCTATGCAACCTACGGTCCCCGCCCCTTGTGCCGTGAACTAGCCATGAACCACTCGTATTTGCTGCGCAGCCTCGGGCAGCCTTCCCCCTAAAACACCCCCTTTTCCGTTTCCTTGCAACGACCGTTCGACCGTTCCCGGTCCTCCCTGCCAATACAGGGATGCGAGCACCAATGGAGTTGAAAAGTTTTTGAGCTTATTTCACACTTTTGTTCCTCGGATTGCACCGCGTTTCCGAACACCCCCCCCCACATCCCTGTGACATGATCTGTTAAATTTTAGCTGAAAGTTCGCGTCCGACACCTCCAAACCGTTGCTTTTTTTCCCCCCGACCAGAACTCCTGTACAAGATGCCGAGCAAAGCCCACGTCTCCCCCTGTCGTACTTCCGATCACGCCTCTTGTTCCTTTTCGTCCTAAACCAACTTTCTGTCCCCCTCTCGTGTCGTAGTTTCTTTGCATACCAAATTTTTTCAGAGCCAACTTTGTACCGACGTTTCCCCGGTAATTCCCATCCCCCCCTCCCTCTCCCTCCTCGGACTTATGTTTTTCACCCTGCCCCTGACGAGCCCGTGCCCCCCATTTTTGTTTCCCCATTCCAATGATCCGACACAATCGACCCCTCTACTGCAGTCTCCTCGCACTCTCCATTTCTCTTGTCGCTTCACGACACGTTTTTGCAGCCCGTTACTTCATCAGGAGGTTCTTGAATATGTTGCTTGTACCGAAAAACTGCCCCCCCCCTAACCCCACCCTTTTTCGCCCGACACGGTCTTTTTTGTGGGTTGCGCAGCTTTTTTTTTAACCGGAGCGGCCCCCGTCTCCTGGGAACGTCGTCACACTGATGTTCCTTGTTTTGTTCTCCGTTGCGTAAGTGTTGTCCCGAGTAGCGTTCCTGTCCTACGTCGTTCCTTTGTCATAGTTGTTTGGGGGACCCCTTGTGTAGTCGATACAATGTGACACGGCCCCCGCGGCGATGCACTAGTTCCCTGAACATTACCCGCTGAACCCGGAAGTTATTCTTCTGATCCGAGTACCGGCCTCGAGTTTTTGTAGACTTTGAGCCCCCTCCATATCTCTCCCCGTGTAGACACGTTCTACCTCTTTCACCCAGCCTCCCCCCCTTTGATTAGTATATTTATTTCCCCCTTCCCCCCCCCTTCCCCCCTTTTATTGTTTGTCCTCGTCGATATTTTCCCACTGAGTTTTTGCTTCGAGGGTTCTACCCCCCTCCCTCATGTGCCTCTCACGACCTCTATCGCTTTGGGTTACGATATGTTGCAACTCTTGGCACCGCTGCCCAGATTCTCCCCCCCTGCCTTTTTGGTAATGGTTACATTCCCCTAGTGGTCTTTTTTTTCCTTTTCACACTGTGAGATCAGACCGACCCCCAATAAAGAGCCCCACACCCGTATCCTTTTTTCTCCCCCGGTCCCCACATGAGGACCTAGCTACTTGCCCCCCTAGCAACCACTTTGTCCTTTTACCGATGGACCACCATTACAGGTGGTGAGGGTGTAGTTCGCGGCCAGGAAGTCCGCTCCTGAGTCCCCCACCACGGGGCGACAACCCTCTGCTTATTCTTTGCCTTTTGCTTTGATGTCGTAACGTGACATCTTTTTCCCTCCCAAGACTTCCCTGCTTCATCGTGTTTTTACATTATCGTCGGTACTTTTTTGTCCGTTTTGTCTCCCGGCGAGGGACGTGAAAATCTATCCTGTATTCGTTCTTTGAGGATGCTCGTCGGGAGGATACCTCCTTGTTTTAGACTTTTCTTTTGCCAACCAGCTTGAGTCACTTTCTTCTTCCACTTTGTCGGTCTAGATATTGCTTTAGGGAGACACCGTTTTTCTAGGGCCCTTCTGACGGACCTTTTGACGGTGTCGCTGGCGCAGTCAGAAACCCAGACTTTCCCCTACCCACAAACCCCCCGTTTGTCCTTTTTTTCCTTTACCCCACTTTGTTTGCCCCCTTTTTTCCCCTTTTTACGGGCGACAGAGGACCGATGAACTGTTTTCTTCCCCTGAGACACCATTTAGCTTGCTTGGAACCTAAAATAGACCAAGGATGGGTCTGGAGACCCTTCAAGATGTCCGGTATTTCCTGTTAGAGGCACAACCCCCGTTTCCATCGTTTAGTGTTTTATTTTTTATGCCGTTCTTTAGCTCTCCCCTGGGACATCTGCTCGTGCACCCCCTTTTTTTTGTGGTTTTTTTTGATGGTGAGCTGGCAAGCTCGGCATTAGCCTTGAGTCTCCTCTCCCCTGTTTCTCAGGCTGCTCTTTTTACTATGGCGTTTCTTTGTGAGTAAGTTCAAATGGTAAGTTTTTTTTTTTTTTTTTTTTCTCTGATTTTCCCCCTTCTTCACCTTACGGGTTTCTTTTAGGGAAGCTGGCCAGAGAGTCTAGAGGTTCTTTCCTTCTTTTTTCCCCCTCCGCGGTCGCCCCACCGTTGTGTTCTTTGGTCGTGGAAGCGTCCTACTGGTCCCTTTTCCACGTTCTAGTAAAGCACGGCCCCTCTTTTTTTTGTTCCGTCTTTTTTCTGATAGTCGTCCCTCTCTTTTCTCTTATCGGTCCATCGCCTTCTTGAGTTTTGGAAAGTTTGAAACTTGGTCCTCTGTTTATCTGCCTGTAAACTTTGTGGTTTTGGCGCCTCTACCTCCTCACAGACAGTTCCCCCTATTCCTTCTTTCCGTGCGGCTCTCCCACATTTTTTCCTTCGCACCCCTTTTTCCTTAGCCTACATTATCAAAGCTGAGGTTCTTTATCTTTCCCGTTCCTTAGGAACGGTCCGAGTATCGGCCATGCTCAGCCCTGGTCCTTTGGATTATCCCTGAGTCTCTTTGGTTTTCCCCCCGACTTCGGTTAGACCGTAGATTACGACCTTGCCATCTTTTCTCAACTCCCGTGCCCGCTCGCGCGTGTTACGAGTGTGTCTCGGTCCTTCTCCCCCCCCCTACATGTACTGCTTCTTGGTTGTACAAGCCTGGACCTTCACCACACAACTCCCGTGATGCCATTGTGTGACCCCCCCTGCATTTTCCTACCCGAGATCCTTATCCCCTTAAGGACTCTTATTGACTTTCCTTATTGGCCCTCGTGATGTTTCCCCTGAGTACCTGTTGCTAATAATCGCCTTGAAAGTGCCCTACAAGCGCGTCTAAACCCCCTGCACCCCTCCTTCACATTCGTGTCCTTCCCCCCATGGTTGTTCACCCCAAGGAGGCTGGTCATGCGACAAGACACCTTTCAGATTTGCCTGGGAAGGCGGGCACGCGCTCGAAGAATCGGCTTCTGTTTTTGTTTTCTTTTTGTCGAGCGGGGTGTGGGGCCTCCTCGGGCCCTCATGGTGACCACTTGCACGTCTCCCAGAGAGGTTAAAAACCCTTCATCTACATCCATGCATCGGTTGACGGGAGTGTGTGTCGTTCTCCCCCCTCGATGTGTGTTTTTTTGACAAGGTATGAGCCTTCCGTCTCGTTATCCACAACTGACGGAGAGAACCTTCTACAACTCCCCTATCCAATCCTCGACCCTCTCGTGACCCCCCCCCCGTTCTCTAGGTTCATCACGGAATATACCTGATTCCTTTAGAATTTTTTTTTTCCTCGGCACCTGCTTCCCTTACATTTTCCCCTCAAAACCGATTTTTTTTTTTTTTCAACCCTTCTCTCCTAGTCATCCTCCCCCCTCTTAGAAGTCCAACTTTAAGGTCTCCCTATATCCTAGTTTTTTTGGAAACCGTGAGTGTCTTCGTCCATATTTCCGAGATACCCCTTCGTTTAGAGGAAATGCACTTCATATATCCTCCCCCCGTGTAAACTTTTTCCCCCCCTTCCCCGCTTCGGAGGAGCCTTATCCCTGACGCACCACCCACACCTGTTCCCCCTGTTGTCACCGTTTTTCCTCCTATGATATGCCCTTCACTTTTCTTAAGATTCCCATGGGACTTTTTCCACTCCTCTTTTCGTTGCATTACACCCCCGTCTTTCTTTCTTTTTCTCGTCATTCTACCGACTTTTCTAAACTAGTCCCCCCCCAACAGATCTTAGAATCTCCTAGAAACCGACTTGGTCGTCCCTTTGTAAGCCAGAGCTGCCCCCCTCCCTGCCACCAGGTTCTCTCCCTTTCCTGAAGGCGACCGAGATGGTGCTTCTGTCGACCCAGCTTCTTTTTCCCCTTTAATACGTGTACACCCTTTTCCATTTCATTTAAAGAAGATAATTGCCTGGAGACCCTTCCCTTTTTCGATGAAGCGTTTTCCTGCTTCAACTCCTCCGGATGCTTGAAGTGTTACCGACGACTGACTCTCCGGAGTGTCGTCTTACCTCTTCCTTTCCAAACTGCACGATTTTTTCTCCTATATTTTCTCCTCCGTTTGAGTCCAGTGACTTCCCCCCCTTCTCTTTCTTTCACTTAGTCCTCTTCTCCTCCACCCGAAGATGAGTTCCCTTCCCCATGAATTCCCCCCTTTTTTTTCTTCGGTATGTTTTCTGCCGCTTTTGTTCGTCAACCCCTTTCTAGAGCCAGGCTTTAGTTTTTTGGCTTTTTTTCAATGAACGCCAAAGGTCGTCACAAGATTCACCGTCTTTCTTTCCATCACCCATTTTTCTTCTCTTTGTTAGTTTCTTCCTTACTACTTCGGCCCGACGTGTGCTTTACGTCCTTTTTTTTCTGAATGAGGTACTCGGTTCTGACTTTACGAGCGGAGTGTGCCCCCCTTTGCGAACGTGGCCCGGCGTCGCCCTTCCTTCTGTCCCCCCCCCTTTTGTTATCGAAGAGTATTTACCTTGACTTTTTCTCCGAGCCCCACTGAGGGATTCAGTTTTTTTTTTTGCTGTCGGTCCGGCAAGCCCTGCACAGGGCGTGTGCCGCCCCCTCTTCTTCTTATATCCTGCGGTCTTTCTTTCCCTTTAGTCCCGAGAGACCTTTTGCCGGTCTAAAAGTGCCGTGTTTTCTCGTTAGTCGCGCACTCTCGACCCCGGCTAAAGCTCGTTCTTCATGGCTTCTGCGAGTCCCTTTTTGCATAAGCTCTTCCCCTGATTAGGGAGTTAAAAACATTTTTGTTATTTTTGCACCCGCGATTTCGTACCGTTTGGAGGCTTAGTTTTTTTTTCTCCTTCTTGATGCTCGAACGTCCCCTGGTCGCTTTTCTTCTCTCCGGTGGTCCTCTGTTTCTGACAGTGGTTTCGTCCGTTTTGTAGAGATCCGTCCTCTTCCACTCTGGTTCGTTATCTTTCGTGTTTTTGAGCAGCCGGGCACATAACACCCTTTCCCCGTTCTCTTTTTTTCTCCTTGGTAAGGGAAATAAGTCTTGCGATTTTTCGACCCGGTTGCGGCAGCGTCTGTTCCCTACAGCTATGAGTTCGGAGACGTTTTGGGCCCCCCGGTCCAATAGACAGGTTTTTACGTCAAACGTTTTTTTTTCTGTAACCGTTGCCGGCCGGTGTTGTGAGGGGTTCGCTCCTCTCCCTTCCTCACCTTCCCTCCCAGGGAGAGGATAGCTTTCTTTACAGAGTTGTTTTTCGACGGGTTACTTCCGTTCATGCTTCTTGCTAGTTCCGTTTATCCCTCTTCTCCCTGGTTTCCTACTCGGATCCCCCCCCTGGACAAGTTTTCTTTTGTCCGTTTTTTCACCTGCGAGTTGCCCCTTGATAGCTTGATTTTGGAGCCTTCTCCCCCACCGCGGCGCCTTGTGTGCTGGCTTGTCCGATTTCCTTCTTGACCTCGCCGAGTCGTTTCTTTTTGTACTCGACGCTAGTTTTTTGCCATCCGTTCTTCCCCTTACGGCTTTTGTTTTTCGGTCGCGCTTTTCTGTCCTCCGCGCCGCCGCACCCCTTCCTTTTTGTTTTCCGTTTGTTGGTTTACGTCCTCTGTTCATGTTCGACGCCTTTTCTCTAGCGTTTTCGTCCCCCCCCGTTTTTTTTTCCGAATTTTGCCAAAGGCCCGGTTGCCTTTTCTCCGCTCCCTTTTTCTGACCTTTCCCCCCTTTTCCTCACCCTTTCGCCTCCGAGCCCTGCTCTTCCTGCCACCCCGGTGGGAACCGGTCCCTTCCGGCGAGTTGTTCCCCCTCTCCTCTCAAAGTACACCCCCCTGATGCCGCCTCCGTGTGCTTCTTTGTGCTCGCCATTGTCCTGAGTTCCCCCTCCCAAGTCTCGAAACCGTCCTTTCCTTTCTCCTTGTACCGCTCCGTTCGCTGTTCCCTCGCCCCAGGGGATGGTAAAACACCCTTTTTTCCGTCCAAGTTGTCATGCCTCTCCCCAAAGGAGTTCTTCGCTATATTGTCTATTTAGACCCCAATTTCCTTTCGGCACCCCCTGCGTTTTCTGTTCCTCGAGCCTCAAACCTTTCTCATCTTCCCACGCCCCCTCAACCCTATGAATGCTGTTGCCCCCCCACCTCCCCCCTCTGTCAACTCCCGATGCCGCCCACCCAGCGCTTTTCCCACGTACTTCTTCCCCCCCCCGCTTTTTTAACGCTTCTGTTTCCCTTTCGCAGACACCACTTTCGTCCTTTTTGTGCTCGTGGGTAGCACCGTTGACCGTACAACTCCTTTGAGGTAGCCTTCTAGCACGCTGTCTTTTTCCCCGACCGATTAAGCACTGTGCCCTCAGCAAGGATCACCCCCAACCCTTTCTCCACTGTTGTCCCACAGCCCGATACGCCACCAAGATCGGCCTCTCGACTCCTCCCTGAACCACTGTCGGACCATTCGTACGCCCGCCGTCACGGATCCCCCCCCGCCTCTACGTCACCTCATTTATCCCAAAGTTTGAGTGTAGGGACCAAGATGTTTATTTCTGCCGACGACCATCCACTCCCCTGTCCTCCTTCCCTTGTGGCGGCCCTCGTTTTTTTTTCTAACCCTGAGACTTTGGCGGCCCCCCCCCCCCTCTGAAAAACACGTTCCTTGAATGTTTTTCTAGCCGGTTTTGTTTCGGTCCTCCCTCCCCATTTCTCATTGTTTTAACAGCTGGGGGAGAGTTTCACGGTGTTTAAGTTCGCAACGGTGCCCACCTGGGACGTCGCGGCCCGTGGTTTTTTGAAACATTTTGTTCCCCTTGACGTACCCTTTCCCGCCCGTTTTAGAGGTTTTCCTTAGTGAACGGCCCTTATTTGACATCTTTTCTCATGTATTTGCAAGCCGACTTTCTCCTTCTTTGTTTGACACAGTCCGACGACGACATCTTTTTTCCTCGTCTTGT
>Ga0179591_1268455_pt1 | contig 12289 bp, 20 predicted proteins | sample CZOMad2_1_08_16f_FD_182891 | JGI IMG/M metagenome (GOLD analysis project Ga0179591, IMG submission 182891) | Vadose zone soil fungal communities from Angelo Coast Range Reserve, California, USA - CZOMad2_1_08_16fungal (PacBio error correction) | ecosystem: Environmental > Terrestrial > Soil >... | reverse complement strand
CCTCTCGATCTTTTTCACCCACTGGCCTCATACGAGCAGCCAAAGCCCGTTCAGGAGTTTCCCCCACTTTCATCCTTTCGTCACCCCCACGGACTGCAAGGGTCCCCCAAGTTTTCCATTTTCAATTGGGGCACTCTGAGGAGAGCCTGCGCTGATCGCCCTCTTTTCCTTTTTAGTTTTGCTTGGTTCCTCTGTTCCCCATCACCTTTTGTTTTTGACGCTCCTGCGCGCCTTCCCATCAGCCTGCGCTTACTTAAGCGGGGACAGGGAGAGGAGGTGGCATTCTTGATGGACTACTCCCCAAACTTCTTTCACGCCTAATGCATGTTACGCTTTCCCCCCGGACACGTCTGCCTTTGGGGATTTGGGTTCCGGTTGGTGACGTTGATCGGTTTTTTTTCATACCTCTTTTTTCACCCCCCCCGCGTCCCCCCTCCCGTCCCTTTTTGACGACTCCAGGAACAACTTGCCCCTGGTCTGCAAAGTTCTTTTTTTTTTTTATTTTTTGTCTTTCGGTGTCTCTTTCCTTATCTCCCTGGCTGTGTTTGAAAGACGCGGCCCCCCCCATCATTTTGCAAGTACTGCGCTCTTTCGCCACCCCTCACCTCCCTCTCAGAAGATGCCCGGTGAGCAAACTCTCCACCGGCCCCACAATCTTCCCCTCCACTTTTCGCTTCATTTCTGCTGGATTTCTTCTTATAGGCGGACTTCTCAAATTATTGGACAGCACCCCCTCATTCAGATTGTTGTCCTATGCGGCTTCTTTTCAACGGTTTATCTAACATGTACTCAATTAGATGTTTCCCCCTTGAACCTCCCCGTCCATTTTTCTTCCCCCCCTACTTTTGCACCATCTTTGGTTTTCTTTTACAATAAGCCTATAGCCTGCCCTCTGACAGTGCTGACACCAATTCCCCCCCTCTTTTTTCGCAAAACTTCCTCAAAAGAGGCCCTCTTTTCGTACGGATTTTCCTCTTTCTCAACGCCCCATTTGCCAACTTTCTTCCAAAACATGGATGGGTTCTGCAAAGTAAAATCAACTTACGCCCCCTGATATGCAACCTCTCGATTTTGAATGTGTAGTTTTGCTGTCAATGTCTTTTTTGCAACCTCGGTCTCTTTCTTCCTTCCCCCACCCGTTAGCTAGTTTTTGAAAACCTTACCAGTTTACCCCCCCACATGGGAGTATATAGCACCTGATGATAATCTTCATTTTCAATTTTTCCCTTCAATCACCTTGTCTTACCTATGCTTCTGCCCTAAACTTACCCTGGTGGGAATGTTTGTATTATGTGTTTCCCCCCCCCTTTCCTAGGCTCTCCCTCGTAGGCCCTGAAACAATGATTTTTGCCCTTCGAAAGGGCCCCCAACTCTTTCCTCACCTTATTATCCCCTTTTTGACCCAGACCCAATTCGCAATGCTGGGGAAAACGGGCCTTGGTGTATTTTCTTTTTTGTGAGCTCATTACGTTTCTTCCTTCCCGTGCCCGTTTTGTAACGTTATTATTTCTATCCCATTTTGATCCCACTGACCTCCCCCACAAGCCTTTTTTTTGAACCCGCGCACTTCTTCCCCCCCTGTTGCACCCCCTCCTCCGAGTGGAGTCTCCTTTTGGTCCCCCTGGTTTTTCCCCCAATTTTTTTTGACTCTCTCCAGTTTTTTTTTTGAACTGATTCTTGGTGGTTTTCCGGAGGAGCGATTACCCCACTGTGCATTCCCCCCTTATCCATGTATCACGCGAACCAATATTGTTTGGCTTCCCCTTTTTTAAAAGCATGAAAAGTTTTTCGCTAATGCCATCAATGATTCTCAGCGGACCTTCTTGTTATACCTCACCCTTTTACTAAATAATTTTCCTCCAAGTCTCGTTTGCAGTGCCCTGGTCAAGGCAATTCAGATCATTTCTACAGATTTTTCCTTACGTGGTTTCACCCTTCCGGGGCCCTCTCCCAAGTAATCTGCCTTCACAAAGGTCTCTGCTCCAGAAGTAAGTGTTTTTTCAGATGCGCTTTTTCCCCTTCCTCTTTGCCTTCACACTCCTCTGGTTCTCAAGCCACGACTTCCAGTTATTTCTGGAATTCTCCCCCTCGGTTAATTTTTAAAATGATTACTGAGTCTATTATTTTTTCCCCCTTTCTAACTTGTATAGTTTTCCCCCCCCCCCCCACATCCCATTATGTTTGCTTATATCTGTCTTCTTAATGATGAGTGGATGTGTGCCCAGATAGCCTTCTACCCCTTTTTCTCCATACTTCCTGTCCCTTTCCTCTCCCCCTCGAGTCCCCTTCTATGTTTAGCATTCGAAGGAATACGGAAAGATTTCCTTTCTTCCACACCACACTCCCCTTCGGCTGTTTAGACAACTTCAACCCAAAGGTTTCATAACTTCCCCCAAGAGCATTAAGGGCACCCCCTTCCCCTCCCTTCTTGCAGGTAATTTTCCCCCAATTGCATCAATACCCTCCCCTTTTTCACATCTCTGCTTTTTTTGGCACCCACCGACAAGACGCTTTCCCAGCTTTTTCCTGACGAGCGGGAGGACCCCTTTCCAAGAGAAGACTCGATCCCTTCGCGCTTTATGCACAATGGACTTTCCCTCTCAGACTTCCTTTGTTCGAATTACGCTGAAATAGATCAGCCCTTTCAGTTCCACCCTTCCACTTATATCAGGACGGTCTGTTAGCTTTTAAGGTCAGGCTGTTGTAAAAAGTACAAGTGCTTGTCCTCCTTTACAAGATTTCGTTTTTTTATTTCGTCCCCGGACTTTTTCTTAATCGTGACCTTCTGCCCCCCCCTGACGCCAATTTTTTTTTTTTTTTTTTTTTTATGATTTATGTTCCTCCCTCCTTCGACCATTCCCTTTCGCAAATCTATATGGTGTGCCTACCCTCCTTCTTCTTGGCCTTAATGCTCAACCCCCCTCTGACGATCTGTTATGGATGTCATTCTATGACGAGATGAAAGAACCCTCTCTTCCCCCCACCGTCTTCTGGTCGTTTCTCTTCTAACCCCTGTCTTCTTCCATATTTCTTCTCTTAGCGCCTCATACTGATCATTAAGTTACCCTTTTTCCTTTGTTAGCCTCAAACAAAATCCGAACCCTCCCCCATACCTGTTTTCTTCCTCTTCCCCCCCTACCCATTCCGTCCCTTGCCTAAGGTTTTTTATTCGAGAGCAAGTTACAAGATTCATTAGAACCTCCTGACACCCTCTAGATGTTCTCTTCTGGGTCCTCTACCTTCTTCCCATAATCCTTTTCAGATGGGATTGCATCCGTAAATCCCGGGATTATGTTCTTTCCCATAACTGCCCCCCCCCTCTTTCTTCCCCCAGTATAGTTCAACTGAGTTTCACCTGACATAATAGTGCTCAACAGGATAAAGCCCTGAGTCCTCTCCGACTACGGACTTTTTTTCCACTTCCCCTCCCCTCCCCCTACCTACCTTTCGATCCTGATTTGAGTCCCCACAAAAATTACAGTTGTCATCCCTTTTAGTCCGTGACCCCGGAATATCGCTCTGGTACGCCTCATACGTTTCTCGCTGAGAGTCCCTGTGCAACCCGCCTCGTGCTTCGTTCCTTTTTGACAAGATGACTCCCTTGATCAATTGTTCCATTACCCTTCCTTCTCCCTTTTTTCCCTTTCCTTGTCATCGACCTTCTGAGACTTTCTTTCATCTTCAAACTCTGCTGTATGGTTTGTAGCACTCTCAAGTTGCCTTTCGTTTCCCTCACTGTTCTCCTCGACTTTTGAGCGGGGTTTCTGATACTTATTTTTTTTTTTCCATATGATTGTCTTGGCTGCATCTCATGCCGATACCTCCTCCACAAATTTTTTGTTGTTTTGACTATCCCCGGGAGTTTCCTTCACCTGTATCCCCCTACTTATCTTGTTCTCCCTCATTTTTTAATCTCCCTTCCTTCCAAAGAACATGGCAATCAGTACCTCGTGGTGACCCTGCTTTTCTCCCCCCTGCGACCTTTTGCCAATACTGAAAATCCTTTTGTGTCAGCTCTCTTACCCCGTTACTTGTACTCTTTTTTCCCTTCCTTTGCTAATTCTCTTTTTTCCCCATTTCCCAGTAAGAATGAATTTTAAAAGCATTTTTTAATTTGCCATTTTCCCCCTTCCCTGTCCCCAACAAGCCCCAATAGACTTTCCCTTTCATGTTTTATGTCAGCAAAATTCTTTCCGATTAGTTCAGATTGATTTTCCGCTGTAAATGTTCTCTCTTCGCCCCTCCTATTTGTATTTCACTTTTTTCAGGGACTCTCTGTTTGGTCCCCCCGAGCCTCCTTAGTACATCCCCATGGAAGCCTTCTCCTTCTTCTTCTTTTTTGTCCCCCCCCGTTTCCCCCGTTGCCCTCGGGTGGAACTAACTCATAACTTTTTGCCCCTTTCGCGTTTGCCCCCCCCTCCTGACTGGTTCATTGGTTTCTTCGATCTAAATACGTTAGCGAAAACTTGAAGCTACATTATAACCACCTGCCCCCCAGGTTCCCAATTCTTGTCCCGATCCCCCCCCTCTTTTCTTGGCACCCCCCTGAGGAGAAAAGACGTTCCCGCCCACTCTTTTGCCAATTTCTCTGACGCCTACATCTTTACAAAACTTGGGTTTCCCCCACTTTACTCGAATTGGAAACGAGTAGAATGTTTCCCCCCTTTCAATTTACAAAACTCCCCCACCCATGGCTCATCGTACATCTTCTCCTTTTTAAGACAGAGTATTTATTGAACGAGTCACCCATTAATTTCGGAAAGACCTCACTCAGTTTTCGGCCTCTATGTCCTCAAGACCGCCTTTGTCACCTCGGAGAACTAGACCTTGGAGTGTCCTTTTTTAGTCGGTACCCCCCCTCACCCTTTACCATCCACCCCTCTGTCATTCAAGGTTTTTTTTTCCTGTAAGGTGATTTACTTTACCATCCCATGGTTCTGTTGTGTAATTTCCTGCGCGATTCTTTCATCCTTTACCTTGAAAGTTCTCCCCCACTGAGGTACACATCTTGTAGAGGCAATGTCAGCTGGCCCCTCTTCTCGGAATTATCCCAAATGTGAGGATGGTGTACCTTTCTGCCCTCCTAGCTCCAGTCCCCCCAGAGGTCCCTTTTCATATAATTTGATTCCTCTAGATAAACAGGATTTCACTCCCTTCGCCGCATCTGTCCCATCCAATTGGTGGTGTTTTTTTTTCCCCCTCAACGCGATGAACCTTTCAATGACCTCCGAGATGTCGATTCTTCTGATCTTTTATCGGTGCTGGTATTTTTTTTTCTCAATAGCACCCTTTATTATGGGTGATTTTTTTTCCCTCCCATTCTACTTACTTGCAACATGTTTTTTTTAATTGATGGGGGGGAGAGCCCCCCCCCCCCCCCCCCCCCTTCCAAAGGTTTTCACGATCCTTCTTTCAGATAGATGTTGACCCTCGCAAACTCCCCCAAATAAATTACTTTTTCCCCAAATTACGGCAGTTGTTCCTTTTCCCCTCCACCAAGCATGCCCCCCCCTGTGACTCCCCTCCACCTTCTCCGTTTGCTTCCTCCCTAAGTCCCCCCCCGCAGGCGTCCCACACGTCCAACATTGATGACGATTTTGACTTTTCCCATCTCCTCCCTTCTTCACCCCGCAGTGTTAATGAAGAACTAGTCAATCTTTTCCGTAACTTTTTGAACTCTCTCCCTGGTTTGCACCTTTTTTCATGCGTCTGCTGATTTCCACCAAGAAAAAGTCCCCGTTCCCTAGAGGGGATCAAGCGCCCAAGACCCATTTCTCCTTTCTTGGGCACCGACAATGGTTTTTTCCGAGTATCTTTTAAGTGACGATACGCTTTCCTCCTGTAATGTTTCCCTTCCCCTTACTTCTCCTGACCGGGATCCTTTCTCCTCCTGGTGTGAGAGATTTACGGACTCTCCCCTCCTTTCCCCATTTTTTCCCCCATCCCCTTTCTGATCCCTCCTTCATCCAGATCCTTTCACTCCCTTCCGAAATGTGTAAGGTTCCCCCCTGGAACCAACCCAGTTTTAGCTTGGGGGACAGCTTCTGCTTAAATGAGCTTTCCTCCATACCCTTTTTTCTTTTTACTTTTTTTTTCTATTTCCCCCTTCGGACCTTTCTTCTTTCCTAACATTTTCCGGAAATCTTCCCGTTTTCATTCCGCTTACCCTATAAATTTCCCTACCTCAAGCACTTTTTTTTAGGATGATAGCTGCTCACCATTCTTCTGTTGATTTTCCCCTTTGTTTGGATTTTTTTTTTTTTCATCCCCTTTTTCTCTGTCATAATGTAGCCCCCCCCATGTCTATTTTTTGTTCATTTGTAGTGACGACAGTTTTCCCCCATTTCAGACATTTAAGTAATTTACTTTCGTGTTTCCTCGATAAGTCAAACCCTCCCCTTCTTCTCCACCTCCATGGCTCGTTGTTTTTTTCCAAGACTTCCCCTCCCTGGGGTCATGTACCATTCCCGGATCCACGTGGCTTTTCCATTCACAAGAAGAAATTAATTCGTTTTACCCCCAACCCTCCCCCTTTCCCACGCACCTTTCTCTTTTTCCCTCTCCCCGATAAGGTATGCTTTATTCCGATGTTAGATAGTGCTGGACTCTCCCTTCCAAAACCACCCCTTTCCGAGTGTTCGTCATTTTTTCCTCTCTCCGTTCATCACGGTTACTCCTCCCCCCTCAATTCATGTTGCCCAAGGTGGAACCTTTTCCCCCCGCAGCCAGTCTTTTACCCCTCACCCTACCCCAACTTTTGTTCCGAAATCCTTCTATCGGTGACATTTCTTTTTCCATCAGGATATAACCTCTTTTCCCCGTTGTCATCCCCCCCCCCTTTTTTCACCTTTTTAAAGTCTTAAAGACTAGAAATGAACGAACTCCCCACCCAAAAATATACCTTTGAAATCCCCCTCATTACCCTTCCTCGGGTTCCCAATCCTGATGCGCTAGATATGTGAGTTATGTAATTGCTTTTTTTTCTTACACTCCCCACCTGCTGTTTTTCCCTCCCCTTTTCCCGGTTCTTCTTACCCTTGCAAAAATGGGATCTCCTAGCCGGCGGCTAAATCCCCCCCTGTCTTCGCCTTTTTCAAATTTCCCTACCTCCCCTCGTCGAGGTTCTTGAATGTAGATTTCCCCTTTTATATGGTGGGAAATTTCAGGTTTTTTTTCCATGTGAGTTTGAGTCTGTGTTGAACCCCCCTCTTTTCTGGACTCTTTCCCCCCCTTATGGGGCCTTCCCCCCCCTTCTCCCCTTGGCCTGGGGATGACCTCCAACATCATATATTGCTCCCCTCCCCTTTTTTGCCAAGACCCCCCTTTTTTTATGGCAATTCTTTTTGATTTCGTTTGTGGTGATCTAGAGATGTCTTTGGCCAGTGCCAGCTTTTGCCGCCATATTTATCGTCCCCCCTTCCCCCACTTCCAGTCACAAGCACGAGAGTGTTTTGTCAACGCGAAATTATCAAAAAAGTATTCTTTCAAGTTCTTCCATTTACAATCTTTGGTTACTTTTTTCACCCAGGTTCCTTTCCTCAGGGTGCCTTTTGATGGTGAAGAATTCTTCTCCGTAACCCCGCATTTCGTTCCCTTCAATTTCACTTTCCCACCCCTAAACCCCCCTGGTGTCCCTGCTCGTCACCCAAAGCATGAAAAGGGTTTACGTCCCCCCTTTCTCGACACCCCTCTCTCCTGAATTTTGCAAGCCTATTTACCCGATTTACCCAAGCTGGTTTTCTTTTCCTTTTTTTCAGAATTCTTTGGTCCATTCCCCTTCATATAGTGACTTTGGTTCTCCCTCCTTCCCTCTGGTGAGATTCCTTATTACAAATTGTATAGTGCGGCAGCCCCTTTTCTTTAGGCCCTAGAAGTAAGTTTCCCTTCCACGATGCTTTTTTTTCCCATTTTATGACTTTTTCGGCAAAATCCTTTTCGCTGGCTTCTATCAATGCATCCTTTCACCACGATTTGAGGTCTATACTGTTTCTTCTTTTATAAATTTTCGTCACCGGCTTTCTTTCTTGACGTCTCCCTTTTTTTTATAGTTCACCCAAAAAACCTTCCCTATGTCTTCTTTCCTGTATCGAATTCTTCTTTTTTTCTGCCCCAATTCTCGTCCCCCATCACTATGTCACCCAGCATCTCGTTCCTCTCACCCCCTCCTCGTACGACCCCTTTCTTTTAGCATCAGTCCAGAAGAAATAACCCTTCCACCAGTGCTTCAACCTTCCTTTCCTTTTGAAAGGAAACTTGCCTCCTCAACACTCGTTCAGAGAGTCTTTTCCCCCAGAGCTTTGAACCCACCTTACTCCTTTTCTGGTTCCTCCGCCTGCAATCCCAACCTAGTGAAGTCTTCATGAAGAAAATCCGGGGAGGTGTCCTTTATAAGTGACCCCCCCTCTCCTTTCGAATCCCCGCGAAGCGCTTCCCTCAGAAGACGATAATCTCCTTTTCTGACTAGGTGACGTTGCTTTCCCTTTCTTGGTGCACGGCCTCACATCTTTTCCCGCAATCTTTGCTTATAGCGACTTTCTCTGATTCAGTCTTTCCCCCCTAAAGTCCTTGTGTCCCTTTTTTTCCTTTTATTATTGCTGTTTTGTCATATTTCTTCTTTCAAAACTCCAGTCTTGTTTTTTTTCACATCCGCCATTTGAAAGATCCCCCCTCCCCGTGTCCCTTTCTCCCCCAGTCACTAGATTCCATCCGGTCTAATCCTCAGATTTCACGTCCATATGAATTATGCCTCCTTCTACTTTTCTCTTTCCTAGTCCCCCTCCTACTCTTCTCCCTTTCTACTGACCCTTAAGCTCTCGGGTTTCCACCTGAGCAAAAGTTGTTCCCCCCCTCGGACGATCTGTTCTCGGTATATGCCAGAGTTTTTAAGACTTCTGCACAGCTTTGTTCGTTTCCCCCCTGTGTTTGAGGCTGGCTCCCTGGGAGAGTGTATTAAATGATATTATAGACCCTTCATCCTACGTTTCCGTTGTCTAAAGAATAATTCAGTTACCCTGCACCTCAAAATTTTCTTTTCCAAAGAACCTCCCAGGTTTCAATGTGGTTCTTTCATCATAGACTGAAACTCCTCTCTTCTAGGTTTTCCTTTTTCTCATACCACAGATCCTTTCTTTTTGATTGTCGCACTCCTAGAGTCCCCCCCCTTTCTCGAGCCAACCCTCCCAGGGTCGATAAGTCTCCCACATAATCCCCTTTTTCCAGCTGGGATGTGCCTCGTTTTAATTCTGTCACCATTCTGGACTTTTCAGAAAGTGATATGGTCTCGTAACTTTTTTAGTTCCTTTCTCCCTGGAGTTTTCCTTTCCCCCCCCCTAAATTAATCTTACCCCGCCCCCCTCCCCATTCTTTCCCTCTCCCCCCACAAGACTGTGTCACTTTTGCGCAAAGAATGACCTTCCTCTCCTCAGCTCTGAGAGCTTAACAACCTTTTCCCTTTGAATCACGTTTCATCGGAGTCAGGGACCAGCCTCTCTCGGTTCTGGCATATCCCCTTTCTTTCCTCTTTTTTGTCCTCTATGGGCAAGTATCCTGTTGCCCCCCCGCCTCGTGTCCTGTGCCCTAAAGTTTTTTTGCAGGTTTGAAATTCCTGCGGCATTCTTTGTGTCCCTTGTAATGCTCTCTTGATGCCCTTAGACTCTGGTTGGTTTTTTTTGGGTGGGGGGGGGGGGGGGGTGGGGGGGGGGGGGTTGTGTTTTTTGGGGTTTTTTTTTTTCTTGGGTTTGGGGGGGTTTTTTGTGTTTTCCTTGATAATTGTCCCTCTGTGGTTTTGTTTGTATTTCTCAGTTTCCTTCACGTAGTCTTCGGTGACACGGACTCTTTCCCGTAATCCTTCCTGGAATTGTGTTGATCCTAGCTTCTTTTTGAATATTGATGTAGGCTTTCTATATCTTGGGGAATGAACCCCCCTTCCCATCCCTAGAGCATAAGACCCGGACCCGGGTTTTTGTTTTTTTTCCCTATCCCCCTTCGTCCCAACGGTATCCTATAAGAATAGTCCTTCCCCTACAGGGGAAAATCGCAGTCACCAGATTTCCAGACCTCAAATGGCCATCATTATAAATCGTTTTTCCTCAATGCTTCTTGCCATTACTTTTGGCCACTGCAAAAGAGTCCTAAATGTTTGTTTTTTCATCATATGACACTTTCGTAAGGATCCTTTTCTGTTCCCTGGTCTTAGGACACTCACCTTTTCATTTTCCACCCGGCCGCTTCCTTTTCGCCCCTCAAGAGATGGATCTGCGTACCCCTCCATTCGGCCCACCGCTCTTAAAATCTTCCGCTGATTTAAATCACCTCTTTTTTTATGTTTTCTTCCCCCTTTGCACAAAAATTCTTTTCCGTTCGCGATTTTTCGCGGTGCCCCCCCCCCTTTTTTCCTAAACTGTGCGACGCCTTGCCCCCTTTCAATATTGTTTTTTTTCCACAAGGTCCCTTTGAGTTAAGTTTGCCCTTACTTGAGTGCCTTGCAGCCTTCCCCCTCCCCCCCAATGAATAAAATGGCCTGGGATGGGGACTTTTTTTTTCCCACAGTTTTTCCCTGAGAGAATCGAATCGGTTTATGCTTCACCCCCCATTTCGCTTTTTTCACACAAACCACTCCTTTGCTTGTGGGTTGTTCTTTATTTTTTCCCCCTTTCCCCTCTAAATAACTGCGTTACTCTCCACCTTCTGTAGAATACTTCACCCACCGCATAAATCCCTTTTCCCATCCACCGCCGTTGCCGAAGCCCGCGAATTTTTCTTTGCACAATTTTTCCATCTCGTCTATAATACCCAGAGTCCTCTACGTGCACGCATTTTTCTCCCATCTTCCGGGTCTGCACTTCTTCTAGAAATAGATTTTTTAACACCAGCCTTGAAGACCCCACTTTTTCCCAAATAGTTTCCTGTTGGGTCTCCTCGGAATTTCCAATTCCGGCAGTTTCTTAAACCATTGAATTTCTGTTCCGCTACTGGCTTCTATCTATAAATGTGTTTTTCTTTTTAAACTTATATGGCTCCCCCCTCGATTACCCTCTTTTTTTTACAGCAGTTGTGAGTGTTCCCCCCTCTCCCCCCAATGACAGAAGTACCCCCCCTTACGAGCGGTCATTCCCCAGGATTTTTGAACTGAGTCACTTCGTTCCCTTGCTGGCACCATTTCCCTCCCCAAGAGTTGTCACCCCCCCTTTTTCGTTCATGGCTCTCGCTTCCGTCCCTTCAATCTTTTTCTGAAAGGCGCCCATGGTTTTCACCCCTAGGTCTTTAGGCCCTTTCTCACTGCAATGTCAAACTTCTACCTGGTCCCCACCCCTTTGATTCTGGGTGCAACAATTTTTCACATTGAATTTCTTTTTTTCCATGGCTGCTTCTCAATGGGCCCTTTCCCTACGCAGCTGATTAGTACCCGTATTTTTCTCCCCTGTAGATTCCCTGCGACCACTCTTCCTTCCCTGGGGTTTGAGTACTCTCCCTCCTCTAGTACACGCATCCAGAAAACAGCCTACCCTCTAGAGTAGTTCCTTCTTCTTTCGTGGGACTTTTTTTTTCGCCGTTTTTAGTTGCGCACTTCTGTGTGATCCCTTTTTGATTTGTGGACGCCCGTGTTTCCTTGGGGTCTTTCCCTCCCATACAAAGGAAACATTGTCTTTTTTTCTTGGGCCATTTTGAGCCCTTTTAGGAAGAAGCCTCGTCCTTTTTGTTCCCTGAAGCCCTTTTGACACAACCTGCCCTAAAGGACCGTTGCTTCCCCAACAGGTTTTGTTCCGGCTTCGTCCCCTTTTTTTTCACTACCATCCTTTTGAACCCCCCCCCCCCCCCCAGGACATTGACGGACAGTAGTGACTCCCCCTTCTTGGGAGGACCCCGAAGCAACCTTCCCCCAGGGCGGTTTTTCACCCCAACAGCTTTTTTCCTGAGGGTTGGATTGTAATTTTTTTTTTGCAGAAACCTTAAGTTTGGTTCCCCTCCGTATAATAAGTAATCCCCTTTCACAGGCCCCCTCTTCAAGCGCAGGCTTTTTTTTTTCTCCCCCGCTCGCTCGTTCCTCTTCCTCAGCTTTCTAGAATGCCTGAGGTCCCAAAAGAACCCCTACCAATTGTGCCCTTCGAGGGAGCCAGGCGCGGGTCCCCTCTTCAAGAATCCCCCCCCCCCCCCCCCCCCCCCCCCCCCCAAAGTCGCCGTCTGTTATTTGTTCTCCAAAGGAGAGTTTTGTCCTTGACCGAGGCTTCCCTTTACCTCTTTTTCCCCCTGGAGAATGACTCTTTCTACAAGGATGCATTACGTGCTATTA
>Ga0179591_1144211_pt1 | contig 12289 bp, 8 predicted proteins | sample CZOMad2_1_08_16f_FD_182891 | JGI IMG/M metagenome (GOLD analysis project Ga0179591, IMG submission 182891) | Vadose zone soil fungal communities from Angelo Coast Range Reserve, California, USA - CZOMad2_1_08_16fungal (PacBio error correction) | ecosystem: Environmental > Terrestrial > Soil >... | reverse complement strand
CTCAAGAGTATCCCCTTCCCCTCTTTCGTGTTTTGAGCGCAAAGGCATAAGTCACCTAGCCGATGCGATTTCCCGCCGTTTTTTCCTGGTCGGTGACCTACCCTCCCCTGTTTCTCCCCTCTGCTCAACGGCATGCGCCATCTCGAAGTTACGACGGCCCCCGGCAGTCTCTGGTAATTGATGTCCTGGCGGCCTTTCTTTTTTTACGCTTTACGAACACGTCTCCCATGCTCAGCTCACCGAGGGTGTCAATCTTCCTTTGTTTTTGATATGAGTCTCTAACACCTTTCCCTACCCGCTTCTCTCCTTTTTCCGAGCCCTTTTTGACCCCTGGCACTTTCGTTTTAGAGCTAAAACGTCCTCTTCCTTTTTGAGACTTTTTTTTGATGTTGGGGGGGGTTTTTGGGCGTCTCTTGCCTCCCTCGCTTTGATGAGAGCGTCGGTGTTCCATACCTGTTCTTAGTTTCTCGTATTTTTTATATTGCTTTCGGGACGTTTAATGCCTGCGCGGTGGACCCAAATGCGTTTTATGTTAGCGCGAGGACGATTTGAGCTGCCCCCCGAATGATTTTCGCAGGTTCTTTCGAGCCTTCCCCCCCTGCCTTCGATGTACCATCTCCTTTTTCCTAACTTGTTCCGGTCTTTTCCTCCGACCATGTCAGGCGACATGATCGCGCCTCTCCCCTCCCCTCATGCCCCGACAAAGGTTTCCCTGTGTGCTGCCTCAGATTTCCCCCTTCCCACCCACGCATTTGAAGTGCGATGAGGCTCTCGGGTTGTAATCTCAGGTGAGCCGGCTCCTTTGTCCACTCTCGAACCATGCTTCTCTTTTCATCCCTTCGAGACTCGCGCCCGTTCCTCCCAGGATGTGGACCTTATCCAAAACCTATATTATAGCGTGCTTACGTTTGCGATTTTTTTAGTGATTCCTTCCGCGATCAGTTGACTGTTTTTCATATCCATCGCGTCCCTGCCCCCCCCGTCAGGAACTGTGACTTGTAGTATCAGAAGGTCCCGCCCAGGTAATCCTCGTTTTTCCTCTTTTTTTTCTGGCGGGCAACGAATTCGGGAAACCCTGAATCTGCTTGTTGTCATGATGCGCCGTTTTCTTTTCGAGAACGAATTCCCCCGCATCAGCCTAATGTGCTATTAAATGGTAGGTAACCGTCTGGAGTATGGGCGTTTCTCGTTCGAGCAAGGCCTCCGTTCCTGTCCCCTGCCCCTCTCTTAGTCTGCCATCTCGTGTGATGTACCCCCTTTCGGTCTTTCTTTTCAGGTTGCTGCAGTGACTTCAAGTTCTAATGTTGTCGTGTTCCCAGCGCCTCCCCTATTTATGATCAAGGGTAAGGAGGAATCATATTGCTCCCTCCATCCCCCAGTCCGAAGTCGTGTAATTTCGAGAGCTGAGTCTTCTTTCCTATTTCGGTAGGTATTGAACCTTCGGAACAATACTCTGGCAAACGTCCTGTCCTATTCTTCTCTCTCCGCCCCATCCCTCCCGCGTTTGCCTCGATGAGTGTTTCTGGTTTTTTTCGTGGTCGAGGTAATGAGAAGCGTTTGACTCTAGTTGCCCAAGACGGCCGCGTCTCTCCCGAAATAGCTTTCTTGGCCCTAGAAGACCTGACCTCTTGAACGGTATCAAAATCCCTATGATGGGTCCTTGTTTTTTTTGTCGCCTTGGACTCGCACTGCCGCCCAGGTCCTAACTTCAGTGGAAATCATAAACATCGCGATCGGAGAAGGGCGGCCTGACCCTCCGGTCCAGGCGATGGAGATTGACAATGGAGCTGATGAAATGACTCTGCGTTTCTTTACCGTCACGATGCACCCTGCACGTTGCTCTTCGCCCCTCCCTGACGCGTCCGCGCCGCTTGACTTCGCCACCCTCCCTCCGGTTCCTGGCTCCGGTGGACCGTCTGCGCTTTTCAGCAAGTGACCCTGGCGTGCCCGTGTAGGGCTAGCAGGACCCCTGAGGCCCTTTTCTCGCGCTTGTCATCCTCCGCGTATCACGGTCACCCTCCCATTCCCGCCGAACAGAGCAACTCGGGGATCCTGAGGCGAACCAACCGAGGTTCCGGATAACCTTACGCCCCCCTTCTACTCCGTCCAATATGATAGTAAAGAAATTTCCGACCCTCTCCTTCATCTTTCGCCTCAATGATGCCAGCTCGAATTTCCAATTCCGGACTGCCCGTTGTGTGTAGTCCCCCCCGGGCAAGAGGTTCAGGTTGCCCCTCCAATAATGGTCCCTAATTACGAAAGACACCCACTGATCTACTTGATTCCATTTTTTCAACCAGTTCCTCTTACGCACGGCCGAGCACCCCGTTAGGCTCCTCCGTCCAAACCACACATTTTTCCCTGAATGGCCCTCTCCATTCCTCGAACAGACGCCCGACTGTTTAACTTGCTAACCCCTCTCGTCTTTGCCAGAAAGACTCCGTACCTAGTACAGCTACCCCTCTCTTTGGGTTCCCTTTGTTGAGATACTGCATTTTCACAATAGGATCCGTTGCTCTCAGGCGGAGACACCGAGACCAGCAGCAGTTTCAGTTCCCCCTGATGAGAAGCGCCCCTGGTCACCCACCGAGTTTTTCCCCCCAAGTCTCGCTTTGTCCCCTGATCTCTCGCAGTCCCCCCAACAAAACCGGCCCTTCCCTTCTCCCCTTCTGAGAACCCCGCTGAAAACTTGTTCTTTTCCCTTTCGGGCCGGCCCCTCTGTTCTTTTCTCCCACTTAGACTCACCACTCAGCGTTCGTGACGGCGGGTCCTACTTTCCCCTAACCCTCACTTCCCGAAAGATGTTTTTTTGAAAAGTATCGGCGGGAATTTTCCTTCGACCAACACCGACTAGTTTCGACGTGTCATGCCCGATCCTGTTGGAATGTTGCGAGCGCGCTTGAGGTTTGGTAGCGGGTCACAAACGTGCCCCCCTCTTTGACGTCAGGCTCCTGCGAGGAGCACACCCTTCCTTAGTTTTTACGAGTGATTAGATAGACCGTCGACCAGTTTCCCCTCCCGTTAGCCCACACGTTTTTCTAAACAGTTTTCCTAGACACTTCCCCGACATATCCCCGTCCACCGGCCCTCCTCACATGATGCGCCACGTTGCGTCGTTTCCCCTCCAGGCGCCTTGTCGACTACTGAGGCCGACCCTTTTTCCTGAGATCCGAACGCCAAAGGTGACGCATTTCCGTGCAAGTAACTCCTTTGCGCCCGAGAGAACCCACGCCCCTCCAAGACGGCTGTTAGACCCCCCTTGAAGGCAGACTGGCGCGAAGGGTGGCGGCATTCTTACCTTGCACCTAGGTTGTGCATCCCTTCTTCTGTACTAGTTCGTACTTTCACTCCGGTGTCCGACCAGAAACGAATGCCTCGTGACCTCTCATACCCTTTCCGCTATTTGCACTTTGGAACCGATGGTCTTTCTCCCTTCCGGTTGACGTTGTAAGGTCTTTCTACATCTTTTCCTTCGATCCATGGCTTTCTTGAGTTGCAGGGACTTAATTTCTCACCATCCGGCTTCTACATCGTCTGACGCTAATTTCTTCTCCTTCTCTGATGTTCGTCAGCTGATTTCGCCTTGGCATGTAACCCCGACTTCACGTCGATTCTCTCTGTTCCAATCCCACGTTGTTTGCGAGATCTTTCCTCGCTTTACTCTTTTGCAGGGCCAATTTTCGTCTTCCTTTGTCAGACCCTTCCGGTGACGTGCGACCCTATCGCTCTAGCGATTCGCTCGCCGATATCCGGCCTGCTTTTAGTTGTCCCCCGTCCTTCCCCTCTACACCCGGCACAGTTGAGTATGCAATTCGCGTTCCTTCCCCCCACGAAACCTGGAATCCCTCGGTGCCAGCTGATTGTTCCAGTGGTTTCACCTTTCCCCGGTAGATGTTTCGACGTAAAGAAGGACTGGTCGTTCCTTGGTTCTTTAGCTTCTTCTTTACTGACCTCGGTCCTGGAGTCCTCTGATTCCCCTACTACCTTGTTACGGCCACTGGCGTTGGGACGCCTTCCCTTGCTGTGACCTGTTTCTACCAGCCGGTTTATTTTCTTCCTTTTTTTATTCATTATCGCCCGAAGGAATCGCTGCCTTTTTAAGTACGTCTGCTACCGTCCTTTGTGCGTCTGCTTCAAATGAAAGGTTCGGCCCTCCCCGGCGTAGACGTTCAGTCTCTGGATTGTCCTCCTGATTAAACCGTGGAGCTAATGTTCCCTAGGGTTTCCCGGTATAATTTCTTGGCTTGAGCTGTCACGCTTTCTTCTTTTGAGCCGTCCCACGTTTCATCTGGTTCTAGTTCTATTCTTTTACCCCCCCCACATATCCAGGCTGTTGTGATGTGTCCTTCGATCTTTACTCACACGCGGGGGCCTTACCCGATCAACACTCAGCTTTTTTTTCGAAACATTCCGCCCATTTTTATGGCATTCAATTATCCAATTCTGCGGTGTTTGTTTGTAGAAGGGTCCGTTTTTTCCTTTCTCGCAATCACATATTAGCCTTCCATCTTTACACTTCATTCGAGGGGAGTTTTTTCTTAGGAAATCTGTCCCCTAAAGGCTAATTAATTGCTTGCGTCTTGTGATCCCCCCCAGGTTCGCCCTGAGGCAGTAAAGCTCGAACCCTCACAATTTCATCGGGTTATAGTCTGCGATTCCTGACTGCCTTTGGTTGTCAGGACTCTCGATCAGGGGACCCCAGTCTTAGTAATTTTTTTTCAGATAGGGGGTTAGTTTCTTCACTGCCTGATTCGCAATCCGGGGACACTTCATGTATGCTTTTTAGATTTGGTTTCTCTCCTTGAGAGCACGCCTCTATGGGTTGTACTTTACCGGATTCTCCTTTAACTGGTAACCCCAACTCATCTGGTTCGGGCTGTTCACGTCTGTTCTCTATGTTGTCGCCCCTCCTGAGATTGTGATTTCCGCACGTCTCGTTATTTGTTGCGACGTTCTGGATTCGAGCCCCCACTCCCCGGTAATTGACTTTTTTTCTGTCGTCTACCCCCAATGTGTCTTACCCGCTTCCTTCTCTGACTTCCCACTTGTCCCCCAATTTCAGGGGAAAATATCGATTCTTCGCCGTTTATGGGCGTTATGCTTCGCCAGATGCCGGTAAAAGCCTCCTTGGAAAGCGGCTACACCGGTTTGTCCCCAGCGACATATTTACCACTCTTTTCTCTTTTCATGGGAGTGGGCAGCTTCTCTTTCATCGATGTTCGTCTTTTTTCTTGAGATCCTTATTGAAGGCGATGTCTCGGTTTCCGGTCTATAAGTACCCGAGTGTTTATTTTATTCTCCTCCTTCTTCCAAGTTTTAGTCTTCTGTTTAGGGCAGGAAAGCAGTGGTCTAGTTCCTTGTGATGAAGAGTCTTATTTCCCTCGCGCGGAGGGGAGACTTTTTATCTCAGGAATTTTCAAGCTGCGGCCGGAACTGTTCTTATTAGACTTTCAACTCCTCCCGGAGGTATGTTTTCCCGTCCAGAGGACAGATGGGGCGTCGTTCCGCCCGGCCTTGCGTGCTTTTGAGCCTCCTTCCGCAGGTCGTTTGCAGTTTAGCTTTCCCTTTAGAAGCATCCCTCTTCTAGCAGTGCACTCGGTCGCCGTCCCTGCTTCGATTTTTCGCTCTTGTTAAGCTGATTTACAATCATTGTTGTCCCTCTGTGGCGCCCGTTGTCCCCTCCCGACCGTTCCAGTTCCTACCCATACGAGCACGTTCATGACACTCCGAGTCTGTTATACCCGTTTTCTGCTCTCCGTTAACAGCCCTCGTTCTTTGAAGGTTCCTTGACGGAGAGGCCTGTCATTCGCGTACAACCCAGATTCGACGAGTCCTCAGCCCCCTAGCCCCTTCCAATCATCGATTACGCCTTTTCTTTCCCCTCCGGTGTTTTCTCGAGTGAACCATCGGGGCAGAAGGCCGTTGCCAGTTTTTTCTTATATTTTCCGCCGGGGCAACGGCAGCTTCATGACGTTTCCATTTACACGCAGCTAGTCTTCCTTCGTCAGGCGCCTTGCGCGGTCTGAATTTCCCTCTGATTAATCCTGGCCCCCTTTTATCATCACCTTTCTCGGAGCACGCCACATTAGGACCGTATTCAAGCGCAATGTCCTTCCCCTGCCTTTCCCTGGCAGCACACGAATATGGTCGAGCGAATTCCGGGCGACGGTAGGATGTTGCAGCTTTGTTGCGCAACATCCAACCTTTCCCTAGTTCAAATTCATGGACTACAGGTTCTGATGCCGTGTCGCAAGCGCCCCCCTTCCCTCTCCTCACAAAGATAACTATGTTGGCATTAATTTGCCCGCCTCGTTCGAGACAATCGCGTGATGACGTTCCCCTTTCGCTGCGCGTTTCCCGTCGGGCTGCGATCCTGTGGCCTTGGGGCCGCCCGTTGGACGGATTCTCTCTTAGCTCGTTGGAATCAAACGAGATCGTCCCTTATACTCGCTATCTTCAGGGTTTTGGCTCTTTTCCCTTTTTCCTTTTCGCGTGTCCCCTTGCTGCGGTTCATGTATGTAAAGATATACTGACTATGGTTCGAACGGTTTGGTCACAAGAGCCATCTGCACCATTACCCAATGCTGCATACTCATAATCCTTCCCCCCAATTTTTTTTTGTTTAGCATATTCGGCCCGTACTTTCCCTGCATCGGCGCGCAGGCTTCTTTCAGTTGTCGCGACATTTCTACGCTTCTACTCCTGCGCGCCACCCCCATTCTGTCGCGTACATCATTCCGGTCTTTCCTCTTTCGTCTTTCATTCACCCGAGGACGCCTGAATCTGCCTTCGCTGCTCCTAATCCGCCGCTCCCCCAGCGATGAATACGTTCCCTCCTCAGAGCATTCTCCGCGCCCGACAGGGTCGAGTCCAACGGGCTATGGCCCACCGTTGAGACCTCTCTATCAGCGTCAGTCGTTTTCACTAGTCTCTCCAGCCCCCCCCCTTCCCCCCCCACTTTCTTAATGCCCTTTTTTTCTCTTTTCTGTCCCCCTTTATTTAAGGTGTGGACAACTTTTTTTCTCTTTCGATGGGCGGGAAGGGTTCGATTCCGTCTTGTTTCTCGCCCAGTAATCTGATTCCCCCCCCCTCTGTGTTAGCTGAATACATGTCGTTTTCGTCAGCGTAAAATGCCTCAGGACGCGTTGCTCCATGTCATCAGTTATCGTATCCCTCCTAGATGGCCGATGCCGTTAATTTCGGGATTATCGAAGTCTTCGTTTCTCTCTTCGTTCCAACGTACTTCCTATCTTAGACTGTCGTCTGTTGCCCTCTCAAACCCGAAATCCTTTCGCTGAGCTCTCTTCTTTTCTCCTCTTCTTTGTGTGATGTCGCTCCTGTCCCATTCACGATCGGTTTGTTAGCTTTTTCCTTGAATACGAAATAGCAGATGACTTATCAAGTCGTTTTCTTATCTCGGCGTTTTTCCAGCAGAACTGGAGATAATCCCCCCTTTCTCAACTTCCCCCCTCCCCCCCCCCCCCACAAAACCCCCCATGCTCCACTAGCGTTATTCCTACAATTCGGCACAGTTCGTGTCTTTTTGGCAAGGTGCGGTCATTTTCTGTGTTTTTTGAAACAACCCAGTCGTGAATGCTTCCCGACGCTTTTCCACGCTGCTTTTGTGCTCAGAAGGTAAAATATCCTCTTCTTCCCCCCTCCGCGTACCCTTTGTCCCACCGGCACTTTTTTGCCTTCGATCCCCCCGAAACTATGCCCTTTCCTTTGGCTAAGTGTGTGTTTTGACGATGACAGCTAGACCTTTTTCTCCCTGCGAAGGTGTGCCCTAGACTGGCCCTCTCTGTTTTTTTTGATTTCTTGCTCGGCGTTATTTACGACGACACCGCGTTGTGGCACTCGGCGGTTATTTCGCCGCGAGCTTTTGTCCCTTTTCCCTCGTCAGAACCGTTTCACTAACCTTTCTTGATCGCCGCTGACTATCACCCTCTTTCCCTCGATCACTTTTTGTTCGCAGTTCCGATCCCCGCTACGTGGTATGATCCCTTTCTTTCTCCGCCTGCCGCGAGCGTGAAGGTGTCAGCCAGTGCCCTCCTACCATGCTAAGTTTTCTTCGAGGCATGGTGGTTCCCTTTTTATGAATTTTGAACCTCTTCATTTCTGTGCAGCTCTAATCCTTGATCCTTTTCTCCATGCCACGACTACTGGATGAGGAACGTAGCAACCCACTCGTCGCGATAATTGGCACTCTTTCGTTCTCCTACTTCTCAGGGGATCTTCGCCTCTTCCGCCCTCCTCCCCTTATCCGCACGTTACGAGTTCTCCTCAGCGCATTGACCAGGTAATCTTTTTCTTTCCTGCTGAGTCGCTGGCCCTCCTTTCTTTAGGCATAGGACCCTGTTTTTTGATGATGCGCATTGGAGGTCGCTTTACGCACGTCCCATAAGCATCTTGAGTACCCTCCCTTTCTGGATTTCTTTCCCAGATGGCTAACTGGGCTCCTTTCCTCCTTTGTCGCCGTGCCTCTCTCCGCCTATCGTTTGATGATTTTCCCTTCTTTGGTCAGGGGGCTGAGTTCATTACCGCTCCTGTGTTTCTAAGCGCGCCTGATTGATGATCCCGGTGTCGTAGTCATCCTCTTTCGTACCCATGACCGCCGCGTAAATTTCAGAACCGATTCTTTTGGTAAAAGTGCATCAGAGCTCTTCTTCCCCTGGCCCCCTCGTCCTGTGCAACGTAACCTCCCCCCCGTTCTCTATCGCGGACCGCCCTACCTTCTTTCTTGTTTTCTGGGAGGTAGTTTTCGGGCCCCTTCTCTGAGAGTGTATGACTCGTATTCCCTCCTTGTTACTCTCCTGCCCTACCTCAGTCTTTCATTCCCGCTCTTAGTATCAGGGATCACAGCCCTTTTCTTTTAATGGATTCTTTTGGCTTTTGAACGTCTCCTTTCACTCGTCCCTTTCCCTAACCCCCTTCATTGGACCTTCGTAACCTCTTAGCTCAGGTGAGAAGGGCCGGCGACCGCTTCCGTCTCTTTTAGATGAAATGCGTTCGTGACTTTTATTCGTACTGCCTGCAACCGAACTCTTTGTTATCCCCTCCGCAAGACGGCCCAGGGCCGTCCCCCCTTTTCTCCCCCCCCTCCCTCAGGTAATAGCGTGGACCCTTCTTTTTTTTCCTTCCCCCCCAGTACTCCTGACGTGTGGCAGTCTCTTCCCAGAATTCCACTTTTCGTGTTTCGGCATGTAGTGAAGCGTCCTTTGAAATACACTCCTCCCGACAACAGCCGCCCGAAGGTAAGTTACGCGTTTTTTGTCCCACGCGGCCGTTCTAATCACAGGCCGCCCTGAACCAGTCCCTTCCCTCTTTTTCTTTCCCTGACCAGTTTCAATCCCTTCGCGAAGTCCTCCCCCTACCTCCTGCTTCTATGAATTAATAATAGTTCTTTCGTGCCCCGCGCTGTTTTTGCGTTCCGTTTCAAGATTCGGCTTGCCCTCCTTTTTGCCTTTTTTCCACCCCCCATCACCCTTCTCTCCTGATTTCATTGTACCCCCTGTCCCGCGAAGAATGCTCGCACTCCCCCTGTTGCCTATGCCGTCCACCAACCCTCGGCCCCCCCTCATCCTAAAGGAACCTCTCGACAGACCTTTTTCGTGAACTCTACTCCAACCCTTCCCCCGTCGCCGGAACTTTTTCATGACGTGACAACGAGCTTCAGAAAACTCGGTATTTCTTGTTTCAGTTGCGTCGCCCCTCCTTTCCAGAGTTTGATTCTTTTTTGCAGGAGGAGCAACACTTTCCAGTGATTCAGGCTTTCCTGATCACATAGTCCTCTTCTAACCCCCCCCCCGCTTCAATCCCAAGTTCGAGCACTCCCTTCTAGAGAGCAATTCAAATCAACCCTTTCCTTCCAAGTTCGCCTAGACTAACAGTTCCCTTGGGTGTTGTCCGGATCGTTGAGAGCTGTAGTAATGTTCCCACCCCTGTAGACTGACCCCAGATACTTCCGTTTCGTGGATCGTTCACACTTCCTAACTCATTACCCTGAAATCTGGGTCTCTTTTCCTTCCGTTTTCTCTTGAGGTCGTTTTGTTTATTCATTTAACTTCACCCAAACATCATAGAGGCGCGCGGTCCCCATGCAATTCCCGTTTTGATTGTGCTGAAGCGTTACTCTGTCTGTTCTCGTGACGGAACCCTACGGTGACCTTCTGACTATTGGTAGCAAAATCAACTCTGTATTTTCCGAGCGTCCTACAGAGGCGATCCCCTTGCTTTCCCACTCTTGTCCTCCTTAGAACAACATACCTCTTCTCAAGGACAAAGAAAATAAGTTCCACTTCCCCTCATTTTTTTTTTTCGAGCCCTCCAGTCTCTTCCATTCTCCTTCGTATCGACCCTCTTCCTCGTCCCCCTTCCTTTTTTTCCGCCATCCCAAAAGTTCTCCGACGTCAAGGCATGGACGCTTCCTTGCGCCGCGATGACCCTTTCCTCCCCCTCCAGGCTTTTCTCCTTTTCCACCCCGGCATGAATGTCGGAGTTGTCTTCCTTTCCCGGACCCGAGGCTTCGCATCCTCGTATTTCCTCCCCTCTTTCTCGTCCACTCCCTTTTTCCTGGTGCCCCCCCTACTTTAATTCTCTGTCAGTTTCTTTACAGTCGATCATAGACCCCCTTTTATTTCCTGCTCCTGGACTTTCTTGAACCCCTTTGGTTTCTTTCTCATTGTTGCATTTCTCTTCCAATGTGAGGTTTTCTTCCCTTCCTTTCCTGCGAAAGATTCCGATACTAGAGGCGCACTCTGCTACTTCAGAACGGTTCTGTTCGTCAAAGGCTTCTTTTTCCATTTTTCGTACCCCCTCGGTCCTTTCTCATTCTCGGGTCCTCGTGTTGATCGAGCCTCCTTATTTCACTTTTTCTTGTTTCCCCTTTTAGTCCCGCTTCCTCCTTCCGCCCCTGTCGGCGACGTAGCGAGATTCGCGTCTCCTTTTATCTTTCGTATTTGATGCCACTTCCCTTAATGTCCCCCGGTTTTTATCTCCTTCGCCGTCTCCCCGGTTACCAACTAACCGTGCATGTCAACTTTCTCTCCCTAGGTTCACCTTTAAATCCGGCTATCGCACTCACTTTTTGGCCGGCTCGGGACATTAGTTGAGCGTCCGACCTCTTCTTTGCGATTCGATTCTTTTTTAAAGAGGTTACTGTTAATGTGGGAACCTTTTTGCCTTTCGCCGTTTTTCTTTTTTCTCCACCTCAAGGTGCTTGCTTTCTTTTTCCTCGTTTGATCTTCCTAGGGAATGGGCGGATTGCTCTCCTGTTGTTGGCCCTTTCAAAAGGATGTCGGATCTCCACTGTTCGCTCTTGCCCTGGATTTAAGCGCCTTCAAAACCCCACCCTTTTCTTCTTTACTCTTGGACTTTAACGGTCTATTCCTTTGTTCCTTGCTTGGACCGCGTCTACTTGTAGTGATCGTTTGTACTATGGTATTTATCCCTTCTTTCAACCCGCTACAGTCTGTCTTTTGCTTCTCTTTTTCCCCGCCCTCCTTGTTATTTTTCGTGTCTCACCCAGCTCTTTCGCAACATTACCGCCTTCCGTCACTCTTGAAATATCTCCTTTTGTTCGAATTTTCCTGTGAATTCGCTCCTCCCCAATACTTCGCCGCGACCATCTTTCATAGGTATGGATGTTTTCCTATTAGGACTATGACCGTTTAGGTTCGTCAGACTTTCGATTTTTTGGTAGAACGGCAGTAACTTTTCCCCCCTTCCCTCAACACTTTATCCTCTGTGTCTTATCTTCTTCTCCTTTAATTGCTTGTTTTGCTCCGATATTTACCTTCGAGAAGGGTTGTTCTCGGTTTGGTTCTCACGGTCCTTATCGTGGCATTTTTTTATGAGGTTCTCCTTTTTGGTTTCTTTCCTTCGAGAACCCGCTGTGATTTGCCACGTATCCCCTCCCTTCACTCCCTTCATCTTTCTGATGTTAAGAAGTTTCGTTCTTCTCGTAACAGATTGTGATTCCTCCGGTCGCTGTTTTTAGATTGTATGATTGTTTTTCCCTTTCCGTCTTGCCGTTTTCCTGTCATTATAATACCCTTTTCTCTCTCGTCGAGCAAAAGTGGTGTAAAATTTCTCCCGTCATTCGCATGTTGATGGCGTTCTTGTTCCCCCTTAGGCCAGGTCACCTTCTTCTTTTTCCCCGTGCCTCCCCCCAGAGCTGTTGGCAGCTAGACTCCCCTTTTAGCGCTCAATGTATTTGTTCCTCCGCTCTTCGGTTTTGTCGTGGACCGATTCATATTGTCGCGATTTTTTCCCTTTCTTCCCTGGATTC
>Ga0179591_1370249_pt1 | contig 12291 bp, 21 predicted proteins | sample CZOMad2_1_08_16f_FD_182891 | JGI IMG/M metagenome (GOLD analysis project Ga0179591, IMG submission 182891) | Vadose zone soil fungal communities from Angelo Coast Range Reserve, California, USA - CZOMad2_1_08_16fungal (PacBio error correction) | ecosystem: Environmental > Terrestrial > Soil >... | reverse complement strand
TCATGCCGTTTGGGTGTGGGCTTTTTTTCCTTCTTTTCAGTTTAACCCTGTGACTGCAGGATTTTTGGTCCCGTTTTCATCTCTCTCCCCTGCCCAATTCAGGGTTGGCAAGGTCCCCTATGTCTTTTACCCCAAAACTCCCCGACACCCATTCTCCCCCTTCACTCAGGAGAGTGGATTTTCTTTGACAGCTTGTAAGTCCATACAACTCTTTCCAGGTGGTTGTCCGTCCCCCTACCCTTGTTCCCCCCAGGGTTCCAGTTTTTTTACTTAAGGTCGTTCTCGATGGTTTACCTTCCCTTTCTCTTTCATCCCTTGTCCATATGCTAAGTGCCACTCCCCTTTTTTCTTCCCTTCTTTTCTTTTTCGAGCGGTGCCAGGCTGTGAAAGGTCCCCACCCTGCATTTCCAACTCCAGGGTTTCGTCTTTGTTTTTTTTTTTTTTTCCCTTCAACCCCCCCCAAGGCGCCCCTGATTTCTCCCCCCGCATGGTTTCACAGGCCTGGCCCATTTGAAGTTTTTCGGTCTTTTATTGGCTTTTTCCCCCCCGTAGGCGAATTTGTTCTTTTTCTCTGTGTCCCTGTTTGAAACAAGTGGAGTTTTCTTGGTTATTTTTTTCCCCCCCCTTTTCCATTCGTTTTTTCCCAAGAGGGGTAAGTTGTTTCCCCCTATTACGGGATTTTTCCGTTCGGTTCTTTTGTTCTGTATTTCATTGTAGAGAGTCCTTTTTCTGGTCTGTTTTACTCGTCCTCCCGGGACTTTGTTCCTTTTTTTTCCGTGGAGGTTTATTTCAGGCAACTGTCGCCTTTTTTGTTTTTTTTTTTCCCCTGACAATGACTTTTTTTTGTGCCCATCCTCACTTTCCTCCTACTGTCGTTCAACCCCTCCTATTTTTTCCCTGGGACCCTCCTCTACGTGGTGCTTTCTTCCCCCAACCGGGCTTTACAAAAAGGGCGGGATTGACGTTTTGATTTGTCTCCCCCCCTTCTCCTGGTTCCCCTTGACCGATCGATTCCAAGGTCAACCCACCTTGTCTGCCCGACCTCCTTTTTTGTTTTTTTTTTTTTTCACGCGTTGGGTTTTTTTTTTTCTCTTTGGCCCCCACAGCACTTTCAGATTTGTCGGGAATCTTTCCCCCCGGGGAGTCTTTCTCTGCCAGGTGGTCTTTTTTTTTTACCCTTTTCCTTTCGTCCAATTTTTTTTTTCGGCTTTTTTCCCCCCGTGTTTCGGACGCACACTGGGTTACACCTGGTCCGTCTTTGATCCTTTTTCCCTTCTTTCCTCTGGGATGCCGCCCCAAGGCTTCCTGATGTTCCCTCCTTTTTGCATCCTTCCCCTGACCCCCAACTATTCTCCCTTTATACCCCGTCTTCTTTTTTTGTGAGGATTGCGGCCCTTCGATCCCCCCCCCCCCCCCCTTTGTTGTTTTTTCTTTTTTTTTGGTTGCCATAGTTTCTTTGGACAAATGTCCTTTTTCTTTTAACCCCTCTTTCTCATCCAGTTTGTTTCCGTCATTTTTTTCGAAAAACCCTCCCCTTGACCCTTTCTTTTCTCCACGCTTATAAGAAAAAACGCGCACCGTATCCCCCCTTTCTCCCGTGAAGCCAAATTCCTTTCCCTGTCCCGGGTTGTCAATTTCACAATTTCTCGTTTTTTATAGCGGGTTCTTCCTTGCTTTCTCCGGGATCACTTTATTTTATATTGTAGTTAATCCTTTTTTGGGTGCCTGTCTGTTGCTGTTGTGTATCCTCGTTTTTTTCCCCTTTTTTTTCCCTACTGGCAAGCACGTAAGCGTAAGTTCCAATAATACAAATTTCCTATTTCTTTTGTTTTGTGCATTTTAAAACCGTGCCCTTGACCTTGTTTTACGCCTTTCAATAAACTTTTGGAAGCCGGGTGTTTTGTTTTTTCGCGTTCCTCTTAAGCTTTCCCCTGTCCCCCTTTTTCCAGGCCACTTTCCCGTCCCTCGGAATGTTCGCTCGCAGATGTCTTTTCCCAGAGGGAAAATTGGTTTATTGTTGTTCTTCTATGCCCACTTCCTCGGTTGGTGGTTTAGGCCCCAGCTTTCTTTTTTTTAGGTCCTACCTTTTTGTTCTTTAGTACTTTCTCGTTCCAAGTGAAGGTTTTTATCTCCCCCTTTGCCCAGGTTGTTTATGCGTTTTTGTTTCGCATTACTTTACGCACCCCCTGTGACACCCACACAACCAGTGGCCCTTCCCCGCCACATCCCCGGACGAGGCACGCGCACCCGGCTAGCCTACGAAACAATCACCCCCCTCTCACACCCGTCCGAAGTCCCGCCAGACCGACTTTTTTTTGTTCTTGCTGTATGTTTTTTGCTTTTTTTTGTTTTGGAGCGAAAGTCGTTGTCTGGGGGGTTCCTTTTCCGCGACAGATGTTTGCCTGCCAAGGGCGCCGAGTTTTTTTCCGGGCAGGGTCCTCCCAATTTGTGTCTGGCCCCAAAGTTTTCGTCCTCCTTTAAAAACCCCCCAGTCGGCGCTGCCAGTCCGATTCCTCATCACGTAATTTCAGCCACCCTAGTTTCATTAACTCCTCAGCCAGGCCCTGTGCATTCTCCTTCCTCCGTTTGTCCATTTTCCCACGGGACATCTTCCCGTGAGCACTGACCCCGTCCCGACGGTTTGTTTAATGATTGCTGTTCCCTCCTCTTCCCCCTTCCCTTTTCCCCCATCGCAGCGACCGAACTGATTGCTGATGATCGCATTCCGCCGGCTGATGTCTTCTTTCTGGGACGTTCAAGTTGTTGCAGGATTTTTGTTTTTTTTTGTTTTGCCCCCCTTTCTATTTTTTTTCTTTCTCCCTTTCAGGTAGACCAACGCATTTTGTTTTTTTCCCTTCTCTTCCCTGTCTCTTCTCTCACGTGAAAGCTCTGGGGCCCTGGGGACTCTGTGGGGTTCCTGGTTCGCCTTTTTCCTTGCTGTTTCCTTCAGAGTCCCCTTCCTCGCCCTTCCGTTCCTTCTTAGTCTAATGATTTGCAGAAGCCCTCCCACCCCCTACTTTTTCCTTCCCCTGGTTTTGAGCAGGTTCATAGGTGGCTCTCGCTCTACTCTTCTTTTTTGTGTTCTATTCTCTCCCCTTTCCACTAATTCTTTTCTGGGAGTAAGTTTTCGACTTTTAGGCCGTTGTAGGTTTGCCTCTTCTGTCCCATTTTGCACGCTCGGGCATTTTGCCACGGGGGGTGGCACACCCCCTTCCAGTCAGACGGTTTTTTCCCTGCGTTCTTGCCTTTCAGTCCCTTTTTGTGCGAACAATTGACTGTGCTGGTCTCCCGTGTCCCGCGAGAGCTTCGTTTTTTTTTCTTTCCCATCAGATGGAGCAGGCCCTTTTCCCTTCCTTTCCCCCCCACTCCCTTTCTAGTCCCTCAAGAACCCGCTTTCCAGTTTCGCCTCGAAACCCCGATTTTTTTTCCACGACGTCCCTTGATCGCTCCGTGACTCTTTCCTTCTTCCACACCCTTTTCCCCTCTTTTCCTGAATTGAGTGTTTGAGTGAAGTCCTCTTGCTCCGTCGCTGACAGGTTGTTTTTTTCGACGTTGAAGAAGTGTCCAGGGGAAAGGTCTCCTAGTCTCCTTTCTCGTCCCCCCCCCCTTTTTCCCCCATGTCACCCTTCCCCCCCCCCTTTAAATTACTGGTGAATGAGTGTCTTCGTTTTTGCTGCAGGCTCTGACCTTTCTTTATGCTGTCGCCTTGTCATGATCTTTGTAGACCTGGATCCTGTCGGGTCCTCTGTCTTCCCTTTTCTTTGCCTCTTTACGCCAGGATGACAACTCACTTCGGCAGGCAGCGTTTTTCCTTTGGGAAACCCGTTTTTTACCGTTCATCCCGTGGCGTCTTTTTTTTCTAGATGATCCTCCTTTTTTTTTTTTTTTTTTCCTGTTGTTTGTTTTTGAGTTTGCCCTGTCTTGTTGGGGGGGTGGTGGTTCCCGCTCTTTGATTCGGGGGGGGTGTCCCTAACCCTCCCTTCTTTTTCCCTGCCCTTTTCTTTCCTTTTCTTTCCCCCCGTCCCATTCCTTTTTTCCCCAAAGGCCGGCTCCCCCCCCTAGGTGCACTTTTTCCCTGTTTGCCTCGTAAGTCCAGACCCCCCCATTGGGGGTGCCAGTCTCTAAAATCTGTCTCAGTCTCCCTTCTTCCCCGAGCTTCTCTTTTGTGGAACTGACTTTCTTCTTAGATTTTGACCCGTCCCAACAACCGTTTGCCACAACGAAGAAGTTTATTGCATGTCCCTTCCCCAGTACAAGTTCCCTTTTCCCACCATGCTAACCAGCCAAAGATAGTTCCCCTGTGCTTTAACGACCTCTTAGGACTCCCTACCCGGTTTTTTCTTTTATTCGACCCCCTTTTTTTCCCCCCCAACAACCCCTTTGGACGAGCCCAAAAACCAACAAACAAGTGGATTCTGCTTCAAACTTTTCCCCTCCCTGTACAACCTTTCTTCTCTATTCTAGTCTTTAGGGAATTTTTCCGGTTTCCCACGGTTTACTTACTTTCCCCTTCTTTCCATGGCTTCGCTTTTTCCTCCAAGAGGTGTTTTTTTGAAGTTCCCACAACTGCATTTTTCCCAGGGATTTTAGTGACGTTTGTTTGCCCTTTCCCACCCTCCCCCCATTTTTTTTTTTCTTTTTCTTCTTTCCCAGGGGCCCGATTCTCCGCCTCTATTTGACGTGAGTTTTCCAAATTTTTTTCAGGCGTGTATGCAGCCCTATGCCTTTCGCGGCCTTGTCCGGCGTTCATGCACGGGGATCCTTTCCCTGTGATGTCTTCTTTTCGTTTTTCCCCCTCGTGTCCCTTAGACAGTTTTTTCGCCATTGGGCTTTTTAGTTCCGGTCTCAAACGTCCTGGGCGCAGTACTCCCCTTGAGGGACTCGCAGAATTTTTCTCTCCCTTTCTGGTTTTGCCCCTCTTCCCCTAGTTCTTTTTTTTTTGCAACCTTAGGGGTGCTCCTTTGCGAACCCTTTTGAATTTTAACAGATGGCGGGTCATAGGAGTCTCCCCTCTCCCCCCTCGCCTTTTTTTCCCTCTGCTCTTTTTTTTTAGGACGTCGCCCTGAGCTGATCGTTCCGTTCAAGCGTCCTTTGCTTTTTACGGAAGGACTACTGTCTCCTACACCACACCCCCTTCTTTTCCTTCCCCGGGTCTGTACAGTTTTTCCCCTTTTGTTCAATAAACGCAGTTCTCTTTTGGTAGGCCGGATTACCGATCCCCGACAACAACCTGTAACAAAAATCCCCCCCGGGTCCTTTCCCCTTCCCCCTGTGCCTCATTCAACTACTTGACCCCTGAGGGAAACCTGGTGCCCCATTCCCCCCGACCTTTTGTTTGGGTGGAATACCCCCAGGAGGGTGTCATTTTTTCCCTTTTCCCCTTGCTGTTTGGCCCTGACCCCCCTCCCCTGGCCTTCCAATCTTTTCGGGCAGCTTGCCGTCCCCCTCCACTGCATAACCGGCATCCCCCACCTTTTTATTTCCATTTCCCTCTTTTCAACCCCTCCCCCCCTCCGGTTCTCCTTTATTCCACACGGAGGGGCCCTATTCGCGTTTTCATATGCAGTACTTCTCCCCCCCCCTTTGCCCAGCAGCAGGTATTCACCGCCCCGTTTTTTTCGGAGGTACAATTGACAATGACAGCTTTCCAATCCCCCCCTTCCCCCCCGGCACCCCCATACCTCGCTGCCCAGGCGAAACGTCGCCGGTGCGGATGGGTCAATGACCCCTCTTTCTGAGTTTTCCCCCCTCCTTTTTTTTCACGCTCGGCTGCACTGCCCCAGACGTTTTTTCCCCAATGGGGGTGTAGCGGGACTGGGTTCCCCCACCCCCTTTTCCCCCCCCTTTTCCCCCCCCCCCTGTCCTTTTTTTCTATTTATTTCCTTGTTGTTTTGTTGATAGCGGATTTTTCCATCAAGTGGTTTGTTGATCCCCCCCCCTCCGCACCCTCTCCTCTTTCCCCCACCCTTTTTTTTTTATTGCATGACATCGTTCTGGGCACCCCCTGACTCCCTTTTCTTACCTGTCCCATCTCTTTTCCCCTCTGGGGTCCCCATCCTCCTGTATGTTTTTCGCTCTGAAAAACCCCTTTTCCCTCCCCCCCCTTCTGTTTTTAGCAGAGGAGAGAATGGGCGTGTCCTTCCCTCAAACCTTTCTCAAGTTTTGGATCCCCCCCGTTTCCCCCCCCCCCCCACACCCCTTTTTTGGTTTTAAAAATCCTTTTCGTGTAGTGCCGATTTTTGTCTCCCCCTTTCTTCTCTGTGTTCCCTTTTTCCTCCCAGATTTTGCTAATGCCCCCATTTTTTAGCGGTGAGCGATGCGTTTTCCCTTTTATTTGCCCAGGGCTTTCACAAAAAACGGGTTTTGTTTAAAACCCAGGCCTGTGACGGCAGTTGGTCCCCTTTTCCCTCCACAGCCTATTCCCTCCCCCCGCTTTCTTCCGGATTTCAAAACATCCCGACGGCTACTCGCAGGTGGTTTTTTGTCCACCTGGGTCCCCCAAGGTTCCTTCCTGGTGTTAGGGCTTTCCAGGTTCCCGCCGTAGCGTTTAAGTTGGGTGGATCGCAATTCGGGCCTGGGCGCCTTTCCGTTTTATAGATCGGTCTGGCGACCCACTTTTTTCTTTTTATCGGTCCGTTTTCATCCAACGGCGAACTGGCAGGTTCTTCCTCCCCCCCTTCAACGTAGTCTCCGTTTGTCAATCTGTTCTTTTGTTTGTTTGATACCCTTGGGTCCGTCAATATCCTACCGACTCTTGACAACGATAATTTGATGCCGGTTACCCTTCTCCCCCCCCAGGTTCGTGAATCCTTTCCCTCAAATCCGGCGTGTTGTGAATGCTGAGGCAGCCCCCATGCAAGGTTGACCACCTCTTTTTCTTTCCCTTCCCCAATGTTCTTCAACGCGCCCGTCTAGTGTTTTGCAAGGGAAGTGGTTTTTCTCTTTTTCCCCCTCCCCTTCCTTTGATTGATGAGGAAAGGGGACGGTTGCTTTCTGCGCAGCAGTACACCTTTTTTTGGCCCCCCCATACTGGGAAGGGAAGACTTTTCCCGCAATTTTGACTACATGTCCATTTAAAGCCAGTCTTTTCTCCTTCTAAGAGTGTTGTTGACCTTCCTTTTTTTGCCTCCCTTTTTTTTTTGTTCGTTCAATTATGGCCCCCCTGGACCCCATTTCCACACTCCTTTAGCCACGCCATTGGAATTGAGAGGACCAGTGGGGACTGATTCCACTCTGGGACCTCCCGAAACCCAAAAATGGAAACACAAACGTTTTGGTGCGTGCGGTGTCCTCCCCATGTACGGAATGGTTCCTATTGGAGTTTTAACCAAACCCATCCCTAATCAGGTTTTCCCCTTTAAATTATCCCTGACCCCACCTTCCTTTTTTCAATATTTTTTTTTTGTTTGCCCAGAGATCTGCTCGGCAAGAGTTTTCCACCTTATCCCCCTTTCATTCCCTTTCCCCTCCCTTTTTTTTCAACGTTGAAGGGATTGCCGTAACGTTTTTCTTCGTTTCCGAGAGCTAACCAACTCCCCCCCTGCCTTTCTTTTTTCCGACAGTTTGTTTTTGTTTGGGTTTTTTTTGCTCGTGACGTCCCTAAGTAGTCCTTCGTCAAGTTTTCATCGATTTCCCTGTTTAAACATTTGCACTCCCCCAACCGGTCACTTTTGTTTACGTCATTTTTTTTACAGTTGGGGCCGTTTCCGTTGGTGCAATACAACTTTTTTTTCCCCCCCCTGGTTTATTGTCTTGTGGGTTTTTGCATCTAAAGAAGCCCCGCAATTCCTGACTGCAAAGGCAGTCTCGGCTTCCCTTGGCGCATGGTGATGATCTCTGGCCCCCCATTTTTTTGTGTTTTATTGATTCTTTTTTTAACTCCGCTCGTGTGGTTTGTCTGCTCTCTTTCCTTTCTGGGTCATTTTTTGGTAGGACCCTCTGAGGGAAGTATTAGTTCCCCCTGAGAGGGTGTCATATCCCCCCTTTACAAACCCGCCTTTTTCACTGATACAGGACTACCCTTTCCCCCCAACTTCCCCACCCAAGGATCCTCTTTTCTCAGGCGTCTTTTCGTCCCCTGGCACATTTTAGGGATGTAATCTACACTTTTCCTCCAAAGCTGTCAGCCACTCCTGTCCTGCGAAGTTGGCTTTGGGTCACGTGCCCCGACTTCGCTAGGTTTTTTTAATCATTTGGGGCCCGTCCATCTGTCTCCCCTGTCGCGCGTTATTCCGCCCGATCTCCCCCCCTTTCGTGTGTTTTGCCCAGTTCTTACCTCGTTAAGTTCCCCCCCCCAGTTTTGCAAAAACTTTTCTTCCACGTTTTTTTTTTTCTCTTCAGGTAGACCTCAGAGGATCCCCGGTACATTCTTCTATTTTTTTCCTTTTTTTTCGCTTGGATCAAAACTTGCTGTAATCCTTCCCCCCCGCCCTCTTCGTCTCGCTTTTTCCATGAGGTTATGAGTCCCTCTATTCGCCGAGTCTCTTCCCCTTGGCTCCGTTTTTGGTTGTTTGATTGGATGTGGTTCCCTTTCTATTTTTCTTTTCTGTCTTTTACCCTAGTTCGGGTAGTTGTTTGTCTTTTTCCCCGGCTCTCGTCTGCCTTTTTTTTCACGGACCAATCGGTCGCTTATTGATAAATATGTTGTCTGTTTCTTCCCCCTCTCCTGCTTGCTTTTCCTCCTGACCCCGGGAGCGATTTTTTTTTTGAGAACAGGAACGTTCTTTCCCCTTCCCCTTTTTTCTCCCCCAAAACCTCCTGGGGCCCCGTCAATCGCAGCTCTTTTTTGCGATGGCGTCTTTGGTCCCATACTTTTTGTTTTTTTGATCGGCAGATCGCCATTCGCAACTCTGTTTTTCTTTGCTTTCTGCGGAGGTTCCTTTTTGCCTTCACCCTTTCTTCCCAGTGTGACTAGAAGCAGTCTCTCTTCGCCGTGCCTGCATTCAACGTTCGTCTTCCCTTCGGTTTCTCCTAGTTTCTTTAGGACGTTGTTTCCCCCCCCTTCCCCCCCCCGTCCTTTTTCCTCCCCATGCCGAAGTCTCACTCTGCGCGCCGGACTTCTCCCCCTTTTCAGATGTCGTACGTTCTGGTTCCCCCCTTTTTTCCCTTTTCGCCGTCCTTCTCCCCCCCCCCTAGTCCCCCTGGGACGTGAAAGATCGCTTGCCCCCCGGGGGGGGAAAAAAAAACTTCCGCTTTCTCCTCTTAGCCCTCCCCCGTTCCCTTTTTTAGGCAGTGCCCCCTCACAGCTTTTTTCCTTTCCCCTTCCCCCCCCCATTTGCGACTTGGATCTCTTCAGGGCGGCCCGTCCCGAGGACCCTTAATTAACTGATTGGGTACTGTCCTTACTGACTCGGTCTGGCAAGACGTCCCCCGAATTTTTTTCGACTTTTTTCTAACTTGCGACTCGCGTGCTGCTTTTTTTTTTGACGCGAAACAGCGCGGCATTGGCGCACCTGTCATCGGCACGTCACCTCCAAACTTACATGCCGTCCGTTGTTCCTTCCTTCGGACAGTTTTCTCTGAACGGTAATTGCTTGGTTTTCTCTTGCGAGTTGACCCTTTTTTTTTTGGGGAGTGCTACCGTCTGTTTTCGTGACCCCCCCTTATCCTTTATTGACGGGGTTCTCGTGAGGGCTTCATTTTTTTCTCAAGGACAACCCCCCCCCTCTTCCCGGGACGTTCCTTTTCGCCCACCCCCCCCAACCCCCCCTTCCCTTTTGAAAAAAGCCTTGAAACGTTCCCCTGGCCGCGGATCTCATTCTTGAGCGCCGGACTTCCACTCACTGTCTCTGTCCAAGCCGTTCTTTTCTCTCTTGTGGATCCCTTTCTAACCCCCCATTCCCCTTTCAATAAGGGGTGATGGGAAGTTCTTGTACCACGTCATCTGTTAATGGCTTTTACAACAGCTCTTCCCTGGTTCTCTTTTAACCCGTTCGGCTTACTTTCGCTCAGTCTCTTCCCCCCTTTTACCCCAGCTGCACCGAGAAACCCCCCCACAGCTGGACTTACGAAGGCAAAGGTTTCGTCCTTTTCAGTTCAGGCTCTCCCTCCCCCCTCTTTTTCCAATTCTCCCTGAGGGATTAAGTGTCCACGGTTATTGTCTTGTTTTTACGGGGCTTATTTTCCCCAACCTCCTCTTTGGGCAAGCCCCTTTTCCCTTGATGATTTTTTTCCTGCTCCCCGAAGCCTGTTTCCTTTATTTGCCGGTTTGTACTGTCCCGCCCACCCTCAAACACCATTTTTCTTGGGCCGCCTTTTTCTCATCCCCCCGTTCGTTTGCTTTTCTTGATTTGAGACTGGGGGTGGTTTTTCTTTAGCAGGCAATTCTTCCTTGAGCCTTTTTTTTTGTCCGGTCTTTCCCAGATCCCCTCCCCAAGCCTCGACCCTTCCCCTTATGTATTGCCCCCACTTTTTTTGCTTGAGACAATCTTTTCCGTCATTTCCGAGCAGTTTCCCCTTGATCCTTAACTTTCTGATCCTTTCCCCACCCTGTCGTTGAATTCTTTTCCCGACTACCTTTGAGGGGGGTTGCAGATAAAACCTCTTCACACCGAAGTTGCTCTTTTGTTCCCAATTCCTCCCTTTTTCTTCAGGCCCGTGACCTTGCGCGCGTTCTACTCGATTGCGTTATGTAGTCCCTGTGTAGGCGTTTTTTTTTTTTTTTCGTTTCCCCCCTTTTCTCCCCTATCGTCCAGAGGCTGGCCTTTTTTTTTCCAGTGACGCGCGATGCCCACCTCCTTCGTCCGGATTTACCGTTTTTTTTTCCTTGATTTTGCGAGTACCCCGTGTCGATTGTTTTCTTTCCCTGACCTCTCCAACAATGGTCTAGACCCCTGTGCTTCCAGTCCCACAAAACCCATAAGCTGTTTTTTTTTCGACCTTTTTTCGTACCCCCCCCCTTTTCTTTCCCCCTGCGGGACCCCCGGACCATCCCACGCCCTCCCGTGCTAGGTGGCCTCCACAGTTTCCCCCCTCTTTGTCTTTTTTCACCCGCTCCCAGCCCGGAAAAAGGTTTCCTTGTCGGTGCGGATGGCTTTCCTTTCAATGCCCCCTTATACCCTTGTTTCCTTTCTTCCAAATCCCCTTTCCCCCCCTCCTTCTTCTCCCCAAGATCCCCTTGGACTAGAGCCACGGCAAGAGAGGGAATTTAGCCCCCTCTTGGCCCCTTGAGAACCCAGCGGTTTTTTTTTCCTTTCCTCCCCACACCTTGTAGAAGTTTTTATCCCCCTGACAAGCCACCCGAACAAGTTTTCGAATGCGAACCTGTTCCGGGCGTTTCTGGATGCCTTCCTTCTACTGACCACAAATAAGTTGGCAAACCTGTCTAGACTGTGGTTCAATTTGCCTATTTAACGTATTTTCTTTTCACCTCCCCTTTTTTGGAACCATCTTTTCAGCCCTTCACATTCCGTTTGAAACCTGGTTTTCCCACGTTGACCCTGCTCTCTCTCTCCTTCTCCCTTTGTTGTCCTTTTGCTCTTCCATTTCCCCCTTTTTTCCGGGTCCCCTGTTTGGAGCTTTATGCAATTTTTTCTAGTTGGCCAACCCAGTTCGAGCGTTGGTTCATCGCCCCAATTCTTAGGGACCCTCCTTGACCCACTCCTTTTGTTGTTTTAGGACTTATTGCTAGTGAATAACCCCAAACACCCCCATCTCCCACGCGCTTGGGTTGCCACTTCTCTCCACTCTAAATTGTTAGTGGTATTGCTTTTTTTTCATTTCTTACCACCTTTTCCCCTTTTTTTGGAGCCTCACCAGTAACACAGGTTTTCCCAATTTTGGGTAGCCCGCTGGGGCTACATTTCGGCTCCCTTGCCGCCTCCGCTCTCTGTTGTCCTCCTTTGCTCTTTTGCTTCCGGATCCTTTGCAGTCTTAGAAAGAAAGGCAACCACCCCCTCCATGGGTGCGTTTTCTTTTGTTTCCCCCACCTTTTACTTTTTTTTGTTTTTTATAAAACAACCCCCCCTTCCCTTATTTTTATGAAGTTTAGGTTCCCTCCGCTATGCAGACCCGTGCTTTCGGCTTTTTCACTTTGACGGCTCAATTTTTTTGCCCTTCTTTTTTATTTTTTTTTTTGCAGCCAAACCAGCCCAATTAGGCGGGGGGGGTCGTTCTGGATTTCCCCCGTTCCGAATTGGGCACACGTTTTGCGGGTCGTTTCAGCCCGAATCGGCTTTTTTTTTTTGTTTCTTTTCTTCGCTCCCCCGCGGTTAGGCGGACCGTGTCGGGGATTATTAACCTTCCTGGTCCCCCCCCCCCCTTGCCGACGGTTATCTTCACGGCTTTCTTTTC
>Ga0179591_1281788_pt1 | contig 12291 bp, 10 predicted proteins | sample CZOMad2_1_08_16f_FD_182891 | JGI IMG/M metagenome (GOLD analysis project Ga0179591, IMG submission 182891) | Vadose zone soil fungal communities from Angelo Coast Range Reserve, California, USA - CZOMad2_1_08_16fungal (PacBio error correction) | ecosystem: Environmental > Terrestrial > Soil >... | reverse complement strand
ACCAAAGACCTGCCTTTTCGAGATAGAACTTTCATTTTTCGATAGCATTTCCTTTTCATTTCGCGCCGCGTTTTCTGAATTCGTTGGCCCTGCTTCCCTCCCGAACGACTGCTCCCCCCCCCCCATGCGGCATAACCAGCTCGCATCACGACCTCCCCTTACCTCTGCGGAGGCCTGTGCCCGGCGGAACCCCCTACGCCGCCTCGTCGACTCGGCAAGCAAATCCCCGATGCCTCTTTGCTGCAGTCCCATTGTCTCCCCGCCAGGGTTGGGTGCGGTCCTTGAAGTGAAACCTTCACTTCATGACGCTTGCATCAAGTACTCTCCTCCCCTAGAGGGAAAGTTGGCGACATTGCTTTCCCACGAATCGGGCCTTGCGTGGAGTCAAGCTGCAATGGGTTGACAGATTGTGAGATCCCTTGTATGCTCCCGCCCGCGGCGTCCGCAATCAGGAGACCGAGAAGGGAAGTCCCTTCGCTGCTTTCTGCGGTTCTTTAGTGTGGTCGGCCGGTTTGTTTTCCAACTCTGGTCTTCTAGATTCCCTCCCACCCCGTTTCGACGCGCCCGGTCCACCTGCGCTGATGATATGCGCTCTAATCGGCCCTGTCTTTCCCCCCGACCAGGCGTACTTATGCGACTCCGAATGTTTGTAAGGGACTCGGCTATGTTCCTGTTCTGAGGCAGTCTTTTCCTATCGCAGGCCAGCGGCCGTTTCCCGCTGTTTCTTGGACTCCCATGCTCCTTTGTCACTGCATGAACTGCCCCACGCAATTCAAGGCGTCTAGCACACTCTTGATCCGGATCATCCCGATTAAACTGGCTTTTTGAAGGGGCTTTTCCAAATGTCCCCACGTCGACCTCGCAGTTCTTGCAAGGGTCACCACTGGTCTTTAAACGGCACCCTTTTCCCCCCCCAATTTCGTTTAAGTTTTTCCTTCTACAGATTAGAGCAGCGGCGCTGCGCTTTTGATGGCGACGCTCCAGATTTTAGCGACCCCCCCTTTCTTTCCAGTTGAGCCACGTTCCTTACTACGTGTGCTGGCCTAACTTGGGGCGCCGGCGCTTCCAGCCCGCGGCCAATGAGTACCCAGCGTCCGGCTGAGCCTGATGCTTCTTTGTTTTTTCCCTCAGCGCTTTCTTGGGAACACGCACGGTGCCGCATTTCTCAATCCCGTTTTGTACGGGAGCCCAGCAACTTTATCCGGAGCAAAGACGCCAAAGGGATCTCCCCCCATATTCCCCAGTTTTAACTTTCCCTATTGTTATTTTCGCGCAGGCTTTCGGAAGGGCTGGGTCACCGGGAGAATTTGGCTTCCAAGAAACGATACCAATGGGCTATCTCTATGGCCTTTGAAACAGCGGACGCGGTGAACGGGTTGGTTCTTCCTTCCCTCCAAGAGACTTCCGGGCTTACTGCGGCCCTGCTCCAAATCCAACCGCGTTTTGCCTTTTGGGACAAAATAAACCCCAGTATTAAACAGTGGATTCCCAGTTGTTCGGACATAAGACTTACCCTTATTAGACTCTTATGTTTCTCATTCTTAAGGTGAACCTTCGGTTTGCGGCTGTGTCCGTACAGCAAGGCGTTAGCGCTGGATCCGTACCAGAAGTGGATGACCGAGCCTCTTTATCACACCAACCTGCCGCCTCGTTTTTCCGAGTCTGCGAATGAGGCAGATAGCGGTTCGTCCGCCTTGGGTTGCCCCCCTTTACGACCATCGCATGACGATGTGCGTTCTCGTCCAGTCCACCCTTTTTGTAGGAAGACGAATCATTGGCTTCATGCTATTTCTTACTCTTCGCACTGACGGAACCAAGAGCTGTTTTGGAGCTTCGGCTTCGGATACCAAATCTGTTTTCCTACAGGAGTTAGAAGGGTTTATTTCAATTGCCCGCGCAGCTCACCTTCTACCCTCCATCGAAAGCGCACGCAGATTATCCCCCCTCTCGATTTTCCTCAATCTGACAGGCTTTGCACCGTCTCTCGCTGATTCCCTTTATTTCTTTTTTAGGCGATATTTTTAGAAAATACCCACCGTTCTCCCACCCTCCGCCGCCTTACTCTTCAATAGTTAAACCGGATTTCCCTCCCCCTCCTCCGCACTTTTTTTGACATGTGGTAGACAGTTCGATCTCTCCCTTACCCCCCGTGGTCCCTCTGCTTGAGCCCCGCATTTCTGATCGCTCGAGGGAGGTCACTTTTCGCAGGTCCCCCACTGTACCCCATCCGAGGAGGACCACAACCAAATCGAAACGTTTTTGCGGTGATCGCTATGTTCTAGGATCTGACAGTGATTCCAGCCACAGTTGCCCTCTCTGTTTAACGATCGCGCACTGATTCCTGACTAGTTTACGTGCCCTTCTCCGGCTTCCGAGCCCGAAGCTGGGGTGGTTTGGGGTGGCTCGGTTTCTCCCTGGGGTGGATTTGCTTCTTCCATCTCCCCTATAGCCTATGACCTTCCTTTTATAATTCCAAGCATAGAACTCCTTCTTTAAGTTCGACCATTTTACTTTCTTTGAGGAGGAGATGGATCTTTGGTCGGCCACCCGGTACCTGTATGCAGATAGTTGTTAATAGTTTGTCGTGGCGTTGTGCCTGTGGAATTCTAGATAGCCTTGTCAGCGACCCCCCCAGTCGACGGTCCCCGATCTTTGCCTTCCCCGTTTTTTTTCCTAGGTTTAAATGAGGTGTATCGCACTTGCTTGATTTTCCTGGCGTGTCCCCCCTGCTAGTTTCAATGCAAGCGTTACAGCCTTGTAGAAGAACAACTAAGCAATGCCAAGTCAAACGTGGGACACAGTGAGGACCCCCCCCTTCACGAGTAATTCGTTTTTCGACTAAATATCTTAAACTTTTCCCTAGCTGGGTCAACGCGAGAGTCCGTAGCCGCCCCTTGCCCCCCCTTGGTTCCTGCCTTATATATATTTTCACTCTTTTTTTTGTTGTTTCTCCTAGATAAGACTTGAAGAACGGTGATGACTTTTTACGACTCCCCGAAAATCTCGTGGTTTTTAGCGTTCTAGGTCTTTTTTGTTCCTATCTTCTAGTGCTGAACCCGACGACTAGCACTTTTGGTATCGGAAGTTCTTCCCGCTTCCCTGCGGCGTTGTTTTTCAGGGAAACGGCGGTCAGGCCATTTGCCCAGGAGCCCGTAGGCGCCTGAAGCGCTAACACCTAACCCATCCAATTGCCCGAGGCGGACCCCCTTTCTCGTCAGTTCAACGTTACTGTTGTGGGGCTATAAAAATCTGAGATAAGGCATCCTACGTCTCGACTGGAAACTTTTGAAGCGGATTTTTCGGGCCGTACTGGGCTCTTTTTCCATACCATATCGACAAGCTCGTTTCCTTTGCGGCTCGCGGCGCTCCCCACATAACCTCAGGGAATATTTCGCTCTTCCCCTTCCAAGCGTCGTAGGATGCCCTGGCGGGCCGTAAAATCTGTTAACATTGAATCTTCTGGTTGTCGTCAATTCACTGGTCCAGCCCCCTGCAGCTCTTTTTTTCGTCACCGGTCCCCCCTCTTTTTCTTTTTTTGTGGGGAATAGCCGCGGTTTTTTTTTACTTCCCGGAGTTCCGGGACCGAACCGGACCCGAGCGGATCATAATCTGCCCCCTTCTCCTCCCAGCTAGGATGAAACTCCTTCTTTCTTTTCGACTGTTTTGACCCAAAAAAACGTGTGGTAGTAGACCTTAAAGGCCGTCTGTTTCCTCGAATGCATTCACTTTTTCTGGTTTGCGCCCTGCCATGGTCTTTCATGGGCTTCCCCCCCATCCGTAAGCTCACGAATGCACTCCGTTGGCCGTCCTACCGTTAGCAAGCCTTTCCGGTATTCTTAGCGGCGTTTTATCCCTAGGACCCCCCTCCTTACGGTCTGTTACCCCACAACGTGGGCTTGTCGTCCCTCCCGGAATTGAAGAACGCCTTCACGGCCAGAAGTGTTCAGGATGCATCTCCTGAGTTACTCCGAATCCACCCGCTTTTTTTCATTGGCCAGCCCTTCATTCTCCAAGCTCCGGAAGCTTGTTTTTTTTTGACTTCACTTTGGTATTTCCACGGAGACGCCATGCTTCAGGATGAGGTAGGTATCCCCCCCTTTCTTTTTCTTTACCGCATCGGATCGCCCGATTTTACTCCATGCTCTGTCCGCTGCGCAGGTTTTTTCTTCCTTCATGTGACTACCCATGGTACCCCGAATCCCCGGCGACAGATCAGCGAGCCTGCCGGTTGGCTTCCCCCCCCCGTGTAAAGTTTCCCCTCAGGACACAAACCCTCCTTTGAATCGGCTGTCTTTCGCTGTTTTTTCGAACCCCCCCATGTTTTGTTAATACCTTTACCCCGACGTAGCGCCCTGTGTGATTGTCCCACAGGTCCACCTCCCGTTATTCTTCCTGTCCCAGGACCGTAGTCTATCGCCTCTGAACAACACCCTTTGGTCACCAGGGACCCGAGGTGACTTCCTCCCTTTGCCGCATGTTGTTACTCTTTCAAGAGCACCGAAGGAGCAGTCTGTAGTCGATCAACAACGAGTGCCTTTTTTTGACCTACACCTGAACCGAGGGAATCTGTACTTGTTTTTTGACCCTATTGTCGGTTTTCTACCCCTTCCCTTTTTCCCTTGCTAAATGGAGCAAAACGCCACTCTTTTTTTTCGAACGCCTACAAAGGGCCAACTCGTTCTCCTTTTGACTTTTCCCCCCTAGCGGTCCTTCTGTGCGAAGCCGGGACTCTTTCTTCTTCCTCTCTTTGCCCAGGTTTTGCGCACCGTAGTAGCCGGTAGCGCGACCGTTCATTGCTAAAGTCAGCGTGTTTCGCCCTTTTTGCCGTCTTGGATGCGTACTGCAAAAGGCGCACTTTCGCCCCCCCCCAGATGGCCTTCTCCTACAGGGAACCTCCCTTCGGAGGTTACAATTTGGTTTCCTGTCTCACTTTGTGACCCCCCCTTTCATCAGTAAAAGAGCGCTTGTACGGGGGACATGTCCTGCCACTCCCTGGCTGCTCAGGCTTGATATTTTTGCTTCGGCTTTCTTGTGCGCTGCACCCTTCGAAATATACGTTTGCTCTTCTTCGGTGAGGCTTTTGAACGGCATCAATTAGTTCCTGAACGAAGAGTTCATCCCCTCTCAGCCGTTGCCTCGCAATCTACTTGCTCCCTAACTGCCTACAGAATTTTCGTTTAGATGGATCTATTAATCATCCATTGACCTCCCTGTCGTCTGTCGAACTCCCCCCATGTGCAAAGAACAGGCTCGTCCTGACTGCTCTTTTCCGTTATGCGTTTCGGGTTCTAGTAGATCACTTAAATAGCCGCAAGTTAAAAGCCCTCAACACGCACGAAGTGAGCCGAAACCCCTCTTTTCCTTTAGTCCGGGCATTCCCGGCTTCGTCTCGCGTTGCCACTCGAGGATTAATGCCGTGACCCTAGAGGGAAAGCCCAAGGTGCATTTCCAGTTCCACTCTGCGCCAGCCGCATGGAGTGTCACTCCCCGGCAATGCCGATCTGCTATCAGTCCTTCTGCAGCTTCTTCGTCTGAGAAAGCAGCTCCCCATTTGCGCCCGCCTCCAACTGTATCCTGCTTCAAAATGCCGAATCGTTGACTTTTGGATTGCTTGCCCCCGCAACTGATTTTCCCTCCAGTGCACTTTGCCGAATCCGCACCCTTTCTGTTTTAGTTTTTCTTTTTTTCTGCGAGCTTGATGACAATGCGAATGTTTGCCTTTCAAGTAGCCCCCTTCGACTTCGCCTCCTGCGCGCGCCGTATAAATCATAGGAGTCATTTTCTGAAACCCCCTCGGCATTTCTTTGTTATCTCTGTTTCTCATCGTGTGAGATCTGGAATTTTCACGTATTGCATCTAATATTCTCGATAGCATAATCTCCATCTTAGGTTCGACTCCTTTTTTCCTCTGTCAGTGACCAAATGATTTCATAACCCCCGAGGCTACACCCCCCTACGCAGCCTCATGACTGCATCCTTGGATTACCGATTGGAGGACATTTTTCCCGCTCAACCAGCCTCCCCTCCCCTTGGCTCCTTCGGAAGTCATCCCAGAGCGTTCACCTGTGATTAAGCAGTTGGCGGAGGTTACTGCTGCCTAGAGTGCTCCTTACTCCCCCTTAAGTTCAGCGCTGAGGAAATAGATGAGACTTTTTTTTCAACGGTCGACCGCTATGCACGCAGGATGTCTGCCTTACAGAGTAACCCCCTCACCTGCTGCGCAGTTTTGCCTTTTCATTTCCCCGCCGGAAGTTTAGCCACTCGCCCCGAGTCTTAATAGAGAGGCATGTCCCCCATCCACTGATGATTCGGCACACTTCTCCCCTTTTTCAGTTGCAGTTTCGTGCGTTACAAACGTTCTGTCTATGGCGTTCCCCCCCCTGGCACACCGTCCGCGCGACCGGGGCAAGGCTCCCGTTATTCGTCTCCCAGAGGCTCCGTTTCCGAACAGTGCCTTCTCCCTTTTTTAGTCCGAAGGATTGGGGGGGATAGTCTTCGGGACTGTGCAGGTCGCTCCTTTTATATGCTAGTCTTTGCACCTGAGCGATTGTCGCCAGCTTCGTTCCTTGATTTTATGATGCCGCAGGTCCTGCTGCATGTCAGAATTTTTTTGCTCACCCCCTTCGTTTTAACATTTTCGTTTGGACCTTTCATTTCCCGAAACCTTTTTTTTTTTTTTTGTCAACCTTCCCCGCTCCCATATTCCTTTTCTTGATGGTGCCTGGCCGGGGTCCCCAGGCGACGTGGGACTTGACCACCGGAGTTTCCGTCCCTGTATTCGGCGATCGGTCCTTTCGCAGCGGCGCTGTCCATTTTCCGGCGAGCCCCCGGCTGCATTTTTTTTTTCCCATGCTCTCATGAGTGATTAGCGCTCGGCTCCTAAGGTTTTGAGAAACGGGAGCGCTTCCCGAAATGCGCCCGGCGGTCCCTTGTACCAGGCCTCGAAGATCTGTCTTATTTTTTGGTGCTCGTCACTCTTTAATAAAAGGGAAGGAGCACCCTTCGGCTGGAACCTTTGTCAGTTCGACCTATCGGCTTTTACTCTTTCTACCCAATCGGTAACTTCCGCAATAAGTCACAAATCGATTCCTCTTGCCCTTTTTATTCCGCGTCCCAGGAGGCCCCTATTTCCTGTTGGATGCACGGAGACTCCTGGCTTAGTGAGAATATACCACTGGGATCCTCGCTAGCTTCACCTCGGGTAGGGTGGAGCCCCCCAAGGGGTAAAGATCTGAGTAATCCCCCCCCATTTGAAAGTCATGGCCTCCCAACTAAAGAGTTTTGAGTGTCAAACTACACCACTCAGTCTTTCAAGTGGTATTTCCCCGGGTCTCCCAAACTTTCCTCTGATTCGCTTATGATTTTTGGGTCTTTGGAATTTCTTAAGGGGAACCTTTTCGGTTGATAAGGAGCGGTTTTTGTCCCCGCCACGTTCGGTTGACCCTTACAAGAAGGGATTTTTTCTTTCCCAGAGGCGAATTCTAAATACATGCCTAAGCGTTTAGAGGACATGTGAGCATGGCGTACACTCTGGACGTTTAAGCCCTTGTCGGAGGGTTATGATCTCATCCTGTACAGCAATCTCAGTCCACCCCCCCCCCCTTGGGGTTGGTTTTTTTGGGGTGGGTGGGGGTGGGGGGTTTTTTTTACCGCCATTTTCCCCAGAGTCCCTTGGACTCCAACAGACTCCATGGCTTCAGGACTTCTTGAATTCCCTGGAGACCTCCTGACCCCACTAGATTTGGATGAGAGGAGGTTCCTTTAGGCTTTCATCAGTGGAGACCCCTTCGTTGCCGCCGGTTTCTCATTTGTCCCCCCAACGCAGCGTTTTACAATCCCCCACCCCTTTTCCTTCATTGGTAGGACCGTCACTCCCCCGATTCCGCCGCTTCATCTCTATCCGGCGTGATCACAGCTCGTCATGTCCTTTCATTCAGCGTTCTCTATGTTTCACCCTGCCCATTTTATCCCATGCTTTCGTAACCCTCCTGCCCTCCCGATTTCATTGCAATCGCGCCGGCAAGTAATACCCTTTTTGCAGCTTTTTACTAAAGTTAGCCTCGCTAGATCCCTTCTCCGCCTTGTTCTTTTTAAGCTCGCTTTGACTGCTCCGCGGTTTCCGGGCTGAAGGTAAGGGCGACGATGCCCCACCAACACCCTGGAGTTTTCCCTTCCTGTGATCCAACGGCTACTGCTTTTCCTTTATTTGACCCCTCTAATTCCCCCTCTCCCAAGAGGACCTTAACTGCTTTCAGAGAACTTCACCCGTTGCGGAATATGAGGTCTTGGAAGGGCGATCCAATCCTATTATCTATCTTTGTATCGAGCCGACCTTCCGCCCTCCCTTACTCAAGTTTCCCCCCTACCTAACTGATCCGTGCGTCGTGATCTCTAACAAATGTACGCCACTTGCCCAGAGATAAGAATGTGTTAAAGTCTTCTTTCTCACCTTTATTCTTGTAGCGCCGTTTTATTTCTGATCGAGGTCAAGCTTTTTTACGGCCGATTTCCCCCATCTGCAAATTGCTCGACGGTTTGTTCCGCCGGACAGTCCCCGTGCTCGTTCATCAAGGTCCCGAGCGGTCAGGTACTGAACCCCTTAGTCCGATGATCCCGAAACACTGTGACAATGGACCCCCGGCCGAGTCCGTTGATGTGCTTTCTCCCCGCCCTGCAATCACGGTACTACTTAGTGGTTTTCTCAACGCTAATGTCGTTCCCCTGGTATCCACAGGTCTCCGTGTCGTGAAGATTTTTTAGATCATTCTTTGCTCCTCTCCTTTTTTTTTCGACTCTCTAAGAGTGGCGACCCGGTGGGTTAACGAAGTTCCATTGACATCTCTTTTTTTAAGTCTTTCCAGTACAGGTTATTTCTTCCCTATTCCACCGAAGCTCGGACTACGGCGGTAAGAGCCCCGGGGCCCCACGTCTGATCATCGTCCGGACTTTGTTCTCCTGACCGGTCGGGTTCTTGGCCTCTTGCCCAGGAACCGAGGTCGCTGCAAACCTGCGCGTCCCTCAGAACAGAGATCAACTTGCATTTCTGTCTCCCGATGGTTGGCCGCGGCGTTTACAGCCCTATTGGCTACTGAAATTCCTCGAGTCCTCACGCATTCGTCGCCGTACGTCAACCGGTTTTTAGAGCTTCTGGATCCCCAGGGGTAAGACCCCTATTTTCGACATGATCCCCCTTTCTGCATTGTTCTTCGGGCACCCTATCTTGTTATTCTCTGGGCCCCTCCTCTGGTTTAGCCCCCCGTCCTTTTTTCATCTATGGCACTCTTTTTTGCCGATCGGGGCGCCCCCTTTTTAGAAGTCCGCTGTAGGACGTAACCCCCTTGTACGAGCTTCTTAGATGAATCGAGGTTCGCTTGGTTGTCGGAAGCCATTCATATCCTTGACGCAAGTTTTTGAAGGGACCCTTTCCAACATGTTTTTTTTTGGAATCGCCGCGCGTCTTGTGTACCTGGACCTTTAGAGTGCCCGCCCTCAGACAGCAGGTTTAACCCTGCGCGACTCATCAGTTTCCCGGCTCGACTGCTTCTTCTGAGCGGACTCCCTCTCTTGTCGACACATTTTAAAACGTGTGTTCGTCATTTTTTTACCCTTTTGTTTGTATGAGACATGCCAAGAGATCCCTGGCTTGGTGAGCCCGCCTTTCTCTTTCCTTTTCTTCACCCCCCGCCCGGACCTCCGAACATTGACTCCCAGCGGTGCCCCCTCCTGTGAAGAAGCCTCCGCTTAATCTGAAAGGCGTTGGATCATGAGGAACTGCCTTTCTGTGGGACAAACTTTTCCTTTTGCTCTTCCCCGCTTTCTTAAACTTACAGGCAACGCCTCTGGTTGTTCACGAGAGTGTATCTATGTCAGAGCTGACTTTCGATTCCTCCCCCCCCCCCCCCCCCCCCCCGCTTGTTCCTGGCATTAGAAGAGAGCCAAGAAATGCGGATCGTGCGGCCCCCACCGACGCCCGTGTCAACATCCACTTTGTTGAGGGCTAATGTCGCACCTCCCCACCCCCACTACTCCTCCCCCCACCCCCCCCACCTACCACCCCCCCCCCTTCCTCCTCCACCCACCTACCCCCCCCCCTCCTGCCCCCCCTCCCCCACCCACCCCCACATCACTAACCGCCCCTCTCCCTCACCCAGTACACCGCTCACCGCGGCCATCCCATCAACCCCCCACGCCCCCCCCCCCCGACCACCACATGAGCTCCCCCACATAGCACTACACCCACCCCACCTCACTCTCCCCTCCACCCCCCCGGCCTTACCCACCCCCCCCCCCCCCCCAGGACCCCCCTACATCGTCCCAATCCACCCCTCCCTCCCACCACCCACCCCCCCCCTTCCACCACACCTACCCTCTCCCCCCACTCTCCACATTAAGCACCCCCCCCCCCAACCCCCCCCCGCCAACCACCCACCACATCCCCCACCCACCCACCTACCCCCCCCTTCCCAGCCAACGCAACCATACCCCACCCCACCCCCAACAGCGGCCACCCCTCCTGTACCTTTCCACCCGCCCCGGCCACCATCCGATCTTGAGCAAGTGGGCCCCACCCCCCCCCCCCCCCTTTTCGCTCCTCCTGCCGCACCCCCTAAGTCGGCACGGTGTTAGCCTGAATCTTTGAAGACATCCTTCTGGTACTCCTCCCCACGCGGACTACCTCCCCCTGCAGCATCAGTAGCCTGATCGGATCCCCCTAAAGGTTCACCTTAGAACTTCACCAACAAATTACGTGAGGCTGTGAGATCGATGTTTGTTTTCCGTTCTCCCCATGGCATCTTGACCCCGATTATTGTTTGAGAAGTTGGCCCAAGGGTCCCCGTGTCTGATTAGTCCCAGTAACGTATTGCTTGGTCTATGAGTTTTACGACAAACCCGAGCCCCTCGGTTTCCCGTGGAGCGCGCGTCGTGTAGCGTGAGCCCCCCGCCCCTTTTTTGCAAGCCGGCTTCGGCCGTTCACACGCCCTCGCGCCTGCCGTCTGCCCATAACCGAGGATTGCTCTCCCTTATTGGCGTTTCGCATTCTTTCCCCCCTAGTTTTTTTATAGTAGCCAGGGTCTGTACCACCTCGATTTGAACTTTCGCCGGGGACCCCTTCGGAGGCTTCCCAATCAGAGTCACGCGCTGAACAAAGAGCTGTGAATTTCCGAAGAATTTTCTTGACCGCGACAGTGCTTTTTTTACGCCGCGCATTGATTCCGCGTAGTCAGCCGAGGCGCTATCGCCCTGGCTACAGTCGTGAAGCCATTGCCCTTTTTTTGACCCTCTTGGAGTAGCCTGCAACTGGCGCAGCTCCCCCCTGGCGCACGAGTTCGCAGAGACTCGACTACCGGCAGCGACACTCCCTTTTGGGGTTTGTCCATTGAAAGGTCGAACCCTTGTGACGGTCATACAAGCCACTGGCGCGCTTCCGACGTGGACCATCTCAGCCATCGCCCAGTTAGGTCTTTTACAGGTTTTCTCGCCGAACTGCGCGTTCTCAATTCTCTTAGTGGGGTCGAAGAAAGTCATCACCAGTTCGATTCCCGCCCCGCAGCTTTCTTCACGCTCAGTCCCCTATCTCCATAGCACTTCCCCCTCCCTTTGAATCCCTGCACAGAGGCTGTTTGACGATATGCTTCCCCTTTTCTTTTTTACCGAAGCCCCTTCTTAGGCGTTTTTTTTTCCCGCCTTCTCCCCCGATTTCCGACCACCGCGCTGATGAGAGATTCCGCCTGCGCTTAAGTCGCGTGAGCGGTTTTATCGCTCACACCCCCTCTCCTCCGGCAAACGTTTCCTTACCTCCTTTTGCTAATTCATACAACCTGCCGACTACCATGCGGCAGGTGCTCGACCCTCGCGGGGACCTCACCCCGTCGGATCTACCGACGTCGCACAGAAGTCACCTGTCTCCACCTTGTCATGACTCCTGAGAGGCCTGCGAAGCGTGAGGGATTTGCCCCTCCCCTTGCCGTCTTGTTACGCGCAGCGATCTTTTTTTACTGACTGAAGCGTTTAATATGAAGCTGTCCCCACCGCAACCCCTTTAAACTGAATCTTCCCGCTCTCTTTTGGGCTTTAAGAAGGTCAAGAGGAGGCGGTGACTGCGGTGCACCCCATTTCAGACTCCATAAGGCCCCTGGTTATTCGCACCGTCTTCGGAGTCGTTCTGCCTGCGGGACTGTTGTGGATGCTTCGTTTCGACCCTCCCTTTCCCCCCGGACATTCGTCGCCCCTTGCTTGTAAACGCGCTGTAGAATTACGAGAAGATTGGACCTATCGTGACGTTTCTTTGTT
>Ga0179591_1367137_pt1:5000-12292 | contig 12292 bp, 20 predicted proteins | sample CZOMad2_1_08_16f_FD_182891 | JGI IMG/M metagenome (GOLD analysis project Ga0179591, IMG submission 182891) | Vadose zone soil fungal communities from Angelo Coast Range Reserve, California, USA - CZOMad2_1_08_16fungal (PacBio error correction) | ecosystem: Environmental > Terrestrial... | reverse complement strand
CTCTCGCAATCTTACTTGCTCTGGACCCCGGCGGAGAATCCCAACTTTGCAGCCTTCCCCATTGGCCATTTTAGTTCAACATTCCCTTTTTTGCAACCCCCAAAGAATGGTCACCCTGAATTTCGTCCACCCTCTTTAACACCTTGTTTCCCCCCCTCCTGTTGGTTACCCAAACAAATTCGTTTTTCAGCATCGAAGACCATGCTCATAAATTTGAGGTCGGTTGTTAGCCCCCCCCCCCCCCCTAACCAGGTTTCAGTTTTTCTCCCCATCCTCCCCCCGGGATGTTGCGAACGGCGTTTCAGTTGACAACAGTGTAGGTCCCCCCCCCCCCCTCACACTCCCTCAGAGTTTCCGACCCCCCAAGCGATCTTAATCCCCCCCCATGCAGATTTCCGAAATACCAAAGGCCGGTGACGACCAATCTTTTTTTTTCCCGTCCCCATGTCTTATCGACAGGGCGAGTTCTCTTTTAAGTCTGGTTCACTGTTTCCGGGAATGTTTTCCCCCTCCCCTTTGCCCATTCTAGACCCTCCTTTTGTCCCCCCCCCACTTACACCCTTGTCCGAACCACCCGACCGTGTCCCAGTATTTCTTCTTTCGGTTCTTTTCCCCCTCTTTGTTTTTGCTGCATCCTTTACGATCCTCCCAGACTAAAGATCGCTACCACTCCGTTTTTTTTTTTTCTTTTTCTAAAGTATTGCTTTTTCCCCCCCACACAGGTTAACCCCCCCCCCCCCCCCAGCGGCACCCTTGTGCATCCCTGAAGATTTCCCCCCCCCCAATTCCCCCCCAAGGGTTCTTGGTGGCCGCACGACCGATTTCGCGTCGAGCTTCGCTTTTTTTTTTTTTGCCTACCCAACAGCTTCCCGACGGCGTATTTGCCCACTATATTCTCCCCCCCCCCCAAGCCGTAAAAAAGTTTTTCCAGTCTCCAACGGTTGCTGCGCACCAGCGTCGTCTTCCCCGACACACCTCCCGGATTCCCTTAATTTGTTTGATTTTCCGATGTACCCCCCGGCCGCTGTCCCTACTTGGGGATATGGTCCGTCCTCCCCTCCCACCGGATAAAGGGCACCTTCCCCCCCCCCATCGAGTAAGCCGAAGGTTACCCTTTTTTTTCAGCATGTTTCCCTCTTCCCGTGGTTTCGCCAGCAGCCTATCGTCCTCTCCGGCGGGACCCCTTGTTGTCTGAGTTGCCCCTGCCCCCTCCCCCAAGACAAGAATCTCCCTTCGTGCGCCCTGACGAATTTCGATTTCTTCTGACTCTCCGGTTTGACCCCTCTTTCACGAGGTCCCAGTTTTTACTTCCGCGGTGTTCCCTTCACCCTTTTTGACTATGAAAGCGCATTGTCGCATGGTTATACTGTCATAACCCCCCCCACTCTCCGAAATCGTGACAAACCCTCCTTTTGATGTTAGTCGTTTGCCCTTGCGCATTCCTTCCAAATCTCCATCGCAGCCGGTGTGCCCCTCGGCAATTTTTTTCCTGGCTTCCCATTTTACTGACCCGCCTGGCGTTCCCGCAATCCCGCGCCACACTTCCCCCCTTTCCCCCCTCCTTGAGCTTCCCCCCCCCCCTGCCCTTTTGTTTACCATTTTTTTATTTTTTTTTTAGGTGAAAACCTGTTTTGCCTTCGACCCCTGCCAAGTCCACGCAGGTCTTTTTTGTTTTGGCGCCTGCGCCCTTTGGTTCTCTTATTGCCGTTCACCTTGCCCCGTTCCCTTCTCTCAAAAAAACGACCCCTGCTGTGCGATAAAGCCCGGCCCAGAAATTCTTCTCTTTTGCCTTTTTGATTGGCAGTTGGATAGCTTATCTTTCCCAGCTCGAGTTTCCTTCCCCGTCGTGTTTTTTGTCCCCATCCCAACTGACAGTTGGCCTCGTTGTTTTTATATCTCTGGCATAGTATCGACTCTCTCCCGTCGCCTTTACCCGTTTTTCCCCCTTTCCCTGAACAAGGATCCGTGTTCGAGCCATCAAGGCTGCATGCTCCCTGAGGGCTTCCGCCTTCATTGTTTTTCCCGTTTTGATCAGCCCCTTTGCTTTTCCCCAGACTCGTCCGTCCATCGCCGTTTCTTTCCTTCCAGGTGTCGTCCCCCCACCTAGACCCCACCGTCGGGATGTCGTTTTTTGGGCGACTGTTTTTTTCCGGGCCTTTTCTCGGTCCCCGCTTCGACTTTCCCTTAAATTACCGCGACCCGCTCACCCCCTTTGCGACGAAAGGTCCCCCCCTGAATCCCCTGCACGCGATCCCGGTCCCCTGGTACTAGAAATCCGAACAAGGACGGTTTTTAGCACCACCTTTGGGTGGAACAGATCAGATCGTTTTATTCCTGCCCTTTCTCCCCTTTTTCGTAGTCCGATGCTTCTTCACTTCTTTGATCAGAAAGATTTGGCCCGTTTTTTCCAGTGGCGTGTATTGTTTCCAGATGGCTGGAAAAAACACCCTCCTCCTTCTTTGTAATCTGACCCTTGCCCACCCCGTATTAGGCAATTCCGCGCCCATTCAGTCCCAGTCACCCCCCTCAATTTTTTACTCCTCCCCAGGGGGGGGTTATTTTTTGGCCGGCTCTCAAGCAAGCCAAGGGGCGCTAAGGCTGCCCCTTTTTCTCGAGGGAACCTTCTCCCCCCGTGGGAGGCGCATATTCCATTTTTTTTTTTTTTTTTTTTTTGTTTTATCGGCGCGGTCCTTGCCCTCCTCCTTTCCCCCAAGCTCCGTAGCCTCCCCCTCTACTTTCTTTTTTCCACGTAGTACTGCTGTGAACCCCCTGCAGGTCCCAAGGCCCTCGCCCCCAGACATGTCCCCCCGTCCCCCCCCCCCACCGTGACCTCCTTTTGGTTCCGGAAATGTCCTCTTTTTTTTTCCCCACCCCCCCCCCCAAACACACTCTGCTTGTCCGCGTCCCGGTTAAAAACCCCCCACACCTGGGCGAGTCTTTTCTTCACCACCAAACCCCACCCCCTCGCCCTCTAGCCCCCCGTCCACTGCGCTTGTCCCCTTGGCCGTCGCAGCCGACCCCCGATCCTCCCTGAATAACAGTTCTCCCCCCTTTCCCCCTTCTCCCTTTGTTTCCTTCCTTACCGTTGTATTTATTCATCAATCTGTCCCCCGGTAACGAATGATGTTTACTCCCCGAACTTCGTGTTTTTCCTTTTGAACTAGTCTGATTTTCGCTGCAAGTCATTTTCGGCAGTGATGCTTTGTTGAAACACCATTTTGCGCTGCAAACGTTTCCTTTTTACCCTTTTCCCCGTCATTTTTCATGAGACGCGCACTTTAACGCCATTTGCGTTGTTTCGTCGAAATTGCGCTGGTCACGCCTTCCCGTTTTTTCCCCCCCCCCCCCTTTTTCACATCGGCGGGCCAAACTCGAATGACGGCACACAGTCTTCGTTGTTCCCCATTTCCTTCTGTACCCCCCTTGTCCCCCCCCCGCTGCCCCCCTTTGACAAGGATGTGTCTCCCTCATGGTTTCGCCCGGACCCCCGTTTTCCTTGTTTATACATTGTTCTATAGAGCCCTTCTTCCCCTGCAAAAACTTAATTTCGGGACATTAACTCCCGTCAGGATCGGGCCCTTATCCCTCTACACAGAAATTCACCCCTTTTCTTTTTGATCCCAGTAAGGTAGCTCTGTGGGCCCCGACTGACCACCCTCCTCCGAATCCTACTTATTTTTGGTCAACACAATCGCCCTCCAAACGCCGACTTAATCCTTGTCCAAGGGCGGGTTCATGGGGGCGGTGCTCCTCCCCCGTGCCGCCTTTCCCTCCTTTTTAAAAGAAAGCTTGTCCTTTTGGCGGCCCGGATAGATTGTCGTCGTTACACGGCCGTGACCCCGCCGCCCCGGCATCCTTTTTCTTCCATCCTTTCGGTTTGAGTTTGTTTTTTGTTTTTTTTTGACTTTTCACGGACAGGAACCACCCTTCGCGCGCGTCGTTCCAGTCATCGTCTCTTTTCGTGACCCTTCCCCCCCCACAGGTCTGACCCCCGAATTACAGATTTTCTCTTCCTCTCCTCGTGGTGTTGTTTTTTTAGGAAAGCGATTCATGACTCCTCTTACTTGATAAGATATGGCCCCCCTTCCGTGGCGCGAAGTGTGGTGCCCGCCGGGCTTTCAAAACTCCTCTGTTTTTTTAGCCAACAAACTTCGGGCGTTCCCGCTTTTTCCCTGCGTCCGTGTACTCACCCCCTTTCTTTTCTCGACACAGAAAAATTTTCCGTTGCGGTCGGCGGCCACGGCGTCGAGTTGCGGCTCCGGGGACCCGCATGCCTCGCCCCCATTTTGCCCCCCACTTCATTTCCTCTTCTGTCTTGATTTTTTCCCCCCACCCTCAGTCCGGGCATTCTGCTGGTCTTCCAAGGTTCGCTTTAGCTGCCGCTAATGGGGTGGGTCTCCCGAATGTGGCAGTCCCTATTTTCCCTCTTCCGGTGTTTTTTTGACTTCCTTTTTCCCCGACCTGGAGCTCCCCCTCGTATTGAGTTTCCCGGGAAAATGCGTCTTGCGGATCACCGTATTTTCCCCCACCGTCCCCTTGTCAAAAGGACCCACGGTTGTCCTCTACCCATGTCACTTGAAATCTTTTTTCCCCCTTGCCTCTGAATTTTTTATGTCTACGATGTGACCGCATCCATCCCTCACCGTACGAAGGATTTTGTGCTTTTTAAGTGTGCGCTTGTGATTATTCCTTTCCTTAGAATTTAGTCCTCCCCACCTTTCGCCTCTTTTTTTAGTTGGCTTCTCAGTCCCTCCTCCTTTCTTCTTTCCCCTTTATGACACGGCCTTTTTCGCGCGATTTCCATTCCCCCCTTGAGAGAATATTGCGCTGCCACTTTCTGTCGGAAGTTCCTCCTATGTCCACATCCCTCCTTTTCATACCCTGAACTTGACCCCCCCCCCCTCTTTTTTTCACTCACCGTTTTTCACTGGCGATCTGATCTAAGCAAGTGGAAACTTTTCCAACTCCTTTTTCGCCCCTCCCTTCGCTCTTTTAAAGGACAAGCCCCATGACGGTTGGATAGAGGAGAGGTGTATGCATGGTGGTTGGCGCCAGTCCCCCTCTTTTTTTTAACTTCCCGTCGCATGGCGCGCACCCCCCCCCTTCCCCATTTTTTCGCCAAATTTAGGTCCCTTTTTCCGTGATCGGCCGCTTTTTTTGGGGACCACTAGGCGCATTTACTGCCGGCTTTTCCCCCCCCCCCGAAAGGTTTCTGCGAACTGATTTGGGCCGCTGCTTTCCCTTTCCCGCCTCCTCTCTTCCCCTTGGAGCTCTGGGTGAATCGTATTCTTCTTCTTCTTGCCCCCTCCCCAGCTCATGGTTTCTCTGTGCTGCTGCGATTTGTAGCCTTCCACACCGCGTATCATTCCCCGGTTCAATTTTCCTGGCGCTGGGTCGCGTTTTCTTGCCTCTCTCTTCTGTGTCCCACGCCTTTTATCCTGTTTTTTTTTTCCCTTGTCCCTACTCTTTTTTTTTAACCTTCACTTGGCTTTCCTCGAAGCGTGCCGCACCTCGTCTCAGTGAGGCCTACTGATCTGATCGGTGACACTCACCATTTTCTCCTTTTTCAACTTATTATCTTCTTCTTTCCCCTTTTGTCCGTAGTGCTGTGATGGCATTTTCTCTTGAGCGCAACAAGGTGTTGTCGCGGGCCGGTATTTCCGATCTGCTCTCTTCCCTCTAATAGGCAGAACCCCCCCCCTTCCCCCTTCTTTTCCTCACGATTTTTTCCTGTTTTCGGCGAAGCACTAATGGCGAGTCTGTGCTGCATCAGTATTCTGACCTGATACCACCCCTTTTGAGAACTATTCCCATCCCCTTCTCTTGAATGCCTTTTCCTTTTCCCCCCTTCTCTGCGCGACGTCCTCCATTTATGAAAAATCGCAACTCCCGTCACGCTTTGCGCGTTTCTCCTCCTTTATGAACTCTTTTCGCCCCTCCCTTTTCCCCCAGATGGGAAGTGATTAACCGGCCGCCACTGGAGGTTGTCACTGTAACCTGAACGTGCTATTTTTTCTCAACAAGGTTTCCCTCCCAGTTATTTCTGGCGTTTTTTCATCTCTTGAACAGCATTGGGTAGGTTTGTGGAATTTCCGCCGTTTCCGCACCTGGTAGCGTAAATGTCTGCAGTAGTCACAACACCACACGATCCCCGTGGCTTTTGCTCCCCTGTCCCTTTCTCCTGTCAAGAAACCCCCACAATTTTTCGAACCGCGATGTTTAATACTCACGATATGTCATGCCAATGGATTTGGGACCATTGGCGACCCTCGCTCTTTCCTCTCTGATGTTACGAGCTTGATGCCTCTTTTTTCCTCTCTTTCCTTTGGAACATGAGATCACCACACGATTCCAGTTTTTGCATTCTTTTTTTCTTCCAGAGCTGCAGGGGGTAGCCACCACCCAAGGTTTTTTACCATCCGTGGATCCCCGTCCCCTCCTCCTTAAGGATGCTCTCGTTCAATTCCCCTTCTCCTTGCTCCCCCCCTAGGCCACGCCGTCTTGGTTCTACAACGTTATCTTGGTAGTGGAGGTTCCCCGCGCAGGAAACACGTTCGCTTGGTTTTAACACTAATGAGGAGAATAGGCTGCTTCGCGCACCGTCCTCCTTTCACAACTCACCCCACTTCCGATTTCCCCCTAGTGCCCTTTCGCCAGTCATTTTGCGTGTTGCTGCCATCTCCCGTCCTGCCTTCTAGTGATTTTTCTCTCCGATCACTACGGGCTATCCTCGGTGCATGTCGGTCCGAGCGGTGGTTCTTTTTTCTCAGCAGTTTTTCTACTGTTCCCCCTGCTCTCGTTTATTAAGGATTTCCCTTGCCCATCGTTCTTTTTGTAGAGTTATTCAAGCTACCGCCTCTGGCCTTTTTTTTCAGTCCTTGGGTTTCTTGCCTATTCTTTACTTTCCCCCCCTGAGAGGGAATGTTTCCACACCCTGGGTCGTCCTTAATTGTTCAGATGCATCTTTTCTGGTCCCTGCGGCTCGAAACCCCAACACCTCTCCTTTTAGGAAAACCGTCTCCTGCGGATCGTGCGGGTTGATGGTCAAGTATCCAACCTCGCCCGGGGCCTCCGACGCAACTTCTCCCTTCAAAAAACTTTGATATACCATTCTTCCTTTTTTTTTGTCACCATGTTCATTCCCGCCTTGTGGTAGTTTTCGAATCGGATTTTCTTGTGGACTTAACCCCCCCCCCCACCCCCCCCCCCCCACCTAACAGACCACCCACCGCCCCCCCCCCCACATACGCACCGAACACACCCCTCCCCCCACCACACTTCTGCACCCACCC
>Ga0179591_1367137_pt1:0-2500 | contig 12292 bp, 20 predicted proteins | sample CZOMad2_1_08_16f_FD_182891 | JGI IMG/M metagenome (GOLD analysis project Ga0179591, IMG submission 182891) | Vadose zone soil fungal communities from Angelo Coast Range Reserve, California, USA - CZOMad2_1_08_16fungal (PacBio error correction) | ecosystem: Environmental > Terrestrial >... | reverse complement strand
CCAGTTTTTAACGGTTTTTCGAGATTTCAGTGGTACGTTTGGTCCGTAGTGATTTTTTCGGATCTGGGTTCACCTTGACCAACGCGTACCACCTTTTTTTTTGACAGTTTGACATTCACTGACAAGATTGGTCGGTTGGAGTACGTATGGTCCAAGGATATTTCTTTGAATTTCTGATTTTTTCCAGGACCCGTTGCGATCTGACCTTTGAGGATTCGTTAAAAGACAAGGCTTGCTTTCTACCCCCCTCCCGGTCTTTCCGTTTTTTTTATCCTTTCCCCCTTGATAAGATCAGTCGGTGTTCTCCCCCGCCGATCGCCAGGTTCTTTTTTGCCTTTTTTAGTTGCACCCCAAATTCCCTCTTGAGGATGCTCCTGACTTTTTTTCTCCCAGGCGAATTTCTCTTTTTCATCCCTATTTCGACGACCCCATACCGCTGGAACCCTGCGACCCCTGTCGTGGATCGTCCATGCCCCTTTCCCCCATCCTCCCTCCCGAATTCCCCTTGACTCCATCCCTCTTTTCAATACACTACTGAAATGGAAATTTGTCATTTTTTTTTTCCCGAACTAGCCCCCCCCCTTTCTTTCCACCAGCAATCCGCTTGCCAGCATCCCCCCTGATCGATTCGTGTATTGATGCGGCCACCTTTCTTCTCGCCCTGTTGGTCTCCGTGGTTTTTTTCACGGTCAAAACCAGACCCCCCCAAACAAAACCGCCTCCTTGGCCCCTCCTTGAGGACGAAACTTTAGCTCCATCCCCGCCCGGAACCCTTTGTCCCCCCAAAATGTTTTCCTCCTGACTCTCCCAGACCCGTCTTTCGGTCCTTTGTAAGGATCTTCACAAATGTGCATCACCCCCATTTCCCGTCCCTGTTTAGCGCCTTTTTCCTTCTTCACTTTTCGCTCGTTCCCACGATAACTCTTCACATTGTCTGAATCCTTCTTTTTCGTGGTCGTCCCGCCCGGCCACCCAAAAGTCTTACCCACACTGAAATTTTTTCTTACCCAACCCCCTCACGACCCGTACCCCGTCCAGTTATATACATGTTTTCAGGAATTTTGGCAGGTACAGATTCCCATCAATAGAAATTTTTTGAAGTCCCCCCCCAGTGCTTAACTTGACCGAAATGGTTTTCTTTTTTGCGCCCACCCACACCCTTAAACCCACCCCACAAATCGTGAGGACTTGGCCCTTGAGGAAACCCCCCCCCCCCCCCAATTGCGACCCCTGTTTCAATTCCCCCCCCCCACCGGAAACACTCCGACTTTTCCCCCGCGACGCCCCCCAAGTCATTTGTTTCTCCCTCCCCCTTGGGTTTCCACCGCCCCCTAACCTGAGATTGGACCCACAGCCCGATGGGTTCACCGGTTTCCCCCCTTTTCATTGACACTGCGTTTCACTTTCTTGGTCTTCTCACTCTGGTGTCCCGTCCCCCCTGTAACCCACGACCTGGCAACCCACGTTTCGGGGTGTTTTTTCAGAGTTCCCCCCCACATTCCTCCCGCGCCCGTCTATTTTCTTTCCGTCCATCCTTTTTTTTCCCCGTGACTGCACAATTCTCTCATAACGTTGTCCGTGTCCTCGTACCCTTCCGTCAGATTCTCCAATCCATTGTTTTCCACTGATTTTTCCCACCCGCGGTTTTTTTTTTTTCACGCACGCCCCGCCTCGCCGAGGTCGTCGAATTTTAAAAAATATCGGCTCCTGTTTTCTTTCTCGTTCCCCCCCTTTTTTTTCAATGCGAGGGTTAATCCAAGACATTAGGCCTCCCCAGGGATTCTTCCCTGTTCCCGAGTCTGAAGATTACACTGGAGCCGCGGCCTTCTCAATTCGGATGCGTCTTCCTCCCATTTTTTTCCCTTGTGACCCCCTTTTTTTGCCCTTTGTTTTTTCCTTTTTGAAGCCCCCCCCCCTGGTTCCCCTGCTTGATCGTCAACTAATCATTTCCCGGGCAACCACCCCCATCGTTATATTTTACCCCGACAGGTCGTTTCCTGCCTTACTCCAGCAGTTACTCTTTCCCATAGTCTTTATTTAAAGAAGTTCCCTTCTCCCCTCCGGTATGCATGTTACTTCCCAGAGAACAGCGTTTTATCACTTCTCCCACAGAAATGCCCGGACTGTTTCTTTTGCTCCATAGACCCCCTTTTTCTTACGCTATGTAAAGCGGCCTTTTTGGTGGTTTGGCCCGGCTCGCTGTCCCTTTTTCCTTCCCTTTCACTGCGCCCTGTGGCCTTTCCGCCCCCCTTTGACCTGTTTGTCACCTTTTTTCGGAAATTTAGGTTTTTTGAAGATCGATGACTTTTTTTGTTCTCCACGATTTTTTTCATTTGAACATCCCCTCACCACAAGCCCTGCCCGAGGTTTTTCTCCCCCCAGGCAGTTTTAGTGTTTGGCAAGTCCCCGGCTTCACCCACACTCGATCCTCTTTAACATTTTTTTTTGTTTTTCTCAGGGACCTTTCTTTTCTCTCTTTTTGCTCCCAGCGCTTTCCCAG
>Ga0179591_1311302_pt1 | contig 12293 bp, 12 predicted proteins | sample CZOMad2_1_08_16f_FD_182891 | JGI IMG/M metagenome (GOLD analysis project Ga0179591, IMG submission 182891) | Vadose zone soil fungal communities from Angelo Coast Range Reserve, California, USA - CZOMad2_1_08_16fungal (PacBio error correction) | ecosystem: Environmental > Terrestrial > Soil >... | reverse complement strand
GTTCCGTGGTGATTTTCCTAATTTGGAAGTGAGAGCACCTATGGCAGCTGGTTAATTTTTCCTCCTTCCGAGGTGTTTCCTTCGTTTAATACATGATTGGCATGCGGGTCAAACGGTTCAGACCATCCGCCCTTTTTTTCCCCCACTCCTTATTCTCACCCTCTCCCGCTGACCCTTGTCATTTTTACGATCTGACCTAACTAAACCGCCCATACCCCAATCATTCCCAGTTTACTCTTTTTTTTTCTTTCTCCGCTATTTTTTCCGTCTTTCCCCCAGTCCCCTCTCAACTTGTAAGTCAATACCTTTTTCCTTAGGCGACATTCCCCCAAGTGTGTATGGTTAGACTCCCCTCGGTTTTCCCTCTCAATGACCTATCAGATCACTGACTGGCCTCCCTCCCTCTCCCCCCTCTCTATGGTCGTACTTGACCACCTTATGTCGAAAAACTTGTAGTACTTAATACTATTTCCTCCCCTAGGAAGCCCTTGCACTGACTCTTTCAGTGACCCCTATAGATACGATTCTCCTTATGGGACATACCCCCCCAAAAGCCTGATCTCTGCCCTCAATGCCATAGATAGCCCTTCTCCTATCCCTCCTCCACGGGGCCATCCTTCGAAAAGCCGTCCACCCATGTTGTCCCCCCTGTCCCTCGTCGGAACCTGGATAGCTTATCGCCTTTCACCTTCGCCGTCACTCTTTCCAAAAAGTGAGCTAAATGAGCCACCCTCAGAGGCCTCTATGGGCCCATGAATACCAATCCCCATATCCTTTCACTTCAACCCATCTTTTTTCCCATGTTACTCTCCCCCTCCAAATGATATACCTTTCTTCTTGACGAGCAATTCAACTCACATTCTTGACTGTAGGCCACCCCCTACTGAGAGCACTCAATTTGGATCTCTCCAACTTGGTGCGATTTTTTTCCCTTCCCCCCAAGAGAATTTGACCGTCTCCAGCGGTCAGATTTTTCCCCGGCCCCCTTCCCATTAACATGGCCACACCCTCTCAATTCCCTGTCCCTCACTCGGCGGCTTCCAGATCCCTTTTTCTCCTTTTTTCATAGTGCTGGCGTTGTCCATTCCCCCCCAAACCGGTGGGGTATTTGTCGATGAAGTCTAAAGAGTTCGGGTGCCTTTCTTTCTGTTGTAACACGTTAGTCTCACTAACCCCGTTTTTTCGGGACTGTGCTTGTTCCTCTCAGCCGTAGTATACAGCTTCTCCAAGTATGTATGATCACACTCTTCTTAGAGATATTTCAATTACTCCTCTAAGTTTTTTTGCCTTGTGTCGGACGCGTGGAGCGCCATTAAGGAGCTCCAGAGCATTTTTTCCCGGGCGAATTCTCCGACCCCAGCTAGTTTTCTCTACTGAACGTTAATATATCCTCCTGAGCCGACGGCTTCCTGCCGTGTATAGCCGATCTCTTATTCATTTTTCCATAATGTAATTTTTGTGTATACCCCCGGCCAGAAAGTCCCAATGTCCCCCTTTCCCTTTATTTCGTTTAATTACGCCCACCAATCCCTTTATTCCTTAAAAAGCCCTTCCCAGTCTCGGACAAACCGACAATCCGTATATTTTACATTCTCCAGGACTATTAGCATCCACCCTTATTTCTTATATGACAATCTTGGATACACCGTGTTACCTGTCCCCCTATAGTAGGCTGAAGCTTTCCAACTTTTCAAGCCTCCGTGGTGGGTTGCCTCGCCGACCCCCGTTATCAATTCCCTTCTTTAAACACCTAGATCTAAGCCGGGACCGTCCGTCAAGATCTAGAATGTTCTTAAATACTGACATCCCCCCCTAAGGTCCCGTGGCCATTTCCAATGTCCATACGAATCGCGGACGATCCCGATATCACCGTTGTAGGTAAAGTGCCGACAGGGCCGGCCAAGTACGCAAGTAGTCAATAACTTGTAAGGACCTCGCACTGAGCCCATCATAACCTCTATCCTTCTTAATTCCTCCTTTTTTTTGTTGATCTATGGCTGCATTTCTTCCTCATAGGTACATGGTGGCGACGTTTCTTTCAACCGGACGATATGAGCTGTTTTTTAACCGCAACTTCTTTATGTTATTCAGCGATGTTTTTGGAATCTCAAGGCTCTTTTTTTAGACTTTCTGGCAAGTGTAAGATTGGATCTGGTTGGGACTCACTGCCCCCCGGCGAGAGGAAACTACATGGGAACATCTTGCTTTTCACACGGTGTCGCGTTAGGTGTAAGATGGTGGCTTGAACACTCTTTAGCATTTTCACGTGCTTCTTCAGACGCGCCACCCGTTTAATTCCTGGAGTCCCCCACTGGAAAACTAACCTGCGCTGGTGTCCCCGACTCTTTGGACCCCACGTTGCTCCCCTATTTGCCGATCCCCCGTTTGACCTACATTTTTTTTTGATTTTTTCGTGGATTCTGTAGCGATCGCTGGCAGCTTTCCCTCCTTTTTTTTTAACGAGGACTCTCTTTTATCATTTTAGACTTCCCCCTTTAACGATCCTTTACAGGTGACCCATGTCGTGTAGTTCTCTAAAATTAACCCCTTCATCTGGTCCAAACCATTTTCCTCCGCCTCTCCCCCTTCAAGGTCACTGTTTCGTTACCCCTCCAATCGGGATTAGATTCCTTTTTTTGGCACCATAACCCCTATTATCCATATCCCTTTCTCCAACTTTTTGGCTGGGTGTGTCTCGGGAGATCCGTGGTGCATCCCACTGCCCCCTGTGCCCCCCCGCTGAAAATGAAAATCCTTTTCCGGCTCTCCTCTCTAAGAAGAACTCCTTGCCCGGGGGAATGAGTTTTCATTCAAAATTTTTTTTTTTTTTGGAAGGCTCCCGCCCAAGGTTCATTCTCAAGACGGTTTTCCACCATCCTCTTGCCGTCTCCTCTTTGCCCTTTACTTCATTCAATGAGTCCAACCCCTTTTGAAGGCCGAGATATTCCCCTAGCCTGGGGATCGTGCGCCCTTTTTTTTGGGCATATTCCTCTGTTCTTTTCCTTCCCTCTTTAAGGATATGCCAAGGGCCCGCTAGGCCTATTCCAGTCATCCTTCTCTCTTGACTTTTGTACACATCATTTATTTCCGCCCCTGAACCCAGATTTTTATCGATCGCAAAGCTTTGGTTTTTCCACCCCGATCTCTCTGGTGTTCCCCCCCTGATGGTCGCGATTGCCTTCCACCCCTCCACTGGTCAAAGTCTATTAAGGTTTACCCCCCCTTTCTGAAACAAGCGCCTTGGTTCCTCAGCCAGCTGATGTTCCTTTTATGTATGTAGCCGGGCTCGTCCGATCTTAGCTCTTTTCACGTCTTCTTCTTTGGGCCATGACATTGTTCTTTTCTCCCCTCCCTTAAGATGTACTATGTGGTCCAGCGTTTAGCCTCAGTTTTTTTTTTGCCATGCTTTTTGTCTAGAACCTGTATCTGTGTTATTGTGGTTTCTCTGGTCCTTCAGGCCTTTTCTTATGTCCAGCCTTTGCGTTCCATCGTCTTCTAAAAGTTTGTATAGCCAGTTGGCCTCTCTTTGTCTCCGGGACGTCCTTTCCTCTTGCCGATTTTATTAGGTGGTTTTTCCCCCCCCGTCCGTCTTTTCCACGCTGAGCGTCTGCCCTCTCCCCAACGTTCTCGGATATTGCACGGGTTATCTTTTCAACCGCTTTGTGGTCTCTTTTTTCCTAACTTTTTATGGTCGCCACCACTCTTAAGCCCCTCTTACCCTAACCCCGTAGAGTATATGGTGACACAAGATATTTTCCATAGGAAGCGTCTTTTCGGCTTGCATAATGTTCCCTTCTTTTTTGGCGCAGGTTGCTGGTTCTTCCGTTTCTTTTTTCCTTGCTTATGTTGAAGAAGCCCGTCTGGCTCTTGCGGCTTTATTTTACCCCCCTTCAATCCGTCGTTCTTTCCGTCATACTTCCACTTTTTCATTTCGCCAAGGTCTTTCCTTTTCCTTTGGATCCTTTGTGCGTACGATCACCATACTTCTCCTTTCCCTCAATTTTTTCGATCGATCGCGGCGTGTGATCTTCGGCTTCCCCAGCTTGGTGTCCTCTGAATGGCCCCCTGCCTTCGTTCGATGGCTGTCTTTTTTAACACACCCTTTACCTGACCGCTGCACAATCAGCCCTCTTTCTCAAGAGAACCTTAAGTGTGTACACACCCCGTTGCCCTACGAACAAGCCGTTCCAATTCCGGAGTCCTTTCCCGAACCTCCCTCCCACGCCGCCGGGCCCACGGACGTATTTAACTAAAACGCACTCCAAATCCTGAACAAGGTATTCCGTTTTTAAGTTTATACTCTTTTTCTTCCTTTTGAACGCCGTTTTCCAGGGAACCCCCTCTCCGGAATTTTTTAATTCCCCCCCTCCCACTGCCCTTTTTGTTGTGGCGACAATACACACGGGAGGTACCCTCCCCCCCGGAAATCGTTTCCTTTTGACAAGATCCCAGCTTCCTTTGTACAGGGCATCCTCTCCAACGCTGACGGTGCTTCCCCTTTTCACACGCATAGTTGGTTCTTTACTGTGTGTCCCCCCACGGTTAGAAATACATAGTCTGAGCAACACGGGCCCCCGAAAGGCCTCTTTTGGAGATTTGACCCCACTTTAAGAACACTTCCCTTAGTGTGCCTACAAAAACCCCCCACGTTCCTGAACGGTACCCTCTCTTCCCCTGAACATAGGTATACCTTTACCATTTCCCCCACCCCTGCGGGTTCCACTATTAAATCCTGCACCCAAATAGGTGACAACAATTGGATAACTTCGAGGAGGTTTTTCTCCTTCTTTAAAAATGTAGACCCCCTTCCCCTACTGAGCTTCCATTTTAGCTACACAGGGGAGGTAAGAGACCGTTCGCCCGCAATCAATGGCCCCCTTTCCTTTGTCAATTCAACTGTACTTTTGTTGTTCGCTGTCTATCGGCCCATCACCTGATCTTACCCGATGAGATCCTCCAGTATCCCGCCCCACCGATTTTGGACCGTTAGACCCCGGGGCCGCCTAACTCACTCCCCCCCCCCCTACTGTTTTATTTTGTGCTGATTGTTCATCAACAACGTCTAGACTTTTTTTAATCAAGGAAGTACAATGTCTCTTTTCTTCCTCGCTTTACTCAGGATCCTTGAAAACTGAACAGGCCGCTAAATACTTTCCCTTTAAGCGGGTGGGTCTTTTCTTCCCCCCCTGGTCTCCGGTCTATCCTTCTGCCCCCTTGATCTCATTTGTGCCAAGTACCCCCTCCCAATATATTAATCCTGTATGGTCTCTTTTACCACCTTTTTTTATTTCACGACCGTTCGGAGGGAGTGGCCCGCTTACTCTTAGCTTATCTCGCAGGATTTCAGCTTTTCCCTACTGTTGCCCCGAAAAGTGCCTTCTTCACTTTAGGCCTTGGTTGCAGGAAACCGGCCGCCTTGCACAATTTTTCCAGGGAGCCAGGCCTTTTATTCGCCACTACCCGCCCCGACATAATAGGTTAATGGCCTGTGAAAGGCCTCTCCTTCGCTTCTTCGAAGGACTTCCAGTGCTAAGCCGCTTCGGGATCATGACTTTGTTGTTTTTTTCAAGGGTTTTATTTTTCTACAATAACTCTCCACTGTCACTTTTCTTTTGCTATGTTAAATTTACCCAACATGCGACATTTTTTCCACCCCCATCCCCCTTTTTTCTTTTCCAGTAGTCGCTTACCACTTTTGCCTACTTGCGAAGATCTAAAAACCTTGTGGGAAGGATCGTCACCCACCATATTGGGCCCCTGGGGCTTCCCACGGTTTCTCACCAAATCTACGGTGGCGGTTCATGGACCCCCACGAGGGCCTTGCACCCCTCCGCGCCCTAAGACTCTTTCAACCCGTGCTTCTCATGCCGAACTGGGTCCTCTTTCCGGCTCCGCGCTCTGGACCAATTTTGGGTCATCCCGGTCCCTGTGCGTTACCCCCCAGCTGCCCTCCCCGTAATTCCCAGATGGGGATTTCCATTTGAAGCTAACCTCTGCGCGGAGATCTTCACCCTTCTCCGGTCTTTGATCCCCCGGCATGGCCGAAAGTAGTCTCATTTCCCTTAATAACCCGTGTTCTAAAAGGCCTCAAGCGCGTCCGCGGCCCCCTCCCTGACATGGGTTGTTGTTGATAGATATGGATAGGTTGTCTGGTTTATCAACTTTTTTTCAGAACAAAAGAATAGTGTGCCCCTGAATTGTGGATGCTATTGACCTCCACTACATTGTATTTTTTGATTCTCCAGCGCAGGTACGCGAGAACCGGCCCCCCCCCTTCTCCCTCCCCTCCCAAACCTAAGAGCCCCACAACGGCGAACACACCAGAACGCACGGCCACGTACCATGCCCCCCAAGTCCGGGACCACCGCACCCGCCGCGGAACCCAGAAGGGCCTCCTCTCCCGACTCAGGCCCCTAAACCCCCCACACGAGACGCAGCGGAAACACCCCGAAAACCGATCCCCAAAAACCGATACCAAGACGATGGAGTCTTGTATCAGAGGTTACAGGACCGTCCTCGTCTGAACCCCCCCCAGACCTGAACGCCATAGAAAGGCTCTGATAGCTGGGCCCCCCACCTCTATATGCTCCTCCACTACCACTACCGTCAACCCCCCCCAGGAGGGCCCCATTGTCACAGGCGCCAAAGTACATTAACCCCATCCGCTGGTGACCGAAAGGATCGAAACGCCCTCTGCACTCCAAATTCTTCTTCACTCGATCCCGTAATAAAAGGTCTTATTGGATCTTGCCTTCTATGCCGTTTATGCAGCCGATGTAGGCGTGATTTGGACCCCTGGCAATCTTGCCTAGCTTCTCATAGGGGGGTTCTGAAGACCAATTAACACATAGGAAATTTCTCTCCGTGGCCCCTTTAACGGGTCGCTTGTGTTTTTCTGTAGTTTGTCCACAATTCCCCTCATTATGCGACCCAAACGGAAATGCAACCCGTGCGAGGCGTACAATTTTTCCCGCGCTACGAAAGCTGCGAGGAACCCTCCTTCTTAAGTGAGCATGCACTATCCCTCCTCTAGTCCCTTTAGTTGCAAACACCTTCACATATATCTATCTGCAAAAAATTTCTGTAGGAGTCGTCTAATTTAGATCGATTTCGTATATTCCTGCCCCGTACAGTGACTAGGGGGCCTCTGACCCTCAAACTGCCCCCAACTTGAGTGATACCATTTTTCTGTTCCTTTGGATAACAGTTTATATTATTGCCGCCTCTCCTGACCCTGGGTCCATAGGGCTACGGCGCGAGAAACCTTGCGGAAGATCCACTTCCCCCCACCAACTTTCCTGGACATCGTACCTGGTTAAACCCAGCGCCGCACTTCTCCCATTACCTTCGACAATGAGAACCCAAAAGGGGGCACCTCTGGGATATCCCGACTCATTTTCTGAGCGCACCTTTCTGGGCTTCCTTATGGTCTGAGACTCCCTCATGCGGAAGGATTGAATTGCAGGCTCTAACCACGACCAAATTTCCCCCACCAGCACCCCGTTTGGCTCAGGAGCACACCCCGTTCTGGTACCCCAAATGTCCCGGGCTCCCCCTCCTTCACCCCTCCCTTTACGGCGCCCTCCTCGCCACCATCCCGCCATGGCTACGGCCTTTCCCCCCCCCCCTCGCCCCTCCCCGGTGGCGCCTGACAACCAACACCCGGACACCATGCCCCGCGGGCGACCCCTTACCTCCACAGATGAATTTCCCCCTGCCCCCCAAGCACCCGGACGGAGACACGATGGTAGTCGACTTTTTTTTTTACCCCAGTCCTAGTCTACGGTCGATGTTTCCGATACATAGGCCACCCCCACAAAAACCATCGCCCCCCCCGTCATCACGGGGGCGCATAACCCCCCTCTCCCTCCTTCGCCTCAGGCGGATCTTCTATGACCGTCTTCCCAAACCAGAAGCATTTGAGCCTATTACCCACCAGTCTGCTCCTTTGTTCTTGCGACCCCCACATGTGGCGGAGATACTGGTGATCAAGGAGCGAATGCTGAACCGTTTGCATCCTCTTTTCCCCGTTTCTTCTCTTGTCATGGTCCAAGCAGTTGTGACCACTCCACGTTTTGTGTGCACCGCTCTGTGTGATTTTCCTAGGACTTTCCCTCCTGAGGGAATTGCTGCTGGTAAATCATAGTGTTTTTCTCCCAGAGGAGACCCCATCGGTATCCTATAATTTGTCATTCACTTCCCCCGCTGGCGGCCGGTTCGCCGACATGTTTTTCAGTGTTTTTTACCAGATCCCTCAGTATCGACATCCCCCCTCCATTTTTTCACAGTCTCCGATCCTCCGTTCTGTAGCGTTGAGTTCATTTTAGGCCCTTATTCTGGATTCTTGTAAGTTTTGAGCTCTTACGCTTGTTGACTCTTCCCCCTTTTTTTTATGGTCCAACAGCTTATAATTTTCATTTCCATTCTTTTAGAGTCAGGGTTGTTTAAAGGATACGTCCCTCGGCAATGAATCCCATGAATCCGTCTATTTTCCTTGAGTTAAGGGTGTTTTCTTCTCCTCCTTCATTTGTTCCTGTTGCTGCTGTATGGTCGGTGACGAATGCAGAGTCGCGCTCCACCCCCCCCACGAGATTGACTTCTTTTATACCGTGGATTTCACCTTCCCTTCAGGGCGTTTTCCTCATTTTCACCACACGCGTATGGCGACGATGCCATAATCCTTGTCGGATCCACCCACGCTCCTCTTTACCTCATACTTTGTTTCTTTTTTTTTTTGTGTTTTTTGTGTTTTTTGTGTTTTTTTTGTAGCTGGTTTTGTTGTTGGTTGAAGTGTTTGCAGACGCGCCAGAAGATTAACGGTTCTTCTTTCCCTATTCTACTGATCTTGGCTGGTAATATTTCTTAATTCCGCTGGGTAAGCGTGTTTTTTTTTTTTTTTTTAACACCCCCTTCAGAACCACATCGCCCACATCTGAATCCCGTCTCCGACCCGCATCCCCCCACACAGCGCCGTGCCAGGAGCTTGCCGACCCACCCACCCTTCCCACCAAGTCTGCACAGGTAGGGCGCTTCCTTCTTCCTTATCTTAACGACTTTCCCCCCTCTCCGGAATTTTACACTTTTACGATTACCCGGGTCCTGACAGTCTTTTGCCCGCCATAACCATTCCTCTTTCGAGTCCCAGGTTGTTTTCTCTTAGGGCAAAGAGATCCAATCCACTCTCCAGTTAGAAGGGTCCTAGTACCCGTTACGTCACCTCGGCGTACGCGTTCTGTACTGGTTGACCACTACTTTGTTTCTTACCACTGCCCCACGAGACGTGATACAGACCCGACCTCTCGCAACCACGTCAAATCAGTACAGACCCCCGACCGAGCTGCAATTTGAGCAAAATGGGACTTTTAAGTTCGCGTGATGATTGGAAAACCCAACCTGGAAGTTACAAGCTCATCCAAAACTTAGACTTCTTTTCCCTAAACCAGCGTTCCCGGAGAAAGACGTAGATAAACCTCTTGTGAACCCCATACCCCATCCTTTGCCCCCTGAAGACCTTCTGGAATTCCCCAAACTCCCACGTCCCTTCCGCAGCTTAAACACAGTTCTCCCAAGGCTCTTTTCATTTTGATTTGAAAAAGCCCTCAGCCATAACTAGTAAGGACCACACCCCCCTTCCCCCTTTGTTCGTTTTCATAGGGCATTAAAAGAAGAACTCGTCTGGCCACTAGACTTCTAAAACGCACAGCCAGCAACACCAGAGGCTCTTCTACAAACCGGACCCAATGGTTGTCTCCAAGAACACCCATGCTCCTCGAGAGTACCGTCAGACCTTGCTCAGTCCGTGCTGCTCACCCCGCATCAACCGTTGATCAGCACCGCACGGTGCCCCCAGTTCTCGATAAGGACCCGTTTAGCTGATTTTCCGACCTGTTTCTAATACCCATATCAATCGTCCAAGAAAGGTTTTCTTACGCCTTCCTTGATTCTGTACACCCCCAGAACTTAAGTTTTCGCGCTTTGATTTAATTGTCATCTGTAAAGCCAGGATGGCCTTTCACTAGCACCACACCCCCCCCCCCCATCTCAACGTAGTTTCCTGAAGGGGCTTTTTGCCCTCCTGGCCCGGCGTTTTCTCTCGCCGTTCCGTTTAGAGGATTCTTCCTATATATTTTAGCGCCCCCTTTGTACTGATTCAACTTCATCCTCAGTTCCTTGTTTGGAGCGTGTACGGTTTTTTCTCCATTATCAGTTCAGAGCCCTTCTGCGCCCTTTTTTGTACCGTCCACGGAGGTTTTCCTACCTTTGTCGGAAAGGACCTCCCTCTGGTCGCCGGTTCCGAGGCAAATAAGTGGCTAAGAAACACCGCCCTACCTCAGGAGCTCCAAGGAAGCCAACTTGGTCGTTGGCCCCCCCCCCGAAAGACTCTCTTATCTGGGATCAAAGCGAACAAGAAAGGTCCCCTTGTCAAAACCTACGCGAAGCCCCCCACCTCTCTTTCTTGACCGCGGCCTGTTAGCGATAACCCCAGAACAAATACATCATCCCACGCTCTATCAGACAACGCGGCAAAATGATCTCTACCGACGGCAGGCTCGGCGTCCGATCCAGCTTTAATCTAGAACCCCCCACTTACAGGATCGGCAATGGCTACTGGGTTTCCAACTGCCTCCCAATCGGCTGGCTCAAAGTTCAGACGCCGTTGAATCTCTTTCCAGAACCCTAAGAATACCTGGCTCTTCTCTCGAAACCCACACTCTGATCTTATTATTTTCAAGACATCGCCCTTCCAGCCAGCTTATTGAAACGCTCGGTGGCTTCTCAGCACTGGACACCATTCTGCTGCCTGCCCCCGTCCTTTTTTCCTTTTTTGTTCCCCCGGATGCCACCCGGCAGGCGGTAGATCCATCTTACCCGTTCTGCTTCGTCCGCCAAACTTCTTTTCTACCGGAAGGATTAACATTTAGGATTCCCACGGGAAACCGAAAGGAGTAATTAAACTCCCTAAATCCCCTACCTGCTCTATCCCCCCCGTTGTTTTGTCCCCTGAAGTCCTATATTGTATTTCTATGTTCCATGGCCACCGGCAAGAATGTTTCTCCAGTGGCCTTTCGACTCACGTTGACCCAGACCGCCTCGACTCAATTAACGGTGCCCCCCTCGTGTCCCCCCCCTCGCCCTACTCGAAGGGGATATTATCCCGACCCCTCACGTGGACTCTTCACCGGAAAACCCCCTTTCCGGCGCCTCTTTTCTGTCAGGCCTCGTTCCGCTAGTGGGGTCTTCCCTTTCCTAAAATTTCTGCGTATTTGAGCGCTGTTCTTCGAGGTAAATGTTAAGACTTTTTCCAGTGTGTTAAGCTTGCAAAGCCCCCCCATTAGTTTCTTCCACACGGAAAAGGCACGAGATGCTGGTCCCTGTTAAGACCATCTAACTAAACAACGGCTCCCAAGACCTCTATTTGCGAAGAACCCGACGGCCCATCCAAGGGGTTCCCCGGGGGTTTGCCGGCGGGCGTACCAGAGAAGACAGCCTCAGTGTTGCCTTTCTGAGAGATCTGAGGCTCTTTGGACGCTGTTTGAAGGGTTCGATCTTTTTCTCGTTATTTTTGTTCTTGACCAATTTCCACTAAATATTCCTGACACGGGTTTTGACCCTTTTTTGTGCAGGTATATTTGTGTCCCCCCAACTTTCCCCTTTGCCAAAAACAACATTCCATTATGATCCCAGAAGAATTTCTTTCCACTTTTCACCGCCGTATTTCCTGCCTTCCATATGCTTCAGTGCCTCGACCCACTTGCACTATTTCGTGATTATGCCCCCTCCACATGGCTCTTTATCCCTTACCTCTCATGGGGGCTTTCCCGTCGTGTGTTTTGCATCCTACAGTACCCGGTCACCCCCCGATTCTCCCGGGCCACATATGTTCAGCACATGCCTTGGACTCCATACTTCTAAGCCGGGATTTTTCCTCCTATGCTTGCGTGACCCGCTTGTTGAAGATCCTCCAACACGGTTAGGGCGTGCCCTCTTTCATGTTGTTAAACAATCCCTCCCGGTCCGCACTTCCAGTCCTCTTTTTTTTTGAGATCCACACTCTTCGGAGTATAACCAGACCCTCCATGGGACTCTAGAGACGCCTCTTTTGTGATCTGATTGTATTTTTATGTTTCATTTCAGTCACACTTCCTCATAAAGGTGCATTACGGCCCTCGAAGAATCCCTCCTGTCACTTCTGGGCCCCCATGAGCTCCTTATCCACCTATAGGGCCGGTGATTCCTCACCAAAACCTACCCCACCTCCCCCCCCCGGGTGCGATAAGTATCACTTCAGGTGT
>Ga0179591_1323140_pt1 | contig 12294 bp, 9 predicted proteins | sample CZOMad2_1_08_16f_FD_182891 | JGI IMG/M metagenome (GOLD analysis project Ga0179591, IMG submission 182891) | Vadose zone soil fungal communities from Angelo Coast Range Reserve, California, USA - CZOMad2_1_08_16fungal (PacBio error correction) | ecosystem: Environmental > Terrestrial > Soil >... | reverse complement strand
TTTTATTAATATGATGGCCTGTCTTTTCTCGGGTTATTCGTTTACGGGAACCTTTTGACCCTTTTCCTGACTCTTCCCTCTCGATAGTTTTTATCAGACCTTTCGAATTAAGAGTTCTCTCTTGAACAGCAGTGACCCTTCCTTGAAAGATTCAGAGTATCCCCTCGTCTGAGCTCCCCTCCCCTTTGCTGGCCTTCATCGTTCTAGGCCCATTCCATTCCCTCGAGTTAAGTCGTCTTACCCCTCCTTTTATTTCCAAAGGCTTACCTCATTCTCTCCCCAAAGGCCCGGCTCTTTCTCAAAAGGCTCAGCTAAAGAGTAGGAGTCTCCCTACTAAGACCGAGAAGCCGGCCTTCCTATCCCACCCAACCCCCTTTTAAACTCCCCCCTCGTGAACTGCAGAAGGGTAGAGCACGCATTTAGGTCCACCTTTCCTACGTCCCATCCTCTCTCTTGTCCCTGAATCCTATGTCAAGAAATTGTCGGAGCCCTCCAGCAGTCCAAGCTAAACTATCCCTTTTAGTTATCCTCCGGCGAAACCTTGCTGATCCCCCCACTGCTTCCCCCCCAATCGTCCTGGAAGTCTGCAAACCTCCCAACCCCCCTTTCCCCCTGTTGAAGGAGGTGAATCCATCCGGCTCTTGCTTTGTGCTGAGTGGAGACGGATCTCGCTTATACCTCCTTTCCCTAGACACAGTTACCGGCTTTCCACACAACCGTCCTCCTCCTGGGGTTGATCTTCCATTTTTGCCACCCAGGCTCTCTCGTAGGGGCGGACCCTCCTCTCCTTTCATTCTCAAGACTCTTGCGTTTTCCGCCCCCCTATCGCGAGCGACTTCGGAAACTTTCTCTTTTACCTCTTTTGCCCATACACGAGTCCCCCTCGCCCTTAGGCTGTGCCGAGGTAAAAAGAAGCTCCGTTTCCTGTACTGTTTAACAAGAAGCCCTTCTCTCTCTTTTTTTCTTTTCTTTATTCTCATTGTATCCCTCGGTCCCGGATCTTGAACTCGTATCGTTTCCCGCTTTCAACATGCGCCCCCCCTTTGGAAAGCGTCCTCTTGCTAAATGTTTTGCTACCCTCCTTCGGCCATTCCGCTGTCCCGGTCAACCCCCCCCGCCCTTTCGTTCGCCCCCCGACCTAGAATCTTTTAGCGCCCCTTAAAAAAGCCGTTTTCGACAGTCTTTGCAAGTACGGCTCTACGAGGTTGTTTCCGATTTTGCCACTACCCACAACTGCAGCGTTCCCCCCAAACGTTTACGATATATCCCTGACTCCACCCTTTTGTGAATAAATGACGCATATAACTTCTCTTCCATTCTTCCCCTGATCTCGTGCGTCCTTTTAGGGAGCGGGAAGTTTCCAGAAAGAGCATACGATACTCTCCAGTTCTTCTCTCCGTCTTTCAATGTTGTGAGTCTCTAGTTGTTCCTAAGACCACCTTTTGTAGAAGCTAGTAATTGTCTCCCTCCCGTTCCCCCTCCCTGACCAATACCTGAACTTCGGCGGATAAGTGGAATGTTCTTTTTCTATTTCCCCTTTTTCAGATCAAACTTTTCTCAATACCCCTCCTCGCAATCGCTACGACTTTCTTTTGCTTTAAGAATTGATCCTAGCCCTTACCATTCCGAGACCCCTAACTCCCTTGCACCCCCTTTTTCTTCACTTTCCCGCATACGTTCTTTACTTAAACCCAACCATGCGACCTACGATCACAAGAGAGACATTTGACCCAGTTGGGCCCCCTCGCACCCAGGAGCGCGCTGAAAGGAACTAGATACGAACCAGGTCCCATTCGAATCCCCTACCCGGTTTAGATAGTCTTTTCAAGGAGTTTATCTCTTTTCTACCACCTGTAGTACCTCTAAAGAGATGTTCGCCTGACTTTGTCTATCTTAGCCCTACCTGCCGAGACCTTTAACCTCCAATACCTCCCCTACGACTCTTCGGACTTCTATTGATGAGTAGAAGGAGGCTTATCTTCCCCACCTTGTAGTTCCAGAAGCATAAGCCTCCCTCTCCTCCGGACCCTCTTGACCCCCCAAGTGGTAGTTATTACTGAGCGTGGCATCTCTTTGCTGACGAGAAGTTATCCCTCTCACGTTATATTTTTCCTCTCCCCCTCCCCATGGCTTGAGAGTACGAAAGTAAAGGGTCGACCCTCTTCTTCTATCCAGTACCCCGAATGATGAAACATTCGAGGTCTCTTTATAATAATGTTTGTTTAGAGAGACACCACCTCCCGTTCATTGAATTTTTATCCTTCGACTGAGGAATTACTCTCCCCTAAGTCTTCCTTTTTTTCCGGACCCCCCTTCCCCCATCACATAATTTAGTAGCGTTTCTCCTAATTTTCCCTCTCTCCCCAATGTAATACTCCAATTGTCAGAGCGGGGCCCTCTTGCGTTTTTTAGCTTCTAGGAGAGGCCCTCCCGTGTCCTTTGCCTTCATACTCCCCTTGAAGCCCCCCTACCTCCTCTATTTGATGAATGTACATGTAGTTCGACCTTTCTTTGCCCTCCCGGTTGCTTCCCAGAGAAATACTTTCTCCTATTGACAAGAGTTGGATATCTGCAATCAATGTAGTTCGACGGAGGTCTTCTGAAATAGGCCGATCCCCAAGTTCGTGCATCTTCTTCCTTATACAGCTGGACCTGTAGAGAAAGACTTCCGAGGTCCCCTCGTTCTGTCCCCCCAAATGCTTTCGCGTAAAGTAGGAGATACTCCCCTTCTTTACTACTTCTTCGTAGTCTTGTATACGTCTTTGTTTGCCGGTGACATTTGGAAAGGATATTTTCTTCTCCTCCGATCGAAGTCCCGAGAAACGTCTTCAAAATTCCTCTCCAGTTTTGAATCGAGATAGGTTCTCTAGCCACGGTGGGCTTTCTTTAGAGCCACCCCCCTTAGTAGAGTCCCCAAGGACACTATCCTCCACTTCTATTTGAAGTTTGTTAGATGTTTTTTTTTTGAGGACTTCTTATAAAGATATCCGTAAGAAGGAATACCCAGTTTTAGCTTTCAACTTCCACGAAAGTCCCTTGAAGACTTCCTCCTTCCTCTCCCTTAGTCCTGGGCTTTGAAGACCTCTTTTCACATACCTTAAAACGAGATTGTACCCGCTTGACGAATAGAACCTTGACCTAGACGTGAAAGTCCCCTAATCATCCCTCATTAAGGTCTGGACCCAAACTTATTCCCCTCGTATTCCTAGATGCCTTTTGCGAGCGTCCTCCAAGTGTTGGGAACTCCCTTCCTTCCACTGTTAGGGACGACCGCTGATCTGCAGGTGTTAGGTGCTCCTGACACTTGGTTATTTATGCTGGGTGAGAGCCCTTCTTTCTGTTCTCGTGCCGCACCTTATGGAGTCCGTCCCCCGAGGTACAGTCGCTCTATAATGAGAACCTTTCTTGGAAAGCATTCGTTACGCTCACTCATTTTTGGTAATGATCTAACGTGGCCTTATTCCTTCCTAGTTTTTTCTCTAGCCGACGCTTAATTTCTGTGATTCCACCAAGAATTAAGGGATCCTGTCTTTTCTTGTCCAGTCCAGTGAGGAGAGTCTGATTCTTTTTTACTTCTCTACCCTCTTCACGATTTTTTCTTCGAGGGTTTTCGGCTCTCCCTTTGGTAGTTCCCGTCCCGAGTTTCCGGGCAGCTTAGTCCCAGAAACTCAACTATTCCTGGTGGGAGCGGGAGGGATTTCGATCGGGCTTCAAAAGCTCGGGAAATGGTTGTGCCTCCTCCTTTCCGTCCTCATGGATGGGACAAGTCCTTCCCTACTCCCTTCGACACCGCCTCTATTTAAATTTATTCCCCCCTCTGTTTCTTTAAAATAATCTAACCAAGAGGAGGAGTGTCTTTTTCCCCGGGTTTGATTTTGGCAGATGTTGGTAATAAGGTTTTTCTCCACTCCCTCATTTTTAAGGTCCGATTTCTAAGACTTCTCCTGGAGTGCTCTTAATGTCCGTAGGGAGCCAATTCGAGGACGGTTGCAAAACGACCCCGTGACCTCTCCTTCCTCTGATTCTTTTAGGATCCGACCGACAAACTTTGGATGGCAGTTAAACGGTTACATGTTGAAAGTTTGCTCACCTAGTGTGTTCTTCTCCCCTATTCAGAGTCCTTCTGACCCTGAGGACTCGCCTTTTTAGTATCCCCCTTTTGAATTTCACTGCCTGGGTTGCCTTGGTTATCTCCCCCTCTTCCCCTTTTAGTGCCCTTTGTGTAAAGAGGTCCCGTCTGGTAGAAGATCTGAGACCCTTTTTCCTTTTACTGGTTTTTTCCCTTTTAAATACACTTTTCTCTCCTTCGAGATTCTCTTTGCTATGTCTGGAGCTGTCGGGCTTTTCTGAAATGAGTGTGCGGCTTTTGGTGTCCTCTTTTTTTCCCTTCTTCCCTGTTATTCCACGGATACCCCCCCCAGGCTCCCTGAAGTTTCTCCTTCTTTCTTTCTCTTAACCAAAAAGTGCTCGGGAAGGCGTCCATCAACATCTCATCCCCCCCCACTCCCAATCTTTGAAGGCAAAAAATCCGACCCTTCGTACCGGCCTCCAAATTCCTCTCCTTCTAAGGACCATATGGTGATAAACATTTCTCACGCTTTTCCATCCCGCCAGACATTCCACCCCCCCTTTCGCTCAGCGAAATCGTGTAACACGTTGCGGAAAGACACAAGGTTTCGCGCCTCTTTTTTTTATTTGAACAGCCCAGCGTAAGAGTCGGATTTTTCTTCGCTCCTCTAGAGTTCTTCCCCTTTTTTAGCCAACGTTGCTCAGGTACGAAAGTCGCTTCTTTTTGGTTTAAGAGAACCTCCTAGAGTCTTTACCCCTTCCTTCCTTAAGCCTTTTCACGTTCAGGCCTTTTGGTCGCTTCTCGCTTCCTCAGTAGTGACAACTTTGGCCCACGGCCTCATGGCAGAGGAGATAAGAGAGTCCCTCCAAGCATTCTTCCCCCTTTGATTTTCTCTGAGCTCCATGTGGCTATAGTGTTACCAGTCGGAGCGTACCCCCCCCCCCGTCCTTGTTATTTCAAGCCCCAGATACCCAACCTCTACCCCAGGCCACTAAGATTAAGCATTTGTTCTTAACAAATGTAAAAGACGTAGTCGGCGAGGTCCTTTCTTGCATCAGACGAGATGGCGATGGTAGTCCAGATGAGTTTCTCTCTCTCCCTGATAGTAACCCCCTGACCGGAGGAGTCACTTCCAGAGCTCTCTAGAATCTGACTCAGGAGGAAAAGTTTTCTCTGTACGAGACCTCCGATCTGTATATTGAAAAATTTGACACAGATTTCTAATTTCCCTTCATTGGGACCCGTGAGAGAGGCCGACGTCCCCCCGCACCAAAGATAGTGCGTGTCCAGCTGGGAAAGTTATATCTCTTAAGAAGCAGAACTTTTTTGTTTTTATCTGATTTCTCCCTTTTCCACCCCCCGCTCGCTTCTAGCGCATTTCGCTTTTCTAGATAAAAATTTAGACAATCTCTTCTTTTTTTTTTCGAGGATGGGTTACAGGTGCCGAATATCGTCACCTCCTGTTTTTTCTTTCAGTAGATCTGGAAGCGATTTGCGAAGCTTTTTCTCGCCGAAATGGAAGTCGTTTTTTATTTTTTTTCTTATCCCCCGTATTAGAGATAATATCGGTCTTTCCAACTTCCAGCAGAATAGTTTTTTCTGATCCTTGAAGCATAATCTATTGTGCCAGGTGAAGACCTTTCCAAGTTGTTTTTTCTTTAAGGGCGATGTGAGAGGGGATTTGATTACCCCTTTCTTTCTAGATGTTACGGATACAAGAACACCAGGGAGGATTCGCTTATACTCCACCACGCATGCTTCTTCCCCTTGTTTTTTAGTGATCTTCGGCCTTTCCTTTGCAGCCCCGGTTGGAAGTCCCTTAGGCCCATACAAGTGTAAAGGACCCGTCCTTCTTTTCTGATCCCCCGAAAGATCTAGTCTCATTTCTCGTTCAAGTTTCTGAGCCAAGTGTAGGACCCCTAAGCCCCCGGTTAAGACCTCCTCTTTTAGTCTCCCTCAACTCCCCCGTTCTCCTTCCTTTTATCCTCCCTTTTAAAGAAGAGCTGAGGAAGAGACTCCTGTGGCTTTTTTTATTACACCCCTGTTCGCTTCCCCACCCCCTCCCCATTATGGTTCTTTCGTTCTTTCTGGATTATCTTCTTTGGAGATTTCCTGCCTTTCCCTTCCCCGCTTCTTTTTACGTCAAAGACTGTCCGACCTCTTTCTGCTGGGTCTAGTCCCGCTGCTGTATGTGTGTGATCGTGGTCTTTCATGACAATGTGACCCAAGTAAAGGTTTTTGTTAGACCCTGACTCCCCCACCAATGACTCTAGACTTCCTACTATTTTCGTGAGAACGATTTTTATATTTTCCAACCCTTGCGCCAGAACGACCAAGAAGGTAGTTTTCCCCACCTCCATCCTCAGATCCCCCCTTCCTAGTAGTCTGGATATATAGAGGGCGATCACAAGGCAGTGATTGTGGAGACAGGTAAGGTGCGGAAGCATCCAAAAACCCAACCCTGCCGTCCCCTCCATCTCCTCTCGGAACCTCCCCCTTTCTAGTTCCACTAAAAGGTGAGCTTTCCCTCTCTTCTTTTCTCTGCCTCCATATTCCATACGCTGAAGTTCTCTCCGATCACTCCCCGTGCCGGTCGCCATGGATTTATTGTAAGTAGTTGTTCTGCCTTTTCTCTGCCCCCTTGTCGGCATAAGATTCAGTCAACGCCTGAGTAAGCCTCCTAGTTTCAATGACGACAAGGAGAACGACCTTTATCCTTTTTACTTCTCCCGATAAATTCCGTTCCTCCATTGGGACTGACCTGATGAAATCTAACCCGGATGACCAACCGATTGCGGAGGAAAAAATGCCCCCCCCCCCCTACCCCCCTCCGCGTTTTATTTATTTTTTCCCCAAGTAGGCCGCCCTCCCAGATAGCCTTTTGGGCCCGCCTAGAGAGAAAGAAGTGCACAGTCCTCCTACATGTAGAACGACCCCAAATACGATCTTCTTTGGCACCCGTTAATAAGAATTTTCGCCCTCCCCTATCCAGAACCCTCCCCCCAATCCCCACCCCCCAAAGTCAGTAGGGTTGATCTTTATTCCCTGAAAATTCCAAGGGAATCCTGATGTAAAGGAATACAGCTTCTCGCCTCCTTTCTCCAGCCCGCGAGGAACTCTTTCGATCCCATTCCAGTTCCGTCCTCTTCCATTAAGGTCCACCCGTCCAGTTTGAACGGAGTTTTGCCCACAACATCAGAAGAGAGCCGAGAGACACCATACATACTGAAAGACCCCCCGCTAAAAGAAAAAGTGTCCCTTCACGGGTCCTCCCCTTTGAAACCCCCTTTAGACTAGCCATAAGACCACCCCCTTTGATCCTCGATCCTCCCCTCCCTTTAACCCAGACTCCCCCGCCCTTTTAGGCTCTTAAATCGATACCGCCCTTTCTAATCTGAGCCGCACCTATACTCCCGAAGCCCTAGATAGGTTTCCGAGGCTCCAAAAAACGTTACGTCTTTCTCAACCCTTCCTAGACGACCTGATTCGGTCAATTTCTTTTTGAATCCACTATTAAGATTAGTCCTTTGATTCTGCTTGTAGGACGCTCTTTATCAGCTCCTCACGAGATGTGAAGATTGCCTTTGACTTCTCCACTACACTGAAGACGCACGGCGCCTAGCGTTTTCTTCCTCAAGTTGCCTCTCAGCTTTTCTCAGCACGACCCTTATTTTTCGAGGTAACTGACGAGCTTCCACCCCCAGGGACGCCCCATAACCCCTCAATCCTTCTTTTCGAGCACTGTGGGTTCCCCCTGTTAGGCTCCTTTCCCTGTTCCCCTCGAGCAAAGTGGCCCACTCACCCCAGTCTTTTGTAGGTTACAGAAGGAAGATGATGGTCTATCTTAAGTGCTACTTCTATTCTCAAGAACTCAAGAAGACTCTTTTCCCCTATTTCCTATTCTCCCAGCTGCAGGATACCCCCCGACCCCGACCGACGATAGCCTCTTGAGAGAGTACCCGTCCTGGCACTCCCTCAGCCGGACAGAGAAGGCGTATTTTAACTTCCCACCCTCTTCGAAAATACGTCACACCCTTCTTTTTACTCCCGTCTGGGAGGTTCCCTTCTGACCTCTCCTTTTTTCCAGCTTCCCCCCCCCCTTTCTCCCCATCCAGTGGTGTAAGAACGACTCCCTCGGTATAGGACCGATATACCGGGATGACAAAACCACCCCCCCCCGTTCCCAGACTTTAGCTTACCTAGATAGCGGTTTTTTTTTCGTCTCCTTCCTGGCGATTTAAGGTAACGGTAGACCGCGTAAGAGCCCGCTTACCAATACCAGGACCCTAGCTCGTTGTCTCTCTGGACTACTCTCGGTGAAAGAGACGTATTTTTTATGTGGAGGACTTGGTTAATCACGTCTGTTTTACGAGTCTTCCCCTCACTGGGAACGTTTTTGCTGATGGTTTTTTCGAGAAGTTACTCGGCTCATGGAACTCTCTTCTTTATAATTTTGTTTTTTGATAGCTTTTATACCTCCCTTTAAGAGGGTGTTAATGAAATTATATCCACTTAACTTCCCATCTTTCATTAATAACAGAACCCGACTGGCCACTTGTTGTCTTCCACCCTGACCATCTAAAGTGAGCCTTAGAGTTACTTATCGTTACTAGTCCTTTTCATCGTTCCAAGTTTGAATGTATAATAAACGGTTTTTTCTCTTCTTCGCGGGATTGTTGCCCCCCACAAACCCTCAGCCCCCTTCCCCTCTCCTTCCTCCATCCGCCTCACTCACCTCCCCCCCCCTATCCCTCCCCCCCCACCCCCCCCAAACTCCCTCTCCCTTCCTCTTCTCTCCCCTTCTCATTCCCTACCCCGCCCCCCTCCTCACATCCCCCGCCCTTCCGGCCACTCCTCTCACTTGTTCTGCCCCCCATCTCCCCCCCCCCCTCCCTCCCCCTCCTCCTCCCCAACATCCAATTAACTCACCTTCCGGCCCACCCCCTACTACGCCTCCCCCCCCACCCCCTTCCCCCCCCCCCTTCCTCACTCCTACCTCCCCCCCCTCTCCCCCCACCCCCCCCCCTCTCACCTCCCCCCCCCTACAGCCAGACGGATCACCTCCGCCCCCCCATTCTCTCCCTCCTTTCCAACCCCCCCCCCCAACCTCTATCCTCCCCCGCACCCCAATTCCTTCCCCCCCCTCCCCCCCCCTCCCTCCCCCTCCCTCCCCTAAAACTCCCTCCCACCCCGCCACCCCCCTGACCCCCCCCCCACCGACTACCCCTCTCCCCCACCCCCTTCTCCCCCCTCTCCCCACTACCCCCCTCCGTTCCCACCCGTACCTACTCCGCCCCCCCCCTCATCCGGGCGTCTTTTGGAGAGGCGACCGTTGAGTTACTCTCTCCCGTCTCAGAGAAACGAGTATTCCGTACTCGAAGTCGACTCTCAAATTTGTGCCTGATTGTTGATGTGATGCATGAGAGTAGATCCTCCCCTGGAAAGGATCCTTCTTATTCCTTATCGTCGACACTCGTCTTCAGAAATCGTGGTGGATGACCCTTGACCCGGACTGACGCCTTCCCCTTTATGTCTCCCGACTCGGGCACTTTTTTCGAAGTTTTCGTTCAGCGGCCGTTGGCCTTTCCAGATTATAGCGGCGATTCTGCGTTCCTTCTTCCTCCGGCGTATTTGGAGTCGACAGCGATTTTTAAGACGTTTTTTTCAAAGACGTTTTTCCGGATTCTTATCGTTCTGAAGTGGTCTCAGGCTACTCCTTCCAGTTCTTGCTTCAACCCCAGGCACCGTTTTTGTTTTTTTTTTTCGAAGTACTTTTAGTAGGTTGTGCCCCCCTGGTCCCCTGTTGTTGATCGGTCTCTCCTAGCCGAACATCGAAAACCCCGGCGCCGCAAGTTCCTAAAGGTTGAGGAATTGCGTTAGATGCGGAGGGCCCGCTTTATCCCCCCCCTTCCTGGTCCGAATAGGGCCATACTAGTTTTCTTCAGTCTGTCCGCCAACCTCTTCTTTCTCCCAAGTCTTTTTCACCCCTAGTAATAGAGCTTTTTTATCGTGCTAAGGAGTTTTTCCCTCCGAGGTCCCTCAGGATGCTTCTGCCTCACTCTCTAGGACTACTTCCTTCCTCCTTATTCAGGTACCTTTTGAAAAAACTGTTGGTTTCCATGTAGTTCCTTCAAAAGGGGTTGTCCTTTTTCCTGCCTTTTTGCAGAGCCATAGTCTAGTCTTTTTTTTTCGATTCTTTTAGCTAGTGTTCGGTCCTTGCTCTTTTTACACGGCCGGTGATTTAGGTCGTTTGGTTCCGCCCAGGGTGTTCCAGCTCCTAGCTTCACCGATGGACGGCGCTGAGCTTTTTTTCCTTATGTTTTAAGAATTAGCCTCCCCCCGACTGCCGTGTAAGCTCTTCCAGTTTTCGTCTTTTATTGGTTTTTTTTTTTGCGTTGACAGTGTTTCTGCCCCTACGAATTGCCTCTTGACCCAATCGAGACCCTTCAGTTTGAAGCGGGCAGGTCGTCCCTTCCGTGCTTTTTCTCTCCCCTTTCTGGTACTTTTTTGACCACTCTCCCAACGCGGACGTCGAGAGGGACGGCAGTTTTTTCAACGTTTGGCTTTTCCCCTAGAGTAGTTCCCGTCCCCCGATATTCCTTCTTCGTATGTCCGTATATTGTGTAAAAAGGCGGCATGCACTGTTTTGGACCCGCCCGTCTGATTCGGCGACTACTGTTGATCTCTTTTAAGGTCCCGCGCGACGCCCCCGCGATTCCTTTCAATTCTTCAGATTTTTTAAATACGCTTAAAAGCGGCGGTTTTCATTAGAGGGGTCAAGCACCCACCCCTCATGTCTATGGCTTCAACGATCTTTCATCCTTTTTTTTTCGACCCTTCTCCTTTGGCTTGGATAATGATTTTTGCAGATTGCTTGCAATTGCGTGCACATCTTTCACTCTTGATTCGAGGATCATTTTCCTCTTCTGGGCGGCTTCCCTCAATTCTTCTTTCTGTTTTTCACCGCGGTTTTATGACCGTGTCTGAAGGAGTTCCCGTTTTTCCCCTCCCCTAACTTCATCTCTTTGCCGTGAGACCTCTAAATTTTTACTTATCCCTCGAGAGGCGGTCGGACGGGTTTTGCTGGATCTGTAAAGCGGCTCGTAAGCAAATTTTGTCCCTGGTGCCTCTTCCTCCCATAGCCCCCCGATGGATTTCCCAAGAAGCATTTTGCATCCGCCGTTCTGATGTTATGAAGAGCGACTGTCGGTGTCCTTCTCTGTTATCACGAGGATCCGTCCATATCCATCTTTTATCCCAAAGGAGATAGACCTTTTTGATTACTTGCAACGTGGAGTCTTTCTCATCACTAATGCCCCCAGATCAACCCTGAAAGGCCACCCGGGAAGTAGACCCCCCTTCACCCCCTCTCTCTCTCCTCCTTTTGACTTTACCCCTCCTTCGCAAAGGAAGAAAGGGCTCTGGACGATCGCCCCCGATTTTTTGAACGTCGCCAAGCCGCTCCAGCCCTTCCAAATACCGATATTTGTGACCCGCGAACGGGTGGAGTACCCCAGAAGGCCCTCCCTTCAGTCTTTGAGTTGCGTTCCCGGACTCCCCTAACAGAGTCGCTACCGGTTCTTGATAGTGGATGGGGACTCTAGACGACCTCGAATCAAAAGTGCGTCCTTCAAACTTCTTCCTTTCCCAGTTCTATAGACGAATTCGCTGTCTTCCTTTCCAGCCCTTTTTTAGAATATTGTTTGCACTTAGCCCCTGTTGAGAGGAGTAATACGTTGTGCCTTGGGTCTTCCGCCCTGGGAGCGAGAGTACCTCTGGAATTTCCCTAAGAGGCTTTTTAGGTGAGGATAGCCCTTTTTTGTTCTTCCCCGTGTGTTGAAGAAGAGCGACCATGTCCCCCCTTCCCGGGAGTTCCCTGATTCTCCGCTCAAGACCCCTCGTTCCAGCCACTCTCCCACGGAGCTTTTCGGAACTTTCCAGAAGTAGACGGCCGTCTGCTCCTTTCCTCCGAACTAGTCGAGGGTCCTTGTATCCCTTCTGATCTTTCCCCCTCGGAATTTTTAGCGCGACCAGGGGACGGAGCCGTAAGCTTTTCGGATCCGCATTCCCGCGGCTGACCGGTCCTTTTCCTTGCGTCTAACGCGCTAGCTCTTCAGGACCTTCCCCACCTTTCAACAGCGTTGAAGGGTTAGAAATTGTACCATTTTTGTCCCGAGGCCAGACGAGCAGTCCCCCCCCGCCGGTCTTTGGCAACGGCGTAGAAA